>Ga0213881_10001319_pt1 | contig 12110 bp, 14 predicted proteins | sample BarmaccoBMER_R08_FD_160104 | JGI IMG/M metagenome (GOLD analysis project Ga0213881, IMG submission 160104) | Barbacenia macrantha exposed rock microbial communities from rupestrian grasslands, the National Park of Serra do Cipo, Brazil - ER_R08 ... | reverse complement strand
CACCTATGTATAATCGGCGCGTCGTCATCACCGGAATGGGCGTAGTCACGCCTGTCGGGAATGACTTGGAAACATTCTGGTCGAACCTGCAAAATGGCGTGAGCGGCATCCGCAGGATCGCGGCATTCGATGTGAGCCAGTACGACTGCAAAATCGCCGGCGAGGTGCGCGATTTCGACCCAAAGCAGTACTTCACAAACCCCAAAGACGTACGCCGCACCGATCGCTTTGCGCAGCTCGCCATGGCCGCAGCGAAAATGGCGCTCAGCGATTCGGGGATTGATCTGGAAAAGGAAAACAGGGACCGCTTCGGCGTGCTCGTCAGCAGCGGCATCGGCGGCCTGAAGACACTCGAGGACCAGTACACCATCCTTCTCACCAAAGGCCCGAACCGCACCTCCGCCTTCACCATCCCGATGCTCATCAGCAACATGGCCAGCGGGCTGATCTCGATGGAGTTCGCCTTGCGGGGGCCGAACATGTGCATAGTCACCGCTTGCGCCACATCGAACAACGCCATCGGCGAATCGTGGCGCATGATTAAATTCGGCGACGCCGATGTGTTCCTGGCCGGCGGCTCCGAAGCAGCGATTATCCCGATCGGCCTAGCCGGTTTCAGCGCGATGAAAGCCCTGAGTACGCGCAACGATGAGCCCGCGCGAGCATCACGACCGTGGGATCGTGACCGGGATGGATTCGTCATGAGTGAAGGCGCGGGCGTTGTGGTGGTGGAGGAACTCGAGCACGCGCGGAAACGCGGCGCGAAAATTTACTGCGAGCTCGTCGGCTACGGACTGAGCGCGGATGCTTACCACATGACTGCGCCGCCGGAAGACGGCAGCGGGGCCGCACGCGCCATGCAGCTCGCCCTCGAACACGCGCAAATTTCACCCGGCGAGGTCGATTACATTAATGCGCACGCCACTTCCACGGGCCTGGGTGACATCGCGGAAACGCGCGCGATCAAGACTGCGCTCGGCGAGCACGCGAAAAATGTCTCCATCAGCTCGACGAAATCGATGACAGGCCATCTTCTCGGGGGCGCCGGTGTTGTGGAAATGGCAGCATGCGCGCTGGCCATCCGCAACGGCGTGATTCCGCCGACAATCAACCTGGAAAACCCGGACAACGAATGTGACCTAGATTTCACCGCGAACACGGCAAAGGAAAGAAAAGTACGAGTGGCGGTAAACAATTCATTCGGCTTTGGCGGCCACAATGCCACGCTCGTCGCGCGCGAATTCACGGGTTGACGCCGGCGCCCGGGACGTTTTCCGGTTGAGTACCGCTGCGAACGCTGCCCAGGTAAGTCAGTTCGGGCTTTGTACTATGTCTATGTGCGGCCTTAAGTGAAGGGAAGATTGGCCGCACAAAATCGCAATTTGGCGTTGCGGAGAAAAGCGGAAGAGTGACATATTCCGCCTCCGCGCAGCAGGTGAATGTCTGAGCGGCAGGGTTATTGGATGGCTGTCGATTTACCGGAAACGACTTCGAAACTGGGCGGACCGCTCGTGCGGCAGTTCTCAGTCTTTTTGCCGAATAAAGTCGGCGCGATGCTCGAGATCGTGAAGCTGCTCAACGCGCACGCCATTCACGTCGTCGCGCTCAGCATCACCGAGTCCACTGATTCGGCCATTGCCCGGCTCATCGTGAGTGACCCGGAAAACGTGGAAGAGCTGTTTCGCGAGCACAACATCGCCTTCGGCACCTGCGAGCTGCTCGTGGTGGAGCTGCGGGAAGTGGCGACGCAGTTCATCAAAATGCTGGCTGCCCTGCTCATGGCCGAGGTCAATGTGCACTTCAGTTATCCGTTGCTTACCCGGCCACGTGGACGCGCCGCCCTCGCCATGTATGTGGATGACGCGGAATGCGCCACCTCGGTTCTGATGGGCGAAGGCTTCCGCCTCCTCGCGCAGACGGACATCTCCCGGTAAGACCCAGACGCTCGCGGGAGCAGATCGGCGGGGTCCGGAGCGGCTGGTGCAATTTTCCCAGCTTCCTCGTTTCTTCTTGTCCGGCCGCCGAGGATTTGCTGCGCGAATCAGAGGTACGGGGCATGGCGAAACGTTCTTTCCTTGGCAACGCCTTCGGATTGCTCAAGCAAACGGCTAACGAATGGCTGGAAGATAAGGCGCCGCAGCTTGGCGCCGCTCTGGCCTATTACACCGTCTTCTCTCTCGCCCCGCTCATCCTGGTCCTGCTCGCGATCATTGGCGTGATCTTCCGGCATGATCCGGCCGGCGCATGGCAAAGGATCACCCAGCAGATGAGCTATTTTTTGGACAAAAACGCCGTCGATATCGTCCAAGGCATCGCCCAGAAAGCGTCACAGCCACAAAAAAGCTGGCTGGCAACGGCGATCGGAATCATCGTCGCCCTCTTCGGCGCGAGCGGTGTCTTCGGTCAGCTACAGGATGCGCTGAACACTATCTGGAAGGTAAAAGCGAAACCGGGTGCTGGTATTTGGGGATTCTTGCGCTCGCGGTTCTTGTCCTTCGCCATGGTAGGTGGCGTGTGCTTTCTACTTCTCGTCTCCCTCACGCTCGAGAGCCTGCTTAAAGGATTTAGCCATTATATTCAATCAGTTCTGCCCGGTGGAATTGTCCTGGCCATGGGGGTGTACTGGATTTTTGACCTGGCCGTGATCGTCCTCTTGTTCGGCATCATCTTCAGATATTTGCCTGATGCGAAAATTCACTGGAGGGATGTCTGGATCGGCGCCGTACTGACTGCGATCCTCTTCGCCATCGGCAAGTGGGCGCTTGGACTTTACCTTGGCAGCGGAAGCGCGGCCTCAGCTTACGGCGCGGCCAGTTCGCTTATCACTCTCCTACTTTGGGTGTACTATTCGGCGCAAATACTCCTTTTCGGCGCGGAATTTACACAGGTCTATGCCACGGAAGTTGGCCGGGGTGCTCCGCCGGACGAGCACGCCGTGCGCGTCGAGACAAAGGAAGTGGAGACCGGCGAAAAAGGAGCTAAAGCCCGCTAGATCGAACGCTGTACTGGCCAGGTGGTGGCCCTTTTTTTCGCTGCTGTCGACCGCCGTCTGAGTACAGCGCAAACGCGCGCACGCTCGGGTACTTCGTGAACTACTGCGCCTTGAGTACTTCGATAAAAGCTTCCTGGGGAATATTGATCCGGCCGATGCTTTTCATCCGCTTCTTTCCTTCCTTTTGCTTCTCCAGGAGCTTGCGCTTGCGGGTAATGTCGCCGCCATAGCATTTGGCCGTTACATTCTTGCGCAAGGCGGAAACACTTTCGCGCGCGATAATCTTCCCGCCAATCGCTGCTTGAATAGCTACCTGGTACAACTGTCGAGGTATAACTTCCTTCAGCTTGGCGGCAAGCTGCCGCCCTCGCGCCTCGGCGCGGTCCTTGTGCACAATAGTAGAGAAGGCATCAACAGGCTCACCATTTACCAACAAGTCCAGCTTAATTAGCTTGGCAGGCCGATAGCCGGCATGTTCGTAGTCCATCGAGCCGTAACCGCGAGTAACTGATTTAATCTTGTCATTGAAGTCCACCAGAATCTCGTTCAGCGGCAGCTCGCAGTGCAGCATCACGCGACGGGCATCGAGTGTCTCAGTGTGATCCATCTGCCCTCGCTTCTCCAGAATGAGCTGAAGGATGTCACCGATGTTCTCGTTCGGGCAAAGTACATAAGCTTTCACGATCGGCTCGCGGATTTCACCGATCTGGCTTGGATCAGGTAAGTGCGCCGGATTGTCGATGAGCAACGTCTCACCGCGGGCAGTTACGACTTCGTAAACTACACTCGGACTCGTCGCAATGATGTCCATGTTGTACTCGCGGCGTAAACGCTCCTGGATGATTTCCATGTGGAGCAATCCAAGGAAGCCACAGCGGAAGCCAAAACCCAAAGCGACCGAGCTTTCGGGAGTGTAGATAAAGGCCGAATCGTTCAGCCTAAGTTTGCCGATGGCTGCCTTCAGGTGCTCGAAGTCACCGGTGTTAATCGGGTAGATTCCGCTGAAGACCATCGGATGAATTTCCTGAAAGCCCGGCAGCGGCTCGCGCGCGGGATTGCGCTGATCAGTAATGGTATCGCCAATTTTCATATCGGCAGTCGATTTGATGTTGGCGATGAAGTAACCAACATCGCCGGCCTCAAGCCGCGGCTGTACGAACATCTTCGGCGTAAATACACCTACCTCCTTGATCTCGTAACGCGCATCGTTGCTCATCAGCTTAATGGCATGATCGGGCTGCATCTTTCCAGAAACGACGCGTACATAGCCGACCACCCCGCGATACACGTCGAACACCGAGTCGAAGACCAGCGCGCGCAAGGTATTATCCTGCGGAGTTTGCGGCGGCGGAATACGCGTGACGATTGCTTCCAGGATTTCGTCGATGCCGGTTCCCATCTTGGCGCTCGCGTGGATGGCTTCTTCGGCAGGGATGGCGAGGATCTCTTCGAGTTGACGGCCTACTGAGGCGATGTCCGCATTCGGCAGATCGATTTTGTTGATCACCGGAACGATCGTGAGCCCCTGTTTGTGGGCGAGGTGCACATTGGCGACCGTCTGCGCTTCCACGCCCTGCGCGGCATCGATGATAAGCAGCGCGCCTTCGCAGGCTGCAAGTGAGCGCGAGACCTCGTAAGCGAAATCAACGTGGCCGGGAGTATCGAGGAGATTGAGGCGATAGGTGTGGCCGTCGTTTGCGCGATAGCTCATCGTCACCGGATGCGCTTTGATGGTGATGCCGCGCTCACGTTCCAGGTCCATGGAATCAAGGAGCTGGTCTTGTTTTTCGCGTTCGTGGATCGTGCCGGTGCGCTCGAGTAATCGATCGGACAAGGTGGTCTTGCCGTGGTCGATGTGGGCGATGATGCAAAAGTTGCGCGTGTGCTCGATAGCCATGAAGCGCCGCACTATGCGGTAGAGTGACCCAAGATTCCAACCTGCGTAGTTTTTGGTTCGCAACTTGCGAGGTTGCGCCGCATTCTTTGCCCGATGCCGAAGTTAATCGTCAGCGGGACGGTCCACGAACTCGTCGAAGAAGTGATTACCGTAGGGCGCGCGCCAGATAACATCATCGTACTTAATGATAGTTCGGTCTCCGGGCGCCACGCGGAACTGCGGGTGAGCGAACGCAGCTACACATTACGCGACGTTGGCTCGACCAACGGCACACAGGTGAACGGGAATAGTACCGCCAACACGCTCCTGCGCCACGGCGACCGCATCCGGTTCGGCGCAGTCCAGGCGCGATTTGAAACAGATGTGGTAATGAGCGCAACGCAACCCCTGCCTGTGGCCGATAAGGCGCAGGCGAAATCCGCGGCCTTGAGTACGCGCCCGGCGGATTTTGCCAACGCGTCGCCATTCCGTGCCCGAACGAAGGAACGCGATCCCGGCCGCAAATGGCTGTTCATCCTGCTCGCCGTGGCGTTGCTCGCGCTGCTTGCCGCGATCGCCGCGGTGCTGACGATGCACGCGCCGGCGCGGTGAACGGAAAGCGACCAGTGATCAGTGGATAGCGGCCAGTGCCGCAGCGCGCAGATCGGCCGGAATTTTGCCGGCCGCGCGCAGTGCTCGTAGTGTTAGCGCGGCGTTGCGTTTTGCCAGGCGCTGGCCGGTTGCATCGCGCAGAAGCGGCGTGTGAAAAAACCGCGGTGGCGCGAGTTCGAGCGCGCGATAGAGCAGCAGTTGTCTGAATGTGGACAGCCCCAGGTCTTCCCCCCGCACAACTTCAGTGACACGCATCGCTGCGTCGTCCACGACCACGGCAAGCTGGTAGGAGGGAACGTCATCGCGACGCCAGATGATGAAATCGCCGAAGTCGCGGCCGGCGATTGCCTCTTGCGTGCCAAGACGCACATCTTCGAATTCCAGCTGCTCGCCGTCGGGAACATGGAATCGCCAATTTGGCTGCGATGTCGCGTGGTCGTCGCGTCGAGAATTGCGGCAGATGCCGGGGTAAATCGGCTCTTCGTTTTCGTCATGCGGTGCGCCGGCGGCACTGAGTACATCTTTTCGCGAACAAGTACAGGGATAGGCGAACCCGGCTTCGCGTAATTGGTGCAGCGCCTGTAGATAAAACGCGCGCCGTTCACTTTGGACATACGGCGCATACGGGCCGCCGATATCGGGACCTTCGTCCCACCTCACACCGAACCAGTGCAGGTCGTCAATAATCGCGCTCCGAAATTCGCCACGACAGCGTGCGTAATCGATATCTTCGATGCGCAAAACCAGTTTCCCTCCGGCTGCACACGCGCGTTCCTGCGCGGCGCAAAACGTCATCGCGTGACCGAGATGGAGAAAACCTGTGGGCGACGGAGCGATGCGGCCGCGGTACTCTTGCGACATTGTACCGGCTTGAGCGCCGCAGCCCCTTGTACTAAGGCTTGGCCGGTGACGTACTCGGCGCAACGGAAGCCGTCGCGGGTGCCGGCTGCCGATTTCCTACGCTGCCGGGCGTGGCAGCACGGGGCGCGTTCGGCGGTTGAGCCGGGGGCGGTTTCAACGAGCGCAGCATTTGGGCGGCTTCAGCGGCAGCGTAGGTCCTGCCATATTGCGTCATCACTGTCTCGCAAACGCGCCGCGCATCTCCGTCGCGTTTCTGCGCTTGCAGAATCTGCGCTTCGGCGATGAGGGCAAGCGGTGCGTTAAAGCTGCCGGGATCGGTGGAAGCGATCTGCTGATATGCCGCCACCGCTTCGTCGTGCTTGCCCATCGCATCGAGGTTTGCCGCCATGCTCATGCGGGCGGTGCTGAGTAATTCGTGGTGCGGGAATTTGTCGATGAAGCGCTGCAACGTCGCGTTCGCGTCGGCCAGCTTCCCGGCGTTGCGCTGATCCTCGGCCAGCAGCAGATAGGCGCCGGCAGCCGCAGGAGTACCATCATAGCGGCTGATGACTCGCTGGTAATCACCTGCCGTCTTCGCGGCGGCGAACGCAGCGGAGGCCGCGGTTTCTCGTCTTTCACGCGCGAAACGCCAGCCGGCAATCGCGATTACCGCCAGTAAAAGTACAACAATCGCCGCTGCGATTTCCGTGCGGTGACGCACCCAGAAAACTTGCGCGTCGAGCGCAGCATCGCTCGTTTGGGCATTGAGAGCAGGCATGGCTTGGGGCGGGCGCTTTTATGCCATGCGCGCGCGGCGCGTGCAAGCGACGCTAGTCGAGCTGCGAGCGCAAGCGGAGGACGAGGGGGATTTTCGCGAGAATTCCGACGGCGAGCAGAGTGGCCCCCAGCGTTCGCCGCGCGTTGCGACGAAGAAGCTGGCTCAGAAGCAGCCCTGCGCCGATTCCACCTATGCCGTGCGCGACGGCAACCAGCGCGAGATCTGGGAGCGCCACTTCAACTTTTCTGCTTGTGATCGCGTTTCGCATCTCACTCCCAACATCGTATTGCGCACAAGCTCTGGCCGGTTCCGCAAGGCCAAACGCCTTCGCGTCGGCGAATTCTCTGTGTGGCAAACGATCAAGACGAGACACCAGCCATGCAGAACCCGGAGAAGGACCCGGAAGATTGGACCACCGGCGATGAGCCAATGACAGGTCCGCAGCGCTCATATTTGCAAACGTTGTGCAGGGAAGCGGGCGAAGAGTTCGATGACAAGCTGACCAAAGCGGAAGCATCGAAGAAAATCGACGAGCTCCAGGAGAAAACCGGCCGCGGCAAGTAAAAGCGGCCGCTGTACTCAGGCGGGAGAATGTATTGATGTCGGCCGCTGCGCTTTCATTGCGTCAGAGCCGCTATAGCGCCCGGTCTCCGCGCTATTCGCGCCGCTGCTTTTCTACTAAGTGCCGAAGCTGGCGCTCCATTGTTTTAAAGGCGTCGTGCACCGCTTTCGTGAGCGGTTCGTGCGTGCCGTTATCAGCGCGTTCTTCCTCAGCTACCAGCTCATGCCCCGGCGGCACCGTCACGTCGATGCGCACCCGGAATGGATTCCCTTTTTTGTGCCCGTGGTTTGGCTGCTCGATCGCCACATCGCATCGGCTGATGTGATCGCAAAACTTGTCGAGGCGTGAGGCCTTCTCTAGCACCATTTGTTCAATCCCATCGCTCTTATCGAGCCCGCGGTAGGTGATGTTCACTGGCAATTGCATAGCGTTTTAGATTAACGAGCGGTTATCGTGCCCGCGCAAGGTCATCTCTTCGCCACACGCGCGCCTTTTCCACGCGGTGAAAATTTGATGCGCGTGGACGGACGAATGTCAGCTTTCAGATAACGCTCCATTAGCGCAAGCGCCTGCCGATTTTCCTTCTCCGTGTTCGAGATCGTGCAATCCGCCGGCACCATCAATTCGTAATCGCGCATGTACGCGTCATTCGCCGTAAACAGCACGCAGAAATTACCAGCGATGCCGGTGATAATGAGCCGCCGCGCGTCGAGGTAGCGCAGCAACGTCTCAAGCGTGCTGGAGAAAAACCCGGAGTGCTTCGGCTTAAGTACAAAGTAATCGTCCTCATCCGGCCGCAATGTATCCACCAGTTCGCGCCCTTGCCCTTTCCGGCAGTGCTCGACGAGCTTGCGAATATCCGAACGCCAGCGGCCGAAGTTATCGTTTACGTAAATGACGGGCACGCCTGCCGCTTTCGCGCGCCGCTTTAGTGTCGCCAGCTTGCGGGACATCGCCCGCACGAATCGCAGCAATTGTTTCGCCTCGGGAAATTCCAGATCATTGATGACGTCCACGATCAGCAGCGCCACCTCGCATTTATCCGGCGCGCTTCCGTGCAGGTCAGCGTTTTTCGGTGTGCGCATCAATCGATTTCGCGAAAACAAGCCGTCATCCCGAGCGAAGTCGAGGGATCGCGTCAAATTGACTGTGCGCTGTGTCTCGGGATCCTTCGACTTCGCTGCGCTTCGCTCAGGATGACGATGAGACAGCGCGAGAACCTTCGCCTTAACGTTTCTTGCTGCGCGAGCTGGACGACTTGCCGCCCTTGTGGCCGCCTTTGCGCGAAGACGTTGCGCTGCTCTTTTTGCCCCGACCGCTGCCGCTCTTTTTTCCGCCGCCGCTCTGTTTATTTACGGTCGCCCAGGCGCGATGCTCCGCTTCTTTCTTTGAAGTACCGCGCTTCTCGTAGCTTTTCTCGATGTCCTTCGCCTGGCGTTTCTGTTTGCTGGTGTACTTTGATTTGCTTCCTCTTGGCATGATTTAACTCCGTTCTCTCTCGTTGAGAAACGGATTTCGTTGCGCTACCGGCCTGCTTTTCCTAGCTATGCGCCGTCGCTGCCGTGACCAGCATGTAAATAATGATCGTGGCAGAGAGCAGGACAACCGCGATGGTGATCAACGTCACCATCTTGGGATCAGCTTCGATCTTCCCCGATTTAATCACGCGGTTCACCACGTGGTAACGCCAGCCGGCGAGCAGCGTCAGTACACCTCCAAACGCGATCATCGTCGCGCCCAGCGGCAGCGACACACCAGTCGCGCCGTGTTGCATCTGCGGGTTGATTTTCTCCGCCAGCTCGCGCAACCAGATGCCGAACCTGGCGATGACGAAACCGAGGCTCATGACCGCGATGCTCGTGCGCACCCAGGCCAGGAAAGTACGCTCGTTGGCGAGAAGCTCCGTCTCGAGTTTGCTCTTGTCCGTGCTGGCGCTCTGCTGCTCGTCGCTCATTTCATTTTGAATCGGCACCGGTTTTCGCACATTGCTGCCGCATGAACAACCATCAACAGCTGCTGGCATGAGTGACGTCGTCGTGCGATTTCTCGTCGGCGGCGTTGTTGTTTCGCTTTTTGCCGTCATCGGGGACTTGTTCAAACCGAAAAGCTTCGGTGGAATTTTCGGCGCCGCGCCGTCGGTCGCGCTGGCCACACTCAGCCTCACCATCGCGAAACACGGCGGAACGTACGCTGCCGCCGAAGCGCTTTCGATGATGGCTGGCGCGTTCGCGCTCGCCGTTTATTGCCAGGTCGTCTGCTGGACGATGATGCGTTTCAAGTACTCAGCCCTCCCCGTTACTTCCGCCGCCGTCGTACTTTGGTTTGCGGTTGCATTCGGTATCTGGGCCGTGTTGCTCCGATGATTGTCTGCATCGATCCATCATCGCTCAAGCAGTGCAAGTGGCACGATTACGTGGTGCGTTTTGCATTCGGCGGCGCCATCACCGCCATCGCCGGCATTATCGCCGCCCGCTTCGGCCCCATCGTTGGCGGGCTGTTCCTCGCCTTTCCCGCCATTTTTCCGGCGAGTGCCACCCTGGCGGAGAAGCAGGAGCGCGAACGAAAAGAAAAGCTCGGCTTGCATGGCGAGCAACGCGCACGCCGCGCGGTTGGGGCGCAGGCTGCGGGCGCAGTGATCGGCAGCATCGGGCTGATGACGTTTGCCTGCACGGTATGGCTTCTCTTGCCGCGGCTCTCGGCCTGGCTCGTGCTAGCACTCGCCACCGTACTCTGGTTTGGTGTCAGCGCCGTACTTTGGTACTGGCGCAAACGAATGTAATCACATGAGTACTTCGCCGCCGCACGACAAGCTTTTCATTCCCGGACCGGTCGAGGTTTCGCCGAAAACGCTCGCCGCGTTTGCCCATCCGGTCATCGGTCACCGCGGCGACGCCTTCAAAAATTTGTATCGCGATATTCACCCGAGACTTCAGGAACTCTTCGGCACAACCCAGCCGGTTTTCCTTTGTACTTCATCAGCCTGGGGCGTAATGGAAGCCGCCATCCGCAACGTCGTGCGCGAGCGCGTACTCTGTTGCATGTGCGGCGCATTCTCGGACAAATGGCTCGACGTCGCGCGGCGCTGCGGCAAACAAGCTGAGCCGCTCCAGGTCGAATGGGGCGAACACATCGATCATCGCGAACTCGATCGCGCGCTGGCCAGCGGCCGCTTCGATTCCGTCACGCTTATCCATAATGAAACGTCCACGGGCGTGATGAACCCGTTGCCGGAGATCTGCTGCACCCTGGCGAAGTACCCAGAGGTCGCGCTCATCCTCGACACCGTCTCGTCATTCTCAGCTGTGCCCATTCAAATGGACGCGCTCGGCATCGACGTGATGGTGACCGGCGTGCAAAAAGCCCTCGCCTTGCCACCTGGTTTCTCGCTTTTCAGCGTTTCGGAAAAGGCGATCGCGCGCGCCGAGGAAAATCGCGACCGCGGTTACTACTTCGATTTCCTCGAATTCAGGAAACAGCAGCGCGATTGGATGACGCCGAGTACGCCGAGTATTGGCCACATCTTCGCCATGCAATCGAAGCTCGAGGACATTTTCAGCGAAGGTTTGTCCGCGCGATTCGAACGCCACAAACGCACAAACGCGCTCGTCCACGACTGGGTGCGTGAACGCGGCTTGGATTTTTTTGCCGAAGAGGGCTTTCGCTCCGTGACCCTGACGTGCGTTAAGAACAATCGCGGCATCGACGTTGCCAAGCTCGTGCGCGAATTGCGCGAGCGACACCATCTCCTGATCGATGGCGGCTACGGGAAAATAAAGGGCCAAACATTCCGCCTCTCGAATATGGGTGACGAAACGGAAGAAACCGTAGCGCATCTGCTGGGCTGTCTCGACGACGTGATGAGCTAGATCATATGTTGTATAACAATATATGATGGCTTTGCTTCGGCTGGTTGTCCTCGCCCGTCGCGCCACGCTTTTTGAGCCGCGGTGAAAACATGGCTTCTCGTCATTGGCGTGGCCGTTCTCCTCGGCACCCTTTGGTCCTTAAATCCAGAGCGCGCCATCCAGCGTGACGAGCGCAATGTTACCGAGATCGTTTATCTCGGTGATGCTGGGCCGGAAGCTCCGTCAGTCGAGCGGGCGATGCGACAATTTGAGGCCGAGCATCCCGGGTACAAAATCGTCAGCGGGCAGAACGCGTCGCGTGACCAGACCGCGGACCCGACGCGTTTCCTTGTCAGCGTCGCCGGAGGCATGCCGCCGGACCTGATCCTGTTCGATCGTTATGCGGTGAGCGAATGGGCAGCACGCGGCGCATTCACGAAGCTCGACCAGTTCGTCGCGCAGGAAGCGAACAATCCGGCGCTGGACGCGATTCGGCAGGAAAACTTCTACAAGTCGTGCTGGGACGAAGTTGTTTACGAAAATCCGGTCACGCACGAGCGCGGGACTTACGGCGTGCCGGAGCGGGTGGATGATCGTGCGCTTTT
>Ga0213881_10001318_pt1 | contig 12113 bp, 11 predicted proteins | sample BarmaccoBMER_R08_FD_160104 | JGI IMG/M metagenome (GOLD analysis project Ga0213881, IMG submission 160104) | Barbacenia macrantha exposed rock microbial communities from rupestrian grasslands, the National Park of Serra do Cipo, Brazil - ER_R08 ... | reverse complement strand
ATCGACGAGCACGCCGTCGCAATCGAAAATGATGAGATCGACCCGCACGAGGGAAGGATTTCAGCTCGAGGATGGGTCGTCGTCGAGCGGCACGCAATAGAGCTCGAGCCGGTGGTCGACCAGCTTGTAGCCGAGCTTCCGGGCGATCTCGGCCTGCAATTTCTCGATTTCTTCATTGGTGAATTCGATCACCTTGCCGTCGCGCAGATTGATCAGGTGGTCGTGATGGCTGTCGCGCATCTGCTCATAGCGGGCGCGGCCCTCGCGAAAGTCATGGCGCTCGATGATCCCGGCATCCTCGAACAGCTTGACGGTGCGATAGACGGTCGAGATCGAGATCTTGTCGTCGACGGCGACGCAGCGCCGGTACAGTTCTTCCACATCCGGATGGTCAGAAGCTTCGGCCAGCACACGCGCGATCACGCGGCGCTGCTCGGTCATGCGCATGCCGGTGGCAGCACAGCGAGCTTCGATGCCGGTTGCCTTCGGCGCCGGCGGGGATTTCAAGACGGTCATGGAGTTTTTGCCTTGGGTGGACGTTTTGCCACCTCGGCCATCTTACGACAAGTCGCGGCGCATCAGAAGTGCATTCAACTGTTCCCCGCTGGCCTGCCGATAGTAGCGCTCGCGGCGTCCGACGACGGCAAAGCCGCATCCTTCATAAAGTCGCCGCGCCGGCGCGTTGTTTTCCTCAACTTCGAGAAATATGCGGCGCACGCCGCGCCCTGCGAGATGGCCGAGATGGGTCAGCAGCAGATTTCTGGAGAGGCCGCGGCCGCGCTCATCGGCGTCGATCGCAATCGACAACATCTCTGCTTCATCTGCGCCGATCCGCGATACGGCAAAGCCGATGGTTTTTCGCCCGAGCCGCAGGCGATGCACCAGCGTATTGCGCTCGGCGATCATGCTTTCGAATTCGCCTTCGCCCCAGCCGCGATGAAAGGAATCCGCGTGCAATTGCGCCAGTCGTGGCGCATCGCGCAGCGTTGCGGGTTCGACCAAGGGCATGCCGGAAGCAAACCAGCCGGAGAACCAGCCCATCATGATGTGGCCGGCTGCGAGCCGATAATGTCCTGCGTCGGCTTTGCCTCCTGCGAAGGCTTGGCGTCGGGCGCGCGCAGATAATAGGGCTTGGCTGGTGCGGTGCCCGGCGTGACCGCAGCACCCAACCACGCCACCCAGTTGATGTCAGGCGCCGGCAGCGCCTCCACCTTGATCGGCGGGGGCGCATCTGACGGCCAGCGGTCGGCAAGGATTTTCGCCGCGTTGCCGACCAGATGCGGCGCACCGAAACTGGCAGCTTCGAGCGCTTCGCTGATCGGAGCAACCTTGGCGCGGACCAGCGAACTGCCGTTGCCGCTGACGACCTGGAAGTAGACCTGATCATGCCGCGCATCGATTGCCGAGATCACCGGCTGCTCGCCCGCCTCGCTCACAACAGGCGCGGCATAGGCCGACAGTGTTGTCAGCCCGACTACCGGCTTGCCCGCTGCGAGCCCAATGCCGCGCGCGGCCGATAGACCAACGCGCAGGCCGGTGAAGCTGCCGGGACCGGTCGTCACCGCAATGCGGTCGAGTGCGACAAAGGGGAGCGCGGATTGCTTGATGACGCGCGCGATCAGCGGCATCAGCGCTTCGGCATGCCCGCGCTTCATCGGCTCCGATTCCTGCGCGATCATTTGGCCGGTTCCGGTGTCGAGCACGGCGGCGGCGCAAGCGTCGAGCGCGGTATCGATGGCGAGGATCAGCATCGCGTGGAACCTAGCATTGTCCCGCAGGCTTTCGGAAATTCCGGCACAACGGTTGGTGCGCCCGCTGCGGACGCAGGCGGCGGAGAAAAGGGCAAGTTATTGAAATTACGGGAGATTGCAACGAAAAACCCGGAACCTCGGGATTCCGGGTTTGGCTGGTCATCGCCGCGGCTTACTCAGTCATTCCGGGGCGGTGCGACAGCACCGAACGAGGGTGCGCAATTGCGCACCTGAGAATCTCGAGACCCCAGGGGCTAGCGTACCATCCCAGGATGACGCTTTGTCGATTTGCTGCGTCGCTGTCCCTCCTCGCAAATGCGAGTCGCGTCACATCGGCCGTACTTCGACCACGTCGGGGACGAAGTGGCGCAGCAGGTTCTGGATGCCGTGCTGCAAGGTCGCGGTCGATGACGGGCAGCCCGAGCAGGCGCCCTTCATGTTGAGATAGACGATGCCGTCCTTGAAGCCGCGAAAGGTGATGTCGCCGCCGTCATTGGCGACCGCCGGGCGCACGCGCGTCTCGATCAGGTCCTTGATCTGCTCGACCGTCTCGGCGTCGGCCTCGTCGAAGAACTCGTCTTCCTCGTCGGCCAACTCGTCGCTCGCTACCGTGCCGTCGGCCAGCAGCGGCGCGCCGGACATGTAGTGTTCCATGATGGCGCCGAGAATCGCGGGCTTCAAATGTTGCCAGTCGCCTTCTTCCTTGGTGACCGTGATGAAGTCCGAGCCATAGAATACGCCGGTGACCCCGGGCACGCCGAACAGTTTTTCGGCGAGCGGCGAGCGCGCGGCGGATTCGCGGGTCGCGAATTCCAACGTGCCGCCATCGAGCACGAGGCGGCCGGGAATGAATTTAAGTGTAGCGGGATTGGGGGTAGCTTCGGTCTGAATGAACATGGGTTTCTCCGGCGTCGCCGGTTCAAGGCCGGCGCGTTGGCTCCTTGTATCAGATGGCGACACCAAACGCACCGATCAAGGCGCAAATCAGCGGTTCCAGAGCCGCATGGGCTCGGAAGCCCGGCCCCCGTCATCAGCCCTTGCGGATGAAGCCGACAATATCCTTGGCGTATTTCATGGTTTCGTCGGCGATTAAGCGGGCGCGGTCGGCGCCGTCGGCCAGGATCGCATCGATATGGCCGGGATCGGCAGTGAGCTTGCGCATCTCGGCCGCGATCGGCGAGAGTTTCGCAACGCAAAGCTCGACCAGCGCATTCTTGAAGCTGGAGAACTGGCCGCCGCCGAAATCGCGCAGCACCTCGGCCTTGCTCTTAGCCGATAGCGCCGCGTAGATACCGACGAGATTGTCGGCCTCGGGCCGTGCTTCCAGGCCTTTTTCTTCGGTCGGCAACGGCTCCGGATCGGTCTTCGCCTTGCGGATCTTCTGCGCGATGGTGTCGGCGTCGTCGGTGAGATTGATGCGCGAATTATCCGACGCATCCGATTTCGACATCTTCTTGGTGCCGTCGCGGAGGCTCATTACCCGCGTTGCAGGTCCCGTGATCAAGGGCTCCGGCAACGGGAAGAACAGCCCATCGTTCGAGCCGTGATTGCGGATGGAATCGCTGAAGTCGTTGTTGAACTTCTGCGCGATATCGCGTGACAGCTCCAGATGCTGCTTCTGGTCCTCGCCCACGGGAACATGGGTGGCGCGATAAAGCAAAATGTCTGCCGCCATCAGCACCGGATAATCGTACAGCCCGATCGACGCATTCTCGCGATCCTTGCCGGCCTTCTCCTTGAACTGGGTCATGCGGTTGAGCCAGCCGAGCCGCGCCACGCAATTGAAGATCCAGGTGAGCTCGGCATGGCCGGCGACCTGGCTCTGGTTGAACACGATGTGCTTCTTCGGATCGATGCCGCTCGCGATGAACGCCGCAGTCACTTCGCGGGTGTTGCGCGCGAGCTCGGCCGGGCCGCCCCAGACGTCGACCGCCACGGTGATGGCATGCATGTCGACCACGCAATAGATGCAGTTATACGTTTCCTGCATCTTCACGAAGTTGACGATCGCGCCGAGGTAATTGCCGAGATGCAGATTGCCGGTCGGCTGTACGCCCGAAAAGACCCGTTCAACGAATGCCATCGTCCGTTCCCGTAAAATCCCAATTTGGCTTCTTGTTTGCGCATGATCTTATTGGAAAACCGCTGCACACTTTTCCGGATCATGCGCGTAGCGTTTGCCACGCATGGCCTATCGGCGCAAGTCGCCGGTTTTGCCGCGGCGGACCGCGTTAACCACCTCGCGCCATCCCGCCACGCCAAGCAGTGCCAGCAGGCTGCCATAGATCGCGATCGCGGCGGCGATCAAGCCAAGCAGGAGTGCCGCTTGTGCAAGGCCATGCATGTTTGGGCCCATGGTGGTGTCGGCTGCGAGCCACAAGGGGGCGCCCATCAATAGCGCTGCCGCCGTTATCAGCGGCAGCCGCCGGCGCGCCGCCGCGTCCAGCGAAAAGCCGAAGGTCGCACGTCCACGCCAGATCATTGACAGCGCATTGCACCAGGCGCCGCCGGCGATGGCCGCGGCAATGCCGCTGGCGCCAAGGAAGTGTCCGAGCAGCAGCGCGAGCACGATCGCGACGACAATGCCGGTCAACGTCGCGATCAGCGGCGCATAAGTGTCCTCCCGTGCAAAGAAAGCGGGCGAGAGTGTCTTCACCAGTACATGCGCCGGTAAGCCGAGCGCGAGCCAGATCAGCGCATCTGAGGTCGACTGGGCGTCCTCGGCGGTGAAGGCGCCATGCTGGAACAACAGCCGGACGATAGGTTCGCTCAGGGCGATCAATCCCAGCGTGGCGGGCAGCGCCAGCCCTACCGCGAGTTCCATTGCGCGCGATTCCGCATTCGTGACAGCGCCTTTGTCCTCGCCATGCAGCGCGCGCGTCATTTCAGGAATCAGAACCGTGCCCATGGCGACCCCGACAATGCCGAGCGGCAACTCTATCAGGCGGTTGGCGAAATAGAGCCACGACACTGCCGATGGGGATGACGAGGCGATGATCGCGCCGGCGACGATCAGAAGCTGCGGCGCGGAGCTTGCGACCATGCCGGGAATGGCGCGGGCGAGAAAGCCGCGCATTTCGGTATCGAAGCTCACGCGCAAAGGCGTCGCAATCGGCTCGCCCCAGCTCAGCGCCAGCATCGAAACCTGCATCAGGCCTGCGATGCCGACGGTCGCGGCCAGCGTCATCGCGACAAAGCCGGCGTTGCGATGCACTGACAAAAGCGCGACCATCGCCGCGATCAGTGCGATGTTGAACAAGATCGGCGAGAAGGCAGTGAGGAAGAAGCGGCCTTGCCCGCTCGCCAGCGCTAGCAGCACCGTCGATGGTCCCGCGAAGGCGAGATAGGGCAACATCAAGCGCGCATCGTCGATGGCGAGCCGCAGCGTCTCCGTCCCGGCAAATCCCGGCGCCAGTACCGTGATCACGAGCGGCATCACGACGGCGATCACCACCGTGATCGCGATCAGCGCCACGCTGATGGTGCCGAGCACGCGTCCGGCAAAGGCCGCCGCGGCGACGCGATCCGTATCGCGCAGCTTGAGCCATGCTGGCACCAGCGCGGCGTTCAGCGCGCCTTCGGACAACAGCCGCCGCGTGACATTGACGAGCTGGAACGCCACCAAGAAGGCGTCCGCGACCGGCCCGGCGCCGAGCAGCGCGGCAATCATGGAATCGCGTAGGAATCCCAGCAGGCGCGAGGCGAGGGTGCCGGAGGAGACGGTAAGGAACGAGCGGATCATTTGAGCTTCTATAGCAGCCTTGCCTGTGATAGGCCGCGCGGGAGGCGCTGGTGCCAACAAGGTTTAATGAATGGCTGACGCAAAATACGACGTTCTCGGCATCGGCAATGCGATTTTCGACGTGCTGGTTAAGACCGACGAGAAATTCCTCGCCGATCACGGCATGACCAAGGGCAGCATGGCGCTGATCGACGAGGCCCGTGCGGCCTCGATCTACCGCGACATGGGGCCGGCGACCACGATGTCCGGCGGCTCGGCCGCCAACACCATTGTCGGCATCGCAAGCTTCGGCGCCCGCGCCGCCTATGTCGGCAAGGTCAAGCAGGATGAGGTCGGCACGCTTTATACCCACGACATCCGCGCCGCCGGCGTCGCCTTCAATACTAGGGCCGACGCGGACGGTCCGGCCACGGGTTGCTCCTACATCCTGGTGACGGGCGATGGCGAGCGCACGATGAACACCTATCTCGGTGCCGCGCAAAACCTGCTGCCCCGCGACATCGACCCAGCTGAAATCTCCGCGGCGCAGATCGTCTATCTCGAGGGCTATCTCTGGGACCCCAAGGACGCCAAGGATGCCTTCGTGAAGGCCTCGACCATCGCCCATGGCGCCGGTCGTCAGGTCGCGCTGACGCTGTCGGATGCGTTTTGCGTCGACCGCTACCGCGATGAATTCATCGAGCTGATGCGCAAGGGCACGGTCGATCTCGTGTTTGCCAATGAGGCTGAGCTGCATTCGCTCTACAAGACCTCGGACTTCGACTCGGCGCTGAAGGGGCTGCGCGAGGACGTCAAGCTCGGCGTGGTCACCCGCAGCGAGAAGGGCTGCGTGGTAACCTCGAAAGATGGCGTCGTTGCGGTGCCGGCCTCGCCGATCGAGGCGCTCGTGGATACCACCGGCGCCGGCGACCTGTTCGCCGCGGGCTTCCTGTTCGGCCTGGTCCGCAACGCCGGCTATGAAAATGCCGGCAAGCTCGGCGCGCTTGCGGCGGCCGAAGTGATCCAGCACATCGGCGCGCGACCGCAGGTGTCGCTCAAGGAGCTGGCGAGGCGGGCGGGGCTGCCGGTTTAGGGAACGCCGTCATTCCGGGGCGGTGCGTAAGCACCGAACCCGGAATCTCGAGATTCCGGGTCTGGTCCTTCGGACCATCCCGGAATGACAGTCTCACGCCGTCTTCGCTGCCTTCAATCCCAGCCTTCTCTCCACGGCTTCCCGCATCAAAAACTTCTGGATCTTCCCCGTCACGGTCATCGGAAATTCGTCGACGAATTCCACATAGCGCGGGATCTTGTTGTGGGCGATCTGGCCGTGGCAGAACGCGCGAACTTCGTCGGCGGTCAGCGTTTCGCCCGAGCGAATCCGGACCCAGGCGCAGAGCTCCTCGCCATAGCGGTCGTCGGCGACGCCGAAGATCTGCACGTCCTGGATCTTGGGATGGCGGTACAGGAACTCCTCGATCTCGCGCGGATAGAGGTTTTCGCCGCCGCGGATCACCAGGTCCTTGATGCGGCCGACGATGTTGCAATAGCCCTCGTCGTCGATGACGGCAATGTCGCCGGTATGCATCCAGCCGGCCGCGTCGAGCACGTCGGCGGTCTTCTCGCGTTCCTCCCAATAGCCGAGCATGACGCTGTAGCCGCGGGTGCAGAGCTCGCCGCGTTCGCCGCGCGGCACGATCTTGCCTTCGAGGTCGACGATCTTGACCTCGACATGCGGATGGATGCGCCCGACCGTCGACACCCGCCGCTCCAGGGGATCGTCGGTCGCGCTCTGGAAGCTGACCGGGCTGGTCTCGGTCATGCCATAGGCGATCGTCACCTCGCGCATGTTCATCTCGTTGTTGACGCGCTTCATCACCTCGATCGGGCAGGGCGCTCCGGCCATGATGCCGGTACGCAGCGATTTCAAATTGAAACGTGAGAATTCGGGATGGTCGAGCTGGGCGATGAACATCGTCGGCACGCCGTAGAGCGTCGTGCACTTTTCCTGCTCGATGGTCTTCAGGGTTGCCAGCGGATCAAAACCTTCGCCGGGATAGATCATGGCAGAGCCCAGCGTGACGCAAGCAAGATTGCTCATCACCATGCCGAAGCAGTGATAGAGCGGCACCGGAGTGCAGATTCGATCCTCTTCGGTCAGGCGCATGGCGCGGCCGGTGAAATAGCCATTGTTGAGAATGTTGTGATGCGTCAGCGTGACGCCCTTCGGCGAGCCCGTCGTGCCGCTGGTGAATTGGATGTTCACGGGGTCGTCGAATTGCAGCATTTCGCCAAGAACGGCGATCTGCTCGCGATGCCGCGCGCCGCCCATGCGCGAGACTTCATCGAAGGGGATGGTGCCCGGACAAGGGGGTCCGCCGATCTGGATCACGGCACGGAGTTGCGGCAGCTTGGCCGAGCGCAGCTGCCCGGGCGCTGCGCGCGCGAGCTCCGGCATCAGCGCGTTCAGCATCTCCATGTAGTTCGAGGTCTTGAACGCGGTCGCGCTGACGATCGCGGCGCAGCCGACTTTGTCCAGCGCGAATTCCAGCTCGCTCAGGCGATAGGCCGGATTGATGGTGACAAGGATCAGTCCCGCTTTCGCGGCGGCGAATTGGGTCAGCGTCCATTCGGGACGGTTCAGCGACCAGATGCCAATCCGCTCGCCCCGTTGCAGGCCGAGCGCAAGAAACCCTGCGGCCAGCGCATCGACGCGCTCGGCAAATTCCTTCCAGCTCCAGCGCGCATCGTGGTTGGGCGACACCAGCGCTTCACGGTCCCCCCAGCGCGCAACGGCTCTGTCGAGCGCGCGGCCGATGGTCTCGCCAAGCAACGGTGCGTCGGAAATGCCGGAAACATAGCTGTCTGCCTTGTCGGCCATCGCGGTTCCTCCTTGATCAGCGCGGTTGGTTCCGCATTTTTGGCCATCCTAATTCGCCGGCTCGGGGAGGACACGCTCGACTTAGGAAGGGGAACAAAAAAATTCCCTCCCTGATCGGGGAGGGAACGTCGTGTCAGCGAATCTCGGGCGCTTACGCCGCTTTCTGTCCGCTGCCGGCACCGAGCCCGTCATAGACGCCGCGCTCGAAGCCCGCAAAAGCTTCCAGGCACTTCGCATCCGCGAACGGCAGCAGCTGCATCAGGATCACGCCGCAGACATCGCGCGTCGGATCGATCCAGTAATAGGTGTTGGCGAGCCCGGCCCAGGCGAGGCTGCCGGCGCTGCGGCCTTCCGCCGTCTTGGCGGTGTTGATCAGGAAGCTGAGCCCCCATTTCTTCACCTGCTCCGGATAGAGATCGACGGTATTAGTGTACATCGGCGCCGCTGTCGGCATCTTGGTCACGGTGAGATCGCCGATGTGATTCTGACCCATGGTTGCGACGGTCTCGGGTTTGAGCACCTGATTGCCGTTGCCTTTGCCCTTGTTCAGGATCATCTGGCAGAATTTGACGTAGTCGCCGGCGGTCGAGTAGAGCCCGCCCCCACCCATATGGAATTCAGGGTTCTGCTCCAGCTCGAACGGGATTGGGCCCAACTGTCCGTCCTCGCCACGCATGTGCATGCCGACCAGGCGCTTGCGCATGTCGTCCGAAATCTTGAACGCAGTCTCGTTCATGCCGAGCGGCGCGAACAGATGGTCGCGTAAGTAAGTGTCGAGCTTCTTGCCGCTGGCAGCCTCCACGGCCTTGCCGACGAAATCGATGTTGGTGCCGTATTCCCAGCGCGTGCCGGGGTCGCTGGCGATCGGCGTCTTCAGCGCGGCATGCTGGCAGGTGATGATCCCTGGCGTTCCCGTCTTTTCCAGATATTTGCCCATGTCGCCGTTCCACATGTCGTAGCAAAAGCCGGCGGTGTGGGTCATGAGCTGGCGCAGCGTGATCGGCGCCTTGGCGGCGCGCAGTTTCGGCTCGCCCTTCGCATCAAAGCCTTCCAGCACCTGGGGCGAGGCGAGATCAGGCAGCAGCTTGCCGATTGGCTCGTCGAGCGAGAGCTTGCCTTGCTCGACCAACTGCATCGCGCCTGCCGTCGTCACGGCCTTGGTCATCGAGGCGATCCAGAACACGCTGTCTGTGGTCATGGGATCGTCCTTGCCGAGGTCGCGCTTGCCGAACGCACCCTGGTAGATCACGTCCTTACCGTTTGCGGCGATGGCAACCACGCCGGGAATTTCCTTGGCGTCGCTCTTCTGACGCAGGATCTGGTCGATCTGGGCCTTGCTCTGCATGGGGTCTCCTCCCGATTTGTTTATGGAAGTGGACCGATCTTCCTCCCGCATGTTGCGTCCGGCAAGCGGGCATCGCGTCGTCCCATCGACGTGGTGCGCTCGTGATGGCTGGGCGAGGGGCGGGAGCAAACGTCGTCAAAGCGACGCAGAATTGCAACACTTCGCCGCAATTAGCGGTGAATGACGGGCCGCGCCGGTGACCCCTCGGGCTCGGGGCGATATGCTAATTGCGACTAGAATCCCCAGAACCATTTTTCCAGTAAAGCGTTGAGAGCACGGTCAAATCGACATTTGTCGACCGAACGTTTTGATTCAATATGTTGGCGGTCTACGACGCCGCGAGGGGAAGGCAATGATCTCGACCTGGAGTGAATGGAAGCGATACCCACGGGCGGCGCGCGGTGAATGCATCGAAGCGCCGATCTCGCCGGGTATCTATGAAGTGCGGTTTGCCGGAACTGGTGCACTGCACTCGTTTGGCGCCGTCGACAACGTCGCCCAGGCATTGGCGATGCTGCCGATCGGCGTGAAGACTTGGTTCGGCCGTCGCGATGCGGCGGCCACGCCCGATCTCGAATACCGCACCTGCGCCACTTCGACCAAGGCCGACGCCAAGGCCGCGGCCGAGCGCATGATCGGCCGGCGCGAGACCTATATGAGCGGCGCGGCCTGACATCGAAGACGTCATTCCGGGGCGATGCGAAAGCATCGAACCCGGAATTTCGAGATTCCCGATCGGCAGATGCGCATCTGAGGTCTGGTCCTTCGGACATCCCGGAATGACGGTGAGTATCTCTCAGGATCGATTGAAGCTGCTGCGCGTTTAGCGCCCGGTGCATTGCGGGTGGTTCGAGCCTATATTTGGGATCAACACCTACAAAGACCGAGGAGCAACGCCATGACCCCGACTGCTGCTGCACGGGCTTCGCAGCCCTCCACCCCGTCGCTTCGTGATCGCCTGAAGGATGTTTCGCTGCTGCGCGAGCACTGCTACATTGACGGCGCCTGGGTCGGCACGCCGTCGCGGCCCGTGACCAACCCCGTCAATGGCGTGGAACTGGCGAAAGTGCCGGTCATGGGCCCCGCCGAAACCACGCAAGCCGTCGAGGCCGCCGAGCGCGCGTTCCCGGCCTGGGCGAAGCTCACCGCCAAGCAGCGTTCCAATATCCTGCGCAAATGGTTCGACCTGATCGTCGCCAACCGCGAGGATGTCGCGCTGATCCTGACTTCCGAGCAGGGCAAGCCACTATCGGAGGCGCTCGGCGAAGTCGATATCGCTGGCGCCTATGTCGAGTTCTTTGCCGAGGAGGCGCGCCGCGTCTATGGCGAGACCATTCCGACCCAGCGCGCGGATGCACGCCTGCTGGCGATCAAGCAGCCGATCGGCGTTTGCGGCGCGATTACTCCGTGGAACTTCCCGGCCTCGATGATCACCCGCAAGGTTTCGCCCGCGCTCGCGGCGGGCTGCACCGTAGTGCTCAAACCCGCCAACGAGACGCCGCTGACCGCGCTGGCGCTGGTCGCGCTGGCCGAGAAGGCCGGCGTGCCGAAGGGCGTGTTCAACATTCTGACCGGCAATTCCTCGGCCATCGGCAAGGTCTTGTGCGAGCATCCCGCCGTTCGCTTCGTCGGTTTCACCGGCTCGACCGAAGTCGGCAAGATCCTCTATCAGCAGGCCTCCGTCGGCGTGAAGAAGCTCGGGCTCGAGCTCGGCGGCAACGCGCCGTTCGTGGTGTTCGATGACGCCGATATCGACGCCGCCGTCGACGGCGCGATCGTCTCGAAATACCGCAACATGGGCCAGACCTGCGTCTGCGCCAATCGCATCTATGCCCAGGACAAGATCTACGACGAGTTCGTGGACAAGCTGGCGAAGAAGGTCGCCGCGATGAAAATCGGCGACGGCACCGAGCAGGGCGTGGTGCAGGGACCGCTGATCAACATGGATGCGGTGCTCAAGGTCGAAAAGCACATCGACGATGCGGTCAAGGGCGGCGCCAAGGTCATCACCGGCGGCAAGCGCCACGCACTCGGCGGCTCCTTCTTCGAGCCGACCGTGCTCGCCAATGTCCGCCCGGATGCACTGGTTGCACATGAAGAGACGTTCGGGCCACTGGCGCCGGTGTTCCGCTTCAGGGACGAGGCCGAGGTGATCGCGCTCTGCAACAACTCGCCGTTCGGCTTGGCGTCCTATTTCTACGCACGCGACCTCGGCCGCGTCTGGCGCGTCGCGGAAGCGCTCGAGTCGGGCATGGTCGGCGTCAACACCGGCCTCATCACCACCGAGGTTGCGCCGTTCGGCGGCGTCAAGGAATCGGGCCTCGGCCGCGAGGGCAGCCATCACGGCATGGAAGAATATGTCGAGATCAAATACGTGATGATGGCGGGGGGGTAACGGTCGTCGGGCGACGCCCC
>Ga0213881_10001317_pt1 | contig 12119 bp, 9 predicted proteins | sample BarmaccoBMER_R08_FD_160104 | JGI IMG/M metagenome (GOLD analysis project Ga0213881, IMG submission 160104) | Barbacenia macrantha exposed rock microbial communities from rupestrian grasslands, the National Park of Serra do Cipo, Brazil - ER_R08 ... | reverse complement strand
TTACCAAATCTCGAATTGCCTCAAGTCCGTGTTCTGGCTCTGGAGCCCCCCACCAGAGACAATCAGTGTTGGGGCTAGGGGCAACAGACTCTAGCATTGGGTACTCACCCTGGTTAATGCGGTGAGCATTAGCAACAATCGCGCTGCTCTGCGCTTGGCGGAACACTTGTGTCAAGCGCACTACTGGTACTCGCCCTGATTCGATCAGGTCGCGTAGGACGTTACCTGGTCCGACACTTGGCAACTGATCGATATCCCCCACCAAGAGTAGTTGAGCATCGAGCGCCACGGCTTTCAGCAACGAATGCCCCAAGAACAGATCGAGCATCGAGACCTCATCCACAACAATCGCTTGTGCCGGAATAGGATTCTCACTGTTCCGTTGAAATTGCATTGACTTGGGGTCGAATTCTAATAGCCGATGGAGAGTTTTAGCTTCTCGACCCGTGACTTCAGCCAAACGTTGCGCTGCTCTACCCGTGGGCGACGCTAAGGCAATTGACCTCCCCATCGCCTTCCAAAGAGTGACAATAGTGCGTTGACAGAAGGTTTTTCCTGTCCCCGGTCCTCCGGTAAGTATTAATACTCTCTCACTTGCTGCCATCTCTACTGCCTGCCGCTGTTGTGGTGAGAGTTGTATTTCTGTAGCAGCACAATAGCGGTCAATCCAACTGCTGACTCGTGCTTTGTCTACTGTGACAGGATGGCTTAGCAAAGTGAGCAGCCGGGAGGTTAAATTTTGTTCGGACGCAAAGAAAGATGGCTGGTAGCAGATAAATTCGTGCTCCCGATGACCTTGCAAAACGATTTGGTCCTCTTTCCCCATCTTCCAAACCGTATCGGCCACTACCTGTGGTGACGGTTGGTGGTCAGGTAGAGCTAAGCGTTGCACTACTTTCTCAACTAGCTCCGCCTTGGGCAGAAAGCAGTGCCCATCTTCACCAGCTTCACCAAGGACGTGAATAATTCCTGCTCGATAGCGAAACTCACTACCTGGACTGACACCGAGTTTTCTGGCTATCGTGTCAGCAGTGACGAAACCAATTCCATAGACATCGAATGCAAGCTGATAAGGGTTTTCTGAGACGACAGCGATCGCCTTATCTGCATACTGCTTGTAGATCTTGACGGCGTATGTTGTGGAGACACCGTGACTCTGGAGAAAGAGCATAACCTCTTTGATGATCCGCTGGCTCTCCCATGCCTTACGGATCATGTTGACTCGCTTCTTGGCAATTCCAGGGACTTCAATCAGACGTTCGCTCTGGTACTCAATGATATCCAACGTCTCTAACCCGAAGTGTGCCACGATGCGTTTGGCGGTGACTGGACCAACTCCTTTAATGAGACCGCTACCAAGATACTTTTCAAGACCAGTGATTGTGGCAGGCTTGGTCTCTTTAAACTGGGTAACGGTGAATTGGGGACCAAACTTAGGATGGTCTTTCCAAAAACCAGTTAATTGCAGCGTCTGACCTGGTTGAATGTTAGGAAAACTGCCGACAATTGTAACGAGGTCTCTGTCACCAGAGACTTTCAGCCGCGCCACACTGTACCCAGACTCTGAGGAGTGATAGGTCAGGCGCTCTACTACACCTTGAATCGTCTCAAACCGCTGCTGGTTAGCGGTTGCTGCCATAACTTTTCTCCAGTCTGGATAACGTTGTCATAATCCACACTTCCAGCCCACTGGCATCACGTCTAATTTTGAAAAGATACAAAGCATCTCTTGTCTTATTAGTACATTTGTTCTATAGTAGCCTCATCCTAGACAAAGCAGGAGTTTCTAATGCTTACTGGTCTAACACACACCAGCCTTCTAGTTAAGGACTACGACGAGGCTTTACATTGGTACACACAGAAGCTAGGGCTTGAGTTGCGTAGTGATAGTGAATTTGGTTCAGGTAATCGCTGGGTAACAGTTGGGATTGTAGGGCAGAAAGACTTGGAAGTTGTTTTATATAAACCGAGTTCTGAGCAGGAAGAGAATTTTGTCTCCTTGGTTGGGAAACAACCTGGTTTTGTTTTTAGCACTGATGATTGCCGAACTGATGTTGAGCGACTGCGTGCCGCAGGGATAAAAATCAAAAGTGAACCTGAAGTAGTGCCTTGGGGGATTCAGTCTCTGTTTGAAGATCTGTATGGTAATATCCATGTTTTGGTTGAACCACCTAAGGTGACTAACTAACAATATCTACAAGCTTCTACTGGAATGGTGTTGAGAGTGGGAGAGTAAGACGTTGAAATAGCTACATAAGTGTTGAATTCTCCCACTTACTTACTGGGTAGTTGTCGCTATGAGCGCAGTTAAAAAAATAACTCGAACATTACATTCATTGAAAGTGACTTGCCTACCATAATTCGTTGTAAACAATGACTAGTGCAGCAACTGATAGGGAAACGTCCCAATTTGCAATTTCTGGAAATTGATGCAACTAGCTCAAGCCAATTTTCCCAAAGTGCCAATTATCTCCAAGCCGGAGAACCCGTCACGATTTTGTGTGAGGGATTGTTGATGTATCTCACGCTCTCAGAAAAACAGCAAGTGTGTGCCAACGTCCGCGAGATACTTCAGCAGCATGATGGAGTTTGGATTACTTCTGACTTCACTTCCACAATTAGTCATAGGCAGTCGTTACAAGACGGCCCAGCTTATCAACAGCTAACACAAACCATTAGCAACCTGACTGGTAGGTCTCCAGACAATGATTTTCAAACACTTGAATCAGCAAGGCAGTTTGTTTATGAACAGGGATTTCACCTGGTAGAACATAGTGCGTTAAACGTGATGGACCAGTTAAGTTGCTTGAATATCTTGGATATTCAAGCAGAAGAGGTAAAAAATATGCTTGCTGCTCAGTCTATCTTTGTGCTGACTCTTACTGCTGCACCCACCGATATATAGTTGAGTGGTTAACATCCAAGCCCAGCTGATTTACCATCTCTGCTACTTGCCTCTAGCTGAGTGGATATGTGAGATACCAGCGAACGCAAAGTAGAATGATTTCTGGTTCGTAGTGACGCCACTTAAACGAGTTGGATTTGGGCATGGAAGCGGAAGCGAATCGACACAATCTCTCACCCTACCATCTGCCGCTCCCGTTTTTGCAACACAACCCACTTGCTTTAAGTATGATTAGTCCTCCTATCTAAGGTATCATACTCAATTCATACTTAAAAAAATCAGAATTGACAGAGAAAAAGTTGCCCTTGATAAAGCAGTAGTCTTGGTTGATGGAAATCAAGATTAGCTTTAACACTTTCTGTAGCAAGGGTTTCAAGGCTTTAGAGAGCCTGGAAGCCAACCTGTTCATATGTAGAAAGAAAATGCCAGGAACCAGACTTGAACTGGTGACACGAGGATTTTCAGTCCTCTGCTCTACCAACTGAGCTATCCCGGCTGAAGCGACTATTTATAGTGCTTTACTAAGTTAGCAAATCTTGAAAATGTTGGCAAGTAACGATTTTTAAATGTTTGGGTGCTATCATATCCTGCAATAAAGATTTCAGCTACAACATTCACCTGCGTCCAAACTCTACCACAGTGCTATGTTTAAAAATTCTCTCTACTACCTGAGTCATCAATAAACCTAAGACCCCAAATCCGCTTCCCAAGCACATAATACTCACTTCACCGTTGCCAATAACCACGAAATTGGGGTTAATGAGAGTTAAAACTAGTGTAGAGACAGCAATTATACTACTTACAACCAAAGATAATCTCACGCTAAGCTCAGAAAAAGTATAGATACTAGCTTGAGCAAGTAAGTAGGCAACAAAGGGGATTGAGACTGTAGCAATGTAAACAGCATAGAAAGATACAATTAGTTCGACCAGTGAGCCGCCAGCATTTAAGGCAACAGCAAGACTCAATCCACCGTTCACTGCAGCAATAAGCGGTGGATTAAGGTTGGACGCTGGCAGAATGTTAAAGTCTAAGATAGTTTTGTTCTGTACCCGCAACAGGCTGCTGCCAATTCCTAGGGCTGGAACTAGTAGAGATATAATTAGGACAATACCCAAAGGTTGGTCGATTCCACCACCAATCCATGACAGGATAAAGGGAAGTGTCTCTTTACCGTCAAGGTTAGAGGGCAGAATTCCTGCTTCTAAAGCTGCCTCCACAACAGATGACGGCAATAAAGCCAGCAGCAGCAATGAAATTGCCGCTAACAGACAGCCTTGGTAGAGGCTTCGTACATCTTTTGCCTGTACAATAAACTGCTGCCCCTTCATATCCATCAGCACTAGCAAAATTGTGGATAGTGAGGTTCCAGCCAGCTCCCACGGGCTTACAAGTGTAATAGAGGAAATAAATTCACGCGGCAAGTGCCAATAGTTAGGTAGACCATGCAAAGCCCACAGTCCGTAAAGTAGAGCTAAAAAATTTAGAAGTAGCAACCTCTGACAGAGCCAGCTAGCTTTCTCTACTGGCAGGAGGGATATGAGTGCAAACAAGATAGCCAAGCCTACCATGCTAGGTAATACTGGCGCTCCCAAGACTTTGAGGATGAAAGCTCCAGAAGTCATTTGTACAGCGGCAATGCCAACAAGCGCTGACCATGACATTAGCCCCACAAGGACTTTGACTGAATTTCCATAACGGTTTCCCAGCAAAGTCCAGATTTGCTCTACATGTGTCCAATAAAACTTGGCTAGTCCCAAAAGCGCTATGAGTCCCAAACCAAGAGAAACAGCATAGAGACTGCCAACAACACCTGAAGTCACTGACTTCTCAGCAGTTCCTAGGAGAAACCCTAAGCCATAGTACGTAGATACTAGCAAGGTGGCTAGTGAAAAGGCGCTCAGTCTCCGGTTCTCATATCTATTCACACCGCATCCTTTGTACCAATTCTGAACTCATCCCCACGTAGATCTAGCTTGCTTTAACAATTTTGGCAAGGTAATGTGAATCAGGATACAACACGCACTATCTAGCTATGTTAGAAGGTGTAGGCATGTTCATCCCGACTTGCTTAACCAAAGATGCCGCCGAAAAACTCGATAGCTTCTTTCAGGGCAGTGATAAAGACATCAACCTCTTCGCGGGTGTTGTAAAAGGATAAACTTGCCCGCGCTGTGGATTGAGCTACTAGATATCTATGTAACGGTTGGGTGCAGTGATGCCCAGCACGAATAGCAACTCCAGCCTGATCTAGGATAGTGGACAAATCATGGGGGTGAACATCAGAAGCTGTGAAAGCAGCGAGAGCAGCTCTACCCAACCCGGCTACTTTGGGTTGAGGACCATAGGTACGAATTTCGGGAATTTGTTGCAGTTGCTCGAATAGATATTCTGTTAACTCTGCTTCGTAAGCATAAATCTTATCCATACCTATGTCAGTAAGGTAGTCGACTGCTGCACCTAGGGCGATCGCTTCGGCAATTGCTGGTGTTCCAGCCTCAAACTTGTGAGGTAGATCTGCATAGGTTGCGTGGTCAAGGAACACATCAGCAATCATCTCCCCGCCGCCAAGGAAGGGCGGCATTGACCGCAATAGATCCAACTTGCCATAAAGAAAGCCAATGCCTGTGGGACCACACATCTTATGCCCAGAAGCAACTAACCAGTCACAGTCCATCTGCTGCACGTTAATGGGCATATGCGGTACGCTTTGGCAGGCATCAACTAAGACTCTGGCTCCATACTGGTGAGCCAGGGCAATAATTTCCTGTATTGGGTTAATACAGCCTAGAGTGTTGGACACATGAACCACTGCAACCAGCTTAGTCCGATCGGAAACCATTGACTGAAACTGCCCCAAATTGAACTCTTCAGTCTCAGTCAATTCGACAAACTTCAGCAATGCTCCAGTCCTTTGAGCCAATAACTGCCAGGGAATCAGGTTACTGTGGTGTTCCATCACCGACAGGATGATTTCATCTCCCTTTTGCAAATTGCTTGTGCCCCAACTGTAAGCAACTAGATTAATCGCTTCACTTGCGTTGCGGGTGTAGACAATCTCTTGCCGTGAAGCAGCTTTAACAAAGTTGGCGATTTTGTCTCGTGCTGCTTCATAGGCATCTGTGGCTTTCGCACTGAGGGTATGGACACCGCGGTGGACGTTGGAATTGTATTGCTCGTAGTAGTCTTTTAGTGTGTTTATGACTAGAAGAGGCTTTTGGGAGGTGGCGGCGTTGTCTAGGTAAACTAATGGTTTACCGTTGACTTGCTGCTGTAGGATCGGGAAGTCTGTACGGACTTGGGCAGCTAGGGTTTTTTCTTGGGTAAGGGTCATGGGTTTGAAGTGGGATAGGGATATGAATTGAACCGCAGAGGCAAGGGAGGGCGCAAAGGAGCTATTGGTTGAGTGTTAGAGATGTTGATGGCTGACTGCTGCTATCAGTGTCTGTCGGAGGGATGCTACTGGTAGCTTGTTGATGATTTCGGTGGCGAAGGCGTTAATTAGGAGATTGTGGGCTGCTGTTGCATCTAATCCCCGGCTTTGTAGGTAGAAGACTTCTTCTTTGTCCAATTGGCTTATGGTGGCACCGTGGGTACATTTGACATTGTCTGCTGTAATTTCTAGTTGAGGTTTGGTATCAACTCTGGCTCTGGGAGAGAGCAGCAGGTTACGATTGAGTTGTCCAGCGTTGGTGAGCTGCGCTGACTGGGGGACTAATATTTTGCCGTTGAATACAGCATGTGCCTGGTCAGCAATAATACATTTGTGCAGTTGAGTGCTGGTACCGTGGGGATAGTTGAGGGCGATCACACTATGTGTGTCAGTTGTTTGTTGACTATTGATTGTTACCAGCCCATTAAGGGTTGTTTCTGTTTGCTCGCCATGTTGGAAAACCTCCAAGTTATGCCGCGACAGTTTTGCTCCCAAAGTAATGGCGTTACAGGTGTAGCGACTGTTGCGAGCTTGGGTGATCGCACTTTTACCTATATGAAAAGCTGCTGGACTCTCACGCTCAATTCTAGTGTGATTAACTTGGGCACCTGCCTCTAGACAGATTTCCGTAACGGCGTTGGTGAAGTAAACCGCCTCTCCAACTTCTGCTTCACCTTCCTCAGGACTTTCAATATTTGCCTGATTCAAGTAGTCCTCAATCAACGTGACACTACTACCTGATTCTGCTACCACTAGACAGCGGGGTTGGGAAATCGTTGGTGTTCCACTAGCTGTAGAGATAAATAGCAGATGAATTGGTGTCTCTACGATCAAATGCTTTGGTACCCACACAACTGCCACATCTATTAGCCCAGATGTATTAAGGGCAGTGAATACTTCTGCTGCGCCTTGAGCTGTGGCTAAGTAGTCCCGCACGCGAGAGCGATAAGCGAGAGGTAGCCCAGCCAAATTACTGATAACAAGCTCATCTGGCAAGCTAGCGACACTAGATAGTGTAGGCGCATAGACTCCGTCAACGAACACCAACCGACTATGAGCGGCTTCTGATAAAGTTAACGGTGCCACAGCTGAAGCTGCCAACTCCAGCCTTTGAGGCAACGCCCGGAATGTAAGCTGCTTGAGAAATGACATATCGGTAAATCGCCATTCCTCATCCTTAGTTGTGGGGAGAATACACTGACGCACCCAAGCCGCAGCGCGATCGCGCAACTCTTGTATCCAAGAGATAGATTCTGGCTCAAGAAGAAGCTGAATGCTCAACCCCTGGCACTGATTTAACAACTCAGTCAAATAGGGATCTCTATCTGTCAAAGCAGACTTCAAACTCACCTCATCCGGATTAGGAATTGGCATCGGAGAAACCTGAATACTCATCGTGTTCCCACCTCAGTCGCAGCTTGCTCTAGCACCCAGTCATAACCATGGGATTCCAACTCTAGTGCCAACTCCTTACTACCGCTATCGATGATGCGACCATCTGCCATAACATGCACAAAATCAGGCACAATATAGTTCAGCAACCGTTGGTAGTGAGTAATCAAGATCATCGCATTTTCTGGACTAGCCAACTGGTTAACTCCCTGAGCCACAATCTTTAGTGCATCAATATCTAATCCCGAATCCGTCTCGTCCAAAATGCCTAACTTTGGTGCCAAAAGCGCCATTTGCAGAATCTCATTCCGCTTCTTCTCACCCCCAGAAAACCCTTCATTCACACTGCGGCTCAAGAAAGCGGGGTTCATCCTCACCACTTCCAGCTTCTCCCGCACCAGCTCATCAAAATCGAACGAGTCCATCTCCTCCAAACCCTGCTGCTTGCGACGAGAATTGTAAGCCACGCGCAGAAAATCTAAATTACTGACACCCGGAATTTCCATCGGATACTGAAACGCCAGAAACAAACCTGCTCGCGCCCGTTCCTCTGGCTCCAACTCCAGCAAATTCTGTCCCAAAAACCTCACCTCACCACCAGTCACCTCATAAGCCGGGTGCCCAGCCAACACCTTAGAAAAAGTACTCTTCCCAGAACCATTCGGTCCCATAATCGCGTGAATCTCTCCCGCCTTCACCTCAAGGTTCACCCCCTTAAGAATCGGCGTCCCCTCAACCTCAGCCGTCAATTCACGCACCGATAGCACTACCTGAGCCTTCTCAACAATCATCTCTTTCTCTTCTCTCTTCCTCTCTTCTCTTGACGCTCTAACGCGCTTTGCGCTTCGCTTCGCTGGGGGGGCGTCTAACGCCTTCGGCTAACGGCTTCGCGCAACGCTTGCGCTGGCGCTACGCTAACGCTTCGCTGGGGCGGTTCGTTACTACCCCACACTCCCCTCCAACTTCAAACTGAGAAGCCGATCCGCCTCCACCGCAAACTCCATCGGCAATTGATTAAAGACATCCTTACAGAAGCCACTAATCATCATCGAAACCGCATCCTCTATCGAAATTCCCCGTTGCGAGAAGTAAAATAGCTGATCTTCCCCAATTTTGGAAGTAGACGCCTCATGCTCCACCTTGGCAGTATTGTTCTGCACCTGGATATAGGGAAAAGTATTTGCTTGGGCATTATCACCAATCAACATCGAATCACACTGAGAATAATTCCGCGCTCCAGCCGCCTTCGGATTAATCTTCACCAAACCCCGGTAACTATTTGACGAGCATCCAGCCGAGATTCCCTTAGAAATAATTGTGCTGCGAGTATTCCTACCCACATGCACCATCTTGGTACCAGTATCAGCCTGCTGTCTGTGATTTGTCAGTGCGACCGAATAGAACTCACCTACAGAGTTATCTCCCACCAACACACAGCTAGGGTACTTCCAGGTAATAGCAGAACCCGTTTCGACCTGCGTCCAAGAAATCTTAGAATTAATCCCCTGACACAGACCCCGCTTAGTGACAAAGTTGTAAATTCCACCCTTGCCATTTTCATCCCCAGCATACCAGTTCTGCACGGTGGAGTACTTAATCTCAGCATTGTCTAAAGCAACTAACTCTACTACCGCCGCATGCAATTGGTTTGTGTCATACATGGGTGCAGTGCAGCCTTCCAAATAGCTAACAGAGCTACCTTCATCTGCCACAATCAGCGTCCGCTCGAACTGCCCCGTATCCCCACTATTAATTCGGAAGTAGGTAGAAAGTTCCATCGGACACTTTGTCCCCTTGGGAATGTAGACAAAAGAGCCATCACTAAAGACAGCAGAATTGAGCGCCGCAAAATAATTATCTCCAACTGGCACTACACTGCCAATGTACTTCTGCACTAGCTCTGGGTATTCACGCAGCGCTTCAGAAATTGAGCAGAAGATCACGCCCTCTTTAGCCAGCTTTTCTTTAAACGTAGTCGCCACAGAAACGCTATCGAAGATAGCATCGACCGCCACATTAGACAGTCGCTTCTGCTCTGATAGAGGGATTCCTAGTTTTTCAAAGGTTTCCAGTAGGGTTGGATCAACTTCTTCTAGGCTATTAAGCTTTGCCTGAGATTTTTTCGGTGCAGAGTAGTAAATGATGTCTTGGTAGTTAATCGTGGGATACTTAACACTAGGCCAGACAGGCTCTGTCATTTTCTGCCACTGGCGGTAGGCTTTAAGCCGAAACTCCAGCATGAACTCTGGCTCGTTCTTCTTGGCAGAGATCAAGCGGATGACATTCTCATCGAGACCGCGTGGAATAGTATCCACCTCAATATCGGTCACAAAGCCGTACTTATAGGGCTGATTGATTAGGGATTTAACAGTAGCGCTCATTGGTCGTGTTCTCTCGTGGTCTAGAATAAATCTCAAACAGCAGTTACAATAGAGGAACTACTAAAACAACAAACCTCTTGTTTAATGTATCTCTATTTTAAGCTACATTAGCAACAAGGATGTTGTCAAAGTAAATTTTTAAGAGCCAGAATTTTTGGGACGAAGATGGCGACCACTCAACAGTTATCAACTAAGCAGGATATTCTGCAACATTTGTTGAAGCAGGGTCAAGCAACTGCCCAAGAGTTAGCCGTAGCTTTGGACGTTAGCCCGCAAGCGATTCGTCGCCACCTGAAGGATCTGGAGGCGGAAGCACTGATTGTATACCAAACGGTTCAGGAAGGCATGGGGCGTCCGCAGCATGTCTATCAGCTCAGTGGCAAAGGGCGTGATCGCCTGCGATGGACATTGGGAGATCACTTTTTAGATAGCCAGGGTCGATTCGTCGTTTCGCTTCTGGATACCATAGCAGAAACGGTAGGGCATGACCAGGTGAGTTCGATTTTGCGCAAACAATGGGAACGTAAGGCAACAGAATACCGCAATCACCTGGGGAATGGTTCTTTGCAAGAACGTGTAGCTAATTTGGTGGAGCTAAGAAAAGCCGAAGGATACATGGCAGAATGGTATCCTGTTGATGCCAGTGATGCAGACAGCGCTAATGACTATCGCTTTATTTTGACAGAGCATAACTGTGCTATTTCCAACGTTGCCGAGTCTTTCCCTAGTGTCTGTAGCCATGAATTAGAGATGTTTGCCGCGCTACTTCCCGACTGCATTGTAGAGCGTACCCACTGGATTATTAACGGGGAACAGCGTTGTGGCTATTTAGTCAAAGCACGGAAGCAAGTATCTGAGTGATCCGATTTATGGATGTACCACAGCAACCATCAACACAATTTTTAACTCTAGAAGAGTCAGCTAAGGTGGATGCAGCCTTACTTTCCTCCCCAGAAAAATTTCTTGCTAGATTGACAATTTCGTCCCTAAAGCTGTTGCAGCACATTGCACAGGAAAAAGATGTAGCGATTGAGGAGCTAACAGCTCAGCAGGTAATTGCCTGGTTCGAGAAGGATGGGAAGCTTAGGCGAGAGCAGGGGGGCGAAGCTGCTTACCTAAAATGGTAAGCAGCTTCGGATTGCAGCTCTCTGATTTTAGCGAGTACATATTTATATTCCTCTGTATTGCCCTCCTGCCGATAGATATTGGCGGCGTGTCGAAAATCCTCTAGTGCTGCTTGCTTCTCTCCTAGCTCACGACGAACAGCACCCCTCTTGTAGTAGGCAAGAGTGTAGTCACGACTGAGCCGAATTGCTTGAGTGTAATCCCTAATTGCTCCCTGCTTATTGCCTAGATGATACTGTGCAACTCCTCGGTTAAAGTAGGCAGTGGCATAGGTAGGTAGAAACTGAATTGCTTGGGTGTAATCTCTAATCGCTTGCCGCGTTTCTCCTAATTTATACCGAGCTAAACCCAGATTGTTGTAAGCTAGAGCAAATCTCCGACTGAACCGAATTGCTTGCAGGTAATCTCGAATCGCTGCTTGCGTTTCTCCTTGGTCATATCGAGCTTTACCTAGATTGTTGTAGGCAAGGGCGAATTTAGGTCTGAGGTGAATTGCTTGCAGATAATCTCGAATCGCTCCTTGCTTGTCGCCCCTTTCGTAGCGGGCATTAGCTCGGTTATAATAGGCCGAGGCATCGTTAGGGTTAATTGATATGGGGCGAGTAGTATGGGGTATATTATTCGCTCTTGCCTCAGAGCCAACCGGGGAGGATTGTGCTTGCGGTAGAGCGTAGCCGGAGCCTCCTCCTGCTGACCTTTGAGTCTTCATTGATAAAAATGTATCAATGGGAATACCGACGTTAAACCCTGTTTTAAACGGGATCGTTTTTCCTGAGCTGCTTTGAGCTGAACCCGCAGTCTCTCCCTCGCCATGGATACCAATCACCTTTCCACTGACGTTAAAGATTGGACTACCACTCATACCACTGACTGTGTCAGCGTT
>Ga0213881_10001316_pt1 | contig 12121 bp, 12 predicted proteins | sample BarmaccoBMER_R08_FD_160104 | JGI IMG/M metagenome (GOLD analysis project Ga0213881, IMG submission 160104) | Barbacenia macrantha exposed rock microbial communities from rupestrian grasslands, the National Park of Serra do Cipo, Brazil - ER_R08 ... | reverse complement strand
TCATGCAATTGAATGCCGGATCAACGCAGAAGATCCTGAACATAACTTTCGACCTTCAGCGGGGCGAATTAGTGGTTATCTACCACCTGGAGGCCCCGGAGTCCGGATGGATTCTCACGTCTACACGGATTATTTCATTCCTCCCAACTACGACTCCCTGATTGGTAAATTGATTGTTTGGGGACCAGACCGCCCCACCGCGATCAAACGCATGAAACGAGCGCTACGAGAATGTGCCCTCACGGGGCTACCGACCACGATTGGCTTTCATCAAAAGATCTTGGAAACACCAGAGTTTTTGAGAGGTGAGGTCTATACCAACTTTGTAGAGCAGGTCATGCTATCGCAGTAATAAGAGGATGGGGAGATGTCCCCCATCCTCTTCTAGGAAATCATATGTAACAGCCCTTGTTGACCTAACAGTAACTCTCTTACTAAACTGACGACACCAACCCAGATGACTGGAGTGATGTCCACTCCACCCAAAGGTGGCACCAGTCGTCGCAATGGTACTAAGAAGGGTTCAGTGGGCCAAGTAATCAGATTAAAGGGAAGGCGATTTGGATCAACTTGTGGATACCAGGTAAGTACGATCCTAAAAATAAACAACAGCGTCATTAGACTCAATAAGGGGCCTAAAATCCAACTAGTGATGTCAATAGCAGTCATGGCTTACTGCAATCTCTAAAGTTAAGATGTGTAAACAATCTATTCATTATTCTAGCGGATACTGCCTGCTCACTTCCATTAGAAGGAAACGGAATACCTACACTACGTAGACTAGATTGAGCAAATTTTATCTAAAAGTTATTCCTTAGAAGCGTAACAGACGATTAAAATTAGTATTGAAGTATGTAGGAAAGGTTGAGGTTCTATGACTCCTTCTTTAATGAATTTCTTTTACAGTCTGCTGGCAGGTGCAGTGGTAGTCGTCATTCCAGCGACTGCTTTCCTGATTTTTATTAGCCAAAAAGATAAAATTCAGCGTTCCTAGTGCTTTCGACATAGGGAGTGAGACCGCTTACTCCCTAAAATTAGCGTGGTGATTTTCAGCGTGAGTCGCTAGGATAAGACATACTTGGGAGATGACAAATGGTTAACTTCGGATTCGGTACAGCAAGCATCCTGGGTATCTGCTTAGCCATAGCTGGAGCAGCGCTATATTTCCTACGCTCAGTGCGTCCAGAGCTATCGCGAGATCATGATATCTTTTTTGCTGCCGTAGGCTTACTCTGCGGCTTCATTCTCCTGTTTCAAGGTTGGCGGTTAGACCCAATTCTGCAATTTGGTCAACTGTTGTTGACTGGTTCAACTGTATTTTTTGCTGTTGAAAGTATCCGACTGCGGAGTGTGGCAACTGAACAAGCCAAGCGAAACACACCGATTGTTGATGAGGAGCGACGACCTAGTCGAGTCTATCGGACGGTGGCACAGCTAGATGATCTACCTCTAGAAGAGGAGGATGAAGAGCAATATAGTCGTCCTCGAATTAGGGGAAGTAGAGATGTTCGGTCCAGTAATAGATTGGATGAATATGAGGAAGATGACAATCCTTCTCGGAGTCGCTATCGCTTAGATGAGTATGATGACGCTTCTTCCCGTCGCTCTACTAGTCGCTCTGCTAACCGAAGTGGTTCTGATAACCAGAATCAGGGCGAGAGAACTCGTCGGCGTCCCTCCCGTCCTGTAAGTCGTGTAACAGCACAGCCTGAAGCAGATGAATGGGGTGCTTCGGAGCGAGTTGAAGACGACTGGGACGTATCAAGCAGCCGAGTGAGGAAGTCGTCCCGTTCTGGAGCTAATAATTCTTCTCGTACCGATCGTAACCAGCAAACACCTAGACTAAAAAAGAAGAGCCGTCCATCTCAATCGACGAGTCAACAGCAAGAGGATGAGTCAGCAACTTCAACAGAATATGTTGATTACCAGCCTGTTAATCAAGCTGAAGAGGAGTCAGATAACACGGCAAACTTCGACGACGTTTAACTGGTCTAGGTTTTTTGTACATTCAATGGTAAACCAGTATATTAAGGAGATTAGTGGGCTTTTGACCCACAAATTAAAGCTCTTTTAATCTTAGTTGCGTCAGCAACAAGCGCGTTGCCGAAGGCATCCCAAGCAAATTGCGAATTGCGAATTGTTTTGTCAAGGCTCGGTGCTTACCCCGGCGTTGGGTTCACTGGAGTTTAATCTTAGGAATGACCAGTTTAGTGGTAGCATGTAGTCCCACTAATTATCTCGACAACCCCACTTATCTCAACAGTCGTTACAACGACGAACAACCAGCATTGAGTGGAAACGGTCGCTTTTTGGCATTCGTGTCTAATCGATATGGCAATCGCAGTATCCTACTATACGACTTACAGCAACAGCAATTGATTCCTTTACCGGGCTTAAATCAGCGTAATACGATTGCTGAGAATCCCAGTCTTAGTTACACAGGGCGCTACCTTGTCTACGTTATTGGTATTCAAGGTCAACCGACGGTTGCGCTTTACGATCGAGCTACGCAACAGTCACAGCTTCTCACCCAGTTTTACCCAGGGTGGGTACGTCATCCCAGTATTAGTCCTAATGGGCGTTATGTTGTCTTTGAGGGCAGTAGCCGCGGTCAGTGGAGTATTGAGGTACTAGACCGAGGACCGAATATTGAGTTAGATATTCCAGATAGTGTTTTACCAGGAACTTCGGCTGCACCATCACCCTGAGAAAAGAGAGCTGTTCTTGAGCAGGGGAGGCAGGGGGAGAATTAGAGAGCTGAGAAGACGACTTGGGGACAAGAGGACAAGGGAAAGAATAACTTGTGAGATGGATTGTTTTATCAGCAATTACCTTAGCTGGGTTGTTGAGTAGCTGTACTGGCTCTCCCCGCTTGTTAGAGTATCCCTTTGACCCTGGAGGTCGCAGTCTCAATAGTTTAGCTTCACAGTTAAACCCTAGAATAGCTGGTCGATACATTGTCTTTACTTCTGACCGACGCGGTAGTCAAGACATTTACATGTTCGATACTGTAGACGGGCGTTTAGTAGATTTACCTGGATTGAATCAATTGAATACAGTCGCCTCAGATCCAGCTGTTTCTGAGAATGGTCGTTACATTGTGTTTGCAGCTAGCCAGGACGGTCGCTCGGCTATCTTTCTCTACGATCGTGAAACCCGCCAACTGCGGAATCTTACAGCTAATCTGTCAGCTTCGGTAGTCCGCCACCCTACCATTAGCGCTGACGGTAGTAAGATTGCCTTTGAATCAAGCGCTAACGGTCAGTGGGATATCTTGGTCTACGATCGCTCCGGGCAACCTTTGAGTGTACCGACAGAGCCCCGTTAGGGGATTATTTACCCCTCTCCCTCTTCTGGACCGCTTCGATCAGTGATCGCACCACCGGAGCACCGGGGGAAGGCTCAAATGAGAGTGGGAACTTACCTCGAATTAACATTCGTAGTCCCAGTGGTCCAATACTTAACAATCCCCTAAGATCGCGGAAATAGTTACCTACTACCTGTAAACCAAATTGCCGTTCGTCAATCCACCCTCCTTGCTTTACTAAGTCTACTAAAACTTTTCGGTGACGAATTGAACGGCTGTCTTGTGTTTCCTTAAAAGCTAAAATTTCTTGTTTAATTTGATTAATTTGTTCTAGGGGCTCGACACCCATAGGACAAACTGTGTTGCAGTAAAAACAACGGGTGCATCCCCACACTCCCTGAGTACCTTCGTTATATTCCTCTAAACGGCTTCTTGTGCGTTCATCACGGGAATCTGCTACCATCCGATAAGCTTTTGCCAAGGCATGGGGACCAACGAAGTTTGGATTAACCTCACGTGCATTGCACTCAGAATAGCAAGCGCCACATAAAATACAATTGCCAGTTTTTTCAAGCTGTGATCTCTCTTGGGGCGTCTGCAAAAACTCTCGTTCTGGGACAAGTCTTGCCTGGGTACTGACATAGGGTTCAACCGCTTCCAAGTGGTTCCAGAAACTACTCATATCCACTACCAGGTCTTTAATCACTGGCATGTTTCCCATTGGAGCGACAGTAATTTCTGGAATCCTGTCTAAATCAGTTGCTTGTGTCGGCAGTGATTGTAATCTTTGCAGTTCGCTGCCGACATTTTCCTTACAAGCCAAAGCTGAGCGACCATTGATTCGCATCCCACAGCTGCCGCAGATAGTGTTGCGGCAATTTTTACGAAAGGCTAGACTACCATCTTGCTCCCACTTAATGCGATTGAGACAATCTAGAATCGTATTTCCAGCTTCAACGTCTAGTTGGTAAGTCTGGATATGAGGCGAGGAGTTCTTCTCCTGCCGAATCACCTTAAAAATAACTTGCATTTTCACCTACTAAAATTTTGTGATTCCAAAACTCGCACCTAGAAAAAGAGGTTTTTCCTCTCCTCTCGTATTACTGGCGTAATGCTTCTATTTTAAGACCCGTTACCTTATCTTAGGAGGAGACTCTCAAACTCCTGTGCAGATTGCTATATTTGTAAAGTCACAATAGAATTGCACAAAATATTGAAAAGGGACTTAGTCTCAATTCGGGAATAGTTTAGTAATTTGGAGATAAGGATATTTTGAGCGCGATGACTGAAACTGCAACTGCACCATTAACAGGGAAGGCACTACTGCAAAAGTTCAAAGAACTTTCTGACTTACCGCGACGAGAAAGAGCAAAGCGCTGTGGCTATTATACTCTTACTAAGAACCACCAGACTCGCGTCAATCTGACTGATTTCTACGATGCGCTGCTAGCAGCTAGAGGAATTCCTCTAATTTCTGAAGGAACAAAAGACAGTAGCGGTCGGGAGCCAACCTATCGAGTTAGCGTCCACAAAAATTATCAGATTGTTATCGGTTCCACCTATACCGAGTCAATGGGCTTAAAGCCTGGCGATCAGTTCGAAATTAAGCTAGGTTACAAGCACATTCATTTGATTCAGCTCGATAATGAAGATGAAAAAACAGACGGACTAGATAATAAGTAGATTCCCTTCTAGAGACTCTCAGAGAATGTTAGTCCTGTACTGGTGAATATGTATGCCAAGTTCACTATTGTGGGTAATGGCTTTTTTCGTTGCTTGGGCTGTATGCTGGTCGCCAGCAGCAGTTACATGCGCGCTCGCTCTTGATTGGCGACCTTCTAGAGCCCTAACAGCAGAACAAAAGCTGTCTTTACTAGCATCGCTCTACCTCATTGCCCCGCTCGTTCTTTGGGGAGTGAATTGGTTAACGGGAGCATCTTTCTCAGATTACGGTTTGAGCTGGAATTCCTCGATACTAACTGTTGGTGCAGGTATAGGGGGCGGAGTCATAGGCATGATTGTGTTGTTTGGTTGCCAAACAGCACTGGGCTGGATTACTTGGCAGCCAGTTATCTGGCAACGACTGGGATTAGTATTGTTGACAACCTTGCCATTAGCCCTCTGGATTGGTGGTACGGAAGAATTAGTGTTTCGTGGCTTCATCCTGACTCAGCTCCAGCAGGATTACCAAATTTGGCTAGCAGCAGCAATCTCCAGCTTGATTTTTGCCCTACTACATCTAGTTTGGGAGCAACGAGAAACACTGCCTCAACTGCCTGGGTTGTGGCTGTTGGCAATGGTACTTGTGCTAGCACGCTACATAGATAGCGGCAGTTTGGGTTTAGCTTGGGGACTTCATGCTGGTTGGATTTGGGCAATTGCTAGTTTAGACTCAGCCAAAATCATCAGCTATACAGGTAAAGCTAGTGAATGGATAACAGGTAAAGCCGGAAAACCCTTAGCTGGCATAGTTGGAATTCTCTGTTTACTGGCAACTGGAGCCATCCTCTGGTTGTCTTCCCCCCTGGTACACTCGCTTTGAGTTATTACCGTGTCTTAAGCAATGCCTTTCCCCCTCAGTACTTGAGTGAACTGCGGGGGCAGATTATGGCCTGCCGCTATTTCGCTGTCAACAACCTAAACCGCGACTTTGTTGGAACGAAGGGGTTCTCGGTAGTATTCCAGCGTTCCAGCCTTGATGAAATGAGCAGGTGCTTTCCCTTTTTTATACCCTATTTAAGGGTAGCGCTCCAGCCCACCTGTAATGCCTTCTATCTCAACCCTCTACTGTTACAGACAGGTTCGCGTGTAGATCCCCACATTGACCGCAGTTTGCGTTCTTACTGCAAAGCAATCGAGCCTCCAGCCACAGTTAGCGTCCTTTATGTCCAAGTGCCGTCCGCTTTGAATGGAGGGGAGCTAGTGCTACGTGATCGCAAGCACCAAGTTGGCTGTATCCGACCCCAACCTAACACGCTACTTCACTTTCAAGGCGATCTGACTCACTCAGTCAAGGAAGTCAAAAGTCCTCAGGCTTCTCGTCTCAGTCTAGTTTGCGAACAGTACAGCTTGACGACGGATGAACTCCAGGAAATACCAGAGTTTACCATTGAAACCAGAGCTATCCGCGTTTAACTTAGTTGAGCAACCAACTGATCTTGCAATAGCGTTTGGTTTGTCAGGAGATCTTCAACCGTCATACGTAGGAAGCGCTGCCGATCGACTTGGAATAGAACTTTAATGCGATCACTACCCGGATGCCCAGGAGGTGTCAACTGGGCGATTGTCCTAGCCCCTTCGCGATCGTTAAGAGGCTGTACCTGCGTCTTTTGATTGTCAAAGCGACGAGTCATCAGACGATCGCCATCAAAATAAACTTCCACCCCACCCGACTCGGCTCCCAACTCCCCAATCACTAATTCAATGCTGGGTTGATTGTCTACCGAAGCTCCCAGCACTAACTCTACAGACTCACTCATTGGGTAAGCCTGTCCTGCCTTAATTAAGGGGTGCCATTTATGGCAGTTATGCCGCCTGTCCCAGTAGCGGATACCATAACTGTGGTAAAGAAAATCCTGTAATTCGATACCCTGACTAAGCTGGAGCGCGCCTTGGGCGATCGCTTCAAAAGGTCGCTCGCATCGAATTTTTGCTAGCTCAAAGTACTGCTTTACCCAATTTTGCACTGCTGGCATCTGGACTGTGCCACCAACCAATAAAACGGCGTCGATATCAGAAACTTCTAATCCTTGCCGCCGCGCCTGCTGCAATAGCTGGGTCATGCTATCATCTAATATTTGAAAAAACTGATGCTCTTTAAGAATTATTTCTATCCGATCACGGTCTAATTTCAGTTCGTAACTTTCAAACGTTTCATCATTAAAGTAAACTTCTCGCGCCTGGGTTTGGGAAGATAGCTGAATCTTTAACCTTTCTGCTAGCCGGGTTGTCAAGGGAGTTACGATCAACCCCTGAGTAGCAGCAAAGTGATTTGCTACCCAGCTGTCAATATCAGATCCGCCTAAATTTTGTCCGACTTTTGCAAGTACCCGAGCCGTCTTGACTTTCTGCCCAGACTTTTGAGCCATGTGCTTCTCGCCCCACTTCAAGATAAACCCCAATGGCTTTTTTCCTGCTTGGGCACCTCCATCTAGGCGCACCAAAGATAGATCTAGCGTCCCACCTCCGAAATCTATTACTAGCAGAATTTCTTGTTCTACCATTCCGTAACCTAAAGCTGCTGCTGTCGGTTCATCTAATATTCGTACCTGCTCTACTGGCAGAGATTGACAAACCTTTCCTAACCAGTGTCGATAAGCTTCAAAACTATCTACAGGGACAGTTAACACTAAAGACTCACTATTGCCAGCATCAGACTGCAACTGCGATATGAGTTGGGTGAGAAACCATTCCCCTACCTGGGCAAAAGACACAACCTGCCCGTCTAGCTCTGGTAGGAAAGCTTGGATATCAGTGCCAATTCCTCTTTTGAAGCTGCGGAAAAAGCGCGGATTGTTACTGAGATCGAGACCTCGATCGCGCACAGCCTGTCCCACCAAGACTTTTCCCTGCAAGGCGTTCTCAACATATACCAAGCTAGGAATGAGTGGCGGATTATCAGATAACTGCACTGACAAACCTGGCAGAGAAAGGGTTTCTGGCTTTTGGGTGACAGGATTCCAGCGAGCAATTACGGTATTGCTAGTGCCAAAATCGATTGCGTAGGACAGAGTTTGAATCGTGGATATCGCCATCTAAGGAGCTAGGAACTAGGGGAATGAAAAAAAACTTTTGTGGGTCATAAGCCTACTTATCAACTGCCGACCCCGCTTGAATCAAATTTGAGCTGGAAAGCGGCAGTGCATTCCGCACAAATAATTATATCGAGCTGCTTAGCACGAGGTTAATGGTGTACTTGTGTTTCCAATCCCATGTTTTTTTTAACGTGAAGAACCCTAGCTCCTAGACCCTCCTATTGAATGCTTTTCCAAGCTTGAGTGACAATGTCGCTGAGCCAACGCCTTTGAGTAACATCTAAAAGACTGTCATCGGCTAAAAGCTCAGATCTCAGGTATTCTAACGATTGACCCTGAGCGCGCACAACTTTGATGACGCCTGCTATTGCGGCAGCCACTAATTCTTCATCAACAGGTTTTTGCCGTAAAGCAGCAATTTCTTGGGTACTAGCTGGAATGGGATAATGCATGGCGTGAGTCTTCATAAATGGGAAATGTCTTAATAAAACTGGCAAAATCGTAAACTTTCTTAAACAAATTCTCATCAAACCGTATAGGGAAGTTTAGCTTACTCTGTGCCTTTGTCAACTCTGTCTGCGTTAGTAATTAACAGGAGCTGAAATCATCCAAAATGAGAGAACTACTTTACATAGAAATTCCTACCGCGGATATAGAGACGGTATGCAGATGGCTGCAAGAAGACTTCGAGCCAGAACTAGGGGAGAAAATTATTACCCCAGTAGGCTTTCGTCTCCGGTTGAAGGCTACAACTCGACGGTTTGCCAGAGGTAGCTCCAGCAGCCGAAGAGCGCAAGCTCCAGAAGCAACAATTTCGGAAACACATAAAAACTTAACTTATGAACTTTCAGTGTTTGTATGGTCAGCACTGCAAACAACCTACCTGAAAGTCTTCTGCTGGGCAGATCGGCCTATACCAGATGAGAGGAAAATCCTGCAACGCCTGAGTAATGAACTGAGAAGCCGATTTCCCCATCATTATCCTGAACCACCAATCGTCAATCTACAACAGCAGTCCATATTTACTGCACTTGCACCGCATTACCCCCTCACCGTTAAGTATTTTCAGAAAATGCCAAATGGCGAGCGCGATCTACAGCGTGTCTACTGGTGGGAGCAGCGGTGGCGTGAAGGTGTCCGTAATCCCCAGAGGCCGAGGCAGGTGGTTTTCTCCTCATCTCCTCATCTCCCCCACCCCCCTACCCCCCCACCCCCCTACCACCTACGATTTAATCTACATTGGTGGTGCTTTAGGGGTAATCCACGCGGCAGTTATGGCTCAATTGGGCTACCGAGTGCTACTGATAGAGCGACTGCCCTTTGGTCGGATGAATCGGGAGTGGAATATTTCCCGATCGGAGTTACAAAGTTTGATTGATTTGGGCTTGCTGACTCCAGTCGAGTGTGAAAACATCATTGCCCGAGAATACAAAGATGGATTTAATAAATTCTTTGATGCGAACAACCCAATCAAACTCAAGGCGCCGATTTTGCATACCCCAACGGTGCTAAATGTGGCATTGGACGCAGAGAAACTGTTGCGTCTATGTGGAGAAAAATTGCAAGCAGCAGGGGGTGAAATCTGGGATGAGACAGAGTTTACCAGAGTGGATGTTGAACCTAAAAAGGTTGTCGTGCAGGCTAAGCATATACCTAGTCAGGCAGATAGGCACGCTTGGGGACGGTTATTAGTAGATGCAATGGGCACCGCTTCCCCGATTGCCTGGCAACTGAATGGGGGTAGAGCATTCGACAGCGTTTGCCCAACCGTAGGGGCTGTCATTGCTGGTGGATTGGCTCCAGAAGTCTGGGATACACAATATGGTGATGTTTTGAACAGTCATGGAGATATCTCACGGGGACGGCAGCTGATTTGGGAGTTATTTCCTGGTGCAGGGGAAGAAATCGCGATTTATTTGTTCCACTATCACCAAGTTAATCCCGATAACCCCGGCTCCTTGCTAGAGATGTACGAAGACTTTTTCTCGATTTTGCCAGAATATAGACGTTGCGATCTAGATCGCTTGGTTTGGAAGAAGCCAACTTTTGGTTACATTCCAGGACACTTCAGTGTGGGTGGCGGCGATCGCCGAATTGCCTTTGACCGACTAATTGCTCTTGGTGATGCTGCATCCCTGCAATCTCCCCTCGTCTTTACTGGCTTTGGTTCTTTGGTTCGCAATTTGGGTCGCTTAACAGCACTTTTAGATACTGCTCTGCGGCATGACTTGTTGCAAGCAAAATACTTAAATCAAGTTAGCGCTTACCAGAGTAATGTTGCCGTCACTTGGCTATTCTCCAAAGGCATGATGGTTCCAACAAACACATTTTTGCCCCCTGAACGAATCAACTCAATGCTAAACTGCTTTTTTGGTATCTTGGCGGAAGAACCACCAACTGTAGCAGATAATTTCATTAAAGACCGAGTGGATTGGTTGACTTTCAACCGATTAGCTCTGAAGGCGGCAGCAAAAAACCCAGCCTTACTGCTATGGATTTGGCAATTAGCAGGTGCGAAGGATTTGCTACGTTGGTTGGGTAGTTACTTTAACTTTTGTCTTCATGCCCTCCTCAGTGCCGTGCTTGGTAGTTGGTTCGGGCGCTGCCTCCGCTGGATACAACCTTGGCTAGAGCCTCGGTATCCGGCTTTATGGTTTTGGCTGCTAGCTCAGAACTATGCCCTTACCAATGGTATGGGACGTCCTCAACCAGATATCAGCTATCAGCCGTCAGCTATTAGCTCGCTCTCACATTAAAAGATCGGTAATTCAACTGCGGCAAAGGACTTACGTCCTTTGGGAGGACGTGATGGATAAACGACTGGTGAAGGCCAGTTGCTATCGGTAGGAGAGGTAGTTTCACTTATAGGTGTCTCAGATTGCTCTGTTGACAACGCGAATTCAGATGTCGATTCCGCTCCTACCTCAAGCAGGCTGAATAAATCTTGGTATTGTACCTGTTCCGGTTCATTATTATCAGGTTGCCAGATTTCTTGAGGTCTTGTAAAGTCTGTTGGAATAGACTCTGGTGTATCAACTGAAGATAGATGCATCACCTCATCTGATTGTGCCGATTGAGAAGAGTGCAGGCTGAAGTTTACAAACGCGTCCTCAGTCATGATTGGCAACCCATCAATACTCGCTTCTGGTAAGGTGATGGACTGCTGGGATGTCCTTGAGACAGACGAATAGAGCGTTGGCATGCTTGAGGAAATAGACCAAGGTGGAATAGATTGTGCCCTTGACAGTAAGATTGGCGGCAGTTCAGGTGCAGTTCTAAACTTGCGTGATGAGTTGGTAATTTGCGGGAAAAGGTTGGCTGAGGAAGAGTTGGGAGGTAAGTCTTTGACCTGGAATTGATATTTAGGTAAAGGTACCTCTAGACACTTTTCTAGAGCAACTTTGAATTGTAGGGTATGGCTTTGCTGTCGGCTTAGACGGGAGCGTAACTCGCGGCAATCATTTTCCAGCTGCACCAGTTGATAAGATTGTTCGTTATAACGCTGCTGATTGAGGGCGAATTCCCGTTCCAACTGGGCTACACGTTCCTGACTGCTTTCAAACTGAACTGTTAAGGTTTCAATTAAGATCTGCTGGCGTTGGATAGTTTGATGAGAAGTCTCCAACTCGTGCCATAGCTGTTGCAGCTGTGTTTGAGTAGTGGCAAGTTCCTGAACATGTTGGCTGAGCAGTGATTCTCTTACATTCGCCTGCTCTTTGTACTCTTTTATTGCCTGCTGTGATTCGGCTAGTGCTTGACGGAGTTTGTTCACCTGGTTGAGGAGGTCGATATTTGAAGAAAATTGTACTTTCTGAGTCAGGGCAACCGAATCTAAACTGTGAGAGGATGAGGTTGCTGGCAGATTGATGGATGTGTTCTTCTCATCAAATACACTATCAGCAGGCGGGTTTACCATAGCCGCTTCAGGATTTGCCGCGTTGGTTGACCTATCAGCTTCATTCATGATTTTTCTCCAGCAGCTCATAACTCCTTGTGCATTACAGGTCTCATACCACGATCTCATCTCAAACACAAGTAAAGGGTGCAGATCAAGGTAGCC
>Ga0213881_10001315_pt1 | contig 12121 bp, 6 predicted proteins | sample BarmaccoBMER_R08_FD_160104 | JGI IMG/M metagenome (GOLD analysis project Ga0213881, IMG submission 160104) | Barbacenia macrantha exposed rock microbial communities from rupestrian grasslands, the National Park of Serra do Cipo, Brazil - ER_R08 ... | reverse complement strand
GCGCTCGCCGCGGACTTCGGGATCAACTTCCACACCGTGAACAAAGCCTACGACCTGCTGCGCCAGCAGGGCCTGATCCGGCTCAACCGCAAGACCGGCGCGGTGGTGACCCCGACGGTCGCGGACTCGCCGTTTCGCGCGGAGTGGACCGCGCGGGCACGGACCCTGCTGGCCGAGGCCGTCGCCAAAGGATTATCGGCCGAGGAGGTTCTCCAGACCTGTCGGTGGGTGCTCGATTCATTCGGTACCACGCAGCCAGAGGACACGCCATGACCGTTGCCCTTGCCCTGAGCTGCGGGTTGTCAGCACTGATGCTCGTCCTGGCCCTGGTGCTGCCCTCGATCACCAGTCCGACCGTGCCTTTTGGGGTTCGGGTACCGGCCCAGCGCGCCGACGACCCGACCGTGGCCCGCCAGATCCGCCTCTACCGATGGCGGGTAGGCGTCAGTGGAATCGCCGCCGCCGGGGTTGGCGTCGTCCTCTACCGCGTGACCGGCCAAACGTTGCTGCTGCCGTTGTCGGTGCTGGTGCTCCTCGGCGTCTGGTACGGCTGCTTCTTGCTGGCCAACCATGAGATCCGAGCTGCCAAGGTCGCCGGGAGCTGGTACGAGGGCCTCCGCCAAGGCATCGCGGTGGACACCGAACTGCGGACCGATCCACCGCGGTTTCCCTGGCTGTGGCTGGCACCGGCGCTGATCGTCACGGTCGCCACGGTGGTGATCGGCGTGATCAGCTATCCGTCGATGCCCGAGATGCTCGCCGTGCATTACGGCGCAAACGGCGTGCCCAACCGGTTGGCCGCCAAATCGGTCGCCACCGCGTTCTCCCTGGTGTTCGTGCAGATCGGGGTGACCGCGCTGCTCGTGGGTATCGCGGCGGCCATCTTCTTTCGCAGCCGGCCCGACATCGACCCCGCGCACCCGGTCAGCTCCGCGCGCTGGCACCGCCAATACATGTCACTGGGAGCCAAGGCGCTGCTCGGGCTGGTCGCGACGATCGACGTGGGGATGCTGGGATCATCGCTGCTGATGTGGACCGGGACGGTCACTTCGTGGGCGCCGCTAGTGGTCGTGCTCCCGATCCTGGCCGCCGTCGTGGTGGCCGTCGTGATCCTGGCCAAAAACAACCGCGAGCGAGATGACGGCGAGGAAGACACCGGCCTGACCCACCGGGACGACGACAAGTATTGGCGGGGTGGCCTGTTCTACCTCAACCGCCAAGACCACGCGCTGCTGGTTCCGCGCCGGTTCGGACTGGGATGGACGCTCAACTTCGGCAATCCCAGCGCAGCGATACTTCTGGCCAGCGCGGTCGCACTGATCAGCCTGCTGATCACCCTCCGTTTTCGCGGCTGACCCCCACCGGAAGCGTCACGAGAGCCACGCAACCCAGGCTTGGCCCCCAGCAGCGGCGCGATTGCTTGGTCACCGACCACCCGGTCCACTCCAGACGCACACAACTAGATCCCCCCGACACCGGCTCGGGCCAGTCCTCCTCGCAATACTCCGTGGCCGGCCAACAACCTGGTGATCCGACATGGGACAGGACGCACAGGTGCGGCCGTTCCTGAGCGAGTGAGCGTGATCGACGTCGCGGCAAGTTGCCGGAGGACCGCGAGGGAACCTGAAGGGGGTGTGCACGCTCATCGGCCGGGCAGCGCGCGATTCGCGGGATATGGCCGGGCCGACGTCGTCCAGCCCCACGTGCTACGCCACGTCCGCCACCGCCCTCATCCATACCGGCAGCGTCGCCGAGTGGCTCAGTCAAGGCAGGATCTCGACGTACCCGTCGGTTCCGTGTACGCGGATCCGCTGCCTATCGGAGATCAGCCGGGTGACGTCTACCACACCGACGACGGCCGGCAAGCCGTACTCCCGTGCGATCACTGCGCCGTGAGTCATCAATCCTCCGACCTCCGTCACCAAACCTGCGATGGCGACGAAGAGGGGCGTCCAGCTGGGATCGGTGTAGGCCGTGACGAGGATGTCGCCCGGTTCGAGATCGGCCTGTGCCATGTCCAGAATGACGCGGGCCCGCCCCTCGATGATCCCGGCGGAGACCGGTAGGCCGACCAGGGCACCGACCGGTACGTCATCGCGTCGGTACGCTCCGGTGACGGCCTCGCCGTCCGACGTGAGCACCCGCGGCGGCGTGAGCGCCTGATACGACCGGAACGCGTCCTTGCGCTGGTCGATGAGCTGGTCGTCCACGTGATTTGTGCGCATGACGTCGTGCAGCTCCTCGAACCTGAGGTAGAAGATGTCCTCCTCCTCACGCAGCACGCCGGCCTGCACGAGACGCTCGGCCTCTTCCAGCAGGGCCTGCTTGTAGACGAAGTAGCGGCTGACCATGCCGTATTTCGGATACTCGCGGTACCCGTTGAAGGTGCGGACCCGGTCGATCATCCGCTTGGCCTCTTCGGCCTTCTGCTTTCCGTCCGGCAGGGCCCGCAGTCGATCCAGCACGTCCTGCTCCTTCGTCAAGGCATCCTGCCGACCTTGCTCGAAGCGCCGCCCGCCGGCGCCCGGCTCGAAGTTCCTGATGTTGCCGAGGATCAGGGGCACGAGCGTGGTGGGGCGCTCGCTCCAGCGCGGCCCCGTGATGTCGATCTCGCCCACGCAGCGCATGCCGTACGCATCGAGGAACGACTGGATGGCGCCCCGCGAGTCGGACCCGCCCTCGAGCTTGGCTAGCTCGTCCAGGAAGCCGTCGTCCTCGACGTGCGCCAGGTAGGCCACCACCTCGGGATGCGGGCGGATCACATCGGCGACGTCCAGGAGCGCCAGCCCCATCTCCGCCGTGACGTTGTGCGGGACGGACTGTGCGAGCGTGTCGGCCGCGTTCTTCTCGCCCAGCCATGCCTGGAGCTGGTCGTTCAGCCACCACGTGGCCTCCATCCCTGCCATGATCACCTGAAGGCTGCGCGGATCGAACTGGACCCGCTTCAGCTCCTGGATGTCCGCCAGGATGAAGTCGAGCAGCGCCGATCCGGACGTCGTGCGGATGTCGCGTTTCACGGCGGCAATGGACGCCTGGCTGCGTTCGATCAGCTCGATGACAATGGCCGGATCGGTCTCGATCGGGGCGTGCGCGCCGCTGCCCGGCAGCGTCCAGGCGCGGCCCTCGTCCGGGACCGACCGGATGAAGTCGTCGCGCTCGAGGATGGTCCGCAGCGCGTCCCCGACCAACGGATCGGATCTCCCCAGAGCCTCCAGGAGGTTCGCACGGCTCGCGGGCGAGGCCAGGACCTGAGTGACGTCGACGAACAGCCGCCCGGCGGCCTCGGCCATCGGCCGGGGGGTCGTCATCTGCCAGAAGGAGAGCCCGAGAGGCTTCATGGCGTCGGTCATCATCTGCTGATGACCGACGGAGACATAGACGTGGTTCTCTCGGTCGTCGACCGCCGGGATGGGGAACAGCGTGGTGATCGGCCGGCTCTGGACGACTTGGAAGTCATCGTCGACCAGGCACCACTCGATGTCCTGGGGCCGACCGAAGTGCGCTTCGATCCGCCGGCCGAGCTGCGCGAGCCGCACGACCTGCGCATCCGTCAGCGCGGGCTGCTCCTGCCGCTCCGGCTCGATCGCCACGTCCTGCGTCCCACCACCCGGCATGGCGTGGATAGCGAGCTGCTTGGTGGCGACCGCCTTGGTGACGATCTCACCGCCGCGCACCGCAAAAACGTCCGCGTTCACCCGGCCGGAAACCAGGGCCTCGCCGAGACCGAAGCTGGCCTCAACGGAGGCGACTTTCCGGTTGGATGTGACAGGGTCGGCCGTGAACAGGATTCCGGCCGCCCGTGGAAAGACCATCTGCTGCACAACCACAGCCATGTGGACCTTCCGATGGTCGATGCCGTTGCGCTGGCGGTAGGTCACGGCCCGCTCGGTGAACAGCGAGGCCCAGCACCGGCTGACGTGCTGGAGGATCGCCGCCGGCCCCACGACGTTCAGGTACGTGTCCTGCTGGCCGGCGAAAGAGGCCGTCGGCAAGTCCTCTGCCGTCGCGCTGGATCGGACGGCGTAGGCAGCTTGCTCGCCGAGCGGAGCAAGAGCCTGGTTGATCGCCGCCGCGAGATCGCCAGGGACGGCGATCCCTTCGATGGTCCGGCGGATCTCTGCGCTGAGCGTGCGGGTCGCCTCCCGGTCATCCGGGTTCAGGCGCGACAGCTGATCGAGCCGATCGTCGATCGACGGTGCTTCCGCCACGATCCGCCGGAACGCGTGCGTCGTAACGCAAAAGCCGGCCGGGACGCGGATCCCATCGATACGCGACAGCTCCCCCAGGTGCGCGCCCTTGCCGCCAACGACCGGGACCTCCACCTCGTCAACCTCTTGGAGACCCATCACGTACTGCTCGATCATTGCGATACCTCCGAAGCAGCCGTGCTCCGTTCGAAAGCACGTTTGGGGTCCCAGCTTCAAACAAGACAACACCGCACCCACGCCATCTCGGAGCACGCCACGCCGGCCAGCCGGATGTCGTGGCTGGTGAAGGCAAGTCGCCGACGCTGACGCCGTCGCGCACGTGCAGGCCGTGCCGGACCTGCGGGCCCGGCGTGCACGTGCTATAGGCAGTCGCCCCCGTTTCCGCAGGTTGTGGCCTCGGCCGATGATTCTGCAGCACGACCGGGGTCTTGCCGCAAGCCCCCCGTGCCGCTATATGTTGAAGGTGGCAAGGACTGGACGCCCTCCTTGCCTCGTATCGTCCGCTAAGGACTGACAACCTCCTCGCGAAGCGGCTGCGCGCCCCGTACGGCGATACACGTTGATGGAGATATCCGTCCGCCAGGTAGCAGGGCCGCCGGCGGCGGAGACGGCAATCCAACCGCGGACGGAGTATCCGTCATGGTCGAATGCCCGCTCATCGGCATGAGCCTGCGCTCGGCCGCTTACGCCGCGTGAGCGGATGCGGACTGGGGCTCTCCTGCAGCGGGCAAAGATGGGACTCGCACACCAGAGACACATGAATGCCCAGGTCAGAGACCTGGCGTGTGCTCTGTGGAGATACTTACCGCTTACTCGCACTCCACAAGCCGCTGACCTGCGACTTGTCACACCGTGATGCTCACCAGCCCCGCGTGTGCCCCCAGGTCGAGCGCACAGCGTCCGTGGATCCTGCGCGAGCGCCTCGATGAGCGCAACATCGCCGCTGCCCACCGCGTAACCTCGAGAGTGTCAAGCGACTCCTGCACACCGCCGGTGTCCGCAGGACGTCACCCACTCGGAAAGCTACAAAGGCAACGTCGGCCGCGATAAAACCGTAGCCGTCTCTGCCGGGCGTTCATCACGCGCTCAGCGGCAGGAATGCGTGGGGCGTGTATCGAGCGGGTTTGGTTGCGTTGGTCTGTTCGGGCGATGGCTGGTTGCTCTGCGTATCGAACCGAGCAGGGATTTCGATACTGCTGAACGGGTGTCGCGGATTGGTTTGTTTGAGAGGGCGGGTTTGTGATCGAGGCAGTGTTCATCGGACGGTCCTGGCTGGCCCGGGGAAGTTCGGGATTGGGCCGCGTCGGATTCGCGCTATCTCTTCCTCACCGGCCAACCTGGCGCTGGGAAGTTTCCGGCGGTCGATTATCTGTGGGGCAGCGATCCGGTCACCAGCACGACCGGTGTGGCGGTGTACCGGTGCCGGACTGGCGACCGTCGCAGTGGTGATCCAGTGCGCTTTGCAGCGTCGGTTGCCGAGCAGTTCAGCCGGACCCTACCTGGATTCACCGACGCCCTCATGCGGGTCAGCACGGAATTGTTGCCATCGTGATGGGGCCACTTCGAGGCGAACGGGAGAGTCGCATGGACACCGAATCCAGACTGGGACTCGCCGAGGTGCTGGAGGCGCTGCGCGGCGAGCTCCGGGAGGCGGCTTTGCGGGGCGACGCCTCGGATCTCCATTTCCCGGTCGCTGGCGTCGAAGTTAAGCTCGACGTCTCGGTTACCCGTGAGGGAAAGGGGAAGGCGGGGATCAAGTTTTGGGTGCTCGAGTTCGGGGGGTCGGCAAGCGTCGCCCGCGAGGACTCTCATTCGATCACCATCCGCCTGGGCGCCCCGACGGACAACGACGGTCGGAATGTGGACGTCGAAAGAGTGCTGCGTGACCGCACCGACCAAGGCTGAGAATCAGGGCGACCTCGGCTCGTTCGCCACCTGCGTCGAGGTGATCCATACCGGGGCGACGGGCGACAACGGCAAGGCGGAGGTGCACTTTGGTTCCGGCACCCTCATCGCGGGCGACCGTGTGCTCACATGCGGTCACCTCTTCGGTGACGATCCGGACGTCGGCACGACGTCTGTCCGGACTATCTCCGGAAGCGAACATCCGGCGCGCGTCGTGCTGCGCAGCACAGGTGAGAACGGGCTGGACCTCGCCGTTCTCGAGGTCGACAACCTGTCTGACGGGCTCGCCCCTGCGGCCGTGAGCTACGGCCGAATCCCGCGGACGAAACCCCGACCAGTCACTGGTTGCTGGGCCGTCGGCTTCCCGTACTTTCAGGAACACCTGACGCGGGAACCGCTCGGCCGGCAGACGGCTCAGGTATGGGGATACATTCTCCCTGGGACGAATCTGCGCGAACCGCGACGCCTCGACCTCGTGGTGACCATAGCCCCAGTCCCGGCGAAAGCCGTCGGCAGCCCGTGGGCTGGGATGTCCGGTGCGGCAGTCTTCGTCACCGACGCGCAGGGCGTCGACCTGATCATCGGGGTCGTCACCCAGCACAATGTTCGGGCGGGCGCCTCCGTCCTGACTGTGACTCCGCTTAGCGAACTCGAAGATTCCGGCACGTGGGCCGACTGGCACACCGCGCTCGGCTCGACATTCGGTGCCGACATGCGACAGGACTGGTCGTCGCAGACCGCCGGCCTGCCCGCGAACCTGCTCCTGTCGCCGATGATCGAGGCGTGCGCACGAGCAGGACTCGATGCTCTCGGCGAGGTCCCCGCACGACCAGGCCGAGTACCGGCCGAGCGGTCGTCCGGTACTCGTCGGCACACGACGGCAGCGCAGGCCTTGCTTCACCGTTCGATGGCGATGACTGCAACTCCCCCGCCGTCGGACGCCGGCACGGTCCGGGACGCCGAACGGATCAGCCGGTCACCGCAGGTGCGGAGCTTCGTCGAGCAGGTCCTCGGTCACGAGCTGCTGGGCGATCTGGACGCCGACCTCGACGCGCTACTGCGCTCCGCTTTCGCGAATCTGTGCGACACGTACGGTGCGCTGGATGTCACAGCTCACCGCGATGCCGCCTACGATGGAGTCCGCGCGTGGGCGCGGTTTATCGCCGACGCACTTCCGGAGCCGTCCGCGGTCGCCGTGGTCACCCGGTCCTTTCAGCTCTACGACGCGGAGGCCCTGCAGGAGCAACTGCGCTCTCTGCGACAGTTTACGGCGGAGCAGAAGGCCGGGGCGACAGTCGTCGCCGAGGCACTCGAGCACCTCCGCCAGCATGTGCGGGAGGCGAACTCCCGTGTCTCCCTGACCATGCTGGGACAGAACCGCAGCCTGCTCATGGGCGTGATCTACGTCGAGCCGTCGATCACGCTCAGGGAGAAGCCGCTGACTGCTCGCGACGACGCCCACGACGACACCGAGAGTACAAGCCGGCCCCCGGATGCCGCCGTGCCCGCGATGACGGGTTCCGCCTCGTCGTCGGATGATTCGGCTTCGCGATGGCGATCCATGGCCGAGCAAGTGCTTACATCGGCGCCCACCGGGCTTGGAGAAGGCTCCCCGCTGCAGCAGCTGTCGGCTTTGCGCTCCATCGTGCTCGGCGACCCCGGCGTAGGGAAGTCGACGCTGTCGAGGAAGCTCGCCTACGACGGCGCAGCGGCAAATCTCGCCCGACAGCCCGTACCGTTCGTCGTCGTGGTCAGAGATCTGGCGTCACAGCAGGAGCGCGAGCCACTTAGCATCGTCGACCACATGACCCGGGTGAGCACCACGACGATGCAGATGGGTGCAATGTCTGGGGACCTCATGCGGTACTTCCTGTACTCGGGGGACCTGCACGTGATCTTCGATGGGTTGGACGAGGTGGTCGACCCGGAGAATTACGACCGGATCACCCAGGCGATCACAAGCTTCTGCCTGGAGTTCCGCTCCGCCAAGATCACGATCACCTCGCGCGCGCATGGGTTCGACCGGGCGAGGTTCGGTGACTTCGCCGTGTTCCAGCTGTCTCCCTTCGACGACGCGAGGTTGGGTCAGTACGTACGGCGGTGGTTCGCGCTCGATACGTCGCTATCCGAGGATGAACGGGAAAGTTACAGCACCGAGTTCGTGCGTCAAAGCACGGCCGCTGGAGAGTTGCGCAGAATTCCGCTGCTGCTCGCGCTGATGTGCTCGATCTTCGCGGTCGAGGGCGACATCCCGTCGACTCTCAGCGAGATTTACCAGAAGTGCGCGCAACTCTACTTCCGCGACTGGGACGCGAGACGCAAGATCCGCACCATGGTGAAGCTGTCCGCCCTGCACGACTCCGTCGTCTTCCAGGCATTCAGCGCACTGGCGGCGAACATGCTGGACAACGAGGTCATGGCACGGACGGGCGCCACGCGCATCGAGCTGACCATGATCCTACAGCGCTTCTTCGAAACCGGCCGGCTCCTGCAGCCGGGCGAGGAGCGGCAGTTCGCGGAGGACTTCGCGGAGTTCATCTCCGGCCGAGCCTGGCTCGTCGACACGATCGGACGCAACGATGCTGGCGTCGTCCTCTACCAGTTCACGCACCGGACGTTCATGGAGTACTTCGCGGCCGAGCACTACGCGCGGAGCTTGCACGAGCCGCGGGATCTCGCGGTGCTCGCCCTGAACGCTCTGACAAGGGAGGGCCAGATCGTCGTCGCACAACTGGTCCTGCAGATCCGTGGGCGAACCCATCCCGAGGAGGTCAGCAGGTGTGTTGAGCTCGTCGTCTCGGTGGTCTCGTACACCCCGCTCGAACGGCGCGTGGAAGCCGCCAAGTTCGCGGCCTCGTTGGTGGCCGCCGTCTCGCTGCAGCGTGACGCCGTGCAGGCGATCGTCCGGTTCTGCATCGCTACTGCAGTGTCTTTGGGTGAGTGTTATCGCGTGAGCGTCTGGACCAGCAACGGCTACAGCGCCTACGAGAGCACGGAACTGTTCGAGTACCGGAGTCTCGGCCAGGCAATGGGCTGGGACGTCGATGAGCCGGGCATGATCCTGCAGAGCACTCTCGCGGCGCGGCGCGTCTCCCTCGGCGTGGTGATGGACGCCGTGCGGCAGGCATTCGTCGATCTCCAGCGACACCGCCCTGACATGGCTCTCTTCCTGCCACGGGCCGTGACCGCGGCCGCTGCCAGGAACCTCGGATCATGGGCCGAGAGCTCCGCGCGATGGGGACAGCTGTTCACGGCCGCCACGGACGCCGAGGCTCCTCGAGCGCCGACGGCCATCGCTCATGACCCTAGCCTCGCCATCTATGCGGCGCTTGAAAGGTGTATCACATGGACAGAGCTCATGGAGATGCACGGGCTAAGCATTCTGTTTCTCGAGCCGCTGAATCCCCTCCATTTCGAGCGTGTGTTCCCCGCAGCGGTCGCTGCCAGCCGAATTGCGAACCGGCTCAGCCCTGCAGACGCAGAGGTCGCGCTGCTGGAGGCCGTCGCCAACCGGACCGCTGGAGGCCTGTTACTGCCGCAGGACGCGATCCGCAGGCACAGCGAGGACTTCTACGTCCAGAAGTGGGCGCCCACCGCCGACGTGCTCGAGCCGAGCTTCAAGGCGATCTGCGGCGTCACCGCTCTCGTCATGGCCAGGGCCGCCCTTGAAGGAGCGGCGCGCACGTACCGCTGGTTTAAGATTTTCCGAGAGTTCGAGCCGCTGCAGCCCCTCGCCCGCTTTATCGAGCTGTATCGCGAGGGGGCGACGGAAGGACAGCTGCGCGCCGCACTTCCGGCCGAGGCCGGCCCCGGGGGGGAGGGGCTGCTGGTCCTGGCGACCCAGTTGCCCATCACCGACCTCAAGCTCAAGAAGGCCACACCCGTCACCGCCCGAATGCCCAAGGGAGCGCTGATAACGGACACCGAGCGACCGTACTGGCTCTCCTCGCCGGTCGAGCGCCTCGATCAGCTCGAGGAGACGTTGGAGCTACTGGAAAAGGTGCGGACGCCCAAGTCACCCTACGAGGTGGCGTTGGCGAACGCCCTCTGCGAGTTCACCGAGATGTCGGGCAAAACCGCGCGGCTCACCGCCGCACTCGAGGAGCTTGTTGTCACCGAACTCCCACCGATGCTGCGGCTTGAGATCTGGGTCCTGTTGGCCGAGGGCGCATCTGGCGAGGCCAGCCGTGATAAGGCTCTGACGCACGTTCAGGAGGCCATCTGGGAGTTCCGTAGCAACAGGGCAGACCAAGTACTCGGTCGAAACCTGATCACCTATGCCACGAGGATCGGGCGGCTCGTCGCCAGGTTGACACCGCAGCGACGCTTTCGTCCTAATTACCAACTGCTCGAGGATTGGCTAGACGCACTGTTGGAGCACCGACTCACCAGCGTGAACTTCACGCCCGCACTGGATGCCACCGTCGAGGAGTTCCGGGCTCTGAAGAGGTTGGCGCTCGCCGAGTACGTCGAGCGGCGCCGGGACCACGGAGGTTGACCGAGATCGGGTCAGGCGCTGCGCCCCGGGCCAACAGGTCCAGCCGCAGATCAATTCGACCGGCGGGGAGAGATCCGAGGCGGCAAGTGCAGCCGGGGAGTGGAAACGGCTGCTGTGTTACGCCGCCAGGTGAGGAGACCGCGACTGTCCTGGGCGAACCGGGCGGTGTTCGCGGCCCCGACCGAGTTACTGTGCCGACTGCATCGGATTGTTGCCCCGGCCAAGATCTTGCGGTGGCACCGCGATCTGGTAAGGCCAAGGGTCGCTTGCGAGCCGGAGGCCCCAAGCTCACCGCACGGCAGGGCTCCTAGCGTGTCCGGCGAGGGCACTCGGCGCGGTTCGTTCTCGACCGCGGCGCGCCACCAGGCCGCCAGCAGTTCCTTCTCGAACGGATCCACGACATCGTCAGCGGTGAGGAGCGGTTCACCCTTACGGCCCGGTGGCCGGAACCAGTCGCCGTAGAAGGCGACACCCACATCCGCCTCGGTGAAGGCCGGAGATGAGCCACTGGCGAGCCGCACGCCATCGACCACAGCGGCCCCCACGACGATATGCATCGAGCGCAGACCAAGGTACTGCTGACCAATGCCATGCACCACCACAACACGCGCCATACTTCTCTCCCACAAATACCAAAAGAGCCGCAATACGACTGTCTTCCGTTCGCCAGGTAGCTACACAATGCCACCAGCGCTGGCAACAGAGCTCCGACCATGACGGCACGCAGGATGATTGGGATATCCGACAAGGCTGCGTCAGTAGCGGACACGACCTGTTGCCGTCATAAACGTCCCCTACTCGGCAGAAGCGGACGTCGTCCGCTTCTGCGACGCGATCATGATGTGGATCGCGAATCTTCTATAGCAGCAAAAGGAGGGACTCGCACACTACAGAAGCACGAATGCCCAGGCCAGTCGGCATGGGCATGCTCTGTGGAGATACTCAACGCTTACTCGCACTCTACGCAAGCCGCTGACCTGCTGTTTTGCCATACGATGGCGCTCACCGGCTCCGTGCGCGCCGCGAGACCGAGCGCGAAGAGTCCGTGGAGCCTGCGCGAGCGCCTCGACGAGCGCGACATCGCCGAGCTGATCACCGCCTACCGCGACGGCGCCACTGCCGCCTCTCTCGCCGCAGCCCACGGCGTGAGCTTGAAGAGCGTCAAGCGCCTCCTACGCACCGCCGGTGTCCGCCGCGCGCCATCCACCCGAGGATCGACGAAAGCCACACCGAACACCACGTCTCCGTAGCCCGCTCACGCCCGGGCCTTCGCCGCGTCCTCAGCGGCAAAGTAGTGCGTCCGTGTGACCCGGTTTCGCCATGGACCGGCAGGATGGCCAGGTGCTCATCGTTCGTGCGACGAAGAAGCTACTCGACCGCATTGGCCCACCAACCCTCCGAGACGGCGAGCAGTCCACCACCGTGCTGGGCCAGTGGTACGCCACCGCACTGCCCTGGCGGCCGCAGGTCGCGCTGCTGGTCAACGAGCCCACACTGCTGCCTGTGCTGA
>Ga0213881_10001314_pt1 | contig 12165 bp, 7 predicted proteins | sample BarmaccoBMER_R08_FD_160104 | JGI IMG/M metagenome (GOLD analysis project Ga0213881, IMG submission 160104) | Barbacenia macrantha exposed rock microbial communities from rupestrian grasslands, the National Park of Serra do Cipo, Brazil - ER_R08 ... | reverse complement strand
TCAATGGCCTGCTCCATCACGTTGGTAAGCCCGCGCTCGTCAATATCACGCATCGTGAAGGCGGTCACGCCGGATTCGCGCACCACCTCCCGTTCCCGCTTATCCACATCCCGAATACCGATGAGCACGACGTTTCTACCGTTCACTTTCGGCGCGTAATCGAACAAGTGCGTCAGCTCGCCGGGACCTCTCCCTACGCAACAAGCGAGCGGCATGCCGTGAACGTTTCCGCTCGGGCTAGATTCCGGGGTATTCATGTCCGCGTGCGCGTCTATCCAAATCAGTCCGATGGTCTGTCCCCGTTGCCGGAAAGCGTGCGAAACCCCCGCTACCGTGCCCACGGCGATGGAATGATCGCCTCCCAAGGCCAATGGAAATTTATCCGATGTGATCACGCCTTCGATCATCGAGGCCAGCTTGGCGCAGGTTTTGGCGATTTGCGACAGATATTTCGCGTTTTCGGGTCCCGGTGGAGTGCTCTCCTGCTGCGCGACCGAAACATTTCCGAGGTCCTCAACTTCATACCCGAGCGTCGAAAGCTTCGCATTTAAGCCTGCAAGCCGCAGAGCCGAGGGTCCCATATCAACGCCGCGGCGACCCGCCCCGAGATCAAGCGGCGCGCCTAAGATCGCAATGTTCGATTGACGCATATCGATGCGAATGAAACGCTAGGGCCGCGTCCGGTAAAGCATTCGGGCATACGGAATGGTTTCACGCACATGATCGAGACCGCACATCCAGGCCACAAAGCGCTCCACTCCCATACCGAAGCCTCCGTGCGGCACGGTTCCGAATCGGCGAAGATCCAGATACCATTCGAAAGCTTCGCGCGGGAGATGGTGTTCAGCCAGGCGTTTTTCCAGGAGCGCAAGATCATGGATTCGCTGCCCGCCTCCCACAATTTCGCCGTACCCCTCAGGCGCGATGAAATCGACCCCCAGAGCTACTTCCGGGCGCCGCTCGTCCGGTTGGAAATAGAATGCTTTGATCTCGCTGGGAAAGCGATCCACGATCACTGGGTGATCAAAGCCTTCCGTAAGCAGCGTCTCATCCGTATTGCCAAAATCTCCACCCCACTGGATTTCGCTTCCTTTCGACTGCAGAATCTCGATGGCATGGTCATAGCTCATCCGCGGAAAGGGCGCTTTCACCGCCTCGAGTTTCGAAGTGTCGCGTTCTAAAAGCTTCAGCTCTTCCCGCCGATGCTCGAGCACACGCGCGACTATGTAGACAATCAGGTCCTCCGCGGTCCGCTTTACTTCTTCCAAATCCGCGTAGGCCATTTCCGGCTCCACCATCCAGAACTCTGTGAGATGACGCCGCGTTTTTGACTTCTCCGCCCGGAAGGTCGGCCCGAAGCAATACACCTTCCCGAAAGACATGGCATTCGCCTCGTTGTAGAGCTGGCCGGATTGGGTCAAGTAAAGCTTTTCCTCGCCAAAATAATCGACTTCAAATAACGTCGTGGTGCCCTCGCAAGCGGCAGGCGTCAAGATCGGCGTATCCACCAGCGTGAACCCGTTTGAATCGAGGTAATCGCGTATCGATCTAATGACTTCGTGGCGCACTCGGATAGCCGCATGCTGCCTTCGGCTGCGCAACCAAAGATGGCGATGGTCCATCAGAAAGTCCACGCCGTGTTCTTTGGGAGTGATCGGGTATGGGTGCTCTTCGCTAACCCGCTGAATCACTCGCGCGCCGCTCACGTCGAGCTCATATCCACCGGTGGCCCGCGGTTCCGCCCGTATGGTTCCCGTAATCGTGACCGAGCTTTCCTGTGTGAGATTTTTCAACGTTTCAAACACTGGCTCGGGCAAGCTGTTCTTTACGGCGACGCACTGCATGAGCCCGGTGCCATCGCGAACGATGGGAAAAACGATCTTGCCTGATTTGCGCAGGTTATACAGCCAGCCTTGAATCTCGACCAACTCGCCTTCATGCGCGCTCGCCTCGTTGATGTTGATCTTCAGGGGTACGGAGACGGCGCTCGCGCCTTCATCGGAAACGGTAAGGCCCGCCGGCGCTTGGGGATCGCTGTTCATATCCGCTTAATCAAGCCATCCATGGCTCGCTTTGCTTCTTCGATCGGGTGCTCCATGCCATTAGGTTCCCTGAGTTCCAGTAATAGCGGATATTGCCCGAGCCGTGAGCCGAGCAAGCGCATCGCCTCAGACCAATCGATGCTACCTTCTCCCGGAAACAAATGCAGATCGGAGTTGCCGTCATTATCGTGGATATGTGTGGAGCGGATGCGCTCTTTCATCAGCTCGAATTCAGCCTCGATTCCATTTGCGATGTGCGCGTGTCCGATATCAAAGCAGTAATTCAGCTTCAAATGCGTCTGTGCCAGAAAATCATTCAGCCGTTCGGCTGACGACAGAGCATTTTGCGTATTTTCGAGCAACACCTCCACGCCCCGCTGTCCTGCGAAAGATTTGATCTCTTCGAGCGAGGAGAATGCGGAATCCCACCTTCGCTGGTCAAACTCCTGGCCCGCCACGCCAAGGTGCTGAATGAGGTACCGGAAAGGAACGATATCGGCCATTTCGAGCGCTCGCTTCACCTCATCGACCATGCGCATCCGTTTCGCCTTCGCTGGCTCGCTAATATCGATAATCGCCTGAGGGCCCGACCTGCCCCAGACGTCATCGCTATACATCGGCGCATGCAGCGAATGCATCTTCAATTGCGAATCGCGAAACCAATGCCCGAGTTCGACGATTTGCGCTTTGTCGTAGTAATCAATATGCTGACGCGCGCAGAATATTTCGACTGCCCCGAACCCGGCATCCCAGGTCCGTTCGAGCCACACCGTTGTCAGCCGGTGCTTAACAAAAAGATGTGTGGAGAGTACAAGCTGCATCAACTTCCTCTTTGTCTCGGGATATCCTTCGGGTCTGCTCTGCTACTGGAGGCTCGCCAACGTGTTGGGCCTAATATCCGGAGACTTTACCGTGCAGCCGCGATTCAGTTCCGCCCGCGAGAATGCCGTTGTCCACCACAATCGCTTCCACCCGCGCCACAGCATTGGTTGGCTTCACCTCATATCCCATTTTTCTTAGAGCTTCTTGATTTTCTTTCGGAAAGCCGTCTTGCAGGTAAAGTACGTCAGGCTTCCACTGCTCGTGAAAACGCGGTAAATCGACTGCATCCTGCGCGTTCATGTGGAAATCGAGTACGTCGAGAATGACTTCCGTCACCCCGGTGGTAATTCTCGCTCCGCCCGGCGCGCCGGCCACCATAAATAAACGACCGTTTTTGGTGATGATCGTCGGCATCATGGAAGAAAGCGGACGTTTCCCGGGCTCAATCGCGTTCGCATCCGATCCCAACATTCCGAACATATTCGGCGCGCCAGGTTTTGCAGCGAAATCGTCCATCTCATCATTGAGCAGAAATCCCAATCCGGGCGCGGTGATGCCGTTTCCATACGAGTTATTAAGCGTATAGGTCACCGCAACCGCGTTACCTTTCTCGTCGACTACGTTGTAATGCGTCGTCTCCTCCGATTCTTTCCACGAGACACGAGCGTCCAGCGATTTCGGCAGCCCCGGTCCGATAATGTCGCTTGGCGTGGCGCGTGTAGCATCGATCGTCCCGCGCCGCCAATTTAGATATTTCTTGTCCAGCAGTTGCCGAACGGGAACGTTGTAGAAATCGGGATCTCCGAGGTACTCGCTGCGATCGGCATAAAACCGCCGCATCGCTTCCGCCTCGTAGTGAACCGCTTTCGGAGAATCGGGTCCGGCGCTGTCGTAATCCGTGCCTTCCAACATCCCCATCATCTGCAGCAGCCCCACACCACCTGCGCTCGGCGGAGGCGACGTGATGACATGAAATTCTTTGTAATCTCCATTCAAGGGATTTCGCTCGATGGTTTTGTAATCCCTCAGATCGGCCTCGGTGATAAGGCCGCCATTTGCCTGCATCGCCGCGGCAAGCTGTCGTGCTGTCTCGCCCTGATAAAACTCTTTCGCGCCATTGGCTGCAATGCGCTCGAGCGTCGATGCAAGCTCTGGCTGTTTCAATGTCTCTCCAGCATCGTAAGGACGACCATTCCTGAGAAAGATGCGTCTCGACTCTGGGTCGAGCTGAAGCGGGTTGGACGGTCCTCGCAAAGACGCGGCGAAATCGTCGCTTACCAGGAAGCCTTCGCGCGCCAGCTTGATGGCCGGAGCGACCAGATTTGCCCACCGTTTGCTTCCGTATTTTTGACGGGCTGTTTCGAAACCTGCAATTGTTCCCGGAACACCGGATGATCGCCAGCCCACAATGCTCTCGCGTGTTGGGTTGCCATCAGAACCGATATACATATCCCGAGTGGCCTTTTTCGGGGCGCATTCCCGAAAATCGAGAAACGCGGTCCGCCCGTCCGCCAGACGGATGAGCATGAAACCGCCGCCGCCAATATTGCCTGCGACCGGATGCGTGACCGCCAAGGCAAAACCAACCGCAATCGCCGCATCTATAGCGTTGCCGCCACTCTTCAGCACCGTTAGACCGGCATCGGCAGCAAGTGGCTCCTGCGCCACTACCATGCCGTGCTTCGCCTGAACTGGCGTCTTCGCAGAAAGTGCCGATATGAATAGGTAAGGCGCTAAGAGACACGGAGAGACAATCCGGATCATGCGGCTTCCCATATGCAAGCCAGTCTAACAATCCTCGGTGAGAACCGCGGACCGCCGGTGGTGATCCTTATGCGGTAGTGAGATTGCGCAATCTCAAAGTGAGCCGGCTTTTGTATCGTCCGGCCGTATTCTTCTTGATGATGCCCCACTTGGCGGCGCGATCCACCAGCGAAAACGTGGCGGGAAGAGCCTTCTTCGCGCCTTGCGCGTCTTTTTGATCGAGCAGGCGGCGCATAGTACGGATTTGGTGCCGTAGCCGGGATTTGCGGGAGCGGTTGATTGCAGTCCGGCGCTCAGTCATGCGGACGCGCTTCAACGCGGAAACTGTATTTGCCATTAAGCTTGCTAACCCAAATTTGTTTTACTGCTTTTTTAGGATACCTGACTCGCTGAAAGGGAAGCAATCCGGCCTTTTCTCGCATTTATAAAACCACCGGAATACAACGTGTGCTCAATAGATTATCGTTAAAACAGATCCGTCCAGAAATGATTAAAGCTTCTTCACTTCCGCTGAGCGTGGGAGCCGCGTTCCTCGCCCTCGCCACACTCGCCTGGGCAATCTCCGAGCACATCGACGATTGGAAGATCGCTGGCCCATTTGGGGGGACGGCTACGGCCTTGGCTGTCGATCCCCATGACGGCGGTACTGTGCTGGCTGGCGGGATGGAATCCCTGCTGTTTCGCAGCGTGGATTCAGGCGCTAATTGGTCCCTTGTAAGCCTTCCGAAGCGAAATCTGAGCGAGGTCACAGCGATCTTGATCGATCCTGCGGACTCTAAACACTACTTCGTCGGAATGATCGCCGCCGAGGGCGGTGGCTTGTTTGAAAGCCGCGATGAAGGAAGCACCTGGACCACGGTCAAAGACATTCAGAATTTCGGCGTCAGAGCCCTGGCCGCTGCGGCGAGTAAGCCTTCGCGGTTTGTCGCCGGAACCTTGCGCGGCGTTATGCTGAGCGATGACTCGGGCAAAAGCTGGAAGCGAATCTCAGACCTCGAAAACCTCGAGATGGTGGGCATCACCGCAGTAGCCATTGACCCCAAAGATCCGAGTATCATCTATGCCGGAACCACTCATCTGCCTTGGAAAACTGTCGATGGCGGAAAAACCTGGACCTCGATTCACACGGGCATGATCGATGACTCCGACGTTTTCTCCATCTATGTGGATCCGTCGAGCCCTTCGGACGTTTTGGCCAGCGCCTGTAGCGGTATCTACTCGAGTAGCGATCACGGAGATCTCTGGCACAAATTGCTTGGAATTCCCAACACGTCGCGTCGCACTCATGTAGTGCGGGGCGACCCCTCAAACCCGGGCACCATCTATGCAGGCACCACCACGGGACTATTCAAGACGCTGAATCACGGGGCAACTTGGAAAACGCTGACCAACTCTCAAGTGAACGCTCTCGCGTTCGATCCCTCGCGCGCCGGCAGGCTGTATTTGGCATTTGAATACGAAGGTCTGGGAAAAAGCAATAACAGCGCAGAGCAAATCGACTTAGCCGACAACGGTTTCGTAGATCGCGCAGTCAGTTCAGTCACTGTTTCGGGGCAGAAACTACTTGCGGTCGAAACCCAGGAAGGCGAAACCAGCGGCTTGTTTGTCAGTACTAATCGTGGCGAATCCTGGTCCCAAATGCGGAATTTGCGTGGCCTCGATGGTGTCCATCTGAAGTCCATTGCCGGTGTCACTAGCGAAGATCGTATCTTGATTGCCGCCACTCCACATCAGATGTATAAATCAATCGATGCCGGAATTACCTGGAAAGCGATTCCCATTCGTCTGATCGTCAACCCTCCGGCGCAACCGGTAAAAACAGTTCGTAGCGGACCTGTCCGCTCGCGCGCATCCGGCCAAAGGTCCGTTCCGCGATCGCGGTCCTCGCGGCCACTGAAACCAAGAGTGATCACGCGGGATGTTTCGCCGTCCGAGATTAGTGGCCTCTATACGATCAAGAGCGGAACCAAAGAAATCATTTTTGCGGCCACCGATTTAGGATTGCTCCGGACGGCCGATCTAGCAGAGCAATGGACGCTCGCCGATCTTCCTGGCTCCATTGCAGTAACCGCGCTCTATGCAGCTCCTAACTCGGATGGCTATCTGGTAGCTCGCGGCGCCGGCGGCCTGTATGTCTCGAAAGATTTTGGAGACCACTGGGCCGAGTTACCCTTCCCGCTGCCCCCCGCTGATATCAACGATGTTGCCATTCCACCCGATCACACGGCGCCGCTGTTAGTCGCCACTAGAGTGGGATTGTACTCGTCGCCTGATGGCGGCGCTAAGTGGTACGCCAATCTCGGCGGAATGCCTGCTTCCACTGTAAGCGCGGTTATCTACCAGAGCGCCCAACCAACCGCATACGCGGTTGAATATGGTCGGCTTTACCAGACAAAGGATGCGGGAGTTTCCTGGTCGGAGATCCCCTCGGCATTTCCTTCCCTGCGCATCCGGCAGCTTTGGATTCCAGACGGTGCTTCAGGCCGTATATATGGAATTACTAGTGATTTAGGAATTCTCTTTCGTAATTAGATGCTTTTCGTTAAGATCAGTTATTGGTGTTGCTTACCATCTCGCTATGGAGGAGGAGCATGAAAACTTGTTTAGGTTTTATGCCGATCAGCTCGGCAGTCCTCACTGCAGCTCTGTGCTTTTGCACGTCAGCTTTGGCTCAGGGGACGACCGGAACGAACAACACCTCGCCCGCTTCGATGGAAGATTATCCCGATACGGTCGAGCTCGATGCGTTTGGCGGCGTCAGTTTCATAGGAGAAGTCAACCGCGGACTTGGAGAGAAATTCATCAAGGGCGGCACTACCGGCGGGCGCGTCACATATAACGTCAGCAGGCACATTGGCATTGAGCTGAGTTATAACTTCTCCATCAACAATGTCCGGCTGGTGACGCCCATTGCTCCCGGTCTTCCTACTTTTGACTTCCACGAGGAAATTCATTACCCCGCCCTTAACTTGGTTTACAATCTCAAGCCTCGAGGCTCGAGGTTTCAGCCGTACTTAAGCGCAGGCGTGGGTGTGGAGTTTTTTAAACCCCACGAGTATTACGAGCAACTCGCAAGACAACCTGCGGTCGACGCGATCTATCACTCCGCCAATTTAGGCGAAAACACGCAAGCCCCCGCTTTTAACTACGGCGGCGGTGTCAAATTCCACGTGAGTGAACATTTTGGCGTGCGACTGGACGCGCGCAGTTTCACCTCCCGCAATCCAACTTTTCGCTTGCCGAATTATGATGACGGGGGAATCTGGATTCCTTCCAAGCAACGCATTAACGGCTTTCAGGGAACTATCGGCATCGTGATGTATCTCGGCCATCCGAAAGTTCCCATAATAGCCCCGCCTGCCGCCGTTGCACCGCTTAGTCCAGGAACTATCACCGGTGGTGAGGGAACGCTATGCCAAGGCAAGCCCATAACCTTGCACTCGACAGCCAGCGATCCCGCCGGGCATCCTCTTACCTACGCCTGGAGACTGAATGGCACGCCTTCGGGAGGTAATAGCGCCGACTTCTCGTTCACGGCCAACAACGCTGGCGACTTCACCGTCCAGGTGACCATTACTGATTCCACCAATCCGGCACGGACGGTAACTTCCGGCCCCATCACTCTGAGTGTCAAGGAATACACGGAACCGCAGATTACCGGCGTCTCGGCCACCCCCAACGAGCTTTCCTGCGCAGCCGATACAACGGGTCCGCACACGGCCAGCCTCTCCGGTCAGGCAACCGGCTCGGCTTGCGGCGGCAACTTGAGTTACAAGTGGACAGTAACTGAAGGAAGCGTCACCAATGACACTAGTCCGAACGCTACTTTCGACGCTTCGACTTTGAACTTCGAAGGTGCACAAGGTCAAACGAAGACGGTAACTGCGACCCTGACTGTGGCCGATGAAACCGGGAAGTCAGCCTCACGCTCGACGGACATTATCGTCAAGTGTCCGCCACAATTCGTCCGCTTGCCGGACGTCGTGTTCTCGAAGAATAACGCCCGCGTCAACAACTGCGGCAAACGTATTCTGATCGACGAAGCAGCTCCGAGGACCTCCTCCGGCGACTACGACGTCGTCCTGGTCGGTCATCGCGACACAGATGAAGAGACGAATGTCCGCGGAGCACGCCGCCGCGGAAGGAGTGAGCAGACCCGCGCCCTCGACGAACAACGCGTGCTCAATTGCGCGGCCGTGCTGAGCGGCGGCGGTGGCACGTGCGCTAGGGTCGATCCATCCCGGATCCGAGTCGATTGGGTGGGAACTGACCAAACTTCAACGCCCGATCCCGGCCTTTGCGGAACATCGGCTCGTCCCGCTCAGAAGGAACGGAAAGGCGCTGCAGTTACGCAAGCCGATAAGAACCGCCGCGTGGAGGTCTACCTCGTTCCGAGAACCAGCCCGACCATGCCGCCGGCTGTAAAGAACATCAAACCGCTTCCCGAGAGCGAAGTGAAGGCTCTCGGTTGCCCGAGATAGATGCGTAATGAATGAAAAAATGAAGGGCCAGGGTAATTACTTGGCCCTTTCGTATGGTGTATCACAAAGGTTGCAGCCTCAAACTGTTACCGTAATAAAAGTGGCTCTGCTCTCATCCATAAACGGGTGAGGGTGAACTTTGCTTTGGAGGAGAAGGATGAAGACTCGGCTCACGCCGCTTAGTTCGGCGATTCTGAGTGCAGGCTTGTGTTTTGCTACTGCCGCATTCGCTCAGGATACGAACACGACAACAAATCCGGCGAATGCCCCGGCCAATAACAAGGCCGGATCGTCGCAGGATCAATATCCAGATTTGGTAGAGATAGATCCCTTCGGTGGAATCAGCACGTATGGCCAAGTGCAACGTGGCTTGGACCCCAAGATGTTAGATGGCTGGGTAGGAGGGCTGCGCATAGCCGTCAACCCGACCAAGTACTTTGGACTGGAACTCTGGGGAGATATCGCCCGGGCAAATGTGCACTTCCGCACACCCAGCAATCTCGGTGTTTATCCGGCAACTGCGCCGGCTAACCTTGTGGGCACGCCCATTCCGACGTATAGCTTCAAGAATAGAAACTGGTATCTCGGTTTGAATCCGGTTTTGAATTTGAAGCCGCGAGGTTCGAAGTTCCAGCCGTATCTGACTGTCGGCATTGACGTCGTACAATACACGCCGACCAGTGGCTCCGAGAGTCATGCGCGCGATCCCATCATTAACTCCGAGTTCTACTCGGGGAATTTGAATGACAACCTACAAGTTGGCTTCAATTACGGTGGAGGCGTTAAGTGGCACTTGAGCGATCATTTCGGTCTTCGCCTGGATGCCCGAGGCACTTGGTCTCGGAACCCCACTTTCGATCTGCCGAATTATCCCGATGGCGGAATCTACATCCCGTCGCGTGACCACGTGCTCGGTTTCCAGGGCACGGTCGGGCTGGTTTGGTACTTCGGCCAGAGCAAGTGCCCGCCGATGCCTCCCGCTCCGCCCGCTCCCGCACCGCTACCCACTCCGACCATTACTGGTGCGGAAGGCACGATTTGCCAGGGCAAGCCTGTTACGCTCCATGCCAACCTGACTGGGGCTCCGGCAGGGCACAACCTCACTTATGCTTGGACTGTAAACGGCCAAGCGCAAGGAGGCAATACTGCTGACCTGACCTTTACGCCCAATAACACCGGATCGTTCAATGTGCAGTTGACGGTGACTGACACGACTCCGCCGCCTCCGCCGATGGAACGACCGAAGAACATTCCCGTCCGGTGCTGGGTACAGCCGCCCGCGCCAGCAGCAGCAGCTCCGGTGACTGCGACCGCAACTCTTACGGTGAACGATACGACGCCGCAAATTACCAGCGTCACCGCATCGCCGAACGAGCTGATGTGCGCGGCTAACGCGAACGGTACGCATACGGCCAATCTCTCGGCCAACGTCGCGCCTTCTCCTTGCGGCGGCAACTTGACTTACAAGTGGACCGTTAGCGAGGGTAGCGTCAGTAACGACACCAGTGCGAACGCGACCTTTGATGCTTCTACGGTGAACTTCGAAGGTGGCGCGCAAGGCCAGACTAAGACGATCACGGCGACTCTTACAGTCACGGATGAGGGCGGTAAGACCGCGACTCAGTCCACGACCATCACAGTGAACTGCCAACCGCAGTTTGTCCGGCTCGATGACGTCATCTTCGCGAAGAATAACGCTCGCGTGAACAATTGCGGCAAGCGTGTTCTGATCGATGACGCTGCTCCGAAGGTCGCCAGCGGCGATTACAACATCGTCCTCGTCGGCCATCGCGATACGGACGAAGAAGCAAATGTGCGCGAAATGCGCGGCCGCCGTGGCCGGGCTGCGCGCAGAGCCGCGGCAGAGCGCCGTGCGCTCGACGAACAACGCGTCCTGAACGCCGCCGCTGTATTGAGCGGTGGAACAGGCACCTGCGCGAAGGTCGATCCAACCCGGATCAAAGTAGATTGGGTAGGGACAGATCAGACCTCGGAGACGAAGCCGGGACTCTGCGGAACCTCGAACGTCAAGGAGCGGAAAGGTTCTCGTGTAACCGAAGCCGACAAGAATCGTCGCGTGGAAGTTTACCTGGTTCCGAGGAACAGTCAGGCGATGCCACCGGCAGTCAAGAACGTCAAAGACCTTCCCGAGCGGGAAGTCAAGGCGCTCGGCTGTCCCAAATAGACCAGCGGTAACCTAAGAACAAAGGGCCAAGCGGTTCGCCGCTTGGCCCTTTGTTTATGTGTCGAGCATCTGTATTTGCGGCTTTCCGGCCGCGCGTCATCAAATGGCGCAAGTGCGTGTCTGGGTTAGGAGCAAGGAAGCTTGAAGCGGGTTTAGACGTCGAGACGCCTGTAAGGTGGGAAAATGCTCGAACGGCGTCGAAGGGAAATTAATCTGTGTGGAGGCTATTCCCCCCGACGCCAACACTGAGCAATCGAGGAGGCCGAAAACAGCCTCCTCGATAAATTCAAATCGGTTTTAACTAGGAAGCCAATAAAGAAATAACACCTTTTTGGCGCAATCCGTTTAGCGCCAGCCCGTGCCGCCCGCGGACTCCTGTCTTCTCGAAGATGTGCTTCAAGTGAATTTTCACCGTGCCCGGACGGATACCAAGCTCTTGGGCGATTTCGCGGTTTTTGAATCCTTGCTCTACCAATTCCATCACTTGGTGTTCTCGCGGGGTCAAGTCCGTTCGGATCTGGGCTTCCAGATTGCCTGATTCGCGAAAGACGGAATCTTGCATCCAACTCCGCCCCTGAGAGACCGCTCGCAAGCACGCGAGCACCGTCTGCGTATCGGCCGATTTGCGCAAAATACCCTTGGCGCCTCCCTGGAGAAACCGGAGTGCTTCCGCTTCGGTGATCGACATGCCCCAAATCACCACCGCAGGAATCGTTGAGCGGGGTGCTCCATGTTCCACCGGTAGCTGATTGAGAGCATCCAAAACCGTCTTCGCACCCAATCCTTTGTCGATGATGAGTACGTCCGTCTTCTCCGCTGTAGGACTCAACATCCATTCAGCGGGCGAAGCATGGGAGGAACCGAAATCTAA
>Ga0213881_10001313_pt1 | contig 12165 bp, 11 predicted proteins | sample BarmaccoBMER_R08_FD_160104 | JGI IMG/M metagenome (GOLD analysis project Ga0213881, IMG submission 160104) | Barbacenia macrantha exposed rock microbial communities from rupestrian grasslands, the National Park of Serra do Cipo, Brazil - ER_R08 ... | reverse complement strand
TGATGAGGTAGCCCGCGCGCACAGCCAGCGCGGCGAAAAGGTCGCGGCGTGGGCGATGCTCAGCCAAGCGGAACGCGCCGCGATCGAAACCATCCGCTACAACAGATACGCCCGGGAAATGCGCGTTCCGGCCGGGTCTGGCGGGCTTGAAGGCGAGGTAGCGTGGGTTTCTGTGCGCTTAGGAGTGCTTGACGTCGGTTCTAACACCGTCCACCTGCTCGTGGTCGACGCCCAGCGGGGCGGCCACCCCACACCGATGACCTCAGAGAAGACCGCGCTGCGGCTGGCGGAGAACCTGGACCCGACCGGACGGTTGACCAAAGCCGGGTCGGACGCGTTAGTTCGGGCGGTACGGGCGGCGCGGGATTCGGCCGCGGCGGCTGATTGCGCTGATCTGCTGGCCTTCGCCACGTCCGCGCTACGTGACGCCTCGAACTCGGCGGCGGTGCTCGCCAGGGTGTACGCGGAGACCGGAATCGCCCTGCAGGTGCTGCCGGGCGAGGATGAAGCGCGTTGCACGTTTCTCGCGGTGCGTCGGTGGTTCGGCTGGTCAGCCGGCCAGCTGTTGGTGCTCGACATCGGCGGCGGTTCGCTGGAGCTGGCTGCTGGTATCGACGAGTACCCGTCGGTCGCGGCGTCACTGCCGTTGGGCGCTGGTCGGCTCACCCGCGAGTGGTTCAGCGCCGACCCACCGCCTCGCGACGAGATCGATGCGCTGCGTGCCCACCTTGACCAGGTGTTGGTGTCAGCCATGCAGCGACTGCGATCGGCTGGCCAACCGGATCGGGCGGTCGGCACATCGAAGACGTTCCGTTCGCTGGCCGGGCTGACCGGCGCGGCGCCGTCCAGCGCGGGGCCGAGAGTGCGCCGGGTGCTCACCGATAGCGGGCTGCGCCAGGTGGTGGCGTTCATCAGCCGGATGTCGGCAAGTGACCTTGCTGAGTTGGAAGGCGTCAGCGCTAGTCGGTCACATCAACTGGTGGCCGGAGCGCTGGTCGCGGAGTCGGCCATGCGTGCGCTGGAGCTGCCGCAGCTGGAGATCTGCCCGTGGGCATTGCGCGAAGGCGTTATTCTGCGACGTCTGGACTGGCTTGACGGATCGGCCCGAACCGAGCAAGCGTGGCACGCGCCGAGAGAGGACACTGGACGGGTCACCACACAGGAGGCACGGTATACCGGATGACTGCGGACCACCGCTCCGACTCGGGGCGTCAGCTGACCGTCGCGGAACTGCTCAAGCAGTACGGCGACGGAGGTAGTGGCGGCCCGCGGCGCCGTCGGCGGGCGGAGGAGCAGGATAGCCCTCAGAGCAACGGCCAAGCTCCCGGTGAACGGCCCGACTTGGCGGGTCCAGGCGACGCTGGCGCGCAAACGTCCGGTGCCATCAACGCGGTGGGTGAGCGAGGGTGGGTTCCCGGCACGGGTTTCGACCATGCCGCCAGCCTGTGGGCGCCCAGCCAATCCGACCCGGCTACCGAACAACTGCCCAGATTCCACGGCACCGCCCAAGAGTCTCGGGAAAACGACGCGGTACAGGACACCGCCCCGGTCATCGGTGTCCCCACCAGGGTCGGCTCTTCGGCGATATCCGACGGTGGACCGCCGACCGGTCAGGTATCTCGGGCCGAGCTGTTTGACGACCTCGAAGAAAGCACCGAGGAGCGCGTCTGGGACGACGCCGGCCGCGACGGCGCCAGCCGCGACGGCGCCAGCCGCGACGGCGCTAGCAGAGACGGCGCCAGCCGCGATGGCGCTAGCAGAGACGGCGCCAGTAGAGAAGATGGGGCCGAGGGCGAGCAAGGTTCCCGGGCCGCCAGGAGGGCCAGAGCGGCCCAGACGCCAACCGTGCCGCCGGCCACCGATGCCCCGGCGACCAGGCCGGTGGGCTGGGCAGGGCTGATTGCGCAATGGCTGCTCGGCGCCGTCGGTGGCGCGGCCCTGTGGGTTGGCTTTCGCTACCTCTGGCTGCATTACCCGGTGGCCGCCCTGATAGCCGCCGTGCTGGCTACCGCGGGGTTGGTGCTGCTCGTGCGCGCGATCCGGCGCAGCGACGACGTGCAAACCACCATGCTCGCGGTGCTTGTCGGGCTCGTTGTGACGATCTCTCCCGCCGTACTGTTGCTCGCCGTCCGCTGAGGAAGCCAGCTGTGCCACTGAACGCGCCGCTGGTCGCGCTGTCCACCGCCTCGGTCTACCCTGAGTCAGCCGAGGTCGGCTTCCTGCTGGCTGCCGAGCTCGGCTACGACGGCGTCGAGCTGATGGTGTGGACCGACCCGATATCGCAGGATATCGACGCCGTGCAGCGGCTGTCCGCTCGATTCGCGGTACCTGTGCTCGCGGTGCATGCGCCGTGCCTGGTGGTCACCCAGCGGGTCTGGAGCCCCGATCCATTGCTCCGCATGACACGCAGCGCGGAGGCGGCCAGCGTTCTCGGGGCCAGTGCAGTCGTGATACATCCGCCATTTCGCTGGCAGCGAGCCTACGCGCTGAGTTTCAGCGACGCGGTGGATGAAGCGGTCCAGCGCTACCAGGTCGCGCTGGCGGTGGAGAACATGTTCCCGGTGCGCCGGGGCTCGCTGCGGGCCTGCCCTTATCAGCCTTCGGAGGACCCGACTGATGTGGGACACCGCTACTACACCCTGGACCTCTCGCATACCGCGACGGCGGGCGTCGACGCGCTGGCGCTGCTTGATCGGATGGGCGATGGGCTAGCCCACCTGCACCTGACCGACGGCAGCGGTTCCAATCTCGACGAACACCTCGTCCCTGGTCGGGGCAACCAGCCGTGCGCGCAGGTCTGTGAACGGCTGGTGCGTGACGGGTTCGACGGCGTTGTGACGGTCGAGGTCAGCACCAGAAGGGCCCGAACCCGACGCGATCGAGCCGCGCTGCTGGCGGAGGCCCTGCTGTTCGCCCGGTTGCACCTGCAGCCGCGCGCTCCCGAGCTGCCTGACCAAGCCCCATCCACCAGCGCACCACCCGGTCGCCGTCCGTGATTTCCGGCACAGATTTCGCTCGGCGGCTCGCCAGCTGGCGCTCGCGCCGCTGGGCTGACGCGGGTTCGGCCCATGCGCGCATCGCCGGGAAGCGAGGCGACTAGCGTCCGTGGCATGTCGAGGATCGCGGTGCTAGGCGCCGGCAAGATGGGGGAGGCGTTGCTGGCCGGCCTGCTGAAGGCAGGCCATGACAGCGATGCATTGTGCTTCGCGGAGCGGTATCCCGCGCGGGCGGCGCAGGTCAGCGAGCGGCTCGGGCTGCGTCAGCTGTCAGTGGCCCAGGCGGCGGGCACGGCCGAGGTGTTGGTGATCGCCGTCAAGCCACAGGACGTCGAGGCGTTGCTCGCCGAGCTGGCTCCGGCGCTGCGGCCGGGCACGTTGGTGGTCTCGTTATGCGCTGGGCTGCCCATCGGGCTGTTCGAAGCCAAGTTACCGGCGGGCACACCGGTAGTCCGGGTAATGCCGAACACCCCGATGGTGGTGGCTGAGGCGATGAGCGCGATCTCGCCGGGGCGGTTCGCTTCCGAGGAGCAACTGGCTGAGGTCGAGCGGTTGCTCAGCGCGGTGGGTTTGGTGCTGCGGGTGCCAGAGGCACAGCAGGATGCGGTGGCCGCGTTGTCCGGAACCGGTCCGGCTTACTTCTTTTACATGGTCGAGGCGATGATCGAGGCTGGGGTGCTAGTCGGCCTGCCGAGATCGATCGCTTCGGAGCTGGTGGTGCAAACCGCGCTGGGCGCGGCCCGCATGCTGCGCGAGACCGGGGAACACCCGGTCGCCTTGCGGGAAGCGGTGACGTCGCCGGGGGGCACCACAGCGGCGGCGGTGCGTGAGCTGGATCGGCATGGCGCTAGAGCTGCGTTGTCCGCCGCGATCGAAGCGGCCCGTGATCGAGCCGCCGAGCTGGGTCGCCTTGCTCACTCTATGTAAAAAAAGAGAGCTCTAAATTAGTCTATCTGGGTGGATTTCACTCGATTGGGAAACATGTGCTGTCGCTTAAGCACCCATTGCCACGATAGTCTCGGTCAGACACGGATGGATGACCGCTCTTGTGGGATAACTATCCGGCTGATAAACGAAATGAGGGGACTGGGTGTGCAGATGGTGGCAGAGAACACAGGGGCGTCAGATGGTGGGCAGGTGCGCTTCCTGACTGTGGCCGAGGTAGCCGCCATGATGCGGGTGTCCAAGATGACGGTCTATCGGCTAGTGCATTCCGGCGCGTTGCCGGCCGCGCGAGTCGGTCGATCGTTTCGAGTGCCTCAGGAAGCCGTGCAGAATTACCTGCGTAACGCCTACCACGATGCTGGTTGATCTAGGGGATTGTTGTCCAGGCGCTGTTTCTGTCCCGTCCCGCTCGCGGCTGGTTCGACCCGGCTCGCGCTGAGGCCGCCGCCAGCGGGTAAAGTCGCCGTCAGCGTGCCCGCCGGTGTTTCGCTCACCTGATGGTGGCGGCGGGCGCTTTCCGAACCAGCGCAGATCATGATTCGCCCTCGTCGGCGAACAATCACACAGAAGGGAGCCGCCGCGTGGGCTCCGTGATCAAGAAGCGCCGCAAGCGCATGTCGAAGAAGAAGCACCGCAAGTTGCTTCGCAAGACTCGCGTTCAGCGGCGTAAGCTCGGCAAGTAGCCGGGCAGGGCCTGTCACGTTAGCGGTGCGTGAATTCGCCTCGCCGCCGTGCTCCGAGCTGGATCCGCGACTAGCATCGGGCGTCGCGGCCCCATGACGCGTGCCGGCTGGGGCCAGACTTTCAGGAGATTATCAGGTGACGCCAAAAGTTGTGCTTGTCACGGGCGTCAGCCGGTTCGTCGGTGCACATCTAGCCTCCAGGCTAGCGGCTGACCCGGAGATTGACCGGGTACTCGGCGTGGACACACTGCCTCCGCCGAGGACCCTGCTGCGGGGCATGGGCCGGGCGGAGTTCGTCCGCGCCGACATCCGTAACCCGCTGATCGCCAAGGTGATCCGGGGTGCCGAGGTGGACACGGTGGTGCACACGTCACTGTCGGCCCACCCCGCGCAGTCGGGTGGCCGGGTGGCGATGAAGGAAATGAACGTCATCGGCTCGATGCAGCTGCTGGCGGCTTGCCAACGGTCACCGAAGGTGAGCCGATTCGTGCTGAAGTCCACCACCGCGGTGTATGGCTGCAGCCCGAGGGACCCCGCGGTGTTCACCGAGTCAATGGCGCCCAAGGCCATGCCGTCCGGTGGGTATGCCAAAGACGCGGCTGAGATAGAGGGCTACGTACGTGGCTTCGGGCGTTGTCGCCCAGACGTGTCGGTGGCGGTGTTGCGCATGGCCAACTTCGTGGGCCCTCGGATTGAGACCTCGCTGACCAAGTATTTCTCCCTGCCCATCGTGCCTACCGTGCTTGGCTACGACGCGCGGATGCAGCTGCTGCACTCCGAGGACGCGCTTGCTGTGCTCGAGCGGGCATGTCGATCGGAGCTGTCCGGGGTGTTCAACGTTGGTGCGCAGGGCGTGTTGCTGCTCTCCCAAGCGATCCGGCGGGCCGGGCGGGTGGAGCTGTCGGTGCCGGGTGCTCTGGTCGGTCCGGTCAGCCAGTTCTTCCGGGGGACCCGCCTGCTCGACTTCACACCGGACCAGATGCGCTTCCTGAACTTCGGTCGGGTCGTGGATACTGAGCGACTGCGCAACGAGTTCGGCTTTACTCCGCGCTGGACCACAGTCCAGGCGTTTGACGATTTCGTGCAAGGACGCCAGCTTCGTCCGGTCATCCCGGCGGCAAGGGTGCGCGCTGTTGAGCGCGGAGTGCTGGCTGCCGCACGCGCCCTACGATAAGGAGGTGCCATGCCCCAGGCGCGAGTAATTCCGCTGTATAGTGATCATGGCAAGCACGGTGATCATGGCAAGGCGGTGATGCGCCGCCCTGAGCCCCGCGTACGGGTGCCGGTCGAGGCAACGGACGGGCTGCCTGGAGCCCGTGTGGTGCCGTGTCCCGCTCCCGCTGAAGAGGCCCCGCGCTGGGAGCTCGACGGCGGGCAGGTGAATCGATCCGGTTGGGAGGAGCAGCTCGCTGACCTGCTGGCGTTCCTGCGTCGGCGGCTGACCGGTGATTACGGCGTCGACGAGTTCGGGTTCGATCCCGACCTCACCGATCACGTCGTGATGGCGATCCTGTGGCCGCTCTACGAGCGCTGGTTCCGCGTTGACGCCATCGGGCTGTCCAACGTGCCCGATAGTGGCGGTGCGCTCGTGGTGGCCAATCATTCCGGCACATTACCGATCGATGGGCTCATGATGATGGTTGCCCTGCGCCGCTGCCACCCAGCCGGTCGGCACCTGCGGGCGTTGGGTGCGGACCTAGTGTTCAGCATCCCGATGATCGGTTCGATGTCTCGCAAAGTAGGGGTGACGCTGGCTTGTAACCCGGACGCCGAGCGGTTGTTGAACGCCGGTGAGCTGGTCGGGGTGTGGCCGGAAGGCTTCAAGGGCGTAGGGAAACCGTTTCGTGAACGGTACAAGCTGCAGCGTTTCGGCCGGGGCGGGTTTGTCTCGGCGGCGATGCGCACCGGAGTACCGATCATCCCGTGCTCGATCGTCGGCGCGGAAGAGATCTACCCAATGATCGCGGACCTCAAGCCGCTGGCCCGGCTGTTCGGGTTGCCGTACTTCCCGGTCACACCCTTATTCCCACTGTTCGGGCTGTTGGGCGCGGTGCCGTTGCCGTCGAAGTGGTACATCGAGTTCGGCGAACCGATTCGTACCGACCGCTACGAGCCGGCGGACGCTGACGACCCGATGCTCGTCTTCAACGTCACCGACCAGGTTCGGGAGACCATCCAACAAACGCTGTATCGGCTACTGAGCCTGCGCCGGAACGCATTCATCGGCTGATTGTGCGCGGTTCCTGGGGTCGGTGGGGTCAGCTTCGACGGCGGTAGGCTAGGCCGGCCGCGACCGCCCCCGCGACCGCCCCGGCGCCCAGGACCGACGGCACTCCGATTCGAGCGGCTTTGCGCCCGGTGCGGAAGTCTCGGATCTCCCAGCCACGAGCTCGCGCGATGTCACGCAGCTCGGAATCAGGGTTGACCGCGACGGCGGTACCCACCGCCGAGAGCATCGGAACGTCGTTGACTGAGTCTGAGTAGGCGGCGCATCGGCGCAGATCCAGCCCTTGTTGTACGGCCAGCGCGCGCACCGCGTGTGCTTTAGCTGGCCCGTGCAGGACCTCGCCAACCAGCCGACCGGTGTATTTTCCATCCACGCTCTCGGCGACCGTGCCGAGCGCGCCGGTCAGCCCCAACCGGCGGGCAATGATTGATGCGAGCTCGACAGGCGTGGCGGTTACCAGCCACACCCGTTGACCGGCATCCAGATGCATGTCGGCGAGCGCCTTGGTACCGGCCCAGATCCGGTCGACCATCAGCTCGTCGTAGATCTCTTCGCCGAGCTCAACGAGCTCGGAAACAGAGCGGCCCGTGACGAACGACAGCGCATGGTCCCGATGGTTCTGAATGCCCTGTTGGTTTTCTCGCCCACCCACCCGAAACTTGAGTTGCTGCCAGGCAAAACCGGCCAAGTCCGAGATGCCGAAGAATTTCCGTGCGGCTAACCCCCTGGCGAAGTGGAAGATCGACGCACCGATCATCATGGTGTTGTCGACGTCGAAGAACGCAGCCGCTGTTAGATCTAGCAAAACCAGCTGACCGGTGGTGTCCCTTACTTCGGCTACTGGCTTGAGATGGATAGCAGCGGCTGCGGCCGCTGCCTTTCCAGCCATTTCTGCCCAACTCGTACCACTCTGCTGCTCAGTTGCCGCAGGGGCCGAGCCAGGCTCAAGCAGGGAACCCACCCAGCGCCTCCCCATTCGCAGGCCCATTCGTACTCAGCCTACTGCGCTGTCGTGACCTACGGAGGCCCTGTTATGCACATCGCGCTTCATCTCACATTGACAACATCAGTTGCCTGGCTTACCGCCCGACCCGGACGAGAGCGGCTGGAGCAGGATCGGCAACAGTGGGACTGGCAGGCTGAGGCCTGAAGGCTGCTCCGCGGGGACGTTCGACGGCTCCGTCTTGTCGTTGCTGCGCGTCTGTTCCCGACCAGGTAGCGGACTCACTTCACCGGTATTGCCGGGCCTGGTGCCGGAGAGCTGGGGCAACTGCGGCAGCTCAGGCGAACTTGCCGTGTTTGGCTTGGTGAGAGCCCCGCCGGATGACGTCTGTGGGGACCGGCTTGTGCCGGTCGGCACGCTCGAACGTTCGCTGTGGGCAGGAATGCTTGGCCCGCTCACCGAGTGGGTTTGGGGGGCGGTGCTTGACTCTTTGGTGCCGCAGGCGCTCTTGGCCGGTAGCGGACCAAGCTCGTCGGACTCACCGGAGGTGACATTGTCACAGGTCTGGCGGTTGCTCAACGATTGCGCCCTGGTGCGCAACAGCTCGAGCAGCCGAATCGAGTTGTCCACATCTAGCTGTGCCGACGGGGGCATCGACGAGCGCATCGCGGCCAGCCGTCGCGATTGGGCGTTTGCCCAGTTGGACAACGTGGTCAGCTCGTTCTTGTTGCCCGCGTTGATCCCGCTGAGCAACAGGCGGGAGCCGGCGGCGGTTTGTTCGTTGAACCCGCGCAGCGCCTGGCTGATGTCGGTGCCGCGGTCGGCGGAGGCCGCCTGGTTGGAGTTGAGCGCTTGAACCTCGTCCAGCCGGGTGGCGGCGTAATCGAGTTGACGCTGCCCCTTGTTCTCCTGGCCGGGCGTCAGCGCAACCACGCCGGATTCGGTGGTCTTCTTCACGCCGTACAGGGTGTCGCCGGGAAGCGCGTTTTGGCTGAACAGTGCGCCACCACCGGTAACAGCCAGCGCCATCACCACCGCCGCCGCGCTGATCCCTATCACGCTGCCGCGCTGATGATCTCCGGCCGCTGCGATACGACGGGGAAAGCGATGTCGACCCCGGCTGCCGCTCAGCGGCAGCACGTTGGTCGTGTTGGCGGAGCCTGAAACGCCTTCGGGGGTTTCCGCGGTTTCCGCCTGTGCGGGCATCATGGCGGAGGCGGCGGCCATGACCTTGGCACGCATCCGGGCCGAGGCCTCCCCGCTCGGCGCCAGCGCCGAGCGGCTCTCCCGCAGCAACGAGACGACCTCAAGCTCTCGGCGCAACATCTCATCATCCGACAGGTTTGCGTGGTTCGAGGGCACCGCGTTGTTCGGCCACGTTCTGTCGTGCGACCACGCTGTGTTGGCATACAGCACCGCGTTCTCCACCGCGGCGGCGAACCGCTCGATGTCTCGGCCTTCACCCGTGGCCATGTCTCCCGTCCTCACTGCGTTCTCCCGCTCCCCCAGAGCTGACCAGTACAACGAGTCAGTTCGCAGGTGGTTACGGGGGTGACGGCATTCACCAAACGGAGTGACGTGCCCGGTGAGCTTGTGCATGGCGTGATCTGGGCCGTGATCTGGGCCGCGACACCCCGATCGGGGTACTCGCCGTTCATCGTAGGCCTTCAGGGAGTAACTGAGCGAGTCTGCGGACCGCCCGATGTTGCAGGGCTTTCACCGCGCCCTCGTTGCGTCCCATCAGTCGTGCCGTTTCGGCCACGGACAGCCCCTGAAGGAACCGCAACGCGATGCATTCCTTCTGATCGGCGTTGAGCTTGGCGACGCACCGCAGTAGCTCTTCATGCGTGGCGCCGTCGACCACCTGCTGCTCAGGACCGGACGTGCTGGGCGAGAGGTCCGCGATTTCGGCTGTCGTCTGCTCCAGGCGGTAGCGACTGGACTTGACGTGGTCGAGCACCAAGTTGCGGGCGATCGTGACGAACCAGGCGCCGATGTCTCGGCCTTGGTAGCTCACCGATGAGATTCGGCGCAACGCTCGGAGAAAGGTCTCCGCGGTGAGATCCTCGGCGAGTTGGCGGTCGCTCACCCGGAACAGAACGTAGCGGAACACCATCTCGTGGTAGCGGTCGTACAGTTGGCCGAAGGCCTCCTGGTCGCCCGCCTGGGTGGCCCGGACCAGGTTCCAACCGGCAAGACCGTCGCTGTCTGTGGTTTCCGTGGTTTCCGTGGCCAGATCCTCGACGTCGGCCTGGTCTACTTGATCACCGTCGAGCTGGGCTGGTCGGGGCTCGGTGACCCTCGGCGGCATGGCCGTCGGACGGCTGTTTAGCCGAGACACCGCGTCGATCCGACCTGAGCCGTTGGCCGGTGTGCCCGGCGCGGAGTGCTCAGCGGAGTGCTCAAGAGGGGGTGATGGTGGAACTTCGTCTGGTCGAGGCCGTGGCAGCAGCGGCACTGGGTAACCAGCGCGCTGGCTGGCGACGGCCTGGCTGACCCGGGGGTCGACCCGCTGGGTCGCGGGCTCTCCCTGAGCACTGTGGCCGGAGTTCGGGTACTGACCGACGGCTTCCGCGCTGGGGGAACGCTGTTCCGAGCGCAGCAGGCGCATGGGTCGCAAAGGCCGGGTCACGATTCTCAGTGGAGGACGCGCGAAGCGACCCAGGTTGAGAGAACCAAAACTCGCGACGGGGCCGGCTCGTTACCGATGACGTACAGCATGTGGCGCTCCCTCGGTTTTCGACGGTGCCTCGCGGCCGTGCCCCCGCCCGGCGGCCGCGCCAGGAGCATAGGGCCGATCACACAGACCCTGTCACTGTGGTCCCGGGTTCGAGCGGTGCAGCCGGTGAGCGGTTTACTAGGCGCGTTAGGCGCAGATTTCCGATTGGTAACGATTGATTCGAGTACTGTCTGTCGACGAACGGGTGCTTGTCGCCGACGAATGGATCACGCGATCGAGTCACGCTGATGAGTGCCAGGCTAGTGAGACCCGATTCACCGGCGGACAACGAGCGATTGGCGTGCGAGACTTCGGCGGTGGTCAGCCAGTCGAGTGCAACCAGAACCAGTACTGGCCAGTTCTCGGTCGCCGAGGTGATGGCCGGTGTCGATCTGACCGGCAATGTGGCGGATCTGGTATCGGCCGCCGCCAGTCGGGGTCCGGAACACCCTGCGTTCGTCGAGGCAGGTAACCAGCTGGCGGTGAGCTGGGCGCAGGCCAACGCGGCTGTCGATGCCGAGGCGGCGCGGTTAGTCTCGGCGGGAGTGCGCCCCGGTGACCGGGTACTGGTCCGGCTGCCGCAGAGCATTCCCCTATGCCTTGCCCAGCTCGGGGCGCTGCGCGCTGGGGCGATCATGGTGCCGGCCAGCACCCAGTCCGCCGAGCGTGAGCTGGCCCTCATCGTCGCCGACTGCGCGCCGGCCGCGGTGGTTGCCGAGCCAGACGACGAGGTAGCCGCCCGCGCGGCCGGGTCGGCCACGGTACTTGGCCCGCCTATGCTTGACGCGGTGCCGGCGGCAGCGTCTCTGGTCCAGCCCTCGGTGGCGCCCTCGGTCGCCAGAGGCGGGGAGGACATCGCGGTGCTCGGCTACACCTCGGGCAGCACCGGAGCCCCGCGAGGAGTGCGCTTGTCGCACCGGGCGCTGCTGGCCAACCGGGCCCAGATCGGGGCGCTGCGGCCCAGCCCGATCAGCCCGGCCGACCGCGTGCTGCTGCACCTGCCGCTGTTTCACATCTACGGTCTTGGCGCCGGTCTGCTCCAGATCTGCTGGGCCGGCGCCACCGCGGTGCTGGTCGATCGGGTGGACCCCGATGCGGTGGTGGCGGCGATCCACCGTGAGCGGGTCACCGTGGTAGCCGGGGTGCCCTCAATGTACCGGGCGCTGCTGGAGCTGCCGCCGGCGAGCTTGCGTGACCGGCTGGTGTCGGTCCGGTTGTGCACGGCGGGCGGCGCGCCGCTTGCCCCCGAGCTGTTGCGGCGGTTCCACGAGGTAACCGGGTTGGAGCTGTTCGAGGGATACGGGCTGACCGAGACCGCTCCGGTGCTGACCAGTACGCTGGTCGGTGGATGGGCCAAGCCCGGTTCGGTGGGCCGGCCGTTGCCCGGGGTGCAGCTGCGGCTGGTCGACGCCGACGGGAGATTGCGTGCTGATGAGCCGGACGCTGGTGACGAGGACGGGCTGGAGGGCTCGGACGACGAGCATGACACGGGGCTGGTCGCCGTGCGCGGGCCAAATCTGTTCTCCGGGTACTGGCCGGATGGCGCGGACGGCCCAGATGAGGAGGGCTGGTTCCGCACCTCCGACGTCGGCTACCTGGACGCCGACGGCGACCTACATCTGGTGAACCGAGCGAATGACTTGATCATCGTG
>Ga0213881_10001312_pt1 | contig 12169 bp, 11 predicted proteins | sample BarmaccoBMER_R08_FD_160104 | JGI IMG/M metagenome (GOLD analysis project Ga0213881, IMG submission 160104) | Barbacenia macrantha exposed rock microbial communities from rupestrian grasslands, the National Park of Serra do Cipo, Brazil - ER_R08 ... | reverse complement strand
TCCGCTCGGTGTTGCCGACCGATACCCGGACGCCCGTGCCCGTGGACACCCGCACGGACGTGATCGATACCAGCAAGGGCACTGTTCACCTGGTGATCGGCGGCGGGGGGACGTCCGCGCCGTCCAACACCATGTTCTTCGACCGGCCGCGTTGCCGCGTGCTGACCGGTGTCGGCGACTTCGATCCGGCGATCGGCCGTAAACGTCCCATCTATTTACCAGAGGATGCCCCGTGGTCGGCTTTCCGTGACCGCGATCACCCGTACGGGTTCGTCGTCTTCGACGTCGACCCTGGCAAGGCCGGTCAGCACACCACAATGAAAGCTACCCATTTCGCGATCAGCGGTCCGTTCGGCGAGGTGACGCCCGTCGACGAGTTCGTCCTCACCCGACCGCGCAACGCCGTCACCTGACGTCGCGTTGCATCGCGATAGTTCCCGATATATCGTAACTGTATCGAAGCATGCCCGTGCTTCCCGGAACGAGAGGAGCTACTTCCATGACACCAACGTTCGACGGTCCGCTGGGCGGCCCAGCTGGCTTCGGTTTCGGTCGCGCCGAGCGCCGCGCGCTACACCAGCAACGTCGCGAAGCCCGACGCGAGATGCGTGGACTGCTGCGCGACCAGGTACGCGATCACGCCGCCGGCCGCCATGGCGGCCCGTTCGGGCCGGGCTTCGGTCCCGGCTTCGGGCCCGGCTTCGGGCCCGGATTCGGCTTCGGCTTCGGGCCGGGTGGCCCGCGTGGCCATCGCGGCCGTGGCCGTGGGCGCCGCGGCGACGTCCGCGCCGCGATCCTCGCACTGCTCACGGAGCGCCCAATGCACGGCTACGAGATGATCCAGGAGATCAGCGAACGGAGCAATAGCCTGTGGCGGCCCAGCCCCGGCTCGGTCTACCCGACGCTGCAGCTGCTCGTCGACGAGGGCCTGATCGTTGCGACCGAAACTGATGGCAGCAAGAAGCTTTTCGAGCTCACCGAGCAGGGACGAGAAGCCGCCGCGAAGACCAAGACCCCGCCGTGGGAGGAAATCGCCGAAGGCGTCGATCCCAACGAGGTCAACCTGCGCACCGCGCTCGGCCAGATCAGCGGCGCCCTGTTCCAGGCGGCGCAGGCCGCCACGCCGGAGCAGCAGAAGCGCATTGTCGACATCGTCAACAACGCGCGGCGTGAAATCTACGGGATCCTCGGCGAGACCGACTAGGGGCCAGCCCGAAGCCGCCGTGAGCACCACGAGCGCCGCGGCTTAGCCTGAAGCCATGCAGCGTTTCCCGCTCGGCGGGTTCTCGGTCTCCCGCATCGGTTTCGGCGCAATGCAGCTTCCCGGTCCCGGCGTCTTCGGTCCGCCACGCGACCGGGAGCAAGCCCTGGCCGTGCTGCGTCGGGCCGTGGAACTGGGTGTCGACCATATCGACACCGCCCAGTTCTACGGGCCCGACGTCGCCAACCAGCTCATCCGCGAGGCACTGTCTCCCTACCCAGACAACCTGGCGCTGGTCAGCAAGGTCGGCGCTCGCCGCGATGACAAAGGCGGCTGGCTGCCCGCGCACCGACCCGACGAACTGCGCCGCGACATCGAGCAGAACCTGCGCACGCTCGACGTCGATCAACTCGCCGCGGTCAACCTCAGGGTGACCGACACCGAAGCCGATCAGCCCAACCAGCCCGCCAACCTGCGCCGCGAGCACTTCGACGCGCAGCTCACCGCGATGATCAACGCCCGCGACGAGGGCCTGATCGCCGGCGTCGGGTTGAGCAACATCACCCTCGAGCATCTGCTCGTGGCGCTGGATCGCACCGAGATTGTCTGCGTGCAGAACGCGCTGAACCTGGTCGACCGGTTGTCGCAGCCGGTGCTGGAGGAGTGCACGCGCCGTGGCATCGCGTTCGTCCCGTTCTTTCCGCTTGGATCGGCGTTCGCCGCGGACAACCCCGTGCTCGGCAACCCCGTCGTGCGGCGCACCGCGGAACGGCTCGCGCGCACACCGGCTCAGATCGCGCTGGCGTGGACGCTGACGTTGGCCCCCAACGTGTTGCTGATCCCCGGCACGTCGTCGGTGCGGCACCTCGAGGAAAACATGGCCGTCGCCGACATCGAGCTCGACGACGGCACCGTCGCGGAGCTCAACGCGGTTGCGGGGTGACTACACCTCCACCCAGCCGAGGGTGCGCTCCACCGCCTTCTTCCAGCCCTGGTATCCGGCCGCTCGCTGATCGTCGCTCCAGGTCGGTGTCCAACGCTTGTCCTCTTGCCAATTGGCCCGCAGGTCCGCCGGATCCGCCCAGAACCCGACCGCCAGGCCGGCCGCGTAACCGGCGCCGAGCGCGGTGGTTTCGGCAACCACCGGCCGGACCACGTCGACGCCCAGCACGTCGGCCTGGATCTGCATGCACAGATCGTTGGCGGTGACGCCGCCGTCCACCTTGAGCTCTTCCAGGCGTGCACCGGAGTCCTTGTGCATCGCATCAACCACGTCGCGACTCTGATAGCAGATCGCTTCCAACGTCGCGCGCGCGAGGTGCGCGTTGGTGTTGTATCGCGACAACCCCACGATGGTGCCGCGGGCGTCGGATCGCCAATACGGCGCGAACAACCCCGAGAACGCGGGCACGAAGTACACACCGCCGTTGTCCTCGACCTGGCGTGCCAGCGACTCGCTCTGCGCGGCGCCGCTGATGATGCCGAGCTGGTCGCGCAACCACTGCACCGCCGAGCCGGTGACCGCGATCGAACCCTCAAGGGCATAAACGGGTTTCGCATTACCGAACTGGTAACACACCGTCGTGATCAGCCCGTGCTCGGACCGGACGATGTTCTCGCCGGTGTTCTGCAGGAGGAAATTGCCGGTGCCATAGGTGTTTTTGGCCTCGCCCTCGGTCAGACACACCTGGCCGACCATCGCCGCCTGCTGGTCTCCCAGGATGCCGGTCAACGGCACCTCGCCATCCAGCGGACCCGACGGCTGGGTCACGCCGTACGGCTCCGGTGACGACGACGGTCTGATCTCGGGCAGCATCGGTCGGGGAACCCCGAAGATGGACAGCAGTTCGTCGTCCCAGTCGAGGGTTTCGAGATTCATCAGCATGGTGCGGCTCGCGTTGGTCACATCGGTGACATGCACGCCGCCGCGAGGTCCGCCGGTGAGGTTCCACGCCAGCCAGCAGTCGGTGGTGCCGAAGATCGCGTCGCCGCTCGCGGCGGCCTCCCGCACGCCGTCGACGTTCTCCAGAATCCACTGCAGCTTGCCGCCCGAGAAATAGGTGGCCGGCGGCAGCCCGGCCCGGCGCCGGATCACCTCACCGCGGCCGTCTCGCTGCAGTACGGACGCGATCCGATCAGTGCGGGTGTCTTGCCAGACGATCGCGTTGTAGTACGGCCGGCCGGTGCGGCGGTTCCAAACCAGCGACGTCTCGCGCTGGTTGGTGATGCCGAGCGCGCACAGGTCGGCGTCGGTGAGGTTGCTCTTGTTCAGCGCCGACATCAGCACCGAGGCCGTACGCTCCCAGATTTCCACCGGGTTGTGCTCGACCCAGCCGGCCCGCGGCAGGATCTGTTCGTGTTCAAGCTGATGGCGGCCGACCTCAGCGCCGGAGTGGTCGAAGATCATGCAGCGCGTGCTGGTGGTGCCCTGGTCGATCGAGGCGACGAAATCGGCCAACGGTGCTCCTCGGCGAGACGCGGTCAGTTCGTGCAATCGTCCACGATTCCCACCTGGGTGTGAAGATCCGCGACATCGACCATATGCCCGAGCTGCGGTGCGGCACGCCACCAAGACGGTGACCCGGTCTGACTCCGCCGAATCGGCCGATTTGGTTGCGGTTGGCTCGGCAAGCAGGTTGCATCGGGACGTGGGCGACGAAGTCCGGCAGATTGTGTACAGCGGCGCGCACCGCCGCGACTACCGGCGCAAGGTGCAGCTGTCGCTGGACGTGTTCGAGACCATGCTGGCCCAGTCCAGCTTCGACTTCGAGCGTCCGCTGACCGGGATGGAAATCGAGTGCAACCTGGTCGATGAGGACTACCAGCCCGCGATGGCGAACCGCGAGGTGTTGGCCGCGATCGCCGACCCGGCGTTCCAGACCGAGCTCGGCGCCTACAACATCGAGTTCAACGTGCCGCCGCGGCCGCTGCCCGGCGACTCGGCGCTGGAACTGGAATCCGACGTGCGCGCCAGCCTGAACGCCGCGGAAACCAACGCCAATCAGCACGGCGCGCACATCGTGATGATCGGCATCCTGCCGACCTTGATGCCCGAGCACCTGACCGGCGAGTGGATGAGCGAGTCGGTCCGGTACCGGTTGCTCAACGATTCCATCTTCACCGCGCGCGGTGAGGACATCGTCATCGACATCACCGGCCCGGAGCGGTTGTGCCTGCAAACCGGTTCCATCGCACCGGAATCGGCGTGCACGAGCATGCAGCTGCACCTGCAGGTGTCGCCCACCGACTTCGCCGACAACTGGAACGCCGCCCAGGTGCTGGCCGGCCCGCAGCTGGCGCTCGGTGCGAATTCCCCGTATTTCTTGGGCCACCGGTTGTGGGCGGAGACCCGTATCGAGCTGTTCGCGCAAGCCACCGACACCCGTCCGGATGAGCTGAAGGCTCAGGGCGTCCGGCCGCGAGTCTGGTTCGGCGAACGCTGGATCACGTCGATCTTCGACCTGTTTGAGGAGAACGTGCGCTACTTCCCGTCCTTGCTTCCGGAGCTCTCCGATGAGGACCCGGTGGCGGAGCTGGCGGCCGGCCGGGCCCCGCGACTGGCGGAGCTGCGGTTACACAACGGCACGATCTACCGCTGGAACAGGCCGGTATACGACGTGGTCGACGGCAGGCCCCACCTGCGGGTTGAGAACCGTGTGCTGCCCGCCGGGCCCACCGTCCTGGACATGATGGCGAATTCGGCGTTCTACTACGGCGCGCTGCGCACGCTGTCCGAGGAGGACCGGCCGTTGTGGACGCAGATGAGTTTCCCCGCGGCACAGGCGAATTTTCTCGACGCCGCGCAGCACGGAATGGACGCCAGGCTGTACTGGCCGGAAATGGGCGAAGTAACCCCCGATGAGCTCGTGCTGCGCCGGCTGCTGCCGCTCGCCGACGAAGGCTTGCGCCGCTGGGGAGTCGCCGCGTCGGTCCGCGACCGCTACCTCGGTGTCATCGAGGGCCGCGCCAAGAGCGGGCTCAACGGCGCGGCGTGGCAAGTCCGGACGGTGGCTGCGCTCCAAGAACACAAAGGCATGACACGGCCGCAGGCGCTGGCCGAAATGCTGCGCCGCTACACGCAGCTCATGCACAGCAACGAGCCGGTGCACGGCTGGGAGCTGCTGGGGAACTAGCGCGCCACGGTAGTAGGTTGGTGACCATGCCGGAGGTCATGGATTGGGACAGCGTCTACCGCGAACAAGGTCGATTCGAAGGTCCACCACCGTGGAACATCGGTGAGCCGCAACCAGAAATCGCCGCGCTGATTGCGGCGGGCAAGTTCCGCAGCGTCATCCTCGACGCTGGCTGTGGGTTCGCTGAGGCGTCACTGGATCTGGCGGCGCGCGGCTACACCGTCGTCGGTATCGATCTGACGCCCACCGCCGTCGCTGCGGCCACCGCGGCCGCCGACGAGCGGGGCCTATCCGACAAGGCGACCTTCGTGCAGGCAGACATCACGTCGTTCACCGGTTTCGACGATCGGTTCTCGACGGTCCTGGACAGCACCCTGTTTCACTCGTTGCCCGTCGAGGGCCGCGACGGCTACCTGCGCTCGATCCACCGGGCAGCCGCACCCGGTGCGACGCTGTTCATCCTCGTCTTCGCCACCGGCTCCTTTCCGCAGGGCACCGACCTGCCGTTGCCCAACGTGGTGACCGAAGAGGAACTGCACGACGCGGTTTCGAAGTACTGGCAGATCGACGAGATCCGTCCGGCGTTCATCCACGCCAACTTCCCCCAGGTTTCGCCGATTCCCGGCGTCGAGTTCCCCGAATTCGATCGCGACGACAAGGACCGGCGGATGATGCCGGCGTTTTTGCTCACCGCGCACAAAGCGAGCTGAGCACCTCGGCGAACCGCGCGAGCTGGTCGCCGTCGGCATCTACGTGCCCAGACACCCGCAGCACCGGCGCCGCCAGCTCGAAGGGAGCCCGCTCCGGGCCGGCAGCGGTCGTGACGATTCCGTGCCGCTCAATCAACGCGGCCCGAACCCGGCCGACGTCCGCACCGTTGGTCGGGGCCAGGGTGGTGATCGCGGACCGGGTACCGACCGGTTCGACCACCCGCCAGCCCGGCACATTGGCCACTGCTTGGCGGGTCATCCGGCCCACCTCGGTGAGCCGTTCGCGGATATCGTGTGGCCCAAACGCCACGTATTCTTGCACTGCGACCGAAAAACCCACCCTGGCCGCGACATTCGCTTCCCCGAACTCCAGCAGCCGCAGCGGTGGGATGTCCGGGAACCAGTGCGCCGGCGGCAGCCGGGTGCGCAACCGCGTCGCCAGCGCGGGCCGCACCGCAAGCACGCCGACGCCTCGCGGGCCGGCCAGCCACTTGCGCGACGTGCCGTAGATCGCGTCGGCGTCGACGACGCAGTCGATATGTCCAAGCGCTTGGGCCGCGTCAACCACCAGCGGCACCGCATGCGCGCGGCATGCCGCGGCGATGCCGGCGACTGGTTGCACGACACCGCGGTGGCTGCCGACCGCGGTCAGATGCACCAGCGCCGGCGCGTCGGCGGCGATCATCGCGGCCACGTCGTCGACCCGTGCCCGGCCCAGTTCATCCACCGGCAACGGCAGCACACCGAACCCATTGCCCGCCATCACGGCCAGATTCGGCCCGTATTCACCGGGCAGACAGGCGATCACCCGGTGCGGACCAGCCCAACTGCGCAGCAGCAGATCCAATGCGTTCGCGCCACCGGTGGTGAAGACGATGTCGTCGGCCGTCATGCCGGTCAGCTCGCCGACTGCGCTGCGGCCCGCGGTGAGCTCAGGCTCGGCGTGCTGTGCGGCGACGTAGCCGCCGAGCTCTGCCTCCCGGCGGGCATGCGCGGCCGCCGCTTCGATCGCGGCGAAGCTTTGCCTGGAGCAGGCGGCGCTGTCGAAATGCATGCCGCCCACGGCTGGCCGGGCCGCCCGCCAGGCTTGCGCCAGATCCGTCATCTCACGGCGAGAGACAGCCCGAAGTCCTCGGCCGGATCGGTCCACCAACGGATCTGGCGCAGGCCGGCGGCGGCCAGTTCGGCCGCCACGGCCTCGGGGCGGAACTTACACGACACCTCTGTCAGCATCTCCTCGCCGTCGGCGAATTCGACCGTCAGCTCGAGCGCGCCGATGCGCACACATTGCGCTCCGTCGGCCCGCAGCCACATTTCGATGCGCTCCTCGTGGGCGTTCCACCGGGCGACATGCCGATACGCGTCGATGTCGAAGTCGGCGTCGAGTTCCCGGTTGACCACCGCGAGCACGTTGCGGTTGAACGCCGCGGTGACGCCGGCGCTGTCGTCGTAGGCCCGGATGAGTCGGCCGACGTCTTTGACCAGGTCGGTGCCCAGCAGCAGGCTGTCGCCCGGCTGCAGCATGCCGGCCAGCGCGCCGAGGAACTCGGCCCGCGGGTTGGTGGTGAGGTTGCCGATCGTCGACCCGAGGAACACCACCAAACGCTTCCCGCCGCGGGGGATTTCGCCGAGATGTTCCTCGAAGTCACCGCAGACCGCGTCGACCTCCACGCCTGGGTAGGCGGCCCCGATGGCCGCGCCGGCAGATTGCAGGATGCCGGCGTCCACGTCGAACGGGATGAACCGCCGCAGCGTGCCGCGCCCGCGCAGCGCGTCGAGCAGCATCCGGGTCTTTTCCGATGTGCCGCTGCCGAGCTCCACCAATGTGTCGGCATCGCTGGCCTCAGCAATCGATGCGGCGTGCGCCGCCAGAATGGCGGCCTCGGTCCGGGTCGGGTAGTACTCCGGCAGCCGGGTGATCTGGTCGAACAGGTCGCTGCCGACGGCGTCGTAGAACCATTTTGGCGGCAACGACTTCGGCGTCTGGCGCAGTCCCAGCGACACGTCCCGGCGCAACGCGCGGTTGGCGGAGCCGGCCGCGAGGTGGTTGGCGAGCATGACGCTCATCAGCATCCTTTCAGCGGGTTCAGCGTCACCGACATGCTTCCGGGCCGGCCGGACACCTCGACGAGGTGGCGGTCCGGCACATCTTCCCACCCGGGGTCGTCGTCGAGGGGTTCGCTGGCCAGCAGCACGCCGTCGTGGCATCGCCGCACGGACAGGGTGTCGCCCCAGGTGGTGGCCAGCAGCCGGGCTCCATTGCCGGCCAGAATGTTGAGCCGCGCGTCCGGGTCGGCGGCGCCGACTTCGGCGACGGTTTGGGCCAGCGCGTCCAGGCCCCGATCGAAGACCAACGCCGCCAGTTGGGCACTGTCGACCACCGATTCGGCGTGCCGGGCCGGCGGCAGCACGTCCCGGTCGACGCGCCCATTGTGCGACAGCAGCCACTCGCCGTCGCTGAACGGCGCCGACGCGCTCGCTTCGATCGGCATCCCGACGGTCGCCGACCGGACCGCCGCCACCACGCACCCGCTAGTCAGCACCGGCGCCACCGACGCGAACGACGCGTCGGCCCACAACGGTGACGCGCTGCGCCAGCGCCTCAGCCCTTCGGCGATGAAGCCGACGCCCCACCCGTCGGCGTTCACCAGGCCGTGTTTCTGCCGCCGCGGCGCATACGACTGCACCAGCAACCCGTAGGGCGGGTCGAGCACCAACGCCGCCAGTGAGCGTGGCTCACCCAGCCAGCCGAGGTGGCGGCACATCAGTCCACGTCCCAGGCCAGCCGGACACCCGAAAAGATCTGCCGCCGGACCGGATGGTCCCAGTTGCGGAAGCTGGGTCGCAGAATTTGCGGTGCCACCGCCCACGACCCGCCGCGAAGCACGCGGTAGTCGCCGTCGAAGAATGGCTGGGAGTACCGCTCGTAGACCATCGGGACGAAGCCGGGCCACGGCCGCAGCGGCGACGACGTCCACTCCCACACGTCACCCAGCATCTGCTCGACCCCGTACGCCGACGCGCCCGCCGGGTACGCGCCCACGGGCGCTGGCCGCAGCGCCGCGCCGCCGAGGTTGGCCAGTTCGTTGGTGGGCTCGCCGGCACCCCACGGGAAGGGCCGCCGCTCCTGGGTATGCGGATCCCACGCGCACGCCTTCTCCCACTCCGCCTCGGTGGGCAGCCGCGCTCCCGCCCACGCCGCGTAGGCCTCGGCTTCGAAGTACGTCACGTGCTGCACCGGGTCGTCGGCGGGGATGTCCTCGATGTGGCCGAATCTGGTCCTGGTGCCGTCGGCGTTCCAGAACTGCGGGGCCTCGAGTCCGGCCCGTTGCCGGTACTCCCAGCCGCGTCCCGACCACAATTGGCGCCGTTGGTAGCCGCCGTCGGCGACGAAAGCCCGCCATTCGCCGTTGGTCACCGGAACCCGGCCGATCCGGAACGCGGGGACCTCGACGATATGCGCCGGGCGTTCGTTGTCCAGCGAGTGCGGCTCGGTCGCGGCGTCCACGCCGAGAACGAACGGACCGCCCGGGATCAGCACCGACGTCCCCGCCACCTCGGGCCGGCCGGCGGGCAGCGCCGTGCCCGATCCCAGCACCGGCTCGCCGGTGCGCAGGTTCAGCGCCTGCAGCATCGTCTCGTCGTGCTGGTGCTCGTGGCTGATGATGAGCGCGAACGGGAAGGTGTCGTGTTCCTCGGCCAACTCGTCCAGCCCATCCAGCGCGCGCGATCGCACCGTCCGGCAGTAGGTCCGCGCCTCGGTCGGCGACAGCAGCGGTAGGTCGACCCGGCTGACGCGCGTGTGAATGAACGCGTCGTATAGCGAGTCCACCTCGCGGGGCAGCATGCCGGGGCGCTCAGGATTGCCGCCGCGCAGCAGCCAGAGCTCCTCCTGCTGGCCGATGTGGGCCAGATCCCACACCAGCGGGCTCATCAGCGGGTGATACTGCCGGCGCAGTTCGGCGTCGTCGAGGTCGACGATCGTCAACGTGCGCTGACGGGCCGCGGCGAGGTCGCGGGCCAGCACTTCGCGTGTGCTCATGCCCCTTCCCTTTCCAGCCCCCTGGCCAGTTGGGTCACCGCGACCCCGAGCCCGTGGCGGATCGTCCGCTCAGAGAAGTCGTCACCGGGGCACCCACCTTCGCCAACCATACGGACCAGCCGCTGCATCCCCTCGTGCAGCGATTCTGGGGCGCGGTCGGCCACGGCGCCCACACAGCGCATCGCGGCGGCGTGCAGTCGTTGGTCTTCCAGCCCGATCCGCGCCGCGGTGTCCCACAAGGTGGCGACCGGCTCGGTGGCCTCGTCGGCGATGTCGCCGGCGGCCGGGTCGTCGAGCAGAGTGACCAGCATGAACACCACCGCCGGCCACAACTCGTCCGGCACGCTGTCCAGGTAGCGGATCTCTAGGAACCGGCGCGGCCGCACCGGCGGGAACAGCGTGGTGAGGTGGTAATCGAGGTCGGCTGCGGTCGGTTGGCGGTCCCCGAGGCTGGCCCGCCCCTCGACCCAGTCGCCGAACGAAACATAGCTGGTCACCGGCACCGCCTCCGGCGTGTGCACCAGCATCACCGGCGCCCGCAGCGCGTACCGTGCCCAGTCGCTCGCCGGATCGTCACCGCTGGCGCCCAGCACCGGGCCGCACCGGGCGGTGTCGAGCTGTCCCCACACCCGTTGCCTGGTGCTGCGCCATCCGGAGAATTCGCCGCCCAGCAGCGGCGAATTGGCGGCGATCGCTACCATCATGGGCCCGAGGGCATGCGCGCGCCGCACCCTTGCTGCCCATCCGTGAGCGGGGCCCGCGTCGAGGTTGACCTGCACCGACGCGGTCGACGTCATCATCGCCGCACCCGCCGCGCCGGTGTGCGCGGCAGCGAAGTGCTGTTCCATCGCCCGGTAGCGGGCACCCGGATTGACACGGCGCGGCGGGCGCACCGGGTCGGCGCCGAGCAGAACCAGCCCGAGGTCGGCAGCGGCGAATGCCTGGCACAGGACGGCCCGGTCGGCGGTCAGCGCATCGACGGCGGCAACGGCCCCACCCATTGGCGGCCCAGACAGTTCGACGGCACCGCCCGGCTCCACCGTGATGACGCTGCCGCCGGGCAGGGGTGGCAGCGATTCGATGGTCTGGCACAGCTCCCGCCAGTCGGGTCGCCGACCCGAGTCGTCAATGTCGAAGCAGTGCGCCTCCAGCTCGATGCCGACCGGCCCTACCGGGGTGTCGGCGAGACAGTTGGCCAGGATGTGGTCGGCCGCGGCCCCCAACGTCGTCAGCGGGGCGTCGTTGGCGTATCCCGGGGGTGGGTGGTCCACTTGAGACGCAACAGCGAACATCTTCTCGACCATCCCTCCCGTTATGTGTCCACCGTCCATCTTCCCGACGGCTCCGACAAGAACCGGACGATTTCTGCTAACGCGTTGGTGACGCACTATCGGTGATGCGTTACTGACCCAACGTGTTCTGCATCGCGCCGGCCAGCACGTCGACCGCTGGACCGCCGTTGCCGGACTGGCACACTTTGGCCTGCAGCAGCACATTCTCCCGTCGGCGGGTTTGGGTGAAGCAGCGTCGGTCGGTGCCGGCCTCCTGTTTGACCCATGCCGCGTCGGTAGCGGTGGGTGGCCCGCCGGTGAATGACCACACCTGCGTGCTGCCGTTGTCCAGGTGCATCGGTGTGGTCTGACCCGAGCAGCCGACGGTGCGGTCGACCACCCGATGAAACGCCCGGTCGGCGGCATCGGTCGTGGCGAAGACGCCGATGGCCTGCTTGACGTAGTGCGTTTCGTCGCTCGGCGACTCTTTCGTCTCGGCCCCGTTGAATGATGCGAGGTCGGGGTCGTTGTACACCTCGGGCAGGCCGATGTCGGCCCAGTTGTTGCAGACCGCGATGTCGACCCAGTAACCCTGGAACGGCTCGTTGAAGAAGTTCTCCCACCGCAGCGTCGCGCCGACGATATTGCCGACCGAGCCCTTGGCCATGACGGCGTAGTTCACCACGCCCGGATCGGAGTTCCTGGCGTAGGCCGGCACAGCTAGGCCGATTGCGAGACCGACGCCCATCACCGCGGCGGCGATCCGCATCCGCTAAACCTTCGCCGACAGCGTGACGTCGATGTTGCCGCGG
>Ga0213881_10001311_pt1 | contig 12173 bp, 10 predicted proteins | sample BarmaccoBMER_R08_FD_160104 | JGI IMG/M metagenome (GOLD analysis project Ga0213881, IMG submission 160104) | Barbacenia macrantha exposed rock microbial communities from rupestrian grasslands, the National Park of Serra do Cipo, Brazil - ER_R08 ... | reverse complement strand
CGCTTCAACCGGCGGGTGAGTCCGAGGCCAGCTACACAATGAGCGCGGCCGAGGCCGAGGTGCTCCCCCTACACAAGGATCGCGGCGATGCCTCGGCTCCAACCTGACTTCTCCCTTCTCGCCGACAGGGCCATGCGCGAACGGCTTCTGCGTCGGCCGCCGGCGAATCACGAGGAAGCCTCGTGGCGACGGCGGCGAGCCCGTCACACGACCTAGGCTTGTGGAAGGAGGATCGTCGCCTTGAGCGGGATGCGTACGCCGCCGGCCAGCGCGATCAACCCAACGCCAGCGCAGGTCAGCGCGCCGTCTCTACCGACACCGGCCGTTCGTGGTGGGCCACGAGGCTCAGCGGCGCGCGCTGAGCGAGCCGGCATTCGAGACGAGAAACGGGACAACGAAGTTCAACGCGCAGCGCACCCACGTGGCTGCGGTCGCGTGCCCTCCTGCGATTGCCGACCCCTGGTTGATGAGCGTTAGCACGATCCCCACCACGATCGCGATCCCGATCGTCCGGCGAAGATTGCGCGGCTGCGCACAGAACGCGAGTGCTTCCATGATGGCCCCGTGGCGGCGCCCCGCGGGTGGTTCGTCACGAGAGGGCGAGCCAGTCGAGGCGGGGCGGGCAGAGGAAGCCCTCGGCATCCCGAACAGCTTGACAGTCCACTGCGTGTGAGGCGATCCAGATCCGAAGATGCCCACGTCCTGCTGCTGGTAACCCGTGGTCGCATCCGCGCGGCAAGCCCGACACCGACTCGCGACCGCCCGGAGTGGCGTCGCCAACGCGGTCACCCAGCCGTGACTACTGCTTGGCGCCCTGGCCGGCAGAAACCAGCAAGCATGATGCGAGAGATGGGGTGAACCCTGCACGCGGTGGCGGCAGACCTGCACGCCGCGGCGGCAGCGTTTGTGAACCGATTCGGGTGATCGTAAGCTCCCGGCGGGCGGGGAGCTAATCGGATTCGGGTTTGTGGGGCGGATCGGCGGGCGCGTCGGCTGACGGATGGTGCCCGTCGAGGAGGTAGGCTGGTGCCATGCGCGAGGTGGCGAGCGGTGTCTGGCAGATCTCCTTTGGTCCTCGCGACGCGGTCAACGTTTATCTCGTTGGCGATGTGTTGATCGATGCCGGCACGTCGTCGATGGGCAGACGGCTGGTGCGCCGACTCGCTGGGCGGCGGGTGACTGCTCATGCCATAACTCACGCGCACCCGGACCATGTCGGCGGCTCGAGCGCTGTGTGCGAGGACTTGGGGATCGAACTGTGGGCGCCGGCGGGAGACGCTCCCGACGTCGAGCGAGGGCGCCCCACGGTTGCGCCCGGCACGTGGGCGAGTTCGCTGGTCGCGCGCGCTCCTGGCTGGAAGAGCCCTAAGGTCGCCCGGCGGCTCGTTGAGTCGGACAGTGTCGGCGCGTTCCAGGTTCTGGACACTCCAGGACATTCGCCCGGTCACGTATCGTTCTGGCGCGAATCCGACCGCGTGCTGGTGGTTGGCGATGTGTTCCTCAATCGCACCCTCTTCACCGGCCGCGTCGGCGTGCGTGAGCCGCCCCGCGTGTTGACAGTCGACCCCGAGCGGAACCGCAACTCGATGAAGAGGCTCGCCGAGCTCGATCCCGCGGTAGCTCTCTTCGGTCACGGTCCGCCAATGTTTGACGCCGATCGCCACCTCGGGACGTTCGTCGACGGTCTTGAGCGCCTGCCCTGACCCGGTGCCTAAGTCCTTTCCGTCGCGGGCGATGATGCGCTTGCGCGGACAGCGCGCGTCTGGCTGACGACACTCGCGCGGCGATCGACCGCGCGACCGAATCGGCGACGTTCCGGTCCTCAGATCCGAAGCCGACATGGTCAACCTAGGAGCTGGCATTGGGCGCCGTCCAACACCGCGTCACTTGACCGTGCCCCCGCGCGCCTATAGACATACGCCGATGCGGTTCGGGATCTATACCGAGATCCAGTGCTGGCCGCCCGCCAGTCCGGGGCAGCTTTACGGCGAGACGCTCGAGCAGGTGGTGAACGCCGACCGCCTGGGCTATGACACCTACAGCGTGATCGAGCACTACTTCTGGGAGCGGTTCTCGATTTCTGTTGACCCGCTTTCGTTCTTCGCCGCCGCGGCGCAGCGCACCCAACGCATCGTCTTCCGCACGCTGCTGCATCCGCTGCCGCTACACAATCCTGCCGTGCTTGCGTCACGGATCGCCGCCGCCGAGCTCGTGCTCGGCGGTCGCTATGAGTTCGGCGTAGGTCGTGGCCACGCATGGCTGCCGCCGAAGGCCGGCGTACCGCTCGACGAGACGCAGGAGCGCTACGAGGAGGCGCTGGAAATCCTCTTTCCCGCGCTCGAGCAGGAGCGCTTCTCCTATGACGGGCGCTTTTGGAGGATCAACGACGGGCATATCGTGCCGCGCCCCACGCGCGAGTTCCGCGTCTACGTCGGCGGGACCAGCGACGCGACCTACGAGCGCGCGGCGGCGCGCGGGTGGGGCGTCGTCGTGCCGCCGCTGCTGCCCTACCAGGCGCTCGAGCGCCAGCTCGATCTCTATCGCGCCGGCTGCGCCGAGCGCGGGCACGAGCCGGACATCGTCTGGATTCACGCCGTGCACCTCGACCAGGACCGCGACACCGCACTGCGGGAGGCCGAGGAGGGAATGACCCACTTCCTGCGCGCGCAGGCGGTCGCGAGCCCCGAGCTCGCGCCCGCCGAGGAGCTCCGTGCGGCCGGCTATGGGTTCTACGCGGCCGGCATCCTCGACGAGGTCGCCGCTATGCCGTACGCCGACATGGTCGACGGTGACTACGTCTGGGTCGGCACCCCCGACGAAATCGCCGCGAAGGTGCAGACGGTCCGCGACATCTGCGAGGGGTTGAGCGAGATCGCGATCGTGGCCAACGCCGGCGGCGCCAAACACTGGAAGGCGATTAAGGCACAGCAGCTCTTCGCCGAGCAGGTCATGCCGCACTTCCGCGACCGCGCTGCCGCCGAGCGCGAACAGGACTAAGCGGCAGCCGCTCGTGCTGCCGAGCGCCCAGGCGCCGACGAACCCGAGCCGCGACCGGGATCCCGAGAGCGAGAAGGACTGTCGCTCGGCCACGACGTTGTCGGGCTGCCCGGCAGAGAGATTCGGCCGCCTAATCACCCTGCGCCGGTGCCCTGAGCGGCGCGAGCGAGGTGAAGCCACAGCGGGTTCACGGCGATCCCAGCCATCAATGACGAGAACGTGAAGACAGCGAGACCGAGAGTGAACACGCGCTTGCGACCCACCCGGTCGGCCCGCGATCCTGCGGCGAGCAGGAGGCCGGCAAGGGTCAATGCGTAGGCGTCGATCACCCACTGCAGATCCGAGAAGCTCGCCCCGAGTCCGCGCTGGATCGACGGCAACGCAATGTTCACGATCGAGACGTCGAGCAGCAGCATGAAGATCGCCGTACAGCCGGCAATCAGCGTCCACCACTTACGCGCCAGCATCGGCGACCGCGGGTTGGTCCATTGCGGAGTTCACTGCCATGCGTCGAGCGGACCACTCGCGACCGATCAAGAGGAGCATTGCGGCCAGCATCGTGGGAGCAATCGTCAGGCTCACCAGCTCTCCGAGCGCAACCCCGGAGACGACGATCGCGCCGACCATGTCGCCCGCGAGTACTACCGCTGCGGGTAGGAGGGCGATGCCGCAGAGCAACGCCAGCGCCCCGATGACTTCGAGCGATCCGATGGCGTATGAGAAGGCGCTGGGGGCCGGCAGTCCGTAGAGCGTGAACGCGCGGACGTTGCGTGCGTGGTTCACGAACTCGTCCCCCCCGAAGACCAAGAACACACCGCCCGGCGCCACTCGAGTGGCGAGTGTGAGAGCAATCCTCATGTCCCGTTTGACCCGCGTCGGTCCGGGTTGGGTTCCGGCGTTCGGCTGAAGATGTAACTGGTGAACCACTTTCGCCGAGTCACAGGTCTATAGGTGCATGACAGAGACCCAAAGGAGATCCACATGAGCCAGACCTTTGACGTGATCGTGATCGGAGCGGGGCCCGCGGGGGAGGTGCTCGCGGGGCGCGTTGCCGACAAGGGATACGAGGTGGCGATCGTCGAGACCGAGTTGGTGGGCGGCGAGTGCTCGTATTACGCCTGCATGCCGTCAAAGGCGTTGTTGCGCCCGGCGCAGGCACTCTCGGAGGCGCGCAGGGTGCCCGGGGCCGCCGAAGCAGTGACCGCGTCGGTAGACGTCGATGCGGTACTCGCTCGCCGTGACGCGATCGTGGGTCACCTCGACGACGCGGGGCAGGTGCCGTGGCTGGAGAGCCGCGGGATCGAGTTGATCCGTGGCCACGGCCGGCTCGACGGCGAGCGGCGCGTCCGAGTTGGAGCCGACGTGTATGACGCCAGGCTGGCCGTGGTGATTGCGGTTGGGAGCGCGGCGGCGATGCCGCCGATTCCAGGACTTGCCGCGGCAGATCCTTGGACCAACCGCGAGATCACCACCACCGCGCGGATCCCCAAGCGGCTGATGGTGCTGGGCGGCGGGGTGGTCGGTGTCGAGATGGCAGACGCGTTCGCATCGCTCGGGTCGGCGATGCTTATAATCGAGGCCGAAGAGCGTCTGATCCCGCGCGAGGAGCCGTTCGCCGCGGTGGAGCTGCACGACGCGCTCACCGAGCGCGGCGTCGAAGTCCGGCTCGGTGTCCGCGCAGAGCGTGTGGACCGCGATCAGAGCACGGTCCGCGTCCTGCTCAGCGACGGATCGAGCGTCGAGGGTGACGAGATTCTCGTCGCCGTTGGACGTCGGCCGCTCACAGACGACTTGGGACTCGAGACGGTGGGCCTAGAGCCCGGGAAGTTCATCGAGGTCGACGATCACCTCCGAGTTCCTGGCCATCCGTGGCTGTACGCGATCGGGGACGCGAATGGGCGCTCGCTGTTGACGCACGTCGGCAAGTACCAGGCGCACCTGGCCTCGGAGATCATCGATGGACATACCGCGCGGCGAATCGGCGAGGAGACTGAACCGCCGAGGGTGATCTTCACAGAGCCGCAGATTGCCGCGGTCGGGCTGACGCTGCAGGCGGCGATCGACCGTGGGCTGAGCGCGCAGGCGTACGACGTGGCTACCGGGGGTACCGCCGGCGCGAGCTTCCACGGCCGCAACGCCGCCGGGACATCGAGGATCGTCGTCGACGAGCGGCGCGGCGTGGTCGTTGGGGCCACGTTCGTCGGCCCCGACGTCGCCGAGTGGTTGCACGCCGCGACGATTGCGGTCGTCGGCCGAGTTCCAATCGAGCGCTTGTGGGATGCGATCCCCGCGTTCCCGACCCGTAGCGAGGTGTGGCTAAAGCTGCTCGAGCGCCGCGAAGTCGGGCTTGCCACCGAGCAGCCGCTCGCAGCCTGATCCTTTGTGACAAGAAGACAAAGGTGCTCAAGTTCGAGCCCGCCTGACCAGCGCGACTCGATTGAACGGCGCCACCTCAATCAGAGATCCGATCTCAGCCGAGACTGCATGAGAAGAGCGGCACCCGCCAACGTCGTTGCTGGCGCTACCGCCTACTACTAAGTCCGCTTCGTTCGCTCGAGGATCCACCCGCGCCAGACCTGCGACAGGGCGTTGGCCACGAGCAACTCGGCGAGCAAGCGACGGTCACCGAGGAAGGCCTCGCCAAATACGCCGATCGTGACCCCGTGCCCAGGTCGATCCAGGATCTCGAGCACATCGCCGGCCCCGAGGTCGCCCTCTTCGACGATCCGCAGGTACGTCCCGGGTCGTCGGGCTGCCGCAAAGCGCCTGAGGAACCTTGGATCGCCCATACGGTTGCCAAGCTTGAAGCACGGAAACCGCGGCTCCGGCAGCTCGAGCAGCGTCAAGCCCACCTGCCAGGCGATCCATCGGCGCGCAGCGTCGAGAGGTGGCGTACTTCGGCGCATCCAGCAGTTCTCGAACTGGATGGGGAATCCGCATGGAAGTGGGTGCCTGGGCGGCGATGTGCCTGTGCATCTGCTCGCGCTCTGCTGCGTAGTGGGTTGGGGTGGTCATGCTGCGGGGGCGCGTCGCTCTTGGAATGGTTGGGGCCGGACTGTTGCGCGGATCCCGCGGACCCCGCTGCGAGCTGCAGGGTCCGCGGGTCCATTCTCATCCGTCTGCGATGTCACCACCCGCAGGAGGTCGCATCGCGTGTATGCGAACCGAGGCGGTCCATCGCTACCTCGGCGGGAACTGCGAGTTGGGGGCGGGAGCGGCGAGATTCGCTGTCGGAGCGTCGGCCGTGTAGCCGATCACCGCGCAGTTGATGTCAACTCCGACTGCCCCGTAGGGAGCTGGCTGGCCCGTGGCCGGATCGACGCCGGTCAATAGGTCGGGCCGGGTTGCGGCGAGGTTGAACACTTGGTTCTCGTCGATCTGGCGGGTGTTTAGCCCTTCGTTGACGGCCTTGGTGGTCCACAGTCCGAGCTGCGCGTCCCACAGCGGGCTGTAGGCGTCGGCGTGGCGCGGGTCGACGAGGGTTGGGAAGTCGCCGAACACGTTGAGTAGGTCTCCGCCGTGGCGGAGCGCGTTGATCAACGCGGTGTTGCTGAGGCTAGCGTCCTGGGAGGCGTGGCCGTCGAGGACCAGGTGCTGGAACCCTTGAGCCTGAGGGTTATCGCCGCCGGTTTGGCCGTTGATGAACCCGAACAGACGCTCGCGGGCGGAGCCGAGGAAGTCGTCGCCGCCGTTGTAGGCCGCGTCGTTGAGCGCTGGCACGTAGGTCGAGCGCTCAAGGACCGCGGTGAGCGGTTGGCCCGCGTCAGTGCTCAAGTAGACGATCGGCTGGCCGGCGTCGAACCCCTTCACGAACAACAGGTCCGCGTAGTTGTCGAAGTACTGGCCCTGTGGCGCCGGAGGTGCTATGTGGACGTTCAGGACCCGGTCGCCGGTGTTGGTGTGATGGACGACGTCGAATGGCCCGTCGCCGGTCGCCACGATCGGGGCGTTGTAGACGACTTCCGAGCCGGCGATCTTGATGAACGGGCTATAACCCGCGCCCGCGACCGCTCCGGGGGAGAACGATTTCAGAGGGAAGCCGGTAGGTCCGGGTACGGCGGATCGGGTCGGGCTGAAGTCTGGCGCGTCCTGGAAGTGCACGAGCGCCGGCCCGAACCGGTTCTGGGCCGGGGTAGGGGAGTCCAGGGTGACCGTTTGCACGGCGGCCGGGTCGCTGATCGCGATGTTCGCGAGCTTCGGCGCGTAGTTGACGCCCAGATCTTTTGCGAGACCCACGTCCGAGGCATCGAGCAGGACGTACCACACGTGCTCGGTCTGCCCGGGATGGCCCGGCACCGGAGCATCCCCGGGATAGAGCGGCAGGCGAACGGTCTCGTTGCTGAGGTTCACCTGGATCGCGCTTTCGAGCGTCAGCTTGTTGCGCGGGAGTAGACCGCTCAGCTGCCCGAGGCCCCTGGCCGATCCCCGCCGACTGGCCACTGGTCCGCCGTGTCTGTTGCGGTGCTTGGTGGCCGCCGACGCCGGTCCGACGAGCTGGATCGCCAGCAGCGTTGCGGCAAGCGCGGCGGTCACCGCGATCGCCGCCCGCCGACGAGCGCTTATCGATGTGAATAGTGAGTACATGAGGCGAGGCTCCTGGTCCTTTCTTGCGTCGCTTGGTTGACAGGAGGCGCTGCAACCGGTTCGCAGCGACCCTCAAACTAAGAAGCCGCCCTTAGCGCGCTCTGGGCGTGGGCTGAGTGGGACACCGCCCGAGCGAGGGCTCAGCAGATCTCACGAATGTCGATTAGGTAGCCGGTTGGTGCATTTGCCCTATACCGCTGAGCTCGTGCGGGTGGGAGCTTTTCGGCATGTCCCTCCCTTGGCTGGCCGAGCTCGCGTCACAGGGGAACTGAGGCGGGATGAACGCTCCGTGTTCCAGCTCGCTGACGATTCGGCTGTTTGGCTCGATCGCGGTCGAGCATGGCGAACGTCGACTCGGTCCGCGTAGCTTTGGCGGCAGCCGGCCAAAGCAGGTTCTGGAGATCCTGCTCGCGGCTCGCGGTGGCCCGGTCACGGTGGAGCGGCTCGCCGAGATGCTTTGGGGCGAGCGCGTTCCGGGTAACTTCGCAGCGTCGATCCAGACGTTTGTGTCTACGCTGCGCCGCCACCTCTGCGCGGATACGGGCTGCGCACGGGAACTCATCGTCACCGAGCGGGGGGCCTACCGGTTCGCGGTCGAGCACGCCGACATCGACCTGGACCGCTTCGACCGGCTGCTGGCACGCGCCGGACGGGCCCCAAGCGAGTCGGCCCGGCGATGCCTTATCGACGCCCTGTCGCTCGCGACGGCGGAGGTCCTAGAGGACGAGCCGTACGCGGACTGGGCAGAGGACCTGCGGGGTACCTATCGGGGCCGGCTAATCGGGGCCAACCTGGAGGCCGCCGACGCGGCGCTGATCGCCCGCGACTACCAGGCCGCGCTCGAGCACGCCCAGGCCGCCGGAAGACTTGATCCCTTCAGCGAGCGCGCGCACCGGACCGGGATGCTCGCGCTGTACGCGATGGGTCGGGCGCACGAAGCGTTGCAGGGCTATCGCCGCCTCCGTGCCTTGCTGGTCAATGAGTTGGGCCTTGAGCCGAGTGCCGAGACCCGGTCGCTGGAGGCCGCGATCCTGCGCCAGGACGATGCGTCCTCGCTGTTCCCGCGGCCGTCGCGCGCGATGCAGCTTCGCTCCTCTGGCCAGCCCTGGCTGCTGTTTCTGGGCCGCCGGGCCGAACTGGACCTGCTCGGTCAGTGTTTCGGGTCCGCCGTTGGCGGCGAGTTCGCCATGGTCCTGGTGGAGGGCGAAGCCGGCATCGGCAAGTCGAGGCTGCTCGACGAGTTCGCCTCAACCTTGGACGGCATGCGGGTTGGTCGCGCCAGATGCTCTGCGCTCGAGGAACATCTTGCACGGGTGCCGCTCGCGGCGGCGCTTCGCGAGGTGCTCGATCAGCTCGATCTCGATCTCGATCGGCTCCCGGCGCTGCGCGGACTGCTCCCGGAGCTGGCGCTCGGAGAACGACCGGCTCTGTTCGCCGAGGTCGATGTGCTCGAGGCGATCGTGGAGGTGATCCGCCGCAATGCACCTCTGGTCCTGTTCCTCGACGACCTCCATCTGGCCGACGTCGGCACGATCGCCGCGCTCGAATACCTTCACCGCCGTTGCGCCAACTGCCCGGTGATGGTTGTCGGCGCGCTGCGCGATGACGAAACGCCACCCGATCACCCCGTGCGCCGCCTGGGCGTGACCGAGCGGATTCTGCTCGAGCCGCTGACGGAGCACGAGCTCGCCCCGCTCGCGATCCCGGACGTTCACCTGCGAACAGGCGGCCACCCAGCGTTGGTGGCGAGCCTGATCGCGGGCAGATCCGGTCCGGACCTGCGCAGTTCGCTGAGCGAACTGTTCGTCTCGCGCTGCCGCGCTGAGGGCGCCGCGGCATTCCGCATCCTGCTGACGGCCGCGACGCTCCCAGAGCCGTTTGAACCCGAGGTGCTAGCGGCGCTGCTCGAGAGCGATCCGATCACGCTGATCGAACGGCTCGAGCAGCTGTGCGATCGGCGCATTCTCCGCGTCGAGGGTCTCCGGTTCCGGTTCCGTTACGCGATCGTCCGAGACGTTCTAGCCGCCGAGGTGTCGCCGGCGCGCTGTCGCCTTCTGCGCGACCGCGCCGAGATCTTCAGAAAGCGGCGAGAGATCGTCCGCGCGGCGGGCCGCGATGCTCCCCTCATTTCTTCGGCAGTGACGAGGAGCTGATCGTTGCTCGGGCCCCCGGATCCCGGTACGTCGCTCGAGCAGCTGTTCGAGGAGTCCCGCGACGCGGTGTTCATAGCCGATCCTGGTCAGGACCGGATCCTAGACGCCAATGCCGCCGCCTCGCGCCTGCTCGGCTACACGCGTGAGGAGTTCAAGGTCACGCCGATATCGCGAATCCATCCGCACGAGCTTCCGCGGATGCGGGAATTTCTCGATGGGGCCCTCCGCGACGGGATTAACTGGACGATCGAGATGGCGTGCCGGACAAAGTCAGGCACCTTCCTGCCGACCGAGATCGAGCTGCTGGCGCTCAATATCGGAAACCGCGTCTACGTCATCAGCCTCGTGCGCGACCGCAGCGAACATCGCGGCTGATCCCTGCCGCCGCCGGTGGGCATGGTTCGCTGCTCGGCGGCCCCTGTGGACGGCCGCGATCTTCCGCAGTACGCTCGCCGGGGGCGAGCGAGATGGCGACGAATCTGGCACAGCGACGGGGCGCACTGGTTGGCCGAGCGCGCGAGCTGGCCAAGCTCGAGCGAGTGCTCGATCGGCTCGCCGAGGGTCGGCCGTGGGTCGTTCAGCTATACGGCGAGCCTGGGATCGGCAAGTCACGCCTGCTTGGCGAACTCGCGCACCGCGCCGAGGCCCGGGGCTGGCTGGTGCTTGACGGGCGGGCGGCCGAATTCGAGCAGGACGTCCCGTTCGGAGCGATCATCGACGCGCTCAACGATTACCTGGGAACGCTCGATTCGAGCTTCGTGCATGCGCTCGAGCCGGCCGCTCTGCAAGAGCTCGCCGAGGTCTTCCCGTCGCTGTCAGGGTTAGCTCACGACACATCGATCCGGCAGGCCCCGCCCGACCGCTACCGCTTCCGCTACGCGATCCGCGCCGTTCTCGAACAGCTCGCTGCTCGCCGGCCCGTGCTGCTTGTGCTGGACGACCTTCACTGGGCCGACCCGGCGTCGTTTGACCTGATCGCCCACCTGCTGCGTCGGTTCCACGGGCCGCTGCTCCTGGGGCTTGCCATGCGACAAACCCCGCCGCGCCTCGCCGGCTCATTCGAGGAGGCGACCCGCGCCGGTTTCGGCACGCGGCTCGATCTAGGCCCGCTCACCCTGGAGGAGGCGCAAGCGCTGATCGACCCCGGGCTGGACCGCACGACCCGCACCGAGCTCTACCGGGAGAGCGGAGGCAACCCGTTCTACCTCGAACAGCTGCTGCGCAACCGCCCACGCGGGCTGTCGAGCGCCGCCGCGCCCGAGCGGCTGGCCGAGTCGTGGGCACTACCGCCCGCGATCGTGGCTGCGATCCACGACGAGCTCGCGCGCATCAAAGGGCAATGCAGGCTCGTGCTCGACGCGGCGGCGATCGTCGGGGAGTCCTTTGAGCCCGAGCCGGTGACGGCAATCGCCGAGCTGACGATCGCCGCCGCTCTCGCAGCGATTGACGAGCTGCTCGAGGCCGACATCATCCGGGCGACGGCAACGCCGCGACGCTTTCGTTTTCGCCATCCGATCGTACGGCGGGCCGTGTACGACGGGATGCGGCCCGGGTGGCGGCTCGGCGGGCACGCGCGTGCCGCAGCGGCGCTGATCGCCGCGCACGCACCGGCAAGCGCGTGCGCGCACCACATCGAGCGCTCGGCGACCGCCGGCGACGAGCACGCGATCGCGCTGCTCATCGAGGCTGCCCGCGGAGTCGCATTGCGTGCCCCGTTGACCGCCGGAGGCTGGCTGCTCGCCGCGCTGCGCCTGCTGCCCGCGGACTCCGATCGTGAGCGGCACCTCGGGCTGCTCGCCGAGGCCGCGAGCGCACTCATCTCGGGCGGCGCATACGACGAATCGCTCGCCGCCCTGGAAGAAGCGCTCGCCCTCGTCCCCCGGGATCAGGCAGCCAGGCGGGCCGACATGATCGCCAGGCTCGCCTACGCCAAAAGACGGAGCGGCCGGCCGTTCGACTCCCGCCCCCTCCTCGAGGGGGCCCTCGAGTCGCTGGCCGGGATCGAGAGCCACGGATCGGTGGACGTCCGTCTCGAGCTCGCCTTGGACCGGTTCTGGCACGACGAGTTCTCGGGCCTCGCCGAGCTGACAAGGCCGCTCCTAGCGGACGCGCGCGAACAGGCGGATCCGGCCATGATCACGCTGGCGGGAGCGCTCAGCAGCCTCGCCTCGGCGGAGCGCAGCATGACAGACGCGGCCGCGGAGCTCGCCGAAGCTCGGGGGGCGTTTGACACCCTCGCGGATGAGCAGCTGGCCGAGCGCATCTATGTCTCGTTCTACCTCGGGCTAGCCGACCTGCGGCTGGAACGCGCGGACGATGCCTTCGCACACGCCAATCGCGGCCTCGACGTGGCGCGGATGACCGGCCAAGGAGTGACCGTCACCCCTTGGCCCGCGATCTCAAGCCAGGCGCTGGTGCTGAAGGGACAGGTCGCGGCGG
>Ga0213881_10001310_pt1 | contig 12180 bp, 8 predicted proteins | sample BarmaccoBMER_R08_FD_160104 | JGI IMG/M metagenome (GOLD analysis project Ga0213881, IMG submission 160104) | Barbacenia macrantha exposed rock microbial communities from rupestrian grasslands, the National Park of Serra do Cipo, Brazil - ER_R08 ... | reverse complement strand
ACCAGACAGCTGGGAACTGCGCAGCGACGAGGAGATTTTCTACTACCGAATCTGGCAGCACTACTTCTCGGGGGTGCGGCCCAACTCGACGCTGGGTCGTTTCGCGACCCCATGAGGGATGGGACGCAGCGGCGATCCGGGCAAGCTAAAGGTCGCCGCCCTCTTCGAGGAGGCGGTCGATCTCCCGACGTAGTAGACCCAGCCGGCCTTCCCGCACCAGGGGGATTTCCCGTCGCCGGCGGCGCACTAGCGACAGGTCGATGTCAACGGTGAGCAGGTGCTCCACACCCTCGGCAGCTTCGGCGATCACTTTGCCCCACGGATCGACGACGTGTGAACCGCCCCAAAAGCGCAGCGGTCCCTCGGTACCGACGCGGTTCACGAATACCACGTACATCTGGAACATCCGCCCGTAGAACCGGGTGATGCCACGCCAGTAGGACCGTGAGTCATACCGCTCGGGGAACAAGCTCTGCGCACTGCAGCCTGGTACTAGCAGGATGATCGCCCCGTCTTGAGCAGCTACGTAGGCCAGCTGAGGTTGCAACGCGTCGTTGCAGATCAGGGTGGCAGCCCGGTGCCGTCCGCCCATGATCGGAAAGGCACGGGATGACTGGCCAGGCAGGAAATGCTTACGCTCCTCAAAGATCGCATAGTTGGGCAGGAACAGCTTGCGATGTACGTGCACCAGCAGGCCGTTTTCGTAGTAGGCCGCGCTGTTGTAAATGTGCAGACCGTGTGCCTGAGCCTCGGCAAACCCGACAAGCACGCCCGCGCCTTTGGCCTCCTTGGCCAGCTTCACTATCCGCTCGTCATCAGAAACGATCGAGATGTCCTCCTTGAGATCCCCGATCGAGTAGCCACTGAGCGACAGCTCAGGGAACACCACCAGGTCGGCGCCTTCGCTGACCGCATGGGTGATCACCTGCTGGGCATGCGCCATATTGGCCCCGAGTTCGCCGGGCTGAGCGTCAATCTGTGCGAGCATGATGCGCATCGCTACCTCCCACACGGGCGGTGGCGGGACAAGACGGCTTAACGTATCGATCAGGACGGCCACCGCATGGACAGCGGCCATCGACACCACCGCAGACCTCTGCGATGTCGCCAACGTAGCCGTCGCTGAACTCACCGGGCTGCTGACTGTTCCCGCCGGCTACCCCGAGGGCATGCGCATCATTGTGCGCCGCGAACGCCCGTACCCGGGCGCGCAACTCGACGCTTTCGAACAACGAGACGGCTACCGCCACACCGCCCACGTCACCGACACCCCCACCGGGCAGCTCGTCCACCTCGATGCCCGCCACCGCGCCCATGCCCGTATCGAAGACCGCATCCGCTGCGGCAAGAACACCGGACTCGGGCATTTCCGCTCCCGCCTCTTTGCCATCAACGCAACCTGGCTCACCGTGGTCCTGTTCGCCGCCGACCTGCTGGTCTGGACCCAAACCCTGCTGCTGCCCGACCACCCCGACCTAGCCCGGGCAGAACCCAAAACCCTGCGCTACCGACTGCTGGACACCGCGGCCCGCGTCACCCATGGCCAACGCCGAACCTGACTACGCCTCCACCACAGCTGGCCCTGGGCACAAACCTGGCTGACGCCTTTCACCGACTTGCCGCACTCCCCATACCACAGATCTAATCCCGCCATCCAATCCCGACCAGCACCGGAGAAGCTCAACACAGTAATGAAAGATCTGTGAGTGTCGTTGCGGTGCTCCTGGGTGGAGAACCACCAGGCTCGGCGCCGGTGACCCGACGTGACTCATTAAAGATCTGGCCGTTTGACGTGCCTTGCTGTGGACCTGTCCGTTGGGTTGCCGGCACCGGCCTGGCCCACCAGTTGGCTTGATCAGAAGCATGCCCGCGTGAGCGTGGCCCATCACAGATATGCCACCCCGGTGACCTCGACCCAGGCCGGTGCCGACCTTGACCGTGCCCAGGAAGGACTACCGGCCAGTGGCCATGCTCCCAGAAGTCGTCGATGCAGTCATTGGATGCGACACGCACCGCGATACCAACCATGTCGAAATCGCCTACCCCAGTGGTGCGGTGATCGCCACCCGTTCGTTTAGCAATGACAGCGCCGGCCATGCCGAGGCGTTGGCGTGGATGGTCGCGCACGCACCCGGATCAAGGCTGGTGTTGTCCATCGAAGGAACTCGCAGCTACGGCGCCGGGTTGGCCCGCGCGGCCGCCGCTGTGGGGATCCTGGTGATCGAGGCTGAACAGCCCACTCGCAAGCACCGCCGGGGCAAGGGCAAATCCGACCCAATCGACGCGCACCTGGCCGTGCTGTATGCGCTCGGTCTCGACGCCGCCAAGCTGCCCACTCCGCGTGCCGACGGGGACCGGGAAGCCCTGCGCATCCTGCTGTGCGCCCGCGAGGAGCTGACCACCACCTCCACCGGGCAGATCAACCGGCTCCGTGCTCTGCTGCGCGACGGCGACGACACCGACCGCCGCCTGGCCCGAGCGCGGCTGTCCGACGCCACCCTGGCCAGCTTGGCCCGACGCCGACTGCCCCGCGAGGCGAGCCGACAGCAGGCCGTGCGCCATGCCGAGATCCGTCGCCTCGCGATGGCACTACGCCAGGCGCGGCGGGCGTTGAAGGCCAACCGCACCAAGCTTGCCGCGATCGTGCACGACCTGGCCCCCGGGCTGACCGACCGACCCGGGATCGGCCCGGTCACCGCCGCGCAAGTGATCGTGTCGTTCTCCCACGCCGGACGTTGTCGCAACGACGCAGCCTTCGCCAAACTCGCCGGAACTAGCCCCCTGGAGGCATCCAGCGGGCAGACCACCCGCCACCGCCTCAATCGAGGCGGAGACCGAGCCCTGAACAAGGCCATCCACGTCATCGCCAACACCCGGATGCGCATCGACCCCGCCACCCAGGCCTACGTCCTGCGCCGCCGAGCCCAAGGCAAAAGCGACCGCGAGATCCGTCGCTGCATCAAGCGCTACGTCACCCGCCAACTCTTCCGCGCCCTCACCACCGCGATGACCCCAGACATCGCGGCCAGCGCATAACCCAGCCACAGCGGCTCACACGACAGGAGCAAGCATCACAAGCGAACTTGACACAACATAGAAGCGTCCACAGCGCTGGGCCGAGGCCGACAGCCTGGGGCGCAGCATGCGCAAGTATCTGACGGCAGACGAGTTGTACGCCGCGGCATTGGCCAACGAGCCAGACGCGGATGCTGAACGCCGCGATGAACTGCGCTTGGACGCGGCCAAGGCCGCTCAGCACAACGTCGCGTTTCTGGACGCCACGTTCAGCGTGCCCAAATCGTGGTCGGTTTTGCATACCGCGTTTGAGTTCGAGGAGGTGGCCGCGCGCAAGGTTGGAGACCTAGCGACGGCCGAGGCGTGGGAGCAACACCGCAAGGCGGTGGAAGACGCGGTGTGGGCGGGCAACAACGCGATGCTCGACTACCTGTCACAAAAGGCGGGGTACTCCCGGATCGGTAAATGGGGTGGCGGGGAGGGCCGGTTCATCGACGCCCACGACTGGACCATCGCCAGCTTTTTTCAGCACGACTCCCGGGAACACGACCCGCACCTGCACATCCACAACACCATCCTCAACTGGGTGGCGTGCGCCGATGGGGAGATGCGCACATTGGACTCGCTGAGCCTCAAGGCGTGGCGGGCAGCGGCGGCGGTGGTGGGTGAGCGCACCGCCAGTGAGCACCTGACCCGGTCGATGTCGGCGCGAGTGGCGATGCGCCCGGACGGCAAAGCCCGCGAAATCCTAGGCATCGCCACCGAGCTCATCGAGTTGTCCAGCTCCCGGTCGCGGGCGATCGCCCCGAAGGTCGCGGAGTTGGCCGCGGACTACGAGCGGGTCAACGGGCGCGCCCCGAAGGGAATGGCGCTGGCCCGGTTGACCCGGGAAGCGTCGGAGAAAACCCGCCCGGGCAAGACCTCCACCGGCCAGAGCCGCGAGCAGTTCGTACGCGAAGTGGACCGGGAGACCTTCGCAGCGACCGGTGCCGGGCTGGCCAAGGTCGCCGCCGATGTGGTGGCCCTGGCGTGCAAACCCGTCGAGGCGCCGGCGTGGTCGGAAACTGCGGTGCTAGCGGCCGCGATCGAAGCAGCGCAGGAGAAGAAATCGGGCTGGACCGAGCCCTACCTCACCGCCGACATCCACAACGAATTGCCCGACTACCTCGGTGGCTTGACCGGGGAGCAGGTCGCGGCCCTGTACGACGGGCTGACCGCCAAAGGGCTAGACCGGGTGCAGTCGTTGAAGACGACCAAACCCGGGGATGACCTGACCCCGGGGGTGTGGCGGTTGGCCAACGGGAAACCCGCCACCGAGCGGCCCGGCACCGAGCTGTACGCCACCCCCGAGCACATCCACACCGAACGGCTCTTGCAAGCCGCGACCGCCCGCAACGGCGCCCCCGGTGTGTCCACGGCCGCCGCGGAGGGTTTCCTGACCTCCTTGGCCGAGTCCGGGATCACGTTGGGCGACGACCAGGCCGCCGCGGTGCGCGGGGTGCTGACGTCCGGGAATGCGGTGGAGTGCCTGGTCGGACCGGCCGGGACCGGTAAATCGTTCGTCACCGGTGTCATCGCCCAGGCCTGGACCGACCCCACCCTGTGGCAGGGGCGCCAGCAACGAGCCATCGGGTTGGCCACCACCGAGAACGCAACCCGAGTCCTGCAAGGCGAAGGTTTGGACGCCCGCAACATCGCCCAATGGCTGGCCATCCAACAACGGCTCGCCGCCGGCCGGCCCCACGACGGCGACCTGGCGTGGCGGTTGTCCGACCGGGACCTTGTGATGATCGATGAGTCCTCCATGGTGGACACCCCGGTGCTGGCCAAGGTCTACCAGTACATCGTCGCGGCCGGGGCGAAGACGCTGCCGACCGGGGACCATCGCCAACTCGCCGCGATCGGCGCCGCCGGGGGCATGGAACTGATGGTCGACGCGGGCGCCTCGTATGAGTTGACCGAGGCCCGCCGGTTCACCCACGCCTGGGAACAAGCCGCGTCGCTGCGGCTTCGCGCCGGGGACCAGACCGTGCTGGCCGAATACCACAAGCAAGGTCGGCTGCTCGACTGCGGCGCGATCGAACAAGCTGAGGACTCCGCCGCGCGCGCGTGGTTGGCTGACACCCTGTCCGGTCAGCATTCCCTGCTCACCGTCAATTCCAACGATCAAGCCGCTCGGTTATCGGCGAAGCTGCGCGCGGAGTTCATCAAACTCGGCGTCGTAGATGAAGCCGGTGGGGTACCGGTCGGGGTGCAGGGTAACTACGCCAGCGTCAACGACCTGGTCCAAGCCCGCCGCATCGCGCGCCACCTCACCGGCTATGAAGGCAACTCCAGCGGGCCGATCAACCGCCAGCAATACCGCGTCCTGGAAACCCGCGACGACGGCGGCCTGGTCGTCGTCCCGGTCCTGGGCCGCGCTACGGACGGGACCGAACAACACGGAGCGAAGCTGACCCTGCCCGGCAGCTACGTCCGCCAACATATCGAGCTGGGCTACGCCGCCACCGAATACTCCATCCAAGGCGTCACCGTCGACACCGGGCACAACCTCACCACCCCAACTACCAGCCGGGCCGCGTTCTACATGGGAATGACCCGCGGCCGGCATACAAACACCGCGCACATGGCCACCCGCACCATCGCCGACACCGACGCTCCCACCGGCGCGGTCAACGACGCCATCCGCCGCGCCCCCGCCGCCATGCTCGCGCTGTCCTTCGACCGCGACGAGCCCGAGCGCAGCGCGCTGGCCATCATGGCGGCGTCGGCCGCGGAAGCCAATTCACTGCAATCCACAGTGAAGAAAATGGCCCAGTTCGGCGCCGAGGCCGCCGTGGGCCGCACCGCGGCCTGGCTCGATCAGCTCGTCGATGAGGGGCATCTCACCCCCGGTCAACGCCAGCGGATGGCCGCCGAGGACGGCGCCGCCACCCTGTCCCAGGTCTTGCGCCGCGCCGAGGTTGCCGGGCATGACCCCTACCAGGTCCTCTCCGACGCGGTCACCAAACGCTCCCTCAATGGTGCGCGGCAGCTGTCCAACGTCCTGCACGACCGCATCACCACCAACCGGGCACTGTCTCTGGACCCGGTCGGGGACTCCGCCACTCAATGGATCCCCACACTGGCCAACCCCGAACACCAGCGCTACCTCAATGCCCTGAGCCAGGCCACCGACGCCCGCCGAGACCAGCTCGCCGACCAAACCGTCCAGGACCCACCCCCCTGGGCCACCAAGGCGTTCGGACCGCTGCCCGACGACCCCCACGAACGCCAGGCCTGGGCAACCAAAGCAGGAACCGTCGCCGCGCACCGCGAACTGTCCGGCCACACCGACCTCAACAGCGCCCTGGGACCGGCACCCAAGCCGGGACAGGTCGAGCACTACGCATCCTGGTTCGCCGCCTCCCGCGCGCTGGGCTGGTCGGCGACCGAGACCGAGGAGATGCGCATGAGCGAGGGCCAGCTGCGGATGCGCATCCGCGCCTACGAACGCGAACAACTCTGGGCACCACCCCCCGTAGCCAACGAACTGGCCGGCACCCGCCAAGCCGCCACCACCCACCGCAACCACGCCACCCTTTGGGCCGCCCAAGCCAACGCCGCCACCGACCCCGACACCCAAGCCCAGCTCCAGCAATACGCCAGCGAGGCCGCCGCCCTGGCCGACCTACTCGACACCCGCGTCGCCGAGCTCGTCGAAATCGACGACGACCGTGCGGAGTGGTTCGTGGACACCGCGCCCACCCGCGCCGCACACGACCGAGCGCGATCCGAACTGGCCCGGCGCCACGCCACCAACCCGCCACCCGACGACACCGCCACCACCATCGACTGGCTCGCCCACCAAAAAGCCTGCCAACAAGCCGAAGACGCGCACCGCGACATTCACGACGACCGCGAACTTGCCGACAAGCAACCGCCACGCCACGAGCTGGCCATTGGCCCCGCCCCCGGCGCTGACGCCCAGGCCCACCTCGTGGAGACAGCGGTTGCCGATATCCGCGACCTCGCCGCCGCCGACCCCTCCCGGGCCACCGACGACACCGTCCGCGTCCCCACCGGGCAAGAAACCGCCACCAACCTCGCCCACGCCCGCCGAGCCATCACCGAAGTCCACCAACGACGCGCCGCCGAAGCCCACTACACCGCCGAGTTCGCCCGATCCCAACAACTCGCCCGCTGGCACCACGACGACCACGCCACCCATCAAGACACCCACGACTACACACCCGACCTCCGGATGGAGGCGGCACATGACTAACCACATACCGTCCAGCCCAACTCGGTCACCGCGACCACCCACGCCCCGGCTAGCCGCCGCGACCAATGCGGCACCAAACGCGGCATTAACCCTGGGCCGCGTGCACGAGTTGCCGCAGCCACGTAGCCATACGCCGATGCCGCGCCGCGTGGCGTTGCATCCGCTGCCACACCGCCACCCAATACTCCGGCGGTCGGCGAACACCCGCCCTGGCCTCCGGCCGCTCCCAGAACAGCTGCTCAGCAGTCGGCGTCGGCCCCGCAAACAACCAACCTGCCACCCGCTGCGTCGGATGGTCAGCATCCACACCCAACAACCAACCCACCACCGCCAACGTCGCGTCCGCGACACGAAGACTGACCTCGTTCGGGCGCCGGTACACCACACCCAACTGCTCCGAAATCTCCGCAAGAGGCGCCAAATACGCTGTCGTGGGGTCCCGCGCTGCCCACGCCGACCACCACTCAACCTCGGCGACCTCGGCCGTGACCGGTTGGTCCGGCCGCTCGGTCACCGGGGCCACCCCATAGCCCACCGCCCATACCAGCACCGCCAAATACGCCTCCAAGCCTTTGCCGCTTTCCACATCGGAAACAAGCCGCTCCAGCGTCTCCACGACCTGCTCCGATTCCACCGCCGCCCACTCAGGTGCCGCTGCCATCCTGGTCATCCCCCCACTATCACCAGCAGGTCTGACAATTCCCCCGGCCGTCACCGGTGAATCCGGCCCGCCCGGGCCGGAGCCTCCGGCGGCCGGGGCGCTGCCCCGGACCCCGGCACCACTTCGGAGAGCAGCAGCCAAGTTCAAACACACTGGAGCAGGGGTCACCAGAGCTGGTTGTCTCCTCACGGCGCGGACAAGCCCTGCCAGACGGCGGGCCACTCCGCGCAAGGGCACCCCAGCGGGGACCCCACCCTTGCCCTCCAGACCCACCGCCCGGCAGCCCCACGGGGCGCCGCGAGGAGACAACCAGCTACCCAGCACCCAGGTGTGCCATTTGGCATATGTCACATCACCCCGCTTGTGAGGCGGGGCCAGCAGAACCACCCCACAGCCCGGCTGTTCACACCACCACCGAGCGAAAGCTCACTTTTGGACCAACTCGCATTCTGCCAGAAACGAGATCACCACATGGCCGAAGCCAACTCGGAACAACCGACCCGACGCGCAGCAACTGAGGCAGAGTCCGACCTTCTGATCCTTCTCACCGTCGAACAAGCCGCTAACCGGCTATCCATCGGCCGCACCACCATGTACACACTTCTCAGGACCGGCCAAATCCTCTCCGTTCGGATCGGCCGCCTCCGCCGCATCCCAGCCGAGGCTCTCACCGAATACACCACTCGCCTCGCAAAAGAGCAGAGCGTCGCCTAAGCGAAAGCGTCGAAAGGACAGACACTGACCATGCCTCGCAAACGAGGACCAGGCACCCGCGCGCCCAATGGCGCTTCCAGTATCTATCTGGGCAAAGACGGAAAATGGCACGGCCGGGTAACTGTAGGGGTGCTCGACAACGGTAAGCCAGATCGTAGGCACGTCGAACGAAAGACCGAAGCTGCGGTGATCTCAGCGGTCCGCGAGTTGGAACGGCAACGAGCAAACGGCAAGGTTCGACGAGCCGGCCGAGCATGGACCGTCGAGCAGTGGCTCACTCACTGGGTCGAGAACATCGCAGCACCAGCGATACGACCGAACACGCTCACCGGATACCGGGTCGCGATCTACAACCACTTAATCCCTGGGATCGGTGCTCACCGGATCGACAAGCTACAGCCCGAGCACTTAGAACGGCTGTACGCCAACCTTAGTAAGAAGCGCACACGGCAGAACACCGTGTTCAAGCCCGCGCGGATCCACCAGATCCACCGAACGGTACGGACCGCGCTCGGTGAGGCAGTGCGGCGCGGTCACCTCACCTCTAACCCCGCCGAGATCGCGCGGCCACCACGCATACCCGAAGAAGAGATCACACCGTTCACGAAGACGGAAGCACAACAACTTCTGACCGCGGCGCGCACAATACGAAACGGTATCCGGTTTATTATCGCGCTGACACTTGGCTTACGCAAAGGGGAAGCGCTCGGGCTTAAATGGCCTGATATCGATTTCGAGCGACGAACATTGACCATTCGTCGAACTATCCAACGATTGACCTGGATGCATGGATGCCCCTCGGAGAAACCGTGCGGCCACAAGTACGGTGGGCACTGCCCGCAGCGCCACGGAGGCGGCGTTGTGACCGCCGAAGTCAAATCCAGCGCGGGCAAGCGCACAATCGGACTGCCACTTCCCTTGATCGAGCTGCTGAAAGACCATCGAATCCAGCAAAAACAGGAGCAGGATCGAGCACGAAACCTCTGGCGGGATGAAGGCTGGGTGTTCACTAACCGCCTTGGTGGCCCCGTGCATCCTCGCGTCGATCATGATGCGTGGAAGAACTTGCTCAAGAAGGCGGACATCCGCGATGCCCGGTTGCACGACGCCAGGCACACGGCCGCAACAATGCTTCTCCTGCTCGGAGTACCCGACAGGGCGGCGATGGCCATCATGGGATGGGCGCAGATGAGCATGACCAAGCGCTATCAGCACATCACCACCGAGCTGAGGACCGTGATCGCTGACCAGGTCGGCAATCTATATTGGTCGGTCAACAACGATTAGTAGTGGATTCTGACGTCTCCAGGCGAGCTAGCGCACCGAGCGAGGCTGTCCCGCACGATCCGGATGAACAGGGTGTCCCTGGTCCGTGGCCCGTATCCCACCTGTGCGGCGAAATCCCATATTTTGTAGTGTCGTCAAGCTGATCCTGCGTTTGCCCGGGCTGACGGCTGGACCACGGATTCCCCAACGGACTCCGACGCCCCCTTTATCGCTTGCGCATTTGAGCAGGGCGGCTCGGGCGGCTTACCGTGCAGGGATGGATATCTACGCCGCTGGGAGGGCCTCGTTCTAGGCCCGGAGCGGGCATTTTCGGCAGAAGAGCCTGCCTCTGATGTGCGGGGGCCCGCACTCGAGGTGGGTCGCCAGGGGCGGCGACGTTTCCCGGGTTTGCTTGGTCCGGGTGTGGTGTCGGGTGCTGCGGATACCGATCCCACGACGGTAGCGACGATGGCCGTCATCGGTGCGGGAACGATCTATGGGCTGTGCTGGCTGACGATTCTGCTGTTTCCGATCATCGCTGTGGTCCAGATCATCAGCACCCAGGTCGGCGCCGCAAGTCGCTGTGATCTTCAGACGCTGGTGACCCGCAGCCGGGGACGGCTGCTGCGGTGGTTGTTGCTGCTGTCGATTGTGTCGGTCAATGTGGTCACCATTGCCGCAGATCTCGAGGGAGGCGCTGCTGCGGTCGGCCTGCTGGTGCACCGGGACTGGCGCTGGTTCGTGCTGCCACTTTCAGTGACCTGGCTGGCAGTGCTGCTGGTCATCGGCTATCACCGCATCCAGCGTGTCCTGCAGTATGTGTTGCTGTGCCTGTTCTCCTACGGAGCAGCAGCGTTTTTCGCGTTCCCGGATTGGGCGGCGGTGGCCCGGGGCAGCGTCATCCCGCACATCGAATGGACCTATGAGTACGTCGCCGACATGCTGTCGCTGTTGGGCACGACCCTGACCAGCTATGTCTATGTATGGCAGACCATCGCGCTCGCCGAAGAACAATCCTGCCCGGCCACATTACGCGAGCGCAAACTCGACGCCGTGCTCGGCAGCTTCGTCGCTGTTGCGGTGTGCTGGTTTATCCTCGTGGCCACCGGAGCGACCCTGGGCATCCACCATCGTCACGTTGACACCGCCTCCGAAGCGGCCCAGGCCCTGCGACCGGTTGCCGGGGCGTGGGCTGGCGGATTGTTCGCCGTGGGCCTGCTCGCCTCGGCGCTGGTGGCGTTACCCGTCCTGATGGCCACCACCGCCTATGTCACCGGGGCGCAGCTGAACTGGCGTCGGGGACTGTCACAGACGCTGCGCCAGGCACCATTGTTCTACGCTGCCGTGTCCGCCGCAGCGTTGCTGGGCGCGGCCCTGGCCTTCAGCGGGATCTCCCCGATCCGGCTGTTGTTTGTGGCCGGCATTATCGGGGGTCTCGCCACTCCCCTGGGATTGGTCCTGCTTCTTGTGGCCGCGGGCGATCGCCATCTGATGAACGATCAGCCTGTCAGTCGCCGGCTCCGCGCAGCGGGTTGGTTGATCACGGCCATAGTCGGTGGCCTTGATCTTCTTTATCTGATCCAGCAGGTTGGCACAGTTTAGTCAGGAGGTCGTATCGTCTCCGCCTGCTAGTCGATGGCTGCATCGTAGGCTGGAGGTTCGTTTAACCCACCGCGCTGATGACGCTGAGCTAGGGCGCTAGGCATGTCAGCAAGAACTGAAACCGTGATCAGCGGCTAATGATGACGAGCTTCACAGATACCGATTACGAGGAGCACTCCGAAGCTTCTGGCAAGTCTTGATCAGCTGATGCGCACGGCGTTCAGCCGCACTATCCGTCTGACCTGAGACCGCCCATAGACCCTGCGCCATCCGTCGCGACGGGTGAGATCCATTCCCGAGCCATGGTAGGAGCACAACCAAAGATGAACCAGCTCGATCATCACAAGAGGCTGACCACTGAGATATAGCACTCGCCGGTGAGTCGCACACGCAACAATCAAGCCGACAAATACAATTGAGACGGAAACTGAGACGGAGGCCATCTGACGCCGAGCACGCGCGCAGTGTGGCCCAGCGTTGTGGCTGGTCGTTGGCGGTAGCGGTGGGATTTGAACCCACGGAGGGCGTGAACCCTCACGCGCTTTCGAGGCGCGCTCCTTCGGCCGCTCGGACACGCTACCGCCGGTGAGGATACCCGACCCGGCAGCGCTGCTGAGCAGCGCAGCCAGCTTGGCGACCTCACGGGCGCCACACACGC
>Ga0213881_10001308_pt1 | contig 12193 bp, 8 predicted proteins | sample BarmaccoBMER_R08_FD_160104 | JGI IMG/M metagenome (GOLD analysis project Ga0213881, IMG submission 160104) | Barbacenia macrantha exposed rock microbial communities from rupestrian grasslands, the National Park of Serra do Cipo, Brazil - ER_R08 ... | reverse complement strand
TGGGCGAGCTGCCGCCCTGGCTGTCACGCTCCGTGGCGGGCGTCGCCGTGCCCGGCCCGGACGAGGTGACGCTGCACCTCCGCGGCGGGGCCATGGCCGCGCGCAGGGGTGCCACGGTCGTCTGGGGCGGCACCGACCGGGCCGGGGTGAAGGCGAAGGAGCTTGCTATCCTGATGCGCGAGCACGCGCGCTACTACGACGTGAGCGCGCCAGGAACCGTGGTGACCAGGTGATGCTTCCCGCTGTCTATCGCGCGCCCGCCACGTTGTGTACCCGCGGTTTCCGGTTCCCATCGTCATCCTCTTCACCGCGGCTTCCGGGTGGCCCCTCGCAGCGCCCCAGCCAAGGAACATGCCGCGACACGCTGCTGTCGTTCTCGCGTGGTTAGTTGACCCCGGTGCCTTCCGACCCTACTGTCCGTATCAATCAGCAGGATGACATAACTCTAAATCTCAACCTGAAGGTGAAACCTTATGGTCTGACGGCGGTGCGCCGCAGCGCCGAATTTCGCGGGCGGCGGGCTGCCAATGCCTTTGGCGGTGAATTCCGCCTCGCCCTCTGGGCAGGGTTTCTCCAGTTCAGGCCAGCCAGGGTCAGGGTCATGTTCGCCGGCGCAGTGTCGCGAAAAACCTTTGGCGTTGGACATGGAAGAGGTAAAACGAGCGGAAAGGTACCCTCCTCGTGGCAGCACCGCAGAACTATCTGGCGGTCATCAAGGTCGTCGGAATCGGCGGGGGTGGCGTTAACGCCGTCAATCGCATGATCGAAGAGGGACTCAAGGGCGTCGAGTTCATCGCGATCAATACCGACGCGCAGGCGCTGCTGATGAGCGACGCCGACGTCAAGCTGGATGTCGGCCGGGAACTCACCCGCGGCCTCGGCGCCGGGGCCAACCCGGACGTGGGCTGCAAGGCCGCCGAAGATCACCGCGAGGAGATCGAGGAGGTCCTCAAGGGCGCCGACATGGTCTTCGTCACGGCCGGAGAGGGTGGCGGCACCGGCACCGGGGGAGCGCCCGTCGTCGCCAGCGTCGCCCGGTCGCTCGGCGCGCTCACCATCGGCGTCGTGACGCGGCCGTTCGGCTTCGAGGGCAAGCGCCGGGCCATCCAGGCGGAGGTCGGCATCGAGCGGCTCCGCAGCGAGGTGGACACCCTCATCGTCATCCCGAACGACCGGCTGCTGTCCATCTCCGACCGGCATGTGAGCGTGCTCGACGCGTTCAAGGCCGCTGACCAGGTTCTCCTCTCCGGTGTCCAGGGCATCACCGACCTGATCACCACGCCGGGCCTGATCAACCTCGACTTCGCGGACGTGAAGTCCGTCATGTCCGGCGCGGGCTCCGCGCTGATGGGCATCGGCTCCTCGCGCGGCGACGACCGCGCCGTCGCCGCCGCCGAGATGGCGATCTCCAGCCCGCTGCTCGAGGCCAGCATCGACGGCGCGCACGGCGTCCTGCTGTCCATCCAGGGCGGCTCCGACCTCGGCCTGTTCGAGATCAACGAGGCCGCCCAGCTCGTGTCGAACTCGGCGGCGGTGGACGCGAACATCATCTTCGGCGCCGTTATCGACGATGCCCTCGGCGACGAGGTTCGGGTGACGGTGATCGCGGCCGGCTTCGACGACAGCCGGTCAGGGGCCGGTACCCGGTCGGCCGGCGCGATGCCGCTGTCGGCGCCCGTGCCCGGGTCCGCCGGCCCGGCGCCGTCCGGCTCGGGAACCCCGCCCGCCTCCTTCAGCCCGGTTCCCTCGATGAGCGGCTCCGCGTCCCTCCCCGTTCCCCCTTCCTCCGCCCCCTTCACGCCGGCTTCCGGCTACGGCGACGCGGGCGCTTCCGGCTACGGCGACCCGGGCGTGACCGGCTACCAGTCATCCGGGCCGGGCCTGGCCGCCGCGGCTGGCTCCGGCCCGTCCGCCACCGGCCCGGGCGGCGATGTCGGCTCCTCTGGTTCCGCCGCGGCGATCCCCGGAGGCGGCGCGGGGACCGCGGACCGCGCCGGGACCGGCGCGGGCTCGGACGGGGCGGCCCGCACGGAGCCGTCCGGCGGTGATGCGGGAACTCCGGGGGAGGATGCTGGCACCGAGGTCACCGCGACGCCGGGGCGTGAGCTCGCCGGTGACTACGCCTCACCTGACACCGATGGGAGGGGGGCCCAGGACAAGCCGTCCGCTGGAGCGGGGCGGCATGCCTCCGGCGCGCCCCTGGAGTCATGGGCCGCGGGGAACGGCGGCTCACCGGGTGGCGGTGATGACACCGCGCCCGGCGCGGGCTCGCTGGACGGCGGGACCGCGGACGGCACGCGGCCTGGCGCGGAGCGCGTCTTCGACGTGAGCACGCCACGGCGGCGCCCGGTTGTCTTCGAGGAGGACGACGACCTGGATGTCCCGGACTTCCTCAAGTGAGACCACGCCAGTTCCCGGTCATCCGCCCACAGCGGGCCGCCCGCTGAGCCCGGCGTCTGCCCGGCGCGACGAGCTCGCCGCCAACCTGGCGGCCGTCCGGGAGCGCATCGGGGCCGCATGCGCCGCCGCCGGGCGCGCCGCGGGCGAGATCACGCTCATCGCGGTGACCAAAACCTGGCCGGCTTCCGACGTGCGGCTGCTGAGCGAGGTCGGGGTGACGGACATCGGCGAGAACCGGGACCAGGAGGCCGCGCCCAAGGCGGCCGCGTGCGCGGATCTCTCCCTCACCTGGCACTTCGTCGGCCAGCTGCAGACAAATAAGTGCCCGAGCGTTGTGCGGTACGCCCAGGTGGTGCACTCCGTCGACCGGGTGCGCCTGATCCGCGCCCTTGGCGCCGCGGCCCGTGGCGCCGGCCGGGACGTGACCTGTCTCCTCCAGGTCAGCCTGGACGGTGACCCGTCGCGCGGCGGCGCGCCAGCGGACCAGGCCGCCGCGCTCGCCGAGAGGGCGGAGGCCGAGTCGGGGCTGCTCCTCGGCGGTGTGATGGCCGTCGCGCCGCTCGGCATGCCGCCCGCGGCCGCCTTCTCCGGGCTGCGGGACATCGCCGCCGCCGTGCGCTCGGTCCGGCCTGCCGCCACGATCGTCTCGGCCGGCATGAGCGGTGACCTGGAGGAGGCGATCGGCGCCGGCGCGACACACATACGGATCGGTACGGCGTTGCTCGGAGCCAGAAGGCCTCGCGTCATGTAATGTCCGTCGCGTGAGGCTGGTCGGATACGCGGCGACGCGTGAGTGTGGCACGACGGAGGACTGAAGGATGGCCAGCGCGATGCGCAAGATGGCGGTCTACCTTGGCCTCGTGGAGGACGATCGCCGCTATCAGGACGGGTATGACTCGTACGAGGAGTACGAGGACTACGACGAGCAGCCGGACGAGGCCGAGGTGCCCGCCGTCAGGGAGGACTACGCCGGGTACCCGGCGAGTGACCGCCGTCCGGAGCAAACGCCGCAGCCTGCCGACCTCGCTCGTATCACGACGCTTCATCCGCGCACCTACAATGAAGCTCGTACCATCGGTGAGCACTTCCGCGAGGGGACTCCGGTGATCATGAACCTGACCGAGATGGTCGACAGTGACGCGCGGCGTCTCGTCGACTTCGCGGCCGGCCTGATCTTCGGCCTGCGCGGGTCCATCGACCGGGTGACGAACAAGGTCTTCCTGCTGTCACCGGCCAACGTCGAGGTGACGGCGGAGGACAAGGCCCGCATCGCCGAGCGGGGCTTCTTCAACCAGAGCTAGCTGAACGCGTAGTGATGATGTGACTGTGCTGACCCGGGGGGCACGCCCCCCGGACCCCCCGCCCGTTGCGGTGCCCGCCGTAGACTCGCGCGGCCGGGGTGGGCGCAAGGGTTTCCCGCGGGCCGCGCGATCGCGGAATGTGAGTCGCTGTCGCGGCTCACTCCGCGCTACACTTCGTAGCCCGCTGCGGTGCCCGCCGTATCATCACGCGCCCGGGAAGGCCAAGGGCCCCGCGCTACCCGGCGCAGCCCGCCGCGGTCGGCGAAATTGGGACTGGAGGGCGTGATGGGGATCCTCAAGGTTGTCCTGATTTACGTGCTGGTGATCTATCTGCTGCTGCTCATCGGCAGGATGATCATCAGCTGGATCCAGGCGTTCGCGCGTTCCTGGCACCCGACCGGTGTCGTCCTGGTGATCGCCGAGGGCATCTTTACCGCGACAGATCCGCCACTGAAATTCCTGCGTCGCTACATCCCGCCCCTCCGGATAGGTACAGTAGCCATGGACCTCAGCTTCATGGTGCTGTTCATTGTGGTGCTGATTTTGCTACAGGTCGTCGTGCCACGGATCTGATCGGGTACGGTGCTGAGGAACACAGTCCAAGCGCGCCGAGGAGACGAGATGCCGCTGACGCCCGCGGATGTGCGGAACAAGCAGTTCAGTACGACCAGGCTCAGGCCCGGCTACGACGAGGAAGAGGTCGACGCCTTCCTTGACGAGGTTGAGGCTGAGCTTGACCGGCTGATTCAGGAGAATGAGGAGCTCCGGGCGAAGCTGGCCGAGGTTCTGCGCGGTGGGGGTAAGCCGGGCATTCCGGCGCTGAGTTCGCCGCTGTCCGACCCCAAGGCCGACATGATGGCACCCGAGCCGCCGCCAGAGCGCCGGCAGCCCGAGCCCATGATGATGGGCGGGATGCATCCGGTCGAGGACAACATGGACACGGCCGCACGCGTGCTCTCGCTTGCCCAGCAGACCGCCGACCAGGCGATCGCGGACGCGCGCCGCGAGGCCGACGAGACGCTTGGGCGGGCGCGCCGTGAGGCTGACGAGGTGCTGACCAAGGCCCGGCGCCAGGCGGAGCAGATCACCGGCGACGCCAGGGCACGCGCCGAGAGCCTGGAGCGGGACGCGCAGGAGCGCCACCGCCAGGCCATGGGCTCGCTCGTCCAGCAGCGCGAGGAGCTCGAGCGCCGGGTTGATGACCTGCGCGCGTTCGAGCGCGAGTACCGCAGCAGGCTGAAGGCCTACCTCGAGGGCCAGCTGCGCGATCTCGAAGCGGGCGTGACCGACAGCGGCACCTTCCCGGCTGTTGGCTCCGGCTCGCAGCCGCAGCTTCCGGCCGCCCTGGGGCAGCCGTCCATCCGGAACGGCGCGCAGCCCACGGGGCAGTACGCCGTGCCAGAGGTCCCCCAGCACGCGGGCAGCTTCCGCGCCGGTGATGCTCCGGTCCACGATCGTCGCTGATTCCTGACGTCGGGCGCGCCCGGGCACAAGGAGAGAGTTCACAGTGATCCGGTTTAGCGCCTCGCTCGTCGTCGTCGCGATCGGCATTCTCGTCGCTGGAGTGATCACCAGCGAGCTGGTGCTCGTCTACGTGGCAATAGGCGTGAGCGCGGTGGCCCTGGTGGCACTCGCGGTGGGTGTCGCGCTGAAGCGGGATGAGTTGTTCGGGGAGCCGGCACCGGGCCTGGCGCAGTCGGCGCTCAGCGGCCAGGCGGCTCTGGCCCACTCTGGGCACACGGGGGCCCCGCCCTCTCCGTCCCAGCAGGGACTGTTTCAGGAGATCGCCGGTATGCGGATCCCCGCGACCCCGGCCAGTCAGGCAGCGTCTTCGGCGGGCGCCGGCCTGGGGGACGCCGGCCGGGACGCCGGGGCCGCCCGGCGAGACTTCGCGGGGGACCAGCAGAACCGTCCCGCGGCCGGCTATCAGCCTGGCGGCACCGAAGCCCCCGCCTGGTCCGGATGGGACCCGAGCGGCCGTGGCACCGCCGGTCATGGCGCCGAGCCAGCCACCTCCGATTCCTCTCCGGGCGCGTCTGCTCCGGCCGGATCTGGCGCCGCGGGATACCCGCCGCCTCCGCCGTTCGCCCAGCCGCGCATCGACGTGCCGCCGCCGCCGTGGTCCGCCCGTGCTGGCGCACAGCCAGCGGAGCCAGCCTCACCGTCCCGTCCGCAGGCGCCGCGCGGCTACGCCCCGCCGCCCCCGGACCCCGCGCGCGACGAGACGCCGCCTCCGGCCAGCCCGGCGTTCCCGCCGCCTCCGGCGGCCGAGGAGACCCGAGCCGACATGGCGGCACGCTACCGCTGGTTCGACCGCCTCCCGAAGCCCTCTCCGCAGGACGCCGGCGGTGCCGTGGACCGTCCCGGGCCGCCAGCCACCCGCGAGCCAGCCAAGCCCGCCGCCGGGCCCGGCGCTCCCGCCACCCCCGTCACGCCGACGGCCCCAGCCACCCCGACGGCCCCAGCCACCCCGCCCGCGGCGGCGGTGCCGCCTGAGCAGGACACCCCGCCCGCGGCGGCGATGGCGCCGCTTGAGCAGGACACCCCGCCCGTGGCCGCCACCCGCATCGAGCCGGTCCTCTACGCCAAGCCCGCCAAGCCCGTCAAGCCCGCTGAGGCGGCCAGGCCCGCTGAGGCGGCCAAGCCCGCTGAGGCGGCTGCGCCCGCCGGGGCGCCCGCCGAATCCTCCCCGGCCGAAAGCCGGGACCCCGCCGACGCGCCCGGCACGCCCGCCGCGCCCGGCCCCCAAACCAAGGCCGATTCAGCGGACGCGCCCACGTCGGCTGTCCCCGAAGCCGCCGCGAAGACCGCCAAGCCCGCTGTGCCCGCTGAGCCCGCTGAGCCCGTTGGGGTCGGCGAGACCGGCGCCACGGGGACCGACGCCGACGCCAGCGCCGAGGCGAACGGCGCCCCGGCGCAGGCCAGCGCCCCGGCAGAGGCCAGCGCCCCGGCGGCCGACGACGGCCAGGCGCCCGATGGCACGGCCGTCCCGCCCCGCCCCGCCCCGTCCCTCACCGCCCCGGCTGGCGCCTCTACGGAGGATCAGGCGCCCCGTTCCGGCGATGAAGACCCCGCGGATGCCGCCGCGTGCGCGCCCGGCGCAGGCCACTCCGCGGTCAAGCCCGAAGACGGCCGGGCCGGTCAGCCGGACCAGGAGGTCACCGTGGTCCCCGGAGTGCCGAGGTATCACCGCGCGGGCTGCATCCTGATCCGCTTCATGGGCGACGACGACCTGCAGAAGATGGCGCTCGCCACCGCCACCGAAGCGGGCTGCACCCCCTGCCGCGCCTGCCAGCCCGACACCGACGAGGCGGCGGAATAACTCTCCAGGCTCTGCCACTCAGCCCGCCAAGGGCCACCCAGCCCGCCAGCCCGCCAAGGGCCACCCAGCCCGCCAAGCCGCCGCGCCAGGGATTCGGGTGCATTCCGCGTCGTTATAGCAGCGCGAAATGCACCCAGACCGAACGCCTGACGCCTACGTACCGCGTACCGGGCTGAGCCAGAAGCGCAGGCCCAGGTCCTCGTCGCCGTGCCCGAAGGGCACCGCACCCGCCGCACCCGCCGCCGCACGGGCCGCAGAACCCGCCGCACGGGCCGCAGAACCCGCCGCGCCCGCGCCGTCCGGCTCCGCCGGGCCGAAGTCGACGGCCAGCACCTCGCCGGCGATCAGCTCCGCGTGCTCGGCCAGGGCCGCCGCGAGCTCGGGCGACGACGCCGACCAGCGCAGCACGATCCTGTCGGTCACGTCGAGCCCGTCGTTCTTGCGCGCCTCCTGAACGAGCCGGATGACCTCGCGCGCGAGCCCCTCCGCCCGCAGCGACGGCGACACGGTCACGTCGAGCGCGACGGTCTCACCGCCGTCGGCGGCGACCGCCCAGCCTGCCCGGGGCGCCGAGGTAACGATGACGTCGGCCGCCCCGATCTCGACGGTCTCGCCGCCGGCCGTGACCGTGACCGCACCGCCGTCGCGCAGCGAGGCGGCCAGCGACTCGGCGGGCTGCCCGGCGATGGCCTTCGCCACCTCCGGTGTACGCGGGCCGAACCTCCTGCCCAGCTCCCGGTAGTTCGGCTTGACCGTGTAGTCGACGAGCTCGCCGCCCTCGGCGTCCAGCGCCTCCAGCGAGTGCACGTTGAGCTCCTCGGCGACCAGTGCGCGCAGCTCGGGAGGCAGGGAAGCGAAGCCCGCCGCGCCGGCCAGCGCACGGGACAGCGGCTGGCGTGTCCGGACGCCGGACGACGCCCGCGCCGACCGCCCGAGCTCGACCAGCCGCCGCGCCAGCGCCATCTGCCCGGAAAGCCGGGAGTCGATCAGCTCGGCCGAGTAGGAGGGCCACGAGGTCAGGTGCACCGATTCGGCGGCCGAAGCGGGCCGCAGCACCCCCCACACGTAGTCGGTCAGGAACGGGATGACCGGCGCCATCAGCTGTGTCAGCGTCACCAGGCACTCGTGCAGTGTCGCGAACGCCGAGGCGCCCTCGGCGGAGCCGAAGCCGTCCCAGAACCGCCGCCGGGACCGGCGCACATACCAGTTGGACAGGTCGTCGACGAGCGTCGCGAGCCGGCGGCCCGCGGCCGCGCTGTCGAACGCCTCGAACGCCTCGGTTACGTCGCGCACGCACGCGTGCAGCTCGGACAGCAGCCACCGGTCGAGCAGCGGCCGCTCCGGCACCGGCGGCGCGGGCGCGGTCTCCGGGACCCACGGCTCGGCGGCGGCGTTCGCGTACAGCACCAGGAACGAGACGGTGTTCCAGTAGGTGAGCAGCACCTTGCGCACGATCTCCTCGAGCACGGCCGACCCGATCCTGCGCTGCGCCCACGGCGACCCCGAAGCCGCGAAGAACCAGCGCACCGCGTCGGCGCCGTGCTCCTCCATCAGCGGCATCGGCTCCATCACGTTGCCGAGGTGCTTGCTCATCTTGCGGCCGTGGGCGTCGACGACGTGCCCGAGTGTCACCACGTTCTCGTACGAGGACCTGCCGAACACCAGGGTGCCCACGGCCATCAGCGAGTAGAACCAGCCCCGCGTCTGGTCGATCGCCTCGCAGATGAACTGCGCGGGATACGATTCGGCGAACTCGCGCTCGTTGCGCAGCGGGGCCCCCCACTGCGCGAACGGCATCGACCCCGAGTCGTACCACACGTCGATCACCTCGGGCACCCGCCGGGTGTCGAGCCCGTCCTCAGGACAGGGGAACGTGACGCCGTCCACGTACGGCCGGTGCGGGTCGAGGCCCGAGAGGTCCTGCCCGGCGAGACCGCCGAGTTCGGCCAGCGACCCGACCGCTGTCACGTGGCCGTTGCCGCACTCCCACAGCGGCAGCGGCGTCCCCCAGTACCTGGTGCGGGACAGCGCCCAGTCGACGTTGTTCCGCAGCCACTCGCCGTACCGCCCGTGCTTGATCGTGGGCGGCTGCCAGTTCGTCTTCTCGTTCTGTTCGAGCAGCTGCTCCTTGCGCGCGGTCGTCTTGACGTACCACGAGGGAAGCGCGTAGTACAGCAGCGGCGTGCCGCATCGCCAGCAGTGCGGGTAGCTGTGCTTGTGCAGCTCGGAGCGGAACAGCAGCCCGCGGCCGGCCAGATCGGCGATCAGCGGCTTGTCCGCGTCCTTGAAGAACATCCCGCCGACGAGCGGGACGCCGCTGGAGAACCGCCCGTCCGGCCGGATCGGGTTGACCACCGGCAGCCCGTACTGCCGCGATGTCTCCATGTCGTCGGCGCCGAACGCCGGCGCGAGGTGGACGAGTCCCGTGCCGTCCTCCGTCGTCACGAAGGTTCCGGTTACCACCAGGTGGGCGTCGGGAATATCGATCAGACTGAACGGGCGCTGGTATCTCGCCCCGAGCAACTCGGCTCCGCGCAGGCGTGCGAGGACGTGCCAGCCTTCTCCGAGCACCCGGGCGAGCAGCGGCTCGGCGACGACGACGCGGTCGCCGTCGCCGTCCTTGCGGGCGATCGCGTACATCACCTCGGGGTGCACCGCGACGGCGGTGTTCGACACGAGCGTCCACGGCGTCGTCGTCCAGACCAGCAGGTCCGCGCCCGCCAGGTCCGGGTTCGAGCCCTCGGGCACGGAGACCAGGGGGAACCGCACCGTCACCGAGGGGTCGGAGACGTCCCGGTAGACGTCCGGCTGGCCCATCTCGTGGTCGGAAAGCGCGGTGCCGCAGCGCGGGCAGTACGGGCTGATCCGGAAGTCGCGGACCAGCAGGCCCCTGTCATAGATGGTCTTCAGCGACCACCAGACCGACTCGATGTAGTCCGCGTCCATCGTCCGGTAGGCGTCGGACAGGTCGATCCAGTAGCCCATCCGCTCGGTGAGCGCCGAGAACGCGTCGACGTGCCGCAGCACGGACTCCCGGCAGCGCTCGTTGAACTCGGCGACGCCGTACGCCTCGATGTCCCGCTTGCCGGACAGGCCCAGTTCCTTTTCCACCGCGACCTCGACCGGCAGCCCGTGGCAGTCCCAGCCGGCCTTGCGCTTGACGTGGAATCCCTGCATGGTCTTGAACCGCGGGAACAGGTCCTTGAAGACACGCGCCTCGATGTGGTGCACGCCGGGCATGCCGTTGGCGGTGGGGGGCCCCTCATAGAACGTCCAGCGACGGCCGCCCTCGGTCTGCTTCAGCGACTGATCGAAGGTCCGCGCGCGGTTCCACCGCGCCAGGATCTCGTGCTCGATCACGGGCAGGTTCACCTGCGCCGGCAGGGCCGGCAGCGGCTCGCCCGGGCCACGCGGCCTGCCGCCATGGGCATGGCCGGTGCCGTCCGGCCCTTTAGCGTTCGACATGGTGGGTGCCTCCAGTGCTTGAACTGGAGGGACGAGGCACGCTCTTCGCGCCGCCCCGCGGTACCACCCTCCTTGGCCGGGGCGGATACCACCGCCCGTTCGGCCCTCTCATTGTGATCGCCGGTTCTACTGGGCCGCGCCGTTGCAGGGCCGCGGCTTTTCTTCCGGCTGCTCCGGGGTGATCTGGTCCGTAGCGCACACCCCCGGGCTCGCACCGTCCCCGGGTCGCTCCTGGCAGCTTTCAGCGGCAGCTGTCCCCATCAGCGCGGGATCAGGATAGCCGATCCCCGCCATAGGACCGAACCCGTTTGGGCCGCCGTTATTCCCGCTCCCGGCGCCGCGCTCCCGCGCGCCTGCCCTTCCGACCGCCGCGCGGCGCGCTCCGTGCACCTCCCATGTCACCGCCGCGGCGCGTTCCCCGCATCTCACCCTTCCGCGCCCACCCCCCTTTCCGCGCCCCGCACCTCCTTTGCCGTGCCCTTCATCCCGCGTTCGGCTGCCGTTTGCAGGCGCAAGCCATCGGGACTTATCCTCCGTTGACTGCCTGAATCGATGATCCATCAAGGGTGAGGCCAAAGATGCCCGCTGCGCCGCGGTCCCGTGCCGCCGATCTTCCCGTCCGGCCAGGTGAGGAGCCGTGGACCGACGAGGAACTCGCCGAGGTGCGCACTGAGCTCGAGTCCGAGGCGGGCGGGCTGCGGGCCGAAATCGGCCAGATCGAGTCCCAGATCGCCGAACGCCTCTCCGATGCGGTCGGGGACGCGGGCGACGACCAGGCGGACGCGGGCGCGAAGGCGTTCGAGCGCGAGCATGAGCTTTCGATCACGAACAACGCGCGGGAACTGCTCGATCAGACCGAGCGTGCGCTCGGCAGGATCGATGCGGGAACATATGGAGTATGCGAATCGTGCGGCAAGCCGATAGGGAAGGCGCGCCTGCTGGCGTTCCCGCGAGCGACCCTGTGCGTGGAATGCAAGCAGCGCGAGGAGCGCCATTGAGCCCGCACGCCGGCGAACGAAGCGGGGATGGGCACGACGCCGTGCCCGGTGACCCCGGCACCGGGTCACCCGCCGGCCCGGGCACTCCGGCCGGCGCCAGGCCGCGCCGGGTCTGGGTGCTGGCCGCCGTCGCCGCGTTCGTGCTCATCGCCGACGTCGTCTCCAAGACCCTCGTCGTGGCGAACCTGTCCGGCAAGCCGCCGCTGCACCTGATCGGCGGCGTCTTGATGTTCACCGAGCTGCGGAACTCGGGCGCGGCGTTCGGCATCGGCACGGGGGACACGATCGTGTTCACGGCGATCGCCCTCGCAGTGATCATCTACATCGTCCGTACCGCGCGCAACCTGCGCAGCCTGGGCTGGGCGATCACGCTCGGGCTGCTGCTCGGCGGGGCCGCGGGCAACCTGGGGGACCGCGTGTTCCGTGCGCCCGGGCTCTTCCGCGGCCACGTCGTCGACTGGATCGAGGTCACGCGCTGGTGGCCGGTGTTCAACCTGGCCGACTCCGCCATCGTCTGCGGCGGTGTGCTCACCGTCCTGCTGGCGCTCCGCCGCATCCGCCTCGACGGCGACCGCGACGCAGGTCCAGCGGCCTCCCGCTCTGGGGCCCCGGGCCGGCAGGCCGCGTCCAGCCTGGATCCCTCAGATCCCCCCGCGAACCCGGCATCCCCCTCCGGCCCCGCGCCCCATTCGCGTTCGGTCCCCGCC
>Ga0213881_10001307_pt1 | contig 12203 bp, 8 predicted proteins | sample BarmaccoBMER_R08_FD_160104 | JGI IMG/M metagenome (GOLD analysis project Ga0213881, IMG submission 160104) | Barbacenia macrantha exposed rock microbial communities from rupestrian grasslands, the National Park of Serra do Cipo, Brazil - ER_R08 ... | reverse complement strand
AGACAGATGTCTGCTGGCCGGGGCCGTGCTGGTGATCGCCGCGTGCGGGTCCAGCAGCTCGAGCAGCAAGAGCTCCGGCGCCGCCAGCGGCGGGAGCAGCAGCAGCAGCTCGAAGACGATCGACATCTACTCGAGCCTGCCGCTCCAGGGTGCGTCGACCGCTCAGACCGACCCGATGGTCAACGGCATCCGGCTCGCGCTCTCACAGGCCGGCGGGAAGGCGGGACAGTGGACCGTCAACTACACCGCGCTCGACGACTCGACGGCTGCCGCCGGCAAGTGGGATCCGAGCCAGTGCGCCGCCAACGCCCGGAAGGCGGCATCGGACACGAAGGTCGTCTACTACATCGGGGAGTTCAATTCCGGCTGTAGCGAGGTCTCGATCCCGATCCTCAACCAGGCGGGGGTCCCCCAGGTGAGCCCGGCCAACACGTACGTCGGCCTCACCACGAACCTGCCGGGCAGTGCGCCGGGTGAGCCGCAGAAGTACTACCCCTCGGGCACGCGGACCTACCTGAGGATCGTGCCGATCGACTCGATCCAGGCCGCCGCCGACCTGATCGCGATGAAGAATGCCGGGTGCACCAAGGTCGCGGTCGCCAACGACAAGGAGGCGTACGGCGCCGGTCTCGCGACGCTGCTGGAGCTCGAGAAGGCGGACTACGGGGTCACGATCACCAGCAACACCGGGATCGACCCCACGGCGCCCAACTTCCGCTCCTATGCCGCGACGGTCAAGAGCCAGGGAGCCGATTGCTTCTTCTTCGCGGGCATCGTCTCCAACGGCGCGGTTCAGATCACCAAGGACGTCCACTCGGCGCTTCCGACCGCCAAGGTCTTCGGCGCCGACGGAGTCTGCACCGACACGTACACCAACGCCAGCAAGGGCGGCGTGCCGGCGGCGCTGTATCCGCTGCTCCAGTGCACGGTGGCCACGCAGGACCTGTCCGCGTACCCCGGAGGGAAGAACTTCCTGGCCGCCTACAAGGCCAAGTACGGCGTGTCCAACCCGGACCCGTACGCGATCTACGGCTACGAGGCGATGAAGCTCGGCCTCGATACGATCGCCAGCCTCGGCGCCCAGGGGAACAGCAAGTCCGCGGTCCTCAAGGCCCTGTTCGCGACCACGAGCCGTCAGTCGGTCCTTGGGACCTACGGGTTCAACAAGGACGGCGACACCACGCTGAAGGCGTACGGCCTCTACAAGGTGGGACCCAGCGGCGAACCTGTCTTCTACAAGACCGTGACGCCGACGAAGACGGTCTAGAGCTAGGTAGGTGCTGGGGAGGGGGCGCGTAGCGCGCCCCCTCCCTCATCTTGGATACTCCACGAACGAGTGCACCGTCCGGCAACTAGGACACACGTCTCACGGCCCCGGATAACCGCCGGCTCGGGCCTGCGGCCCCGTCGGCATCCGGCCTCGCCTGATTGGGCCGCGCCCGAGTCATCCGGCTGTCCTCGACGCTCGGCGCAGCGGTGCTGCGCCGTCGTGTCTGCGTCCTTGCCCGACGGCCCCCGGACCTCGCGAGACGCGCGCCCCAATCACCGGAGGGCGAACTAGTGGAAGCCGGCTCCCTAACTCCGAGGACCCCCGTCATCGCGGTTCGCCCGCTCGCGGCGATCCGCCGGTACGTGGGCCGCTGGGGCCTGATCGTCGCGCTCGCGATCCTGCCGATCTACTACGGCGTTCGCGACCTCACCCACGGCTACGCCGCGGGGGTCGTGGCGGGACACCCGGTCATTCACCACGACCTCACCCAGCTCGGCTTCAACTTCGCCGTCGGCATCTCCAACGGAGCCATCTGGGCCCTGATCGCGATCGGCTACACCCTTGTCTACGGGATCATCGAGCTGATCAACTTCGCCCACGGCGACGTGTTCATGATCGGCTCGTTCACCGCGGTCGGCCTTTGGGGCACCTTTGGCATCGGGCTCTCCACCGGCACGGCCGGCGTGATCGGCGGGCTCTTGGGGACGCTGGTGGTCACGATGATCGTCTGCGGCGTGCTGAACGTGTTGATCGAGCGCGTGGCGTACCGGCCCTTGCGCAGCGCCCCCAAGCTCGCGCCCCTGATCACCGCGGTCGGATTCTCGTTCATCCTGCAGAACGTTGGGCTACTCTGGCGCGGGGGGTCTCCGCAGAGCGTCAACGACCTGACGCGCCAGGGGGACACCGTGTTTCACATCTTCGGCGTCCCGATCGTCCGCGGCTACCTGATGGCGCTGGCGGTGATGATCCCGCTCGTCTTCCTGCTCGGCCGGTTCATCAGCGCCACCCGGATGGGTCGGGCCATGCGCGCCACCGCGCAGGATCCCGAGGCGGCGCGTCTGATGGGCATCAACGTCAACCTGACGATCTCGCTGACGTTCCTGCTCGGCGGCGCGCTCGCGGGCGCCGCCGGCCTGGTCTACGCCCTGTACAACACGAACATCTGGTATTTCCAGGGCTTCAAGGCCGGGTTGATCGCCTTCACGGCGGCGGTCATGGGCGGGATCGGGAACGTCCGCGGCGCGGTCCTCGGCGGCCTGATCATCGGCGTGATCCAGGCACTCGCCGACTCGAGGATGGGGCCGCAGTGGACCGAGGCGGTGGTGTTCGGCTACTTGATCATGATCATGGTCCTGCGGCCGCGCGGGCTGCTAGGCGAGGAGACGCGAGAGGCCGGATGAGCTCGGTCGGCGACGACAAGCAGACGCCAGTCGGCGATGGGGTGCCGGGGGCAGGCGATGCTCCGGTGCCGGCGGCCGGTCAGGCAGCATCGACCGGCACGGAGGCGGGGGCCGCTCGCGACGGTGGCTTCGCGGAGCTGCGCGCACAGCTGAGGGAATGGCGCGCGGCGATCGACCGGGTCCTCCCGCCGTGGTGGTCCCGGGGACTCGCGATCGCGCTGATCGTGATCGGGATCGTGCTGCCGTTCTTCTTCTCGGTCGACAGCGGGTTCATGAACGCCACGATCATCGCCGTGGCCTACGCGGTCATGGCCTTGGGCCTGAACATCGTGGTTGGCTTCGCCGGGCTGCTCGACCTCGGATACGTCGCCTTCTACGCGCTCGGCGCTTACTCGCTCGGCTGGTTCGGCTCGGGCTTCTTCTACAAGGCGCATATCCACGTGCTCGTCTCTCCGGTCGCAGGCACGCTGCCGGGGATCCATCTGAACTTCCTGCTCGTGCTCCTCGCGGCGGCGTTGATCTGCGCGTTCGCGGGGATGATCATCGGCCTGCCGACGCTGCGCCTGCGTGGGGACTACATCGCGATCGTGACGCTCGCGTTCGGAGAGATAATCGGCGTCGTCGCGGTGAACGGTCAGAGCGTCCACCTCAGCGGGGGTGAGACGCTGACCGCCGGCAACCTGGGGATCAGCGCGGTGGACCCGCCCTATTTCCCGGGGATCGGCCTGTTCAACGAGCTGAACCTGAGGCCGTGGTACTGGCTGATCCTGGGGGTGATGCTGCTCGTTCTGTTCGTCAACCTACGCCTGCGCGATTCCCGGCTCGGCCGGGCCTGGATCGCGCTTCGCGAAGACGAGGTGGCCGCGGTCTCGATGGGGATCCCGGTGGTGCGGACCAAGCTCATGGCGTACTCGATCGGCGCCGCGTTCGGAGGTATGTCCGGCGCGTTCTTCGGCACCTACTTCACCGTGGTCAACGCCGAGCAGTTCCAGTTCGGGTTCTCGATCTTCATCCTCGCGATGGTGATCATCGGAGGGCTCGGATCGATCTGGGGAGCGGTGGCCGGGGGGCTGCTGCTCGGCTACATCAACTACTACCTGATCCCCGATGTGCTCAACTCGCTGCCATCGAAGCTGGGGCTCAACTTCCAGCTGACCGAGATCGAGTTCGGGATCTACGGCTTCCTGCTGGTGATGATGATGATCCTGCGCCCGCAGGGGCTGATTCCCGAACGCAGGCGCCGCCTCGAGCTGACCGCGAAGGTCTCGGTCAGCTCGACCGATGCGGAGCTCGCGGAGCCTTCCTCATTCCGGACCACGGGGGTCGAGGAATGACGACCAGTACCGTCGCCCCCAGCGCGACTTTCGCCATGCGCGTAGAGCGCCTGGTCAAGGAGTTCGGCGGACTCCGGGCGGTTGACGACGTCTCCCTCGACATACCGCAGCACTCGATCGTCTCGATGATCGGCCCCAACGGCGCCGGCAAGACGACCGTGTTCAACATGCTGACCGGCCTCTACAAGCCGACCTCCGGGCGGATCCTGTTCGGAAGACGCGACATCACGCGCGCCCGACCGGACATCATCACCGGCCTCGGCGTGGCGCGCACGTTCCAGAACATCCGCCTGTTCGGCGCGATGAGTGCGGTCGAGAACGTGATCGTCGGTCGGCACGCGCGGATGCGCGCCGGCCTGTTCGGGTCGATACTCAGGCCCCCGTGGGTGCGGCGGGAGGAGCGCGCGGTGCGCGAGCGGGCGCGCGAGCTCCTGGCGTACGTCGGTTTGCGCGAGGAAGGCTTCGACCAGCTCGCCGCCCAGCTGCCCTACGGCGATCAGCGCCGGGTCGAGATCGCCCGAGCGCTGGCCTCGGATCCGACCCTCTTGCTCCTCGACGAGCCGACCGCGGGCATGAACCCGCAGGAGTCCTCGGCGCTCACCGGCTTCATGCGCCAGCTTCGCGATGAGCTCAGACTGACCATCCTGCTCATCGAGCACGACATGAAGGTGGTCATGGACGTCTCCGAGCGCGTCACCGTGCTGGACCACGGTCAGAAGATCGCCGAAGGCCCGCCCGAGGAGGTGCGCGCCAACCCGGATGTGATCGAGGCCTACCTGGGGGCGCCGCAGTGAGCCTCCTCGAGGTCACCGAAGTGCGGGCTCGCTACGGCTCGATAGAGGCACTGAAAGGCGTCTCCCTCAAGGTGGGGGAAGGCGAGGTCGTCACGCTGATCGGCTCAAACGGCGCCGGGAAGTCGACCACTCTGCGGTCGATCTCGGGGCTGACGCCGGCAACCGCCGGCAAGGTCGTGTTCGATGGCGAGGACATCACGCGCGTGCCGGCTCACGACATCGTCGGGCGCGGGATCGCGCTATCGCCGGAGGGACGCCACACCTTTCCCCGGATGACCGTGCGAGACAACCTCGAGCTCGGGGCGTATCTGCGCCGCGGCCCGGAGGTGTCCGAGGACTTCGACCGGGTCTACAGCCTGTTTCCGCGTCTGAAAGAGCGCGAGCGCCAGAAGGCGGGCACGATGTCCGGCGGCGAGCAGCAGATGCTGGCGATCGGCCGCGCGCTGATGGCCCGCCCCAAGCTCCTCATGCTCGATGAGCCCTCGATGGGCATCGCTCCGATCCTGGTCGCCCGGATCTACGAGACGATCGTGGAGATCAACAAATCGGGAGTGGCCATCCTGCTCGTCGAGCAGAACGCCAACTACGCGCTCGAGACCGCGCGCCGCGGATACGTGATGGAGACCGGCCGGATCGTGTTGACCGGCGAGTCCGGTCAGTTGCGCGACGACCCCGAAGTCCAGAGGGCGTACCTGGGCGCATGATCCTCCTCGCCAGCATCGGGCCCAAGGCGCTCTATCTGCTGTTCGTGTGGCTTCTGTCGGCGGCCGCCGCATCGTGGCTGGCGGACCGCAAGGGCTACGGAGAGCGGGTCGGGCTCACGTTCGGCTTGCTGCTGTCGGTTATCGGGCTGGTGATCGTGCTCATCCTCCCCGGGCGGCCCGGCTCGCGGTGGAAGGTCGACGGGCCGCTGCCGCGGCGGGGGTCGCGCCGGACGGGGGGCCAGCCGCCCGCATAGACGGGGGCCCGGCCCCAAGCCCCGGAGAGGCGTCCGCTTTTGACGACGCTGGGAGCCTGTCGCACAAATCGCGACGGGTGCACCCAAGTTGTGAGCCGATGACAAACGACGTATCTCGGCAACCACGCGCCGAAGGGACGTGGTTGACCCTTTGACGAACATACGCGCGTAAAGTCACGCACGTGGCCGCTCTCCGCGATTTCGCCCTGCGGCTCATCGTGATGGACACAGCGCGGTTCGTTTTTGCAACACCCTCTGGCCGTCGCGAAAAGCGGACGCCTCTCGGTTGCGCCGGCGCCGCCACCGACCCACCCACCGGACGCCTCTCGGTTGCGCCGGCGCCGCCACCGATCAACCGACCAACCTATCGACCCGGAAGCGCTCCAAACTCCTCCGGCGCCCCGAACTCGATCTGCGCGTCCGCGTCTCCGGCTCCGCTCGCCAGCGCCTCCTCCGCCACCGCTGCGGCCACGGCCCCCACCACGTCGCGATTGAATACCGACGGGATGATGTAGTCCTCGCGCAGCTCGTCGTCGGCCACGATCCGGGCCATCGCCTGCGCCGCCCCCATCTTCATCGACTCGGTGATCTGTCTCGCGTGCACGTCCAGTGCGCCCCGGAACATGCCCGGGAAGCACAGCACGTTGTTGATCTGGTTCGGGTAGTCCGAGCGCCCCGTCGCCACCACGCGGGCAAACGCGGCCGCCTCCTCGGGTGAGACCTCCGGATCGGGGTTGGCCATCGCGAACACGATCGCCTCGGGGTTCATGGCCGCGAGCGCCCGCGCCTCGAGGACCCTCCCTCCGGACAGCCCGATGAACACGTCCGCGCCCTCGAGGACGTCGACTAACCCACCCGATCGACGCTCCGGGTTCGTCACCAGAGCGAGTTCCCGGTGGACCGGAGACATGGTCCCGTCGAGGTAATCCTCGCGCTCCACGTGCACCGCCCCGCCGAGGTCGACGCCGGTGATGTGCCGCGCGCCCGCCCCAAGCAGGATCCTCGTCACCGCCACCCCGGCGGCGCCGAGCCCCACGATCACGATCCGCGCGTCCTCCATCCGTCGCCCGGTCAGCCTCAAGGCGTTCAACAGGGCCGCGAGCGTGACCACGGCCGTCCCGTGCTGGTCGTCGTGGAACACCGGGATGTCGAGCTCCGCCCGCAGCCGGCTCTCGATCTCAAAGCACCGCGGCGCCGAGATGTCCTCCAGGTTGACGCCCCCGAAGCCGGGAGCGATCGCGCGGACCACGGACACGATCTCATCCGGGTCGCGCGTGTCCAGACACACCGGGAAGGCATCGACGCCGGCGAACTCCTTGAACAGCATCGCCTTGCCCTCCATGACCGGCATCGCCGCCCGGGGTCCGATGTCGCCCAGCCCCAGAACCGCCGTCCCGTCGGACACGACCGCGACCGTGTTGCGTTTGATCGTGTACTGGAACGCCTTGTCTGGGTCGGCGGCGATCGCCGCGCACACCCGCGCCACCCCGGGGGTGTAGGCCATCGACAGATCGTCCCTGGTCTTCACTGGGCTCTTGTTGCGAAGCTCGATCTTCCCGCCCAGGTGCACCTGGAAGGTGCGATCGGTGATGTCGAGAACCCGCACGCCCTCGACCGCCCCGACCGCCTCGGTGAGCCGCGGCCACTCCGACGCATCCGCCGTCTCCACGGTGATGTCGCGGACGGTGTGCCGAGGGGAGCTCTGGACGAGGTCGACGGCGCCGATCGTCCCGCCGGCTTGGCCGATCGCGGTGGCGACCTTGCCGAGCATGCCCGGCCGGTGCTCGATCTCGAGCCGGAAAACGACGCTGTACTGCGCACTCGGTGTAGACGCCAATTCAGGAGATAGCCTGACAGAAGAGATGCCCGACGAGCTATTCCTGATCGACGGAAACAGCCTGGCCTACCGGGCGTTCTTCGCGCTGCCCGAATCGATCGCCACCTCGACCGGGTTTCCCACCAACACGATCTTCGGGTTCGCTTCGATGCTGGTCAAGATCCTCACCGACTACGGTCCCAGGGCCACGGTCGTCGTGTGGGACAAGGGTTACACCGGCCGCAAGGAGCTCTACACCGACTACAAGGCCCAGCGCAGCACGCGTCCCGACCTGCTGAAGGAGCAGTGGCCGGCGCTCGAGCCGCTGGTCGAGGCGTTCGGCTACCAGAACCTCGCCGTCGAGGGTTACGAGGCCGACGACGTGATCGCATCGATCGTCGAGCGCGCCCGTCACGCCGAGCCGGCGATCCCGGTCATGGTCGTGACCGGCGACCGCGACGCGTACCAGCTGGTGGACAACGGGGTGCGCATCATGACCACCTCCCGGGGCATCACCGACACGCGTGTGTACGACCGCGACGGGGTGCTCGAGCGATACGGGATCCCGCCCGAGCTGATCCCCGACTTCATCGGCCTGAAGGGCGACACGAGCGACAACATCCCGGGCGTCCCGGGCATCGGCGATAAGACCGCCGCCGAATTGCTCCAACGATTCGGATCCCTGGAAGACGTCCTCGATCACGTCGAGCAGATCAGCGGCGCCAAGCGCAAGCAGAACCTGGCCGAGCACGCGGAAGCTGCGCGGATCTCCAAGCAGCTCGCCACGGTCAAGCGCGACATCCCGGTGGAACTCGACTTGACATCGTTCGTCGCCACCGCCCCCGACCGCTCGAAGCTGCGCGACACCTTCCGCCAGTACGAGCTGCGGGAGCCTCTGCGCCGCCTCGAGGAGGCGCTCGGTTCCGCCGATGCCGCCGCGCCACCCCCCGCGGCCGATCACGCGCTCACGGCGCGCCTGCGCGCCGGAACGGTCGAAGACCTGAAACGCCTGCCCGAGACCGAGATCTCGGTAACGGTTCGAGCACCGCAGGCCCCCGACGACGCTCTGTTCGCACCGGAGGAGAGCTCGCGCTTCGGCGCCCATGCAGACGGCGCGCCGATGGTGCTCGCGGGAGAGTGCGAGCGTCCCGAGGACGTCGTCCAGGCGCTGGGGACCCGGCCCGTGATCGCCCACGACGCGAAGTCGCTGGGCGAGGTCCCGGCCACGCTCGCCCACGACACCGAGGTCGCCGCCTACCTGCTCGAGCCGGCGCGTCGCGCCTACCCGTTTCGCGAGCTTTGCGAGGAGCGCGGGCTCGCTGCGGACCTCGAAGATGAGGTAGCCGCCGACGCGCTGCTCGCCGGCGCGCTCGCGGCGTGGCAGCGCGAGGAGATCCGCGGACGCGGGCTGACCGACCTGCTTGAGACCGTCGAGCTGCCGCTGGTGCGCGTGCTGCGCGAGATGGAGCTCGCGGGCCTCAAGCTCGACACCGATCGCCTCAGGGAGATCTCCGCGCGCGTCAAGGACGAGGCCGACGCGCTCGAGCGGGAGATCTTCGAGATGACCGGCGAGCAGTTCATACTCGGGTCGCCCAAGCAGCTCGAGGAGGTCCTGTTCGGCAAGCTCGGCCTGTCGCGCAAGCGCCGCGGCAAGACCGGCTACTCGACCGACGCCCGCGTGCTCCAGGCGATCCGCGGCGAGCACCCGGTGATCCCGAAGATCGAGCGCTGGCGAGAGCTGACCAAGCTCGCGCAGACCTACCTCGACGCGCTGCCGCTGCTGATCGCGCAGGACGGGCGGCTGCACACCACGTTCAACCAGACCGCGGCGACCACGGGCAGGCTGTCCTCCAACAACCCCAACCTTCAGAACATTCCGATCCGCACCGCGCTGGGGCGCGAGATCAGGGCCTGCTTCGTGGCCGAACCCGGGAACCTGCTCGTCTCAGCCGACTACTCGCAGGTCGAGCTCAGGCTGCTGGCGCACATCGCCGATGAACAAGCGCTCAAGGAGATCTTCAGAAAGGGCGAGGACGTCCACACCGCCACCGCCTGCCGCGTGTTTGGGGTAACGCCCGACCAGATCGACCCGGGCATGCGTTCACAGTCCAAGATGATCAACTACGGCATCGTCTACGGCCTGTCGGCGTGGGGGATGGCGGACCGCCTGGACATCCCCCAGGAGGAGGCCGACGAGTTCATCCAGCGCTATCTCGCCGGGTTCCCGGCCGTCGCGCGCTTCATCGAGGACACGATCGCCCAGGGCACCGAGCACGGATACGTCTCCACTCTGTTCGGCCGCCGGCGCCAGGTCCCGGAGCTCCGCGCGCGGCGGTGGGAGCTGCGCCGGCAGGGAGAGCGCTTCGCGGTCAACATGGTCATCCAGGGAACCGCCGCCGACATCATGAAGGTGGCGATGGTCCGCTGCGACCAGGCGCTGAAGCGAGCCGCGCTGCGGACGCGGATGGTCCTCCAGATCCACGACGAGCTGCTGTTCGAGGGGCCCGCCGGGGAGGTCGAACAGGTGCAGCAGATCGCCTGCGAGCAGATGGGCGGAGCGTTCGAGATGGATCCGCCGCTCGCGGTCGATGTGGGCATCGGCTCCGACTGGCTATCGGCGAAGTGAGGCGACCGCTGCCAGTCGCGGCGGTCCTCGCCCTCGCGCTCGTTTCGGCAGCAGTCTCCTCGGCCCCCGGCCGCGCCGCGCCGGCACGAGCGGCCGCGCGAGCCCACCCCATCGCAGGGCTCATCCGCGACGTCCCCACCGGCACCCGGATCCGGCCGCCGATCGTCGCCGGCACCGCGAACCTGGCCTACGGCGGCGGGCCGGTGCTCCACTCCAACCGCACCCACGTGATCTTCTGGCAGCCGTCGGGTTCGGGTCTCGGCTTCGACGCGACGTACGAGGCGCTGATCGAGACGTTCCTTGGCCGCGTCGCCGCCGACAGCCACAAGACCACCAACCCGTACGGCCTCAGCGGCCAGTACCGGGACAACCAAGGGCCGGCGGTGTATGCCTCGACCTACGGAAGTGCGGTGACCGACGCCGATCCGCTCCCGCCGGCGCCCTACGCCTGTGCCGAGCCGGCGGGAACCGGTCCCGGGTGGCCGGTGTGCCTCACCGACGCTCAGCTTCAGGCGGAGGTCGACCACGTCGTCACCGCCGATCAGCTTCCCAACGGCGTGGGAGACGTCTACTTTCTCGTCTTGCCGCAGGGCTTCGGCAGCTGCGTGTCATCGGGCCCGGGCAACTGCGCGCTCGGGGGCAGCGGGACCGGGTACTGCGGCTATCACTCCCAGACCGCCCTCGGGGTGCTCTACGCCGTCATCCCGTACAACGCGGTCCCCGGCCACTGCCAGTCGGACAACCCCCGACCCAGCGGGAGCTCCGCCGACCCGACGATCTCGACGATCTCCCACGAGCACAACGAGATGGTCACCGATCCCGAGAGCGACGCCTGGATCAACCCCGACGGCAACGAGGACGGAGACCTGTGCATCACGAACTTCGGCCCGACGCTGGCGGGCAACGGGTCGGACGCGTACAACGAGGTCATCGACGGGGGCCACTACTACCTGCAGGAGGAGTGGAGCAACGAGAACCGCGCCTGCCAGCCGCGGGCCAGGCCCGACCGGCTTTGGTTCCAGACGCCCGTCCACCGACAGGCCCGCAGGCCGCTGCGGTTTACCGCTCACGCGAGCATGCCCTACGGCTCGATCACCGCCTACAACTGGTACTACGGCGACGGCGCCACCGGACACGGCCGCGTGGCCACGCACGCCTACAGGCGCCCCGGCAGCTACCGCCTGGTGCTGCGGACCACCGACAGCGCCGGCAACTGGGCCTACGACGCGGTCACGATCGGGATCTCGCGCCCCGGAACGCGCTCACCCACGAAGCCCGGATGAGCGACGGCCAGATAGTGGCCGAACGCCCAGTCCAGAAAGCGCTTGCGGTCGATCGCCCGCAGCGACCCCGCCAGCAGCCTCGGCGCCAGCCGTGGGATCAGGCGCTGGGCGCGGAGCATCCAACGGAACGGGAGCGCGTGGCTGGCCGAGAACGCGTGATACCGCGCCAGGGCCCGGTCGTGACCCTGCCAGCCGGCCACGACGGCCCGCAGCTCGCGCCCGCAGGCGAGCCCGAAGTAGAGCGCGGTCCGGATCCCTTCGGCCGTGAGCGGCAGGCAGTGGCCCGCGGAGTCGCCGACGAAGAACACGCCGTCCTCGGTCGCGTCGCGCAGGGCGTGCGGGATCCAGTTGCCCTGGTATCGCACCGTGTCGGCACTGAGGTCGCGCGCCAGCCGCACCGTCGGCTCGCGCACGTGGAAGCGAGGATCGAACGACCCCACGCCGATGCGGAGCTCGCCGTCGGCGGGAAAGCTCCATCCGTACCCCGCGGGCACGTACGAGCGGTCGATCCAGACCTCCATGTCCTGCCCCGAGCCGAACGGGTGCACCTCGAGACCGCGCGACAAGAGAGCCTCCGGGGGCTGGATGGTCTCGCCGGCGCCCAGTACGCGTCGCCAGCCGAGGGCGTCGACGATCGCGCCGGCACGGATCTCGCCCCGGTCGGTGTGCACGGTGCGCTCCCGCCGCCCGTGGACCGTGGCCGTCTCAAAGGCGAACGACCC
>Ga0213881_10001306_pt1 | contig 12210 bp, 10 predicted proteins | sample BarmaccoBMER_R08_FD_160104 | JGI IMG/M metagenome (GOLD analysis project Ga0213881, IMG submission 160104) | Barbacenia macrantha exposed rock microbial communities from rupestrian grasslands, the National Park of Serra do Cipo, Brazil - ER_R08 ... | reverse complement strand
AGAACCCGATCACGCAAATCTTGCCCATAGGTCTGACCGCGACGCCACGTCATCCGAGTCCTCCGACATCAGCCGGATCGTCACGAATCACATCAAACCGCGTCGCTCAAAGCCAATCAGCGATTCCACCCTCAACGGACCCGCTCTAAGGCCGTACTCGGAATCGTAGCGTCGGCCGAAGATTCGGAAGCAATGGAGGTGGAGATCCTCCCAGCCCATCGCCGCTTGGATCGCAACGTGGAGGTCGGCCAGAGTCGCCGTCAAGCTCACTTCGAGCCTTCGCCATACCGCAGCCGGTTGCCCCCGTTTTGGGATGCACTCTACCTCGTCCGTTCGGATGATCGCCGGCGAATGGGCTCTGTTCGCGGAACCGAACAAGGAGTTCATCGGGAATTACCGAAGCGGAGACGACATTGCGGAACTGATCCCCAACAAAGATCTTGCCTCGCTTAGATGGACGCAGCCGAGGCGGCCACGGAGGGACCGCGTGGGTTAGGTGCCGGTCAAGTCTCCGGCTGTGCGCGCGAGGCTCATCCTTCCCTGCCGAAGTCATCTCTGCACGACTGCCCTTCCACGGCGCGAGGTCGCCATTCGTTCCTCGAGCCCAATCGCGATCAGGCTCAGCGCAGCCCGCACGCGCCTCGCATATCAGGCACATTCACCTACTCAGCGGCCTGCTTGGAGGGCGCAGCGAGGGGCGCCCTTCGCTCGGCGAGCATGCGGGCCTTCAGCGCCTCCCGCATCGTCTGGAAGACGACGTACAACATCGGGATCATGAGCACTCCCACGCTCGAGGCGGCCACCATGCCCCAGAACACCGGGGTCCCCACAGCCCGGCGGCTGATCTCGGACGCTCCGGTCGCGACAACGAGCGGGTAAAGGCCGAGGATAAAGGAGATGCTCGTCATCATCACAGCGCGGAACCGCAGGCGGGCGCCGAGCACCGCCGCTTCCTGGATCGACTTGCCGTGCTCGCGCTGCTCCTTGGCGAATTCGATGATCAGAATCCCATTCTTCGCAGCCAGCGCAATGAGCACCACGATTCCGATCTGCGCGTAGAGGTCGAGCGAAAGCCCTGACAGCCCGATTGAGGTGATCGCTCCCAGAATGCCGACCGCGACCGAGAGCAGAACCGGAACCGGGATGGTCCAGCTTTCGTACAGCCCGACCAGAAACAAAAATGCGAACAGGATCGCGAGCGCGAGAATGGCGGTAGTCTGCCCAGAGGCTGCCTTCTCTTGGTAAGCGGTTCCGGTCCATTGGAACCCGTAACCGCGTGGCAGCGTCTCGCGGCTGAGCCTTTCCATCGCCGCCAACGCATCTCCGGTGCTGCGGCCGGCGGTCGGCTCGCCGTTGATGGTGAGGCTGCGTACGTTGTTGTAGCGGACCACGATCGGCGGACCGAACCGGATCGAAGCCTCGGCGAGGGCACGGATCGGGACGATGCTGCCGTTCTGCGTTCGTACGTGCACCCTGTAGATGTCGTCGATGGAGGCGCGGTCGCTTGCTTCCGCTTGGATACTGACCTGCCATGTGCGCCCGAACAGGTTGAAGTCGTTCACGTAGGCGCTGCCGAGCGAAGCCTGCAGCGCGCTGAAGACGTCATTGAGCGGGACGCCCAGTACTTGGGCCTTGTCCCGATCGATCTTGAGGTAGACCGTGGGGGTGTTGGCCACATAGGTCGAGAAGACCCGCTGCAGCGCCGGGTCCTGGTTGGCAGCCAGCACTAGCGCGCGCATGACGGCCGCCATCTCCGCCGGTGGGCGCCCCTCCGGGTTCTGCAGCTGGTATTCGAACCCGCCCCCCGTGCCGAGGCCTATGATGGGGGGCAGATTGAACGGGACCACCTGCGCCGCAATACCGGCGGTCTCGCGCGCGACACCGGCGAGCAAGCCGTTCACCTTCGCGGCCGCCGTCTGGCGATCCTTGAACGGTTCGAGGGTGACGATGAAAAACGCGCTGTTGGACTGTGCCAGACCGCTCAGTTGGCTGAAGCCGGCCACCGTGCTGATGTGCCTGATGCCCGGCAGGCGCCCGATCGCCTGCTCGACCTGGATTGCGACGTCGCGCGTCCGGTTTAGCGAAGCCGCCTCGGCCAGCCGGAGCTCGGCGAAGAACGCGCCCTGATCCTCTTGTGGCAAGAAGCCGGTTGGCGTCCGGGCGCCGACGCTGATGATCCCGAACGCGATGGCCGCGAGCGCCACGAGGCTCAGCGCAGAAACGCGCACCGCCCGGACTACGAGATAGGCGTATCCGTCGCGGACGCGGTCGATCGCCCGCGACACATAGCCCATGACGCCGCGCCTCGGCCCGCGATGCGGCCTGAGCAGCACGCCGCAGAGCGCTGGGGACAGGGTCAGCGCGTTTATCATGGAGAACACCATCGACACGCTGATCGTGACTGCGAACTGCCGGAACAAGGATCCGGAGATGCCTGGGATGAAGGCCAGGGGAACGAATACCGAAAGCAGGACCAGGGTCGTGGCGATGACCGGCGCGAAGATCGTCTCCATCGCTTTCTTGGTCGCCTCGGCGGGCGACAACTCGGGATGTTCCTCGAGCATCGCCTCCACGGTTTCGACGACGACGATCGCATCATCCACCACGATCCCGATCGCCAGCACCATGCCCAGAAGAGAGATCGTATTGGCCGTGTAGCCCAGGGCCAGCATCACGGCGAAGGTGCCGATCAGGCTGACCGGGATGGCGACCAACGGGATGAAAGTCGCGCGCACGCTGCCGAGAAACAGGAAGACCACGACAACGACAAGGACGAACGCCTCGGCTAGCGTCTTGAGCACCTCGTGGATGGTGAGATTGACGAACACGGTCGTGTCGTAAACGACCTGATCCTCGAGCCCGTCGGGAAAGGTCGCCCGCAACTGCGCCATGGTCGTCTTGATTTTGGCTGCCACAGCGACTGCATTTGCGCCTGGCGCGAGATAGGTGGCGATGAGGATCGCCGGCTTGCCGTCGGTCCGGGTCTCGACGTCTCGGATGGCGGCCCCCAGTTCTAGTCGCGCCACGTCACGGACGCGGAGCACCGATCCGTCCGGATTGGCGCGGACGATGATGTTGCCGAATTCGTCCGTGCTGGTCAGCCGCCCCTGGGTCTGAATGTTGAGTTGCAACGACGCGTCGCTGATCGGCTGTGCGCCGATCCGGCCGACGGGTGCGATCCGGTTCTGCCGCTGGATCGCGGCGACGATGTCGGCGGGGGTGAGGTTCAGCCCCGCGAGCTTGTCGGTTTCGAACCAGATCCGCATCGCGTAGTCAAGCGCGCCGAGCATGACGGCGTCGCCCACGCCGTCAACCTGTTTCAGCTGATCGATGATGTTGATCATCACGTAGTTGCTGATGAACAGAGGATCCTGCATTCCATTCGTGGAATGGAGTGAGATCACCTCAAGCATTGCCGACGACTTCTTCTTTACGGAGAGCCCTTGCTGCTGCACCTCCTGCGGCAGCTTCGCGAGCGCGAGCTGGACGCGGTTGTTGACGTTGACCGTGTTCTGATCCGGATCGGTCCCGACCGCGAAGCTGACCAGCAGCGTATAACTGCCGTCGTTGCCGCTGGTCGACTTCATGTAGATCATCTTGTCGACGCCGATGACCCTGCTCTCGATCAGTTGGCCGACGGTAGCTTCCACTGTTTCGGCAGAAGCGCCGGGGAAGCGGGCGGTGACCTCGACCTGCGGCGGCACGATGTCCGGGAATTGTGCGACGGGGATGCGCATGAGTGAGATCGCGCCAGCGATGACCATCACGATCGCGATCACGATGGCGAGCCGCGGCCGGTCAACGAAGACCTTGGAGATCATTGCCGCTTAGCCCGCGACGGCGCCGGGTCGCGGCGCGACAACGCCGCCCGGACGGGCGCGCTGCGCGCCTTCCGTGATGACCAGCGTTCCCGGATCGAGGCCGCTCTCGACCACCGATTGCCCCGCCGGGCCGCGTCCGAGCTTGATGCGGCGCTGCTCGACCTTGTTGTCGGGGCCGACGATCAGGACGAAAGCGCCGGCCTGATCCATCTGCACCGCCGACTCGGGAATGACCGTGGCCATTTGCGGCTGCTGCGCCTCGACGATCACGCCCACGAACTGCCCATCCGAGAGCAGTTCTTGTGGGTTGGGAACCTCCGCCTGGACGAGCGCGGTATCCGTCGTCTTGTCCGTCTGCACGTCGATAAAGTTCACCCGGCCGATCTCGGCATAGATCGATCCGTCTGGCAGTCTCAGCTTCACACGGACGGAATCCGGACCTCCGCCGCGCCGCCTGAACTCGAGCAACTGACGCTGACTTATCGGGAACACGACCCGCATCGGATTCTGGCGGACGACGACGGTCAGCACGCCCGTGTCGGGGCCGACCACGTTTCCCGCACTGACGGCCGCCCGGCCGACCTCGCCCTCGATCGGACTGCGGATTTCGGTGTAGCCCAGGTTGATCAGAGCCTGGCGAAGCGCTGCCTGCGCGCCCGATACACCTGCCGCGGCGACGCCCTGCTCGGCCACGCGCTGGTCCAAAGTCGACCGTGGGGTCGCATTGGTCTTGACCAGCTCGCGTGCTCGATCAACTTGGAAGTTCGCAAATTGCAGTTGGGCCTGCGCGCTTTGAACCGAGGCAGCCTTCGCCGCCGCGTCCGCGTCAAACTGACCGCGCTCGATGGTGAACAGCAGGTCGCCCTTGGCGACGATCTGTCCATCCTGGAAGTGGCGCTCGTTCAGATACCCGGTTACCCGAGCGCGGATGTCGACCTTCTCAGTTGCCTCGATGCGGCCCACGAACTCGGCGGATTGCGTCACCGGCTGCTGTTCAGCGGCAGTCACGATCACCGCGGGCACCTGCGCAGCCGGTTGTGGCGGCGCCTTCTTCTCGTCACACCCGGAGAGAGCGATTGTCAGCAACCCTAACCCCATCAGCGTGGTGATGGCGGGCCCGTGCCGATGACGTACCGCACCCACGATACCGGATCGACTCACCATCTCGTCCACCCCTCCGGCCATGACCGCGGCTAGCTCACCTTCGTCGGCCCGCTGCTCTCCAAGGCGGGCAGAGGCGCAGCCGCGTCGCGTTGCGCCAAGCGCAGTGTGAGCCATCCCAGCACCCCGGCCAGCACCGAGCCGGCGAGGACACCGATCTTCACGGCGTCCTGCAGGCCTCCATCCTCGCCGAAGCATAGCGCCCCGATAAAGAGGCTCATCGTGAATCCGATCCCGCAGAGTAGGGAGATGCCGAGCAACTGCGGTACGCTCGCCCGAGGTGGCATCTCGGCCAGGCGCAAGCGGATAGTCAGGAACGCGCTGCCGAAAACTCCAACCAGCTTGCCGACGAACAGCCCGGCGGCGATGCCCAGCGTGAGCTGATTCAGCACGGAACCGGGCGTCACCCCGGCAAACGACACGCCCGCATTGGCAAATCCGAACACCGGGATGACGAGGAATGCGACCCATGGCTGCAATGCGTGCTCGAGCTCGTGCAGCGGTGAGTGGTCCACACCCGCCGATCTGAGTGGAATGCTCAGCGCGAGTACAACCCCGGCTATCGTAGCATGAACGCCCGACTTCAGCATGAACACCCAGAGGAGAGCGCCGACCAGCAGGTAGAAGACGAGTCGCGTCACGCCGGCCAGGTTCATTGTCACAAGCAGCGCGCAAGCGGCGGCCGCAAGTGCCAAATAGAGCAGGGAGATGTTGCTCGTGTAGACCAGCGCGATGATGATCACGGCGCCAAGGTCGTCGATGATGGCGAGCGCCGTCAGGAACACCTTCAATGATGGCGGCACGCGCGAGCCGAGCAGCGCCAGGACCCCAAGCGCGAAGGCGATGTCCGTCGCGGCCGGGATCGCCCAGCCGCGTACCGTCTCCGGATTGCCCCAGTTGAGCGCCAGAAAGACGAGTGTCGGAACTACGATGCCGCCCAACGCCGCAACCCCAGGCAGGATGCGCTGATCCCAGCTAGCCAGTTCTCCCTCGAGCACCTCGCGCTTGATCTCCAGACCGACCAGCAGGAAGAAGACGGCCATGAAGGCGTCATTGATCCAGTGCTGCACGTTGAGCGGGCCGACATAGGCGTGGAGCGCGCCGAAATAGAACGTCGCGAGCGGCGAGTTCGCGACCACCAACCCCAGCGCCACGGCGCCAATCAGCACCAGCCCCGACGCGGCCTGGATCTCCAGCAGTTCTTGCAGCGGCGAGGCAGACTGGTCCGAGCGTGTCAAGGCCGCCATGTCTTCCACCGTGCCCGTCTAGGTTTCCGACACCGGCATGCTAGCGGACCGCCCAGCGGTTCTCGGTCGACGCATGGCCTGCCCCGGCGTGTTGTGCAACGACCGGGTAGTCGTCAAGGAACTTGCGCAGCTCCGGAGATGTTGTGACCGCATCATATCCCGCCTGCACGAGACGGTTCACGTCGCCCCGGTCGATCGATAGGCCGGTCGGGATTGCGAGCAGCGCTTCCTTCTCGGAGCTGTCGGGAATCCCGGCGAGCGATATATGCACGAGCTTGGATCGCACGTCGTCGCAGTGAGCGCCGTCCACGATCGCGCCATCGGCGCATCTCGCCGCACGCAGCTTGTCCGTGAGCAAAGCCATCTGCTGTACGACTGCGTTGAGTGTCTCGAAATTATAGCTGTCGATCTGCGCGCCGCTGACGAGCCCGAGAATCGACAATAGCCCGCCGACGTCCTTGCGTTGCGCGACGGAGCTGTCCTGGGTGCCCTGGCCGTCGACGCTCACCAGAAGCAGCCGTCTTACGCCGAGATAGCCACGGGCGCGCAGGTCTACGGCCGAGATGGCCTGCATCATGCCGCCAGTGCTTCGCATGGCGAGATTATCGGAGATGCCGCCGTCTGCGAGATGCAGGTAGCGGGTGCGGTTCGGATCGAGATAGCGCTCAGCACGAAAGGCCTCAACCCCGACCCTCGAGAGCGGGTTATTGTGTTCTTCGGGACTGACGCGGCGCAGCCAGCCAGGCTTGCGCCCGCCACAAGCGGCGGCATGACTAGTCAGGGTGATCGGCGAGAATAGGCCCGGGAAACCATTGGACGCCGCCACTGCACGCGATATCGGCAAGGCGGACAGGTCCGAACAGATGAGATCGAACGTCTCCTGCGTGAGCAGGAGCGGCGTGCCGTACGAAATGTCGGTGGCGCCGATCGCGATCAGAGGTCGTCCGCGGGCCTCCAGATCGTGGAACGTGGCCCCGTGGAACATGGTCCGATCATAGACCCGATCCATGAAGTCGTTGGTTCCCACCCCGGGCTCCACAAGCCAAGTCCAATTCCAGGGGAGCAGGTAGGTCCCGTAGATGTAGCTGTTGGTATCGTCGTAGAGGAAGTCGGTTTCGAACTGACCAAACGTCTTCTCGCGGTAGAGGCCGTAGTAGGCGGCCGGAAAGCTGCCGCCGGACACGCCCGACATCGCATCGACCTGGCTGAGGAGCGACCTGGGCCCACGCCTTGTCGAGACCATCAGATCTCGCATGCCCTTCAGCGCGCCGTAGCCGAAGGAGGCGGACCGCTTGCCCCCGCCGGAAAACGCCACCAGAACCATCAGGTCGGGCGCATCCTCGGACACAGCAAGGCCGTCGAGCCGGTATCCACCCCGGGAGATACGGTCAGCGCCGATCGGCTCTAGTTTGGCCTGCGGCAGCGGCTTCGAGTCCACGATGCGCAGCGAGGCGCATCCGGTCGCCATCAGCATGACCGCAAGAAGGAGACAGGCTTTCACGGCACTGCGCCCGACCAGGTGCTTCAGCGGGAGCATCGTGAGGTCCGGGGCTTCCAACGGTTCATGGGCACTCGGCTGCCGTATTCAGTATTTCCACGGTCCCGTCGCGGTAGGCCATCCCAGTTCTGGTATGATGACCAGGGCCAGTCCGCTATCCGTTTCCCGCATGCTCCGGCCCTGCGGGGCCCAGCGCTTCCCTGGCCAGCGCTATCGAGCGGGCGAGCATCGCTGAGCGTTGCCGGGCCTCGGCCTGCAGCTGCATGATCCCCTCTCCGATCCTGGTTTCCTGTTCGACCTTGGCATCGAGCTGGGCGCCGACCCGTTCCTGTTGGGCAATCAGGATGGCGAGCTTCGCCTCCGTTTCTTGCTCCAGCCGTGTCCGCATGCCTTCCGCCCTCTGCGACGCGATCAGCAGCCTGCCGCGCGTCGCTTTGGCCCGATTGACAATCGTCTTCGTTGCACTCTCGCCAAGACGGTCAAGCTCCTGCTCGAGGGCCTGCAACTCCATGTCGAGCGCCTCGATCTCCTCGATCGTACGCTGCAGCGCCGTGTCCGACCCAAACCGGCGGATGATGATGCCGCCGAGTTGCGCGAGCGCCGCATCCACCGGTCCGAGCCAGTGCTCGCCAATTTCAGCGACCACCGCCACGCTCGCACCCGACATTGCCGCAGACGCCGCCTCGATGAGATCGAAGTCGAGTCCAAGCGAGGCGAACTCGGTCAGCGTGTCGAGGCATGCCGGGCTCGATCCAGGCGGCCATCCCGGCTTACGGCTGGGACTTCCGAGCTGGACGAACAGCTCTGCGAGTACGCGGCTTGCCGACCCGAGCGGCCCCGGCGCGGCCGGACTCCGGAGGAACAAACACCCGTCAGGATCGCTGGCGACCAGCGCCATCCCGTACAGAACGATAGCGCCTGCCTCGTGGAGCGCCTCGAAGGTCCGCGCTGCCCGTTCGGCATAGGCCTCATCCGGAAGGACGGCGATCAAGAAGCGGCTGGTCATCTCTTGTCCGCACGAGCGCTCGGACCGGCAGCGAGAGCTGCCGCGAGCGGATTACAAGCAAGACGGCCTTCTCACTCTCACGCTGGCCGGTCCTGTCCCTATCGCGTCGACCGCTTTGCGGGCAGTCTCTCCTACCGCGCCGGTGTGATAACCACCGCATCACCGCCCAGACTCAACATCAGGCCGGTCCGTCTGGCTTTGAGATGCAAGATGACGCCCGATCCGTTCTGCAGCCACAGGTTGCCTGCACTCCAGTTGCCGAGCGCCACCCCGTATCGCGCCTGCGCGTACTTTCCTGCAAACCGAGAAAGGGTGGGAAGGTCGTAGACCTCTCCTACAGCGTCAATCGTCGAAGCGCCGAGGCCACCGACCCCGAGCCCGGAGACGTTGAAGGGGTAGTCCCGACCCTGGTAGTGCAGCACTCCGTTGCCGGTGCTGCCGCTGCCGATATAGGCGACTTGCACCTGCCGCATCTCCACCGTGCCGTCTGGCGTCTTTCCGGCGATCGCGTCGGGTCCGACCTTGCCTTGTCCCGCGCACCCGGTCACGGCGCCCAGGAGAAGGACCAGGGCCAGGAAACTCGAGGCTCTCGGCCTGACCTGAAGTCGCTTGCTCCTGCTCACTGACGGCACTCCTTCCTGATAGGGATTCACAAACCACAAGCTCAGTGCCCGGGCGGCACGACGCTGACTGCCAGCGCATCCGTGAACGTAATGTCGACCTGATCGCCGATCTTCAGGCCGCGGCTGAATTGCTGCATCGCCCGCTGCTTAACGATCACGGTGCGGGGTACCCGATCTCATCTGTGTCCAGCGTGTGACGCCGGTCTGCCCCAGCGGTTGCGACAGAAGGATCGGTGTGGCCAGCATGACGCCGGCGATGGCCGGACCCATTGGTTGCCTGCGCATAATCGTCTCCATCGGCGTTGCATGTCCAGGTCGGGAGGGCAGCACATCGCGGGCCGGGTCACTATCCATTTCCCGCGGGGTCCGACTAACCGGCGTCCGCTATCGGGTCTCGTCCCGATTGAGCGGCCGGTCTGCGGAGGTCTTGGAAGCCACCTCTGGCTGGGGCGCGGCGCCGGCTGCCTGGCGTAGGGTCTCGGAGGGAGTTTCGCCGAACATCGCTTTGTACTCGGCCGCGAAGCGCCCGAAATGGAACAGGCCGAGGTCGGCCGCGACGGTCGTCACCGGGCCCTGTCCGCTTCGCAGCCGGCGGCGCGCCGCGTTCAGTCGCAATGCGCGTAGGTATGCCTTCGGCGCCACTCCGAAAGCCTCTTGGAACCCGATGTGGATGGTGCGTTCGGCGGCCCCGAGCAGGCGGCAGATCTCTCCGAGCGAAGGCGGCTGATCGAGCCTTGCGCGAAGCAGCGCATCCACTTGAAGCGCCAGTTGACGCCGGAACGGCACGACCTCGAGCCTTGCCGTGCCATCCGCATGAAAGCCTTCGAGCACGATCTGCAGCAGGGAATCCTGCAGTCGGCGGCTGGCCTCGACGGAGGTCGCGACGCCTGAAGCAATCACTGACTGGAGAGCTACCAAGGCATGCGCGCGCTGTTGGCCGTTCGGTGTTCCCGGCGGGGTCCGCAAGTACCAGTTTCCCCCGAGCGAGGATGTATCGACGTGGAAGCGGTCCCATAACTCCTGCACGAAGCGGGCGTGCGTCACGATGACGGCAACGCCGTCGAATGCATCCTGGGTCACGAAGTGCAACTCGTCGCCGGGCAGGCGAGCCGGGGCCGTCGTCTGTACATCGATGTCGCGACCGCGCGAGCGCATGCCGCCCGGTGCAGACAGGGCGAACGCAAGTCCGGCCGTTTGGGGCGGGTTCTCGCCTGTGATCAAAAGGGGACTGCTGGAGGTGAGCCGTGTGATTTGTACGTCGGACGTTGAGGCCACCTCTACCCGGGCCCGAAAATCGGGGCCGCGGAGCTGGTTCGCCCGCAAGTCCCAGTTAACGAACCCTGCGCCGAGACGGTCGATACTCTCGAATTCCTGGACCCGCGAGATACCGTCGAAGGAGGCCATGGCTCGCTCGAAGAGGTCGTCGGAATTCTACAGTTCCGATCTGTTCGAAGTCCACCCGTTCTGTCCCGGCACGGTGCTTTCGAGGCGATCTATCTGACGGCTATGAGATTCGGGGGCTTCGCGAGTTGGGGTGACCTGGCAAGGGCTCGATCCGGGTCACGCCGAATACGAAGCAGACAACGACGACGACCAGCATGACGCCACTGAGGGCGAAGCTGCTGGCGAACGATCCCGTCGCTTCGACGAGATAGCCCGTCACAAGGGGGCTGGCCGTGCCGCCGATCACCGATAACCCATTGACAGCTCCCGCGAAGCTTGCCGTCGAACGGGCAGGAGCCGTGGCAGTGGCGATGGCCAGAAATTGGGTGACTGCCAGGTTCAGCCCGAAATCCGCCAGCGACAGAACAGCGACGGCGCCTCCCCAAGAGGTGAACCAGGGACTGTAATGGGCGAGCACAACAGCATACCCATCACAATAATGCTGTTGCGCGTCAGGCTAACGCTCCAACCCTGTCGTAAGAGCGCATCGCCTGCCACACCGCTCGCTACGTTGCCAAGCACGCCGAAGCCGAAGATTGCAGCCGACATGAACCCTACGATTAAGACGTTCGTCTTCAGCAGGGAAGACAAATAGGTCGGTATCCACGTCAGGAACAGGAATTGGAGGTAGACGCTCCCCGTCATTCCAAGCAGGATTGCCCAGAACGCCCGGTACCGGAAGAAACGTGCGCCCTCGCGAATCGCCTCGCTCAAACTCGGCTCGGCTCCCGGCCGATGGTGGCCGAGGTTCCCGGGTAGAGCGATAGCCAGCACGGGATCGCCACTAGGGAGACTAGGGCGAGTACAAGGAAGGTACCTCGCCACCCAAGATATTCAACCAGGATACCGCCGGCTAAAAATGCAACGATCGGGCCGCACCGCACCGGCAGGGCGACGCCCAGTACGCAGGCCGAACCGATAGTCTCCTCCCTGAAGAAGGTGCGGATCGAACGTACCGCGATCGGCTGGCTGGGCGATTCGGCTACCCCAAGAAGGACGCGGCTACCCAACAGCACGGCGAAGCTTTGGGCGACCGACGTTGCTACCAGGCACACGCACCAGAATAATGCCCCCACGGTCTGGGCCCGGCGCGGCTCTAATCGGTCTACCAAGGGGCCAACCACCACGTTGCCGATCGCGTAACTCCAGAAAAACCCGGACAGGGCGATGCCAGAGGCCGCCGCGCCCCAACCGAAGTCGGCGCTCATGGCAGGCAACGCCAATCCAAGCATGGCTCGATTCAAAAGCTGATCGTTCCAAGACAGAAGATTGCAATGAGCACTCTGCGGGCTGTTATGGAAGTGCTATGTACTGATGAGAGTTGATCTACTTTGGTGCGAGTCAAAGCAGGGCGCAGCATGACGCTTACTCCGATCAGCGCGATCCGGACGCGAATAGCACGGCCTGCGCA
>Ga0213881_10001305_pt1 | contig 12210 bp, 14 predicted proteins | sample BarmaccoBMER_R08_FD_160104 | JGI IMG/M metagenome (GOLD analysis project Ga0213881, IMG submission 160104) | Barbacenia macrantha exposed rock microbial communities from rupestrian grasslands, the National Park of Serra do Cipo, Brazil - ER_R08 ... | reverse complement strand
CGAAGCGCTCGCTCATCCCGTCATCCCGCGTTCACCGTCCGACACCTGGCTTCATCCCGCGACCCCCAGATACGACCAGTCCTTTTTGATCCGCATCGCCAAGGGCGAGTGAAAATCGATCTCTTCGTATGCGCTGGGACCGGTTGCCCCGGGAGCCAGGAAGTCGCTGTAGAACGCCTCGACGGCCAGTGCCCGCACGTGAAGGAACGCAGGCGTGGCGGCGTGCGGCGCGAGCTGTTCCGGACCTCCGGGCGCCGCGTCGGCGAGCGCATCGATCGACTGGAGCGCGAGGTCCCGCTCCGCGGGCGACATCTGCCCGAGCACGGCATCGATGTAGACCACGGGGCCGACTCGACCGGAGCCCGGGACGATCGCTTCGCACAGCAACTCGAGTACGGTGGCGCGGTGCTCGTCGAGATTGCGCAACTCGACCGACATTGGAGGTGAACTCTAAGATGGCTATTCTGCGCGCGCATGCCGGGTGGGGACAGGATCGTTGTCGATGCGCGCAGGGGGGTCGTCCTCGTGCCGTCTCAGAACGGAGGCTCGCTCGGTGAGTGAGCGATCGTCCGAGGTCCACGCGGCCCGCGCGCTCGCCGAGCTGATCGTCGGCTTCGGCGCGAACGTTCAGCCGGGTCAGATCGTGGCGGTGTCCTCCGAGCCCGGGAAGGAAGGGCTGGCCCGAGCGGTCGCGGAAGCCGCGTACGACCGTGGCGCGCTGTTTGTCGACCTGAGCGTGTTCGATCTTCACTTCAAGCGAGCCCGCGCCCTGCGGGCTGCGCCCGACACGCTCGAATTCGTCCCGCCTTGGTACGGGGAGAGGGTGCGGGCGCTGGGCGAGCACCGATGCGCCACCGTTTCCCTGACTGGGCCGGTGGCGCCGCGCCTCATGGACGGGGTCGACCCGGCGCTGCTCGGCAAGGACCTGCTCCCTCGGATCAAGGAATCGATCGAGGTGGTGAACGAGCGCACGGTCAATTGGACCGTCGCGCCGTGCCCGACCCCGGACTGGGCCGAGCTGGTCTACCCGGAGCTGGAGCCGGCGGAGGCGCTGGAGCGGCTGTGGGAGGAGATCGCGCACGCGTGCCGGCTTGACGAGGACGACCCGGTCGCGGCATGGGTGCGGCGGATGGAGCGATTGGAGTCGGTGGCGCGACGCCTGGTCGAGCTCGAATTGGACCTTGTGCGCTTCGAGGGGCCGGGCACCGACCTGAGCATCGGGCTGTTCGCCTCGAGCCGCTGGCAGTGCGCCCGGATCTCCACGGTCGATGGGATCACGCACGCGCCGAACATCCCCACAGAGGAGGTGTTCACGACGCCCGATCCGGCTCGCGTCGAGGGCGTCGTCCGTTCGAGCAAGCCCCTGTTCGTCTCAGGCGTGAGGATCGAGGGCCTGCTCGTGCGGTTCGAAGGGGGACGCGCGGTCCAGATCGATGCCGATCACGGGGCAGAGACGCTCCGGGCAATGACCGCGCACGACGCGGGTGCTGCGCGCCTGGGGGAGGTCGCGCTCGTCGATCGCGATAGCCGGATCGGACAACTCGGCACCGTCTTTTTCGAGACGCTGCTCGACGAGAACGCCGCCAGTCACATCGCCCTCGGCGAGGGCTTCGACTTCGCCGTCGACCGCGACGCCGACCGCGAGCGCATCAACCGCAGCGATCTCCACCTCGACTTCATGGTCGGGGCCGACGATGTCTTGGTGACGGGGGTCGACCACGCTGGGCGCGAGGTGCCGCTCCTGCGGCACGGGGATTGGCAGATCTGACGCCGCAGTGGCCGGGCGCCGTCCTCCCGCGGCGGCGCCGCTCGATCGAAGAACGCGGCCACCCTCTCAGCCATCGCCGGCGCGGTAGGCTAGGTCCGCTCTCAGGAGAGGTGCCGGAGCGGTTGAACGGGCGCGACTGGAAATCGCGTAACGGGGGTTGACCTCGTTCGGGGGTTCGAATCCCCCCCTCTCCGCTCGCGGGCGGGATGTGGCCGTTCCACATCCGCGCGGCATGTGACCGTTCCACATCCACCCGGATTTACGGATTTTGCGGAAAATCAGTGCGCACAGCGGCAAAAAGAAACCCTCCAGGTTGTACAACTAGGCGGGTCTCGCCAACACTCTGGAGATCAGAAAAGCTAGGATCAGGGTAAGGGCATGAGGACAATGGAAGGATCCCGTCCGGCGTTGAGACTCGTACAGGGCGTAAACGCGTCTCCCGCCGAAGTCGAGTGGTGGTGGTTCTGCGGCCATTGCGCCGCGCCGGCGCCGGGACAAGGCGCGCCCGCCCCCGGCGCGCGCGTGTGCATGTCGTGCGGTCTCGGCTTGCTGCTCGAGACCCGCAAGGACGTCGCGCCCCGCCCGAAGGACGCCTTCCTGGTCATTGATTCGAGCCTGCTCATCCAGGCGATGTCGCGCCATGCCCAGAGGCTGCTCGATATCGCGGAGGAGTCCGCGGTGAACCGCCCGGTGGGTGAGTTGCTCGTGCCGGCCGACGCCGAGCCCGGCTCCGCCGGTGGATTTGCCCGCTCGATCGCCGACGCGGCCGCGGGCAGGGACGAAGGTGCGAGCGCGGTGGTGCGCCCGTGGAACACGTTCGGGGTGCGGATGCGCGCCCGGATCGCCCCATGCGGCCCGCCGCGGGCCGCGCTCGTCGTCCTCGAGGATACGCAGGCACGACGCCTGCGCGCCGTTTAGGTCAGCGTCTACTCGGCCGGGGGCAGCACCGCGGGCGCTCCCCACGGGACGAGCGCTTCGGGAAACCGCACCGAGCCGTCCTCCTGCTGGCCGTTCTCGAGGAGCGCGATGATCGTTCTGCCTACGGCGACCGCCGTGCCGTTCAGCGTATGGACGTGCGCCGGCCTCGCGTCCTGTGTCCGGTAGCGGATGTCGAGCCGGCGGGCCTGGAAGTCGGTGGTGTTGGAGGTTGAGGTCAGTTCCCGATAACGGGCCTGCCCCGGTAGCCACGCCTCGCAGTCGTACTTCTTGGAGGCCGATGCGCCGAGATCACCTACCGCTATCGAGACCACCCGATATGGAATCTCCAGCTCCTGGAGGATCGACTCCTCGATTCGCAGAAGTCGTTCGTGCTCTTCGACTCCATCCTCGGGCAGCACGAAGCTGAACATCTCGACCTTGTCGAACTGGTGCACGCGGAAGATCCCCCTCGTGTCCTTGCCGGCCGCGCCGGCCTCGCGGCGGAAGCACGTGGAGAAGCCGGCGTACCGAAGCGGAAGCGAATCGGCTGACAGGATCTCGCCGGCGTGAAGCGAGGCGAGCGGCACCTCTGAGGTCCCGGCCAGGTACAGGGCGTCGTCCGCGACGGTGTAGATCTGCTGCTCGGTGTCCGGAAGCATGCCGGTTCCGTACAGCGCCTGCTCGCGGACGAGCACGGGCGGGATCACGGGCTCGAAGCCCTCCGCTCGCAGCTTCTCCAGCGCGTAGCGGATGAGCGCGAACTCCACCATCACCAGGTCGCCGAGCAGGTACGCGAACCGCGAGCCCGAGGTCCGCGCGGCCCGCTCCATGTCGATCCTCGAGCCCGCGAGCTCGAGGTGGTCCTTCCCTGTGGCCCCGGCCTCCCCCACCTCGTAGAGCACCGTGTCCTCATCGGGCGCATCGGCGGCCGGGAGGCTCGGGAGCGAGGAGAGGACGGCGTCGCGCTGCGAGCGGACCGCCGCCTCCTGGTCGCTGAGCGCGCGTCCGCGCTCGGCGAGCTCGGTGAGGTGCTCGCGCTCCTCGGGCGTTGGCGGCCCGCGGCGTCCGCGGCTCGCCCGGTTCTGTTCGGCCCTGAGCTCCTCCAGCTGGGCGACGAGGGCGCGCCAGCGCCCGTCCAGCTCGAGCAACTGGTCCACCGCGGCCGGCAGCTCGGGTCCGCGACGAGCGAGCGCCGCCCGCACGGTGTCCGAATCGTGGCGAATCAGCTGGATGTCGAGAACGCGGGCTCTCCTACTTCTTCTTCTTCGCGGTCGTGCCCGGCTTCGCGTGGGTCGCGGTGGTCGCGGTTGTCGTCGTGGGGGTCGCGGCCGCGGTGGTCGAGGTGGCGCCCGCGGCCGTGGTCGCCGTCGGCGTGGTGGCCGGGATCGTCCCGATCGGCAGATCGACGCACTGCGTCACGCCGGGCGCGCTCTTGGCCTGGCGTCCCGCGTAGGTCGCGACGAACCTTGCCACCGCGATCGCGTCCGGTCCGACGACGACGTTCTGAGGCATGATCGCGCCCGAGAAGCCGCCGTTCTGGATCGCGTAGAGCACCCGCGTGATGGGACGCTCGCAGCGGACGTCGAAGTTCGGGCCGTTGTTGAACTGGGCCGTGCGGGGGTTGGCCGCCGATCCATGGGTGGCGGCGTAGGAAAGCGTGTGACAGCCGGAGCATCGTTGCGCGAACAGCTGCGCGCCGAGCAGATTGGAGGTGTAGTTCGGGTCGGACTTCGGAATGCTGATGCGCTGCGTGCCGCACGCGGACGCGAGGCCCGCGACCGCGATCGATGCACTCATTAGGAGGACCTTTGCGGGCCGGCGCATGGAGGTCCGGATCATAATCAGATCCCCATGCCAGAGCCGCTGCGCTCACTTCGGCTCGCGGGCATCGCGGCCGTTATCTTCATGGTCGCGGGATGCGGCCATACCGAGGGCGTTGGAGCGAGCCGCACGCTGCAGCTGGGGCTGACGGAGTATCGGCTGACGCCCGAGAATGCGCGCGTCAGCGCCGGCGTGCTGACGATCGTGGTCCACAACTACGGCGTGCTCACCCACAACCTGGTCGTCTCGAGCAACGGGCAGACCGTCGATTCAACTCAGCCGATCTGGCCCGGCCAGACGACCGAGCTTTCGCTGTCCCTCGCTCCGGGCGATTACCAGATGGCCTCCACGATCCAGGCCGACCAGGCGCTGGGGGAGTACGGAACGCTCAGGGTGACGTCGTAGCGCGGGCGCCCCGGTAAACGTGAATCCAGGGAGGAGCCGGCGCTTCAGCGCCGAAACATCTTCGCGATCCCGGCGCCGGCCAACGTGACGTTCGCCTCTAGTCCGTTGTTCGCGTGCGTCCCCAATGGCGGCAACCAAGGGGCCGGCGCCGGGGCCCCCATCGGGACGCCACATCTGCCCCCTCGGACCCGCGGCGGTATAACCCGCGACGATGGTGGTAGACGGTGACCCGGAGCTGTTCCGCGAGGTCTTCGGGAGATTCGCCACCGGCGTCGCGGTGATCACCAGCGCCGGCCGATCGGGCGCCGGCGGAATGACCGCCAACGCGATCTGCTCGCTCTCGCTCGATCCGCCCCTCGCCCTGGTGTGCTTTGAGAACCGCGCGCGGACGCTGCCGATCGTCCGGGAGGCCGGAAGGTTCGCGGTGAACGTGCTGAACGCCGGCCAGGAGGAGCTCGCCGGCATTTTCGCCTCCAAGCTCCCCGAAGCGGAGAAGCTTGAGGGCGTCGAGCACCACTTCGAGTCCGGGGTGCCGATCATCGACGGCTCGCTGGCGTGGGCGGTGTGCGATCTGCGCGAGCTGATGCCCGGCGGCGACCATACGATCGCGATCGGGGAGGTCGCGGGTATGGGGCTCGGGGAGGGGGATCCTCTGTTGTGGTACGCGAGCCGGTACCACGCCGCGCCGTTGCTGAGCGAGTAGTCGAGGTTCCGAGCGCACCAAACCCGGCACGCGCGTCGAGGCGTCGCGTTTTCGGGACGATTACCGTCGCGAAAACGCGACACCCGTGGCCGGCCACTCCCCCGCCTCGCCAGGCCCGGAGCACGAAACCGCCGAGGCCTCCTGCAGCACCGCGCCACCCCCTAGCCAGCCGTCCCGGCCGCCCGCGCCAGCAACACGACGACGACGATCGCGGCCAGCGCCATCACCCCGATCTCGCGCTGAAGGATCGTGGCTACGATTCCGCGCTGCTCCTCCTCGGGCAGCTCCCCCACCGCCTGCGCGGACTCGAACCCGCGGGCGTCGAGCACCATCTGCGGAATCGAGATCCGCAGCTGCTCGGCCAGGAGTGACACGAGCAGTGGCAACACGCCGTACAGAACGTGCAATCCGCTCGCCTTGCGCCCCAGTAACGCGAGCACCCCGCCCAGCGCAACCTCCACGACGACGACCGCCTGGCCGGCGCGGAGGATTCGCCAGAACCAGGCGCTGGGTCGCGCCCGCCACCAGCACCAGGCTCCGTACAGCCCGGCGATCGCATTGAGCGCGATCGCGAGCACCCCGACGACTAGATGGACCTCCTTCACCGTGAGGGAAGATCCCGCGGCGAGCCCGCCACATAGCCGCATTTCGCACTAAGTAACATGTTGTTACAAGCTACCCCGACGCGGTGATATAACGGATTGTCGTGCTCCGTGACTACCTACCGGCTCTCGTCTTCCTGATACTCGGCGCACTGGTCGGGAGCCTGTTCGCGGTCCTCAACGTGCTGCTGGGCAAGCGCCGCCCGAATCGCTCCAAGGACGAGCCGTACGAATGCGGGCTGCCGTCCCACATCCGGGCTGGGTTCCGTTTCGGGATCAGCTTCTACCTCGTGGCGATGCTGTTCATCCTGTTCGACATCGAGGTCATCTTCCTCTATCCGATCGCGGTCCAGCTGCGGGCGTTCGGAACGTTTGCCTTGACCGAGACGGTCGTGTTCGTCGTGCTGCTGATGATCGCGTTCGTGTACGTGTGGCGCAGGGGAGCGCTGGAGTGGAAATAAAGCGCGAGCCGGTGTCCAGCAGCGACTTTCGCGTCCGTCAGCTGCGGGCGCGAGATTTGCTGCGCGGCGACGTCGACGGCGACGACCTCGAGCGATATGTCGAGGAGCGGGTGCTCACGACCACGGTCCAGAAGGCCGTGGCGTGGGCTCAAGGGAACTCGATCTATCCGCTGACGTTCGGGCTCGCCTGCTGCGCGATCGAGCAGATTCACATCGTGGCGTCGAGAGTGGATATCGCGCGCTTCGGGTGGGAGGCGTTTCGCGCCTCGCCCCGCCAGGCCGACCTGATCATCCTCGCGGGGCGCGTCTCGATCAAGATGGCCCCGATCATCCGCCGCCTCTACGACCAGATGCTCGAGCCGAGGTGGGCGATTTCGATGGGCGCCTGCTGCTCGTCGATGGGCGTGTACAACAACTACGCGTTGGTCCCGGCGGACAAGTTCATGCCGATCGACGTGCATGTCCCGGGCTGCCCACCGCGGCCGGAGGCCCTCCTCCACGGGATCCTCAGGCTGCGCGCGAAGATCCAGGGTCACGCGCCCGAGGGTTGGCGCGAGCGCTACGACGCCGTCGGCACGGAGGAGCTGCTCCCGGTGGAGGCGCCGGCAACCAGCGCCGATATCAACGTCTACCAGCCCGGGGACACGGCCGGTGCCTGACGCGACCGGCCTCGAGCTGGCGGCTCACGAGCTCCGCGAGCTGGATGCCGAGTCGATCGTCGACACCGAGTTCCACCGCGGCCGGGCCACGCTGATAGCAAACCCGCCGCAGATCAGCAAGGTCCTCGAGCACCTCAAGACGAAGGGCTACACCTTCCTGGCCAGCCTGCACGGCGTCGACTACTACCCGGAGGAGCCCAGGCTGGGCGTTCTGTACGAGCTTCTCGACATGAAGCAGGTCGACCGCATCAGCGTCAAGGCGCGCGTGCACAGCGACGACGCGCACATCGCTTCGGTCGTCGATCTGTTCTCCGGCGCCAATTTCCCGGAGCGCGAGGTCTACGACATGTTCGGCGTGGTCTTCGACGGACACCCCGACATGCGGCGGATCCTGATGCCCGAGGACTACGAGGGCTTCCCGCAGCGACGCGACTTCCAGCTCGGAGGAGAGCCGGTGTTGTTCACCTACAACGAAGAGCAGAACTACGGAAGGTGGCAGTGAGCCTCACCGACGACTATCGCCGTCGCGAGGAATCGATCACGCTCTCCGCCGAGCCTGCGGGCGAGGAGACCCACGAGCTGCTGACGCTCAACATCGGTCCTCACCATCCCTCGACCCACGGCGTGCTGAGGCTCCTCTCGACGCTCGAGGGTGAGGTCGTCCGCGACATAAAGCCGATCATCGGCTACATCCACACCGGGATCGAGAAGACCGCCGAGGACAAGTCCTACTGGAAGGTCATCCCGGTCATCGAGCGGATGGATTACCTCGGCTACTACTTCAACGCGATGGCGTTCTGCGGCGCGATCGAGACGTTGCTCGGCCTCGAGGTGCCACCGCGGGCTCAGTACCTGCGGGTCATCCACCTCGAGCTCAACCGCATCTCCTCGCACCTGTTCTGGCTGGGTACGAGCGCGCTGGACCTCGGAGCGATCGGGGTCTTCTGGTACGCCCTTCGCGAGCGAGAGAAGCTGCTCGACCTGTTCGAGATGTCCTCCGGGCAGCGTATGCACACGCGCTACATCCAGGTCGGCGGGGTGTTCGAGGACATCCCGCGCGGGTTCGAGGAGAAGCTGCGCGAGTTCCTGAAGATCATGCCGACCCGGGCCGACCAATACGCCGACCTGCTGGAAAAGAACGAGATCTTGCTCGAGCGGCTGCGGGGGACCGGGATGGTCGACCAGGAGACGCTGCTGGGCCTCGGGGTCACCGGCCCGCTGCTCCGCGCCGCCGGCAATCCCTGGGACCTGCGCAAGGCGCAGCCCTACTGCAGCTACGACCACTTCGACTTCAAGATCCCGATCGGGACCGTGGGGGACAACTACGATCGCTACCGGGTGCGCCACGCCGAGCTGTACGAGTCGACGAAGATCGTCGAGCAGGCGCTGGCCGGGCTCCCCGAAGGGCCGTTCATCTCGCCCGACCGCAAGGTGGCCCTGCCACCGCGCCACGAGCTCGCCACGAGCATGGAGGCGCTGATCCACCACTTCAAGCTCGTCACCGAGGGCTTCCGCGTCCCCCCGGGAGAGGCGTACTACCCGATCGAGGGGCCCCGCGGAGAGCTCGGTTGCTTCGTGCGCGCCGACGGGTCGGCCAAGCCGGCACGGGTGCACATGCGCGACCCGAGCTTCACCAACCTGCAGGCGCTGGCGCCGATGGTTCGCGACGGCTACATCGCAGACCTGATCGCGACGCTCGCGATGCTCGACCCGATCCTCGGGGGAATCGACAGGTGAGTTGCGCCGCACCCCACTCGCGGGATAGACGGGTAGCGCCTGACCGATGAGCCCCCCGGTCCCTGTCCCCCGCTTCGGCCACGGCTCGCGCGTCCCCGGCTGGGACGAGGCGGTCGACCTGACCAAACCCCCGGCGACGATTCCCGACCCGGCGACGACGCCCGTGCCACAAGAGCTCAGAGACGTGATCGAAGCGGCCATGGCCAAGTACCCAGACCGCCGCTCGGCGGCGATCCCCGCGCTGCACGCCGCGCAAGAAGTGCACGGCTGGTGCTCGCCCGAAGCGATCGACCAGGTAGCGACCGTGATGCAGGTGACGCCGGCCTACCTGACCTCCGTGGCGACTTTCTACGACATGCTCGAGACCCGCCCGAGACCGAAGCACCACGACGTCTACGTGTGCACGAACATCTCGTGCTCGTTGCGCGGCGCGGATCACTTCTTCGACGCGATGGTCGGCGCCGCGGCCGAGCACCCCGATGTCCACGTCTCCTCGTTCGAGTGCCTGGGTGCGTGCGACATCGCTCCCATGGCCTCGGTCGACGGCGAGTACGTGGGCCCGCTGACGACGGACGACGCCGCCCGGATCGTCGACGACCTCCGCGCCGGGCGACCGGTGCTGGAACACAAGCAGCTGCGCTACCGCAGGTGCGCCGATCCCGGCGTGGCCGAGGGCGCCGAGGAGTTCGCGCCGCCGGAACCCGACGTCCCGCGGGCCGACACCGCCGGCCTCGGCCCCGGAGGCGACACGCTAGACCGGCCCGGCCCGACCGCGCCGATCGAAATCCCGGTCGATGAGGCCGGCGCCGGCAACCAAGCCGGCGCCGGCAACGAAACCCACGAGGACGACGAATGAAGCTGCTGTTCGACGGCATCGACGAGCCGGGGCTCAACACGCTGCCGGTCTACGAGCGCCGCGGCGGATACCAGGCGCTGAGAAAGGCGCTGACGATGACGCCCGACGAGGTGCTCAGCAACATCACCGAGTCGAGCCTCCGGGGCCGGGGCGGCGCCGGCTTCCGGATGGGGCAGAAGGCGTCGTTCCTGCCACACGGCGACATGGAGAAGTACCTCGTCTGCAACGCCGACGAGTCCGAGCCGGGCACGTTCAAGGACCGCGAGCTCATGCAGAAGAGCCCCCACATGCTGATCGAGGGGATCGCGATCGCCTCCTACGCCGCCGAGATCAACCGCGCGTTCATCTACATCCGCGGTGAGTATTCGCACCAGGCCGACATCCTCGAGGCGGCGATCGCCGAGGCCGAGCAGGCGGGCTACCTCGGCCAGAGGATCCTCGGGTCAGCGCACGACCTCAATCTCGTCCTGCACCGGGGCGCCGGCGCCTACATCTGCGGCGAGGAGACGGGCCTGCTGGACTCGCTCGAAGGCAAGCGCGGCAACCCGCGCCTGAAGCCGCCCTTCCCGGCGATCGAGGGCCTCTACCACGGCCCCACGCTGATCAACAACGTGGAGACGCTGGCCACCGTTCCGACGATCATCCGCCTCGGCGGCGCCGAGTACGCCAAGATCGGCACCGAGACATCGACCGGGACGAAGGTGGTCTCGGTCTCGGGCGACGTGCAAAGACCCGGCAACTACGAGATCGAGTTGGGTATCCCTTCGCGCGTCCTCATCTACGACCTCGCCGGCGGCCCGCCCGAAGGCCGCGAGGTCAAGTTCTGGTTCCCCGGGGGATCGAGCGCGCCGGTTCTCACCAAGGACGACCTCGACCTCCCGTACGACTTCGACAGCATGGCGAAAGCGGGTTCGATGCTCGGCTCGGGCGCGATCATCGTGGTCGACGACTCGCACACCGTGCTCGAGGTGGCACTGAAGCTCGCGAAGTTCTACGCCCACGAGTCGTGCGGCAAGTGCGTTCCGTGCCGCGAGGGCACCAACTGGACGGTCAAGATGCTGAGAAGGATCCAGTCCGGCGAGGCCACGCCGATGGACCTGGACCTCATGGCCTCGGTCCAGACGCAGATCATCGGCAACTGCCTGTGCGTGCTGGGCGACGCGATGGCGATGCCGATCGGCTCGATGATCGAGAAGTTCCGCGACGAGCTCGAGGCCGAGATCGAAGCCGCGCGCGAGCGCGCCGCGACGGGCGAGCTCGAGGACGTGATCGCGCTCGGCGTGGCCGACGAGCACGCCGGTCCTCTCCCCGTGCACTGAAACGGTGCGCTGAACCCCGACCAGGACGATGCCCCGCCCCGAACAGAAGATCATCCAGCTGACGATCGACGGCAGAGAGGTGCGCGCGCCCGAGGGCGAGATGCTCGTCGACGCGGCCAAGTACGGCGACGTCGAGATTCCGTACTTCTGCTATCAGCCGAAGCTCGGCCATCCGGTCGGGGCGTGCCGGATGTGCCTGGTCGAGATCGAGGGCATCCCCAAGCTCCAGACCTCGTGCTCGACGCCCGTCAAGGACGGGATGGTCGTCCACACCCAGACCGAACGGGTCCACCACGCCCAGAACGCGATCGTCGAGTTCCTGCTGGTCAACCATCCGCTCGATTGCCCGGTGTGCGACAAGGGCGGCGAGTGCCCGCTTCAGGACATCACGTTCGGGTGGGGCCTCGGGCGCTCGCGGTTCATCGAGCCCAAGCGCCACTTCGTAAAGCCGCTCGCGCTGAGCCCGGTGATCGCGATCGATCGCGAGCGCTGCATCCTCTGCTACCGCTGCGTGCGCTTCTCCCAGGAGATCGCCGAGGACTACCAGCTGATCTTCGCCGAGCGGGGCGCCGACACGTTCGTGGCCACGTACGACGGCCACCCGTACGTGGCGCCGTTCAGCGGCAACATCATCGAGCTGTGCCCCGTGGGCGCGCTGACCTCCCAGCCGTATCGCTTCCGCGCCCGGCCGTGGGACATCGAAGGCGGCGGCGGGATCTGCACCCTGTGCCCCTCGCAATGCAACGTCGAGTTCACCGTGCGCGACGAGAAGGTGCTGCGCGTGCTGGCGCGCGATCCCGGTCACGAGGGCGTCGACGACGGCTGGCTGTGCGACAAGGGGCGGTTCGCCTATCAGGCGATCCACGTCGACGAGCGGATCACCCAGCCCCTGGTCCGGGACGGCGGAGAGCTGCGCCCCGTGTCCTGGGAGCGCGCGCTCGACACGGCCGCCGGACTGGGG
>Ga0213881_10001303_pt1 | contig 12219 bp, 11 predicted proteins | sample BarmaccoBMER_R08_FD_160104 | JGI IMG/M metagenome (GOLD analysis project Ga0213881, IMG submission 160104) | Barbacenia macrantha exposed rock microbial communities from rupestrian grasslands, the National Park of Serra do Cipo, Brazil - ER_R08 ... | reverse complement strand
ATCGTAAATCCACTTTTGCTTGACCTGCGAGCCATTCTTCTTCATCTTCTAGATTTTCTAATGGATTCACCCCACTGCGAGAAGGGGAGGGATAGCTTGCGAGCCGGGCTGCCTGCTCTTATAGAGATGAGGCCTTTTTCGAAGGTTTTCAAAATAAAAAACAAAGATTCTTTATCCTGCTTCAATAAATGAGGGTGGCTAATATAGTCTTTCCGGTCCCCGGCTTGCTTTCTCTTTCCCTTCTGAGAGTAGAAAAAAAAAAGATGCTTCCTTAAACCGCTTGAATTTTCTTTCCCTCTCTGTTAGAGCCGAGCCTGACTTCGCTTGAAGGCAAGACTTTGCTCTTTCAGTTGCGAGTGGTGCTATCTAAATATGGTAACTATACTCTCGTTAACTCCACCCCTTCGATAAAGGATCTTGACCTTCGTACCTTACACTGGCTTACAAAAAAATCGAGCAAGTCGGTTTTTTTTGTCCAGTCTGAGCCTGAGTCCTTTACCGCTCCCCCTCCCTTTCGCCCGCAAGTGTTGATTGGCAACCAACCTTTGGCGAAGGTGGGAGCTTCGCCCTTAAAGGCTTAGGTCGAAACAATCAAGGAAGGATAGAACCAAGGCTAGAGGACAATTCGACTCATATGGCCTAGGTACCCACCAAGACGGACCAGAAGCTAGCAAGGATAGCTAGAGCTAAGGCCTCAGCCGAAGGGATCGAGCTACCCACTCCAAAAAGAGTCACCACACGACACGAGTCTTCGCCCGCACTTTGTTCTCGGACTATTCCTTGTAGAATGAAGTCCCCGTAGTCAATTCTGGCTATGTGGATACTCATTCTAAACCACATGGGAGGTGCGATGAGGTTACCGCTCAAAAGAAAGCAAGTTCCATCCACCGGAAACTGTGCAAGGGAAGTGTCCGGGTTCCCTTTAGGAGTCAGACGAAGTGCGGGTGTGCATCCTTTGGTTCCACTCGCTAGCCTAAGTGTCCTTGAGCCCTCCTCCTTTTTTCCGGGCTTTGGTCTGCTGGTTAACCTATACTGTAGTATCGAGTGTTGTAGACATGCATGTATTCGAGCGGTAGTGAGTCACGAAAGTACCGGGGAGAACTCGTGGCACTCCCCCCCACTCCCCGTGGGCTTTCTAGGGATTCTTTTATCGAGCAGAGGTACCTTCTGTTGGTAATTGTCTGGAAGATGTTCGACAGCCGAAGGAGAATGTTGACTCAAGAACTCTTTCTCTTTCGGCCAGGCTCAACTCTCTCTGACACTAAACGCCTTAACCACCCTTATTCCTATCCCGACTAGGGGGACTCGGTGACCAACCCCTCTTCAAAGGCCTACGGAGACACTGATTCCCCTTACCTTCATTCTAATTATAGTACGTTTGTCCGTTTAGCGATTATCGGTAAGCTGAACTCAGACTGAATAGCTTGGTCAAATAGGTTAAAAATAGATAACTATATAATAGGGCCTTCCTTCTGGGAAGCGTCTATGTAGGAAGAGCCCCCAGCTCCTCTTCTCTTTCCAGAGGTATATCTATCACCAAAAGAGCTGGACCCCTCCCGTCCGTCGGCTCGCCTTACAGTATTACGCTTGGTGTGCTGAAGGGCTGGGGATCCCTTCTCTCCCTCACCCTTGCGAGCGTGTTTTCTATTGGTGGTCTGCAAGACTGGGGCTACCTTAGAACTCACTAATTCGAGAAAGTAGTGGACCCTCCCTATGCGATAGGTAATCGTCAAGTCCCCTTAGGTACATTTCTCCGCTTCCGAAAAGGTCCTTTTTTTATGTTCAGCATTCTTTCGCATACGCGCCTTGTCTTTAAGTAGCTTAGCTGCAACCTATTTCTTATTGATTTAACCATTCGTGAAGTACTTACTTGTCGTTTTCCTTTTTCTGGGCTGAATTGGGCGAATCGGAATAGCCTCGGTCTCCACTTAGCGCACGACTAAACACTCACCTATCCTCCGTTAGGAGACTCACACCAGAGACCGTACTCAACCATCCCTTCCTTCTTGGAAGGATCATAATGCTATGAGAGCTAACATACCTACAATTATTTGACAACAACAACCAGGCCTAAGCCAGGCGATTGGGTGACAGGTCTTGCTTCTACCATCCCGAGTTGACCTGGAAAGAGTACTGCACAGTCGAGCTTTCTCTACGTCCGAGTCCTGGCTCGACCACCGGGAGAGGAAAGCGGTATAACAGAAAGAAAGTCACCGCAATCACCATTTGCTTCAAAAAAAAAAAATAAGGTAGGAGATAGAGGCGGAGTAGTTAATGGGAGGACTAAGAGTAGCTGTAGGAATAAGAATAGGAGAGCAGTAGAGAGTAGAAAGCGTCTTGTCAGAGCATATGTAGCTTCAGATATCGGAGCTGGAGCAGGAAGACGAGTAGGAGCTCTTGTTCGTTCGCTTGTTAGCTAGTCTTTCCTCGTTCCACCTTCGATCGAGTTCTCAATTTTCTTTTTTAGAAATTTCTCACATATAGAGGCGAATAAAAGATAACGATCTTCGAAGCTGACAAGTAATAAGAGGAAAGCAGAAAAAAACGGCCTTTTATGCTATTTTCCAATGTTCAACTCACGAGGGAGAATGCTCTTGATTTGCTTTGTCACTATACGAACACAATGTGAATTGCCTCAAAGATGGTCAAGCTTTTTACTCGCCTCGCATCGGAAAGCAAGCAGCAACTAAGGGAATAGGGAGCTTTTGGAACCACTACGGGATAGAGAATAGGTCCTGTATTTGGGAAGGAAGAAGCAACAATTGACATTTCCTCCTCGGCAAGTAGAGTAGAGTGACCTCTTCCAGTTACCGCTACCTCTGTCCTTTCTTCTTTCAGCTATCTCAACTCTTCGAGTCGAGTTCTTTAGCTTGAGTTCGTTTTTGCTAGTTGCCATTGAGTTGTGAGTTCGTTCCAGTGGACTATAGAAGCATGCATAGCTGTGCCTTATGAGCGGAACTTTTTGCTTTGCTTATGCCAGCTAGCTTTTGTAGGCTTGGTTGCTTCTTTCGGCTTGTACGCTCTGTCATAGGCTTGCTTCCTTGCTTAGCTCGAAAAAGTACGCTATTCAAAGCAGAGAGAAGGCAATTGTTGACTGGGTACCACGATTAGCTCATCTGCTAGCTCGCCTTAAAGCAACTAGTCCTATTCGTAAACATCTTGAAGTAAAATATGAATGTGCAGCTCTATGGTCTCGAAATCATTCATAAAGAAATATCTCTGACTATGCTTAAGACATGCAAAGGCACTGACCGAAGAGAAGGAACTGCGCACTCACACACTCGCAACTGACCCAGTCGGCCAGCCTTTGCTTGCTTCTTTGAGTGAAAACATTTTCCCTTTTTTTTTCGAGCTGGTAAACTGGAAATTAGAGGCCAGGCGAGTTATGGGCTCGTCCCATAGTTTTTTTATATGGAAGGAGAAAGGACACGATCGTTTAAGCGCGGGTGCAGTTCTTGATCCCGACGTGCTCTATTCTTTTTGTTTGCTAATCCGACTTCGCTATGATAGTCTAATGTGCTATGAACCATGAATCTTTTAACTAACCCTTGGGTATTACCTTTCAGAAGGTCCGAATCAAATTGATGGTGCTTTGGGCTCAAGTTTTGACCTCGAATGCTGACTTCCACAAAGTCGGTTCAGTCCCAGTCAAAGGTTGTATGGCTTGGAGCGTACCGTACTATCTTTTACCAGCTGGAGCTAAGCGATGAAAGGAAAGGCAATTTGGTTCTTTCACTCCATGTATTATGTACTATTTGATCTGAACTTTTTAGGATGATCTGATGTCAAGAAGCACAAGGTTCCACATAAAGTACGATGGCCCCCTTCCCAATTCTTCCTATATGTATTTAAACATTCTGGTACTGTTGAATCATCGATGTTCGTCATTGACTCCATAGCAGAATGAGAAAGGGCAGCAGAACTCGCTCGACAAAAGATTGGCTTGATCGAAAGACGGACATAAATAAGGACCGAGTGAAGAAGTCTCACTATTCATCCTTTGGTTCCGACCTCCCTATTTTTGGAGTGACCACCGGAGGCCGGTCCAAAAGTAAGTAGTCTAGTTAAGAGCCGATGGGCTACTCTTCGCCTGATGTTCAACTTGAAAGGTAGGAAGGTAGTACAGTGTGTAATCCTGTCATTTACAGTCTCACATTGCGAACAGCTAATCTTGATTTTGCACAGAAGAAGTTTGATGACGGAAAAGATTGTTCTCGTGAAGATCTATCTATGATTCGAAAATCCAGAGCTCTCTCTCATTCTCGACTAAACTGACGTCTTCCTTATGTGTGATGCATGTGCCCAGTGATCATAGACAGTTCTTGTCGTTTAGTGGCATTCTAATGGTTTAGCTTGGTTAGCAAATCCTGAGGATGGGCCTCTTGCTAGCTAATTTACCGAGGGCGACCTCTGCTCAACTCTTACCACCAGGCTACCGAAAGATAGATTGAACCATAGGGCTCTTTTCCTCGAACCTTGACTCATCGGATGCCATGTTCATTGCGATATTCTGATCTTTGCTTGCCTGGCTTTTGTAGCTCTCTTTGCCTGCTTGCTACCCGAATGAATCTTTATTGCCCAACTGATGTCTTGGCATGAAGCTGCACCCCTTCCTACTATCGAAGTGTGTGGTACAAAAAAAGTGAGACTTTCTTCTTGTCTGAATTGTTGACGGAATGTGTCAGTCTCTCTTTCACCCGGCAACTTCAACATCGGTCTATGGTGGATCAAGACCAAAGGTTAATCACAACCTTGATCTCGCTGAGATCCTTGACTTCTTCCTTCATTGTCAGATCAGTTGTTGTAAAGTCGTCCATGACTCAACCATCCATCAATTGCGAGACAGAATGTCGGATCAAGGTCAAAGGAGAGGGTACTCGTTGTTCTTTACCCTCGAAAACCAAAGTCCCGTTGACTTGGCGGAAGCCCTGCACCATGATGTCTCTACGCCTTTTTGGTCTCCAACAACAATACAGCGCAAAGCCCCGAAGTATAGTTTCGCTGCAGATGTCAACCAACCGAAGGTAGATCCCTTGTGTATTGCGCGCGACTGAAACATTTTTTTTTTAGCTCGAACTCTTTCTCTCATGTTCTGTGATAACCTTTTCATATCTCCTACGTAAATGATGATTCATTCATCTACATAACATAAACTTGCTGAGATGATTCCTTCTTTTTCGAAGTAAGCCGGATAAGAGGGCTAGTATCTTAATGCTCTAATCTGATTCCCGTCCGACAAAATTTCCGGTACACGGCTTTCTGCTCAATCTCTTGTAGCGGAATCTTCTTAGTGGATTTAGTAAGTCATCCTGACACTGGCTCATCTGTCAACCTTTTCCCTTTATTATGCGGATGGGCGGAAGGATTCCGATTCAGAGTAATAGGCTGAAAGAGGAGAAACTTGTGTGGTCTCGCTCTAGCTCCCGATCTTGATTCCGATACCGATATTACTTTTTTTTTAGTCTCTCTGAAAAATGTATCTTGATAGAGTTATTATCCTTGATCGTAATTTCAAGTATGAGTACTGCGTCCAACATTAAAAAAATGATTGGTAGTCAAACTTTCTTCTGATTTATATACCTTTTTCTTATTTTTGTTATAGCATAAATAACAGCCTCTTGTTTAGGTGGACAGCCCGGCAAATAGACATTCACAGGACTTCTCGACTCCCCTCGGTACTGAATGAACATCCCTCCTGTTATAGCTCCCATAGCTAGGAAAGCGAAAGGAATTTTTGAAGACTTTCTTACTAATACTAAAGAAGGAGCCATTTTCTTCGCTGTGAAAATTAGGTCGGCTTGCGTTGGTACCAGTCCGATCAAAGTCGAATCGCGAGCCTGGTTTGAAGCAAGCAAAAAAAAAAAAATAAAAGAAAGATGGAAGATGATGAATTGTAACCAACTGGGTTCTATACCCGATTCAACACTATAGCATGCTGCCCATCCTGGATACAGAACTATAGAAAGTGTGCAGTGAGCTATCTTTACTTTCATTATAGGTAGCCAGTCTTTACTTAACTTGGCCCAACCACTCCCATGCCTTTCTTGGTCGGACCAACCCAACCGGCGATTTCCGACAAGTCTTTCTTTTTAGAGCAAGAAGCGGAAAAAAATCATTCTTGATATTTATGGATAACCAATCCTTTTTCCAATATAGTTGGGAGACTTTACCCAAGAAATGGGTACAAAAAATGGAAAGATCGGAACATGGGAATAGATCTTATACAAATACTGACTACCCATTTCCATTGTTGTGCTTTCTTAAATTTCATACCTATACCAGGGTTCAAGTTTCGATCGATATTTGCGGAGTTGATCATCCCTCTCGAAAACGAAGATTTGAAGTTGTCCATAATTTACTGAGTACTCGGTATAACTCACGCATTCGTGTACAAACAAGTGCAGACGAAGTAACACGAATATCTCCGGTAGTCAGTCCATTTCCATCAGCCGGCCGGTGGGAGCGAGAAGTATGGGATATGTCTGGTGTTTCTTCCATCAATCATCCGGATTTACGCCGTATATCAACAGATTATGGTTTCGAGGGTCATCCATTACGAAAAGACTTTCCTCTGAGTGGATATGTGGAAGTACGCTATGATGATCCAGAGAAACGTGTGGTTTCTGAACCCATTGAGATGACCCAAGAATTTCGCTATTTCGATTCTGCTAGTCCTTGGGAACAGCGTAGCGACGGATAATTCTGAATCAACATAGGTCCAGTCCAGGGGACAAATCAATAGGAAATGCTATTTGCTTCTTCAAAAAAGGTCACTCCTTTTAGGAACATGGCTCGCCTTACGACTCTTGCACTTCACTCGCAGCTCGCTGGCTCGTTCATTCACTTGCTCATGAACTCGCAGCTTCGCCAGAAGCGAGACGTCGCCTCCTTTCCTCCGCCGAAAGATGCTTAGCCAGAAGCGACGAAGGAGGGGGGAAGGCCGACGATGGCAATGAGGGGAAGCTGTCGTAGAAGCTTTGCCCCTTGCTTTACAGAAATTATGTTGAACTGACTAAATGACCTTCCGGAAGGCTAGCTAATCTAATAGTTCCCTTCCATCTTCTTAACTTAATAAAGAAGAACGAAGGCCGCCATCCTTCTTATTCAGGAAGCCATTGAGGGTGGCCCGGGAAGGGGAGAGTGGCCGAGTGGTCAAAAGCGACAGACTGTAAATCTGTTGAAGGTTTTCTACGTAGGTTCGAATCCTGCCTCTCCCACTTTTGTTGTAGACTTAAGAGAAGAGAAAGTAGGCCTCAGCCTAGGAGGGCCAACCGAGCGAAGCTCTTTCTTTTTTTTTTGCCGTGCCGTGAAGTCAAATTGTATCGTATGCCTTTGTCAGAGGTTGGCGAACTACTACGATCTATAGTTCCATCTATATCCAATCCCAACGAGACGAGAATAGAAGCGAGTCGCTTCCGGCCTCTGTAGTCTCTGCAGTCGGCACACGCACGCGCCCGCCGGAATCCCTCCTTGGTTCGGGACGAAGCCAAGCGATACATACGATAGACGAAGGAAGCGCCCACCCGAGCCCTACGTTTTTCAGTTGTCCAGCAAACGTAGGAGCAGGCTACGGAGGAGTAAACTCCAGAGCAAACTACTCCGCAAGCTACGTCTTTTTAGAGCTCCTTCTTTAGGATCAAGGGTTTCCTACGTGCGCTAGCGCGCCCTGCAGTTTTTCAGCTGCCTACGTGCGTTCGCACGCCCTGCTTCAGCATCAACGACTTTCTTTTTGAAGCAAGAAGCAAAGATAAAAGAAGATGGCCTGCGCAGCTGGGGAAGGCAAGTTTGATCGAGGATTGGAGAGGAGAGGTGGAATGGAATAAAAAGCTCAGGATGGATGACGGAGTCTTTGTGCGAGCCGTATGCGGTGAGAGTCGCACGTACGGTAACGAGGGGGGTTCGCGTCTATACATGTAGTGTGGTGCTAGGGCCTACCCACCCTATTTGTTCCATGATCTATGGGTCTACTGGAGCTACCCACTTCGATCAATTAGCCAAGATTTTGACCGGATACGAAATCACTGGTGCTCAATCTAGTGGTATTTTTATGGGGATTCTATTTATCGCTGTAGGATCCCTATTCAAGATCACTGCAGTTCCTTTTCGGGCGGCTGTAGGACGGACGGCCCCCCATAGGTAGTAAGGTAGGATGGGTGGTACCGCGATCATTGCGGCCAATCCTCCTAACTGCGCGCGGGCCGGGCTTAGAGCGCGTGAAACTCATCACTACCTCGTAAGGGCGTTGAGACCATAGCATGTTAAACAAAAGCGCCGCTTTCTCTGGAGTGTTGTCACACAGTTGCCCGACTAGAAGAGCTACTCGCTCTGTAGTGTTGTCACACAAGATAAGCACGCCGCCCGCCTGCTGGCCGGGCGAATCGAAGAACTCTTCCGGTCAACTGTCCACCCAGTCAAGTGCAAAAAACACAGTGGAATCACGCAAGGCACGCTGCTGGTGTGCTTCCTGCCCACGAGGAAAGAAAGAAGAGCGAAAAGGTTCAGATTTGACTGTTTGCAGCATGGGAGCTGATTACCCAAGAAATCCCTGGGAAAAAGAAAAGATATCTCGGTAACGAAAACCATAGGAGGCTGTATTGGCGAGATCCAAGGGTTTACAGCTGCCCAAAAGAAAAACCGCCTGGAAGTCCGAGGACCTTTAGTACCCTACCCCCGAACCAGCAGCCTTCGCGCCAAGCGACGACCGCCCTTGTCCCTTTCCTTTTTCCATTCAGCCTACTTCTTAGTACCTCAGTCTAAGGCGCTTGCGCTTAAGTGCTTCGCCTACCTTACCCTTGGGTTTATGGTCACTCCTTTCGAAAAGTGAGGCTTTTAGAGACATAGTTAACTAACTAAAATAAAGGGAGATGATAATAGAAACATAGACATCTATGTAGTTCATCTATCTCTTGTCTATCGTTGAATCAAGTCAAATGAGTTCTTCTTCCTTCCGTTGGATCCTTTCTGCTTCTGCCAACGAAATGAGGGCCTCGCCCGTTCCGAATGCTTCTCCGATCTCTCGCGAAGAGAACCCTCTGTCTTTTCCTGCTTTGCTAATCTGCCCCTCGGGCCGGGCGCGGGAGGAAGAAAGAAATGAGAAGAGCGTCTTCTCTTTTGTCCTTTTTTCTGTGAGGAAAGCGCTCTCTTTTTGTCATCCCTGCTGCTTCCCAGAGGCTTTTTGTATTGAACGCATGGCCCCTTCCAATCATGTTTGAGCCTATGTTCAAACCAACCCGGGGAAGGAACAGAATGCCTGCCGACGTTCATCAGAAAAGGGAATGCTTCCTAAACCACTAAAGGAAAGGCTCGACGAAGGGAGGGAGATGCGATGCGGCGGTCGGAAATCGAGATGTCGATTTGTTTTTCATCGAAAACGAAGACCTTCTTTTCTAACCGGCTCGGCCCGGCAAAGCGCTGGCAACAACATAAGGGAAGGGGTCCATGTAGCTGCTGCGCCCGCCCACTGAGCAGCAGGTTCGGCATCTACTACAAAAGAGAGAATCCACTTCAGATAACCACGCCTCTGCCTTGCAGCGTGTGAAATGGCCGAGAGCGGACCCTTTTGGATATATAATCCAAGCCGAGAGTGGAGTTAGGTGAACAGCCGTCTGATGGAAAACAACTTTCACGTTCGGTTCAGAGAGCACTTTTTCGTTGAGAATTCCTCCTTCCCTTTTGTTTGTGTGAATTCCCCAGCGGCGAATTAACAACTTGTGGGGCCCTATCTATTCAATCTCTCGAGCCCCGAAGAAAACCCCCCTCTCCCTCGGACTCCATCTCTCTTTTGACTCAATATATGTGGGCACCTGATATCTATGAGGGTTCACCCACCCCGGTGACAGCATTCCTTTCTATTGCGCCTAAAATCTCGATTTCTGCAAATATGTCACGTCTTTCTATTGTTGGTTCCTATGGAGGTACATTGCAACAAATCTTCTTTTTCTGCAGCATTGCTTCTATGATCTTAGGAGCACTGGCCGCCATGGCCCAAACGAAAGTCAAAAGACCTCTAGCTCATAGTTCGATTGGACATGTAGGTTATATTCGTACTGGTTTCTCATGTGGAACCATAGAAGGAATTCAATCACTACTAATTGGTATATTTTTTTATGCATCAATGACGATAGATGCATTCGCCATAGTTCCAGCATTACGACAAAGCCGTGTCAAATATATAGCGGATTTGGGCGCTCTAGCCAAAACGAATCCTATTTCGGCTATGACCTTCTCCATTACAATGTTCTCATACGCAGGAATACCCCCGTTAGCCGGCTTTTGTAGCAAATTCTATTTGTTCTTCGCCGCTTTGGGTTGTGGGGCTTACTTCCTAGCCCCAGTGGGAGTAGTGACTAGCGTTATAGGTCGTTGGGCGGCCGGAAGGTTGCCATGAGTAAGGTTGGGAGACCGAAGGCAGTTTTCCGTGCACCGGACACGTAGCTTACCGAATCAGTTGCGACACGGATGGGAATGCATGCTACGAAAGACAGGGTCGAGTCTGATACATCAACCGTCGACTCCATATCCTTGTACGAGTCCACAATCACTACACGAGATGAACCTGGGTTTGGTGAATGGAAGTTGGCCTTAGGTGGTTTAGGACTCCCAGTTACTGCGCGCGATCGTATACTGAGCCCGTCGGTTGTTGGAACGACGCGAGCCGGGCCGGGCCTCGATTCAGAAAGATGAAGGGACAGAGGTGACTAATTCCCCATCTCATTTGGGGCGGAAAACGAATCGACATCTCGATGTGATACAGCCTTTTCCATGATCGTTGGGAAAGAACGGCGAAGTCCATCCGAACCGTCCAATGAAGAAATAAGAGGAGAGCAAAGCGCCAATGGCGCGCGAGGCGCATGCGGAAGGAAGAGAAAAAAATAAAGAAGTGTGGAGGATCGGCCCAAAGCAGTGCTTTGTTTCCTGGCCAAATCAAGGATTTGGGGCTTCTTGCTACAAATAGTTGAATAGAAAAAGAACGAAAAAATCATTCAACCTTTGATTCAAAGAACTGCGCTTAGCCCCCCCGCTCATGAAAGGGCTCTGCTGCAATGGATGGCAGAGGGTCCGTAGTACCCGAAGCACTGGAGTGATCCAGTAGCCGGGAAGGGGCCTAGAAGTGCCTACTACTACACCACACTACACTTGGCTCTACACATTTACGGAGTCCGTCCAGTGTCTGGCAGAACGTTGGGAGGCTTCAATCCTGACTCCTTATCTCCCGCCCAGGCTAACGGAGCCTTACTTATTCAGGGGAGAGAGTGGAGCCTCGAGAAGCACTCTTGAGAGGAAGATCCTTGGCTCCTCCTCATTCTCTACAGGGGTCTCTGCCCACATGGAAGCGGGGCAGAGATGGAAAAGATCAAAGATGGTCCATTTTGTTTTATAGCCCTTGACCTTGTGGACAAAACAGACTCACATTTTCCAGTTCTCGACAAAGAAAGAATCATCTTGAAAACGCTCCTAACCCCTGAGTACTGCCGTGTATTGTAAGTGATCCGAACCTGCCCGGAGCGAGCCCCTCGACGAGGCAAGTGAAGTTGGTGAGCCGTATGATGGGCAACTATCTCCTGCGGTTCGGAGAGGACTCAGCTGTTAGTTACCCTTCCCTTGGTTTCGGGGTGGACCCCTTCACTCTATTTTATTATATACGCTTAGCGAAAAGAATGTTTTTTGATAGACCTAGGACATGGATTCTATATGAACCAATGGATCGTGACAAGTCCTTACTACTAGCAATGACTTCCTCTTTCATTACTTCATCCTTTCCATATCCCTCTCCCTTGTTCGATCTTACTCATCAAATGGCACTCAGTTCATATCTGTAAGTTCGATCATCGATAAGGTTCAAAGAAAGGGTGGGCCATTGATAAAGAATCGATTCCAAACCACAATGCTAGCAGATGGCGGGCCTCCGCTTTTCTTTTCATTAATGAAACCTGCATGGAAAAGGACAAAGAGGAGCTTGCTCAAAAGAAAAAAAAAGGTGGGTGGCATTAGGGGTGTCAGTTAGAAAGGTTCTAACAATGTTCGTTCAATCAAGCTGCATTCTTCTCTTTCTTAACTTACTGAAGGGCTAAGAAGGGCGAACGGAACTACACAAGAAAGATGATGAAATTCAGAAGAATGAACGGTATAGGGAAGGGAAAGAAAGGGGAACGTTACGAGAATATGGAAGGAAGGATGGGACTTTTGGCTGGTCGCGCAATGAAGAAATGGTGCCTCTTA
>Ga0213881_10001302_pt1 | contig 12225 bp, 11 predicted proteins | sample BarmaccoBMER_R08_FD_160104 | JGI IMG/M metagenome (GOLD analysis project Ga0213881, IMG submission 160104) | Barbacenia macrantha exposed rock microbial communities from rupestrian grasslands, the National Park of Serra do Cipo, Brazil - ER_R08 ... | reverse complement strand
GCGGCGCAGCAGGTCACCTTCGATGGTGTCACCGAAGGCCACGATGGGGTTGCGGCTGAGCCGATCGTAACGGTCAGCACGAAAGGTGGTGATCTCCACGGTCTGGCCACGCCAGGTCGCGCCAACTGTGCCGAACGCGATTCCGGTGTCCCATTGCCGATCCGCCCAACCGGAAAGCAGCCGCTGCACCGCGTCGGGCCTGGCGTCGGTGGTGAAGTCTAGATCCGCGTCGACACCGTCAGCTCCACCCAGCCGACCGAGCAGTGCGTCCCGCACGCTGCCGCCAACCAGGTACAGCCGGTACCCTCCGGCTACGAACCGCTGGGCGAGCTCGTCGGCCAGCGGGGCCACCCGCGTCAGCTCCACGACGGCATTCTTCCTTGCCTGGGACAGCTGGTGGACGACTCCAGCTGACGACTGAGCGGACTTGGGAGTATCAGTAGCAACAGATCCGGGCACGGCCAGCTAGTCTAAGGCCTCTTAACTGTGCGGCGCGGCGACGCACGGTGCCAGTCGTCGTTACCATCGCGGCATGTCCCCGTTCCGCGGCCACTCGGATGGGCGCCGCAATCGTGGCGTCGACCGTCAGGCCCGGCACAGCCGACAGGGTCGGCTTCGCACGGTGGACGAGACCTCAGCTGGTGGCTTGGTAGTCGACCACACCTCGTCAACGGCCGCATTGATCGGCCGGTTGGATCGGCGAGGGCGGCTGCTCTGGTCACTGCCGAAGGGCCACATCGAAGTGGGCGAGACACCAGAACAAGCCGCCATTCGAGAAATCCAGGAAGAAACCGGCATTCTCGGCGAGGTGCTGGCTCCGCTGGGCATTATCGACTTCTGGTTCGTGACCGAGGATCGCCGAGTACACAAGACCGTGCACCACTTCTTACTGCGCGCGCTCGGCGGAGAGCTGTCCGATCTCGACGTGGAAGTCACCGAGGTAGCCTGGGTACCGTTGGATCAGTTGGAGGGGCGACTGGCCTACGCCGACGAACGGCGTCTGGTCCGGCTGGCGACCACTTTGCTGGAGGAGTCCGCGTGACCACCCGACCAGCGGCGACACCGGGTTGCGGGGGGTCAAGACCCAGCACCCGGCCAGCCAGGGGGCGAACCGAGCGGGAGGCGATCCGGTGATCGGTGGTCGGCACCGACTGTCCGCTTCGTTTGTTGTGGTGGCGCTGCTGGCGCTGACGCTGTTGGGGCTGGCCTCCGGACCGGGCGCGCCGCTCGCTTCGGCCGCGACGAAAGGGCTCCGGCTTGATCTGCGGATTACGGATATGACGCCTCGGGTGGTCACCGCCAACAGTCCGCCCGCGCTGACGGTGGCCGGCGAGTTGACCAATACCGGCGACGAGCCAGTGACCGAAGTGGCAATCCGTACCCAACGAGGAGACCGGCTGCGCACCGAAGGCGACCTGCGGACCGCGCTCGGTGGTACCGCGGCCACCGACACAGTCACCCCCGCGTTCACCCCGTTGGCGGACATCCTCGCCCCGGGGCAACGGCTGCCAATCCGGCTCACCGTGCCGCTGCGCGGCCCGGAGGCCAGCACGCTGGCGTTACAGCGCACGGGCATTTACCAGATACTGATCAGCACCAATGGCGCGCCAATAGATGGTCAGCGCGTCCGGCTCGCCTCGATACAAGTGTTGCTTCCGGTGCTGGGGCTTCCCGCCGGACCAGGTGAACCCACCCTCCCAGGCGAGCTTGGCCCTCCCGTACCCGCCAGATCGAAGGCGGCCGAGAAGTCGCCGACAATGTCGCTGATCAGCGGCCGGCCACCGAGCAGCAACCCGGTGACGGTGCTCTATCCGCTCGCCGACCGGCCACATCGGCTGCCGACCGGACCAGGTGAACCGGTGCTACTCAGCGACGACGAGCTGGCGGGCGAGCTGAGCTACGGCGGTCGGCTGGACGGCCTGCTGGGCGCATTGGAGACCGCGGCGCCACGCGGCTCGGCGCTGCGAGACGCGATATGCCTGGCCGTAGACCCAGACCTACTGCGTACCGTTCGAGATATCAGCGGCGGCTACCGAGTCCGCGACAGCCGCGGCCAGGAAAGGGATGGCCAAGGGGCGAAAGCCGCGGCCGTGTGGCTAGCTCGATTGCGCGTCGCGGCGGCCGGGCACTGCGTGCTTGCGCTTCCCTACGCCGACGCCGACCTCGTGGCGCTGTCCCGGGCCGGATTGAACGATCTTGTCGGATACGCGGTCCGGGACGGCGCCCGCATCGCGGGAGAAATCCTGGGCACCCCGGTCCGTGCTGACACCACCTGGCCAGCCGACGGATTGCTCGATGAACATTCGCTGATAGATCTGTTAGGAGTCGGCGAACGCAATGTGGTGCTGTCTATGGACGGAGTCGAGCAGAGCGGGCGGACCAACCGGGACGCCATCGGAGGAACGGTGCGAATCGCTGCTCCGCGCACCGACCGCACCGCGGCTCCCCCGATCGGCATCCTGGCTGATCCACTCCTCACCCTGGCCGCCAGTGGCACTTCGTCCGTTTCGGTCAGCGGAGGCCTCGACCAAGTCACCAGATCGACCGGGGGCCGAGGGCTGGGTTCGCTCACCACCAACACCAGTACCAACCCAGCCGGCACCGGCTCGGCGCTATCCGGTCAGGACTTGATCGGTGCCGTGGTGTTCCGGGCGCTCGATCCAGCCTCGGCGGGATCACCGCTAGTGGTGGCGCCGCCCCATCGTTGGAACACATCCGCCTCTGACGCTCGCGAGTTGTTATCCACGATCAGCGCCCTGATCAGCACAGGACAGTTCCTATCCGCCCCGATGGCCGGCGGCCCAGGTAGCGGGACGGATACCACCAGGATCAGCGCCAGGCTCGTCTACTCGCTGCGAGCAGGAGGTCGGGAAGTACCGGCCTCAGCCACCGCCGCGTTGCGCGCCGCCCGCGACGGCGCGGCCGAATTACGTTCGGCCGCCGCCGCCGAGCCCGGCGTCGGCGCTACCCCGGCGCAGGTGTTCGACCCGATCACTGAGGGTCTGCTGCGGGCAGCCTCGACGGTATGGCGTGGCCATCCTGATCAGTCAGCCGCGGCCGTCAAGACCATCACAGACCGGGTACGGCTGCTGCGTTCGCTGGTGCGGGTGCTGGAACCACCGAGCCCGTACGCGCTCGGCGACCGCGAAGCGCCCCTGCCGGTGACCCTGGCCAACGGGCTGCCGGTGGCGATGAACGTGCGGGTCGCGCTGTCCAATACCCCGGGCATGCGCACCGCTCCGATCCCCACCCAACACATCCCGCCGCTGGGCCGGTTGCAACTCAGAGTGAACTCACAGTTGACCAAATCGGGCCAGTTCAGCGTGGAGGCCCGACTGACCACCCTGACTGGCGGGCCACTCGGCCCACCGAGCCGGTTGCAACTGCGATCCACCGCGTACGGCACGATCACCCTGTGGTTGACCGGAACAGCTGGCGTGCTGTTGGTAACACTGGCGGTGCGCCGCATAGTTCGACGAGTGCGCGTTGGACGGCCAGAATCAGCCACCCTGGCACCTCTCGACGAGCCCGCAACGATACCGAAGTGGGACTGCGGCTACGATCCGACGTTGTGGGCGTCCCGGCCAGGCACGCTGACGGGCCCGAGACCACCGACACAGTCCAGCGGCCTCGCCCGTCTGGTTGGGCCGAGCCGACCCGTCACGTCGACGCAACCAGGCCTTGCTCCGATGCCGAACCCCGCGCCCCGAGATTGCCCACCCCAGCTACCCGCGGATCCGGGCCGTTGACGGTCGGGGACTCGGCAACGGCGAGGTTTCCGGCTCCGCTGTCCCGGAGCTCCCTGCTGCGCGCCAGCGGTTCGATGGCTTTGGCCAGCTTGGTCAGCCGGCTGACCGGTTTCGCCCGCCAGATCGCGTTGGTGGCGGCCATCGGGCTAGGGGTCGTCAACGACTCGTACACGGTGGCGAACACCTTGCCCAACATCGTCTACGAGCTACTGCTGGGCGGTGTGCTCACCAGTGTGATGGTGCCTCTACTGGTGCGTGCCCAGGCCGAGGACCCAGACGGCGGCGAGGAATACACTCAGAAACTGCTCACCATGGCCACCGTGCTGCTGCTGGCGGCCACAGCCATCGCGATAGTGACCGCACCGTTACTCACCACGCTCTACCTCGGCTCGACCACGAAGGCCAATCCTGACCTGGCAACCGCATTCGCGGTATTGCTGCTACCGGAGATCGTGTTCTACGGCCTGGGCGCGCTGTTCGGGGCAATCCTGAACACCAAGGGCATGTTCGGTTCGTTCGCGTGGGCGCCGGTACTGAACAACCTGGTGATGCTCGGTGTGCTGGGCGTCTACTTCCGGATGAACGGCGAGATCAGCCTCGACCCGGTTCGACTGGCTAACCCGAAACTCCTGGTGCTCGGCCTAGGCACAACCTTGGGTATCGTGCTGCAGGCGCTGGTGCTGCTACCCGCGATGCGCCGGGTCGGGTTCCGGTGGCGGCCGCGCTGGGGTTGGGACCGTCGGCTGTCCGAGGCCGGCGGGCTGGCCATGTGGGTTACCGCATACGTACTCATCGGGCAGGTCGGGTACGTGATGACCAACCAGGTAGCGGCCGCTGCGGACCAGGGCAGCGTGTCCACCTATGCGACCGCATGGCTGCTGCTGCAGATGCCCTACGGGGTGCTCGGAGTCTCGCTGCTGACCGCGTTGCTACCCCGGATGAGTCGCTCGGCCGCCGAGGGCCGGATTAGCGACGTGCTCAGGGACCTGTCCATGGGTGCGCGCTACTCGACGGTCACCTTGGTGCCCGTCACCGTGCTGATCACAGTGTTGGGCCCTTCAATCGGGGTCGCCTTGTTCAGCCTCGGGCACAGTAGCCAGGCCGACGCCGCCAGGCTGGGCGCCACCGTGGCCGTCTCCGCTTTCGGTCTGTTGCCCTTCGCGTTAGTAATGTTGCAGCTGCGGGTCTTCTATGCCATGAACGACGCCCGCACGCCAACCCTTATTCAGCTGATCATTGTGGCGATCAAGATACCCATGCTGCTGATCTGCCCGTTGCTGCTGGAGGACAAACAGGTGGTGCTCGGCTTGGCGGTGGCCAACGCCGTGTCATTCGTGGTCGGTGCCGTAGTTGGCCAGCTCTGGTTGCGCATCCGGCTGGGTTCGCTGAATACCTCAGCGGTGTTGGTGACGGTGGGTAAAACCACGGTGGCCTCGGGTCTCGGTGGGCTCGCGGGGATCGGTATGGTCCTGGCGGTGCATCTGGGTCAACCAGCCGCCCGGCTGTCTCCAGTTACCCAGGCCTGGGTAGAGTTGACCGTGGGTAGCGTGGCTGTACTGATGGTGACGCTGATAGCGATGCGCGCGGTGCGGCTGGCCGAGGTGGCGCCGCTGTGGGCTCGGTTCGGCGGGCGCGCCCGGGGCTGAGAATCGGTGACGTCCGTATCTCAGCTGCGCCGCAAATGCGAACCCTGAGGGCATACCTGACGTACGCTGGGTGATGGGCAGCGGTCCGGCCATGGGGGAGGGGGCAGCCGCGTGAGCAGGCAGTCGGAGCAGCACCCGGCCGCCATACCGTCGGCATCAAACACGTCGTCAGCAGGCGAGCCATTCCTGGACACACCGTCGGACAAACCATCACCTGACGAGCCGCCATTAGACAGAGCACGACCGCCGAACACGGCCGTCGGCATCATGATTGCCGGTCGGTATCGCCTGTTGGCTCAGGTCGGTACCGATACTTCGGCGCGGGCCACTTTCTGGCAAGCCCGCGATATCGTTCTGCAGCGCGACGTGGGCCTGACCATGCTGCAGAGATCCGGCGAGCCCTCGGAGTCCGAGCGAGCTGTCGAGATGATCAGTAAGGCACTGCGTTGGGGTCGGTTCGAGCATCCCGGCTGCGCTCGGCTGCTAGACGTCATGCACCAGGAAGTCAGCCGGGACGACGGGGGGTTGCCGCAGGATGTACTCGGCCTTGCGGTCACCGAGTGGGTGCCAGGCCAGAGCCTCGCCGAAGCTCTGGCCGCGGGTCCGCTGCGAACCGTATCGGTGCTCACCCTGCTCGACCCATTGGCTCAGGGCGCCGAGGCCGCCCACCGGCTGGGTCTGGTGTTGGGATGTGCGCACCCACAGCGGATCCGGATTGCTCCGGACGGTGGCGTTCGGATCGCGTTTGCGCTGCCGCCCCCCGAATGCACACCGGCCGACGACGTACGTGGGCTCGGCGCAACGCTGTATGCCTTGCTGACCAGGCACTGGCCGCTGTCTGGAACGGACGCCGAACTCGCCGGGTTGCCGGCCGCACCACGTGATGTCCAGGACGCGGTTGTGCCACCGTGGCTCCTTCGACCGGGTCTCCCGCTAGAGGTGGGCGCGCTCGCCCTGGGTGCGTTGGGAGCCGGCGCACCGCACGGCCAGGTGCGCACAGCGGCGGCCGTGCACACGGTGTTGAGCGACCTGCTCGCCGCCGAAAAGGAAGTCGCCCTGCTGCCGCCTCCGGACGACGGGGCCCAAACGGAGGCGGATGAAGTGTGGCAGGTCCGGCCCGCGCCGCTGCCGGTATCCGATCGCCACCGACGGCGCAAACTCCACATCGGACTGGGTGGCCTTGGCCTCGCGGTGCTCGTGGTACTCGCCTACGTCGGAGTACAGGTCGGCTCGATCTTTGACGTCACCCCGTCGCAAGGACCTCGGATCGTGGTCGCCAGCCCGTCGAACGGTCCAGCTCAAGGCACCTCGCTCTCCCCGGCCGAGGTCGTGCGCCCGAGTGCTGTTGAGGTCTTCGACCCCACCGGGGACCCAGACAACGCGGGCCGGGCGGCTCGCACCGTTGACGACAATCCGCGTTCCAGCTGGAGCACCTACATCTACCGGCAACCTTTCCCCGCGCTCAAGCCCGGCGTCGGTCTCCTGGTGTCGTTCGCTTCGCCGGTGCAGCTGTCCAACCTGACGATATCCTCACCGAGCGAGGGCAGTCGGATCGAGATCCGGTCCACGACCAGCCCGGACAACACCCTGGCCCAGACTGTGCTGATCACGACGGTGACCGTGCGCAACAACGAGACTCAGGTCTCGCTGGCCGGTAGCCAGCCAGTTCAGCACGTACTGCTGTGGATCACAAAGTTGGGCGGCGGCGGTGACCAGAACGTCACCGAGATCTCCCATCTTCAGTTCGAACGCGCTACTGGATGATCCGGGGGTCGGTTTTGCCAATCCGGCCCGCCGGAGAGCCCCTTGGCCTAGCCTCGCCGTGTGATTCGAACGGACGGCGAGCTCTTGGCGGCTCACCTGGCCGGGGACCCGCATGCGTTTGCCGAGCTGGCTGACCGGCTGATGCCCCGGCTCTGGCTGGTCGCACGGCACGCCCTGGACAGTCAGGAGGACGCCGCGGAGGCGGTCCAGGATGCACTGATCCGCGCGCACCAGGGCGCGGGCGGGTTCCGAGCCGAGTCTTCGGTGTACAGCTGGGTACTACGCATTCTGGTCAACATCTGTCTAGACCGCCGCCGCCGCAACAGCATCCGGACGGCGACTCCGCTTCCCAGCGACGATTTCGACGAGTTACCCAGCCATCGTGATCCCATTGCCGAGCGGGAGTTACGGCTGGACGTCTGGCAGGCACTGGCCGGTCTACCGCCGGAGCAACGGCTGCCCATCGTCCTTGTCGATATGCAGGGCTACGCGACAGCCGAAGCGGCGGCGCTACTGGGCATACCGGTGGGCACGGTCAAGAGCCGCTGTGCTCGGGGTCGGCTGCGCCTTGCCGAGCAGCTCGGTCACCTGCGCACCCTTCAACCTGCCCAGGAGCACCGGTGAAGGACCTGCCCTGGTCAGAAAGTCCCGATCAAGCAAGCCACCTGCGCGAACACGTCGACGTCAACCAAGATCCGGACGCGGCTGCATTAGTTGCCGCCCTAGCGCGCACCCGAGCCGAGCTGGCCGCCGCTGTACCTCCAGCGCCGCCGGTCGAGCTAGTGGCCCGTTGGCACGCCGCTCTCGCGCAGTTGCGCCCGGTCACGGCGAGCCAAGATCCGGTGGAACCGAGGCGCGGCGAGCCGACGATTGCCTCGTCGGCGAGCTCCGGGGCACGACCTGGGTCGGCTAGCCAATCCGGCGATCCGAAGCGTATGCCTAACCAGACTTGGCGTGCGTAGCGGCGATCCGCTTAGCGGGCGGAAGGTACCGCTGGACGGACAGCCTGGGTGTTGCTGGTGTTTGCCGGCGCTCGGCCAGGGCAAGTAAGGCTGTTGGTGATGAACCCGGACTATGGTCCGGACCACGCGGTTATCATCGCCGATACCACCATGGGGGTTGACGCCCCCATTACCGGGAATGCTGATTTCTAGGATCGTGTTGATAGCTGTGGCGGCGGTGGTCAGCGACCGATGAGGAACGGACGGACCAGATGGACAGCGACCTGCGGGAACTAGTGATCATCGGGTCGGGCCCGGCCGGCTACACGGCGGCTATCTATGCCGCGCGAGCTCTGCTCAAACCGCTGGTCTTTGAGGGCAGCCAGTTCGGTGGCGCGCTGATGACCACAACCGAGGTGGAGAACTATCCAGGGTTTGCCGAAAGCATCATGGGCCCCGAGCTGATGGAGCAGATGCGGGCGCAGGCTAGGCGGTTCGGGGCCGAGTTGCGAGCCGAGGATGTTGATTCGGTGGAGCTGACTGGGCCGGTCAAGACGGTCACCGCGCACGGGGTCGTGTATCGGGCGCGTGCGGTCATCCTGGCAATGGGTGCGGCCGCTCGGTATCTCCATGTGCCCGGGGAGCAACTGCTGCTCGGGCGCGGGGTGAGCTCGTGTGCGACCTGTGACGGGTTCTTCTTCCGTGACCAGGACATCGCGGTTGTCGGCGGCGGGGACTCGGCGATGGAAGAGGCAACCTTCCTGACCCGTTTCGCCCGTTCGGTGACCCTCGTGCACCGACGCCACGAGTTCCGCGCTTCTCGGATCATGCTCGGGCGCGCCAAGAACGACCCAAAGATCCGGTGGCGTACCGGGGTCACTGTCGAGGAAGTGCTCGGCGAGAGCACGGTCCGCGGTCTGCGGCTGCGCGACGTCGCCTCCGGCGAAGAGTCCATCCTGGAGGTCAGTGCGTTGTTCGTGGCAATCGGACACGACCCGCGCAGTGAGCTCGTCCGTGACCAGCTGTCCACCGACGAAAAGGGATACATATTGGTCGATGCGCCCACCACGCGCACCGAAATTCCTGGCGTATTCGCCGCCGGAGATCTGGTGGACCACACCTACCGGCAGGCCGTCACAGCGGCCGGTTCCGGTTGCGCAGCGTCGATCGACGCCGAACGCTGGCTTGCCGAACACCCGCTGAATCTCGAGCCTAGCGACCACCGATCGGTGATCGAGCAAGTGGGAACCGGCCGATGACAGCGATAGCCAGCCAAACTGATCCACGCTCATCCCACGATAGAACGGAGCAACGATGACTAAAACGGTAACTGTGACCGACGACTCCTTCGACAAGGAGGTGCTGGGCAGCAAGAAGACCGTGCTAGTGGATTTCTGGGCAGCCTGGTGCGGCCCGTGCAAAATGGTGGCTCCGGTTCTCGACGAGATCGCCGAGAAGCACCCCGACAAGATTACCGTGGCCAAGCTGGACGTCGACGCCAACCCCAGAACGGCTCGGAACTACGAGATTATGTCGATCCCCACGATGATTGTTTTTCAAGATGGTGAGGTAGTCAAGCAGATCGTCGGTGCGAAGCCGAAGGCTGCGCTGCTCCACGACCTGGCCAACTACTTGGCTTGAGCCGTCCATCGAACCATCCACCGCGCGATCCCGCTCAGCGGCCTCCGCGTCCGCCGCTACCCTCACCATCGGTCGTATCTTCCCGACCGGCGTTAGGTGACGCCGGCCTGTGCTTGAAACCATCAGGACGAACGGGAGGGTACGACCCTCCGTTGATCTTACTCATCCACAGGTTTTCATTATTGCTCAGCGAGTTCAGCCGTACCTCACAACGGGAGTGGCCAGCGGTAGCTTGAGTCCGGATGCTCGTACCAGACATACTGCTGGCTAGTGTCATCCCAGGCAGTCACACCGAACTCCTCGATGCCGGGCCGGCCAAACCGAAGCCACGTGGCGTAGGCGGCTTGGACGCTGTCCCATAGCCGCTGCGGGCCGCCTTGCGCCAGTGCGTAGCAGCCGTGTTCGTCGGGCTGGAGGCTGACGCTGAACCAGCTCGCGTCGCTCGATCGTCCCTCCAGCTCATTGTCTCCCGCGGCTCGTCCGTAGAAGCGAACCCGGCGACCGGCGAAATGCAGCTGAGTGAGAAAGTGTAGCGACGGGTGATCGGCGACGAGGTTCGGATTTACCTCCGTTGTGGTGTGCTGCGGGTTTCGCCGGTCGTACACAACTTTGTCCCAGTGCTCGCCGTCGCGGTAGGGACTGGTGGTTCGCGTACGCATCGGCATGAACGCACCGGGCAGGGTCAAAAACCGTCCGTGGACACTCTCAACCTCATCATCAGTCTCCCCGGTGGCAAGACGGATCAGTGACCCCGCGACGCTGCCGCGCAGGTCGGTAAGAATGGCACCACGAGGGGCAAGTTGGCTAATCCAGGCCGGTGGTACGTGATCGACGGAGGCGGTGGCGATGATCCGGTCGAACGGCCCGGCTTCAGCGAGCCCGTCCGCGCCATCTCCGCTGTGCACCCTTGCTCACTCCTCGTCCATCTCGGTGTAGTACTCCGTGTCGGTCTTCACCCCAACCACCTGGCCATCGTCGGTGATCTCTGTCTCCTTGGACTTGGCCTTCTGGGTTGACTTCTTGCCGTGCTTCCCGTACTCGACAGGGCGCACTCCGAACCGCATCCCGAATGGCCGCGTGCCTGGCCCGGAGGCTCGCTCGGAATTGGCCACGAACGGACCCACACCCGGGGAAAGCGGGAACCTGCTCGTCACTGGCATCAACGGATCGGACGGCTCGGATGGAACAGCATGCCCGGTCATGCTTCAGCACTCCCCTGTCGTCTCGGTGGCACTGTGCCCCGTAGCCTGCCAACGCCATGGCTCCCGCCTGCAACGTTTCGTCGGCTTTCACCCGTTTGGCGAGCACATCGCAGCGCGCGGTGGGAAACGTACAACGGCCCGCCTGATCACCGGCTGGCCGAAGAGAACGCTCGGTCCCGATCAGCCGTCCTTCGCTGATCTACTAGCCTTTATTCGCTCGATCGTCGGTCATCTCAGCTGTCATAACCATACCGAGATGCCGGGGGCCACTGCCTTACCTGATCGAGCAGGGCACAATGGGCAGGCCGAGCAGAGGGACCGTGCCAGTGGATGCGGTTGCCGAATTCCTGTCCGACATTCGAAGTCTGAGCTAGCGAGGGGTGCATGCAGCTACTGCACGCGGGGGACAGCGGTCCGGCCGTCGCCGAGGTGCGCTCAGTGTTACGTGAGTTCGGTCTGTTACCCCCACTTGCATCGGGAGCACCGGACGACCGCTACGACGCATCCGTGGAACAGGCCGTCCAAGCCTTCCAACAAGGCCGGGGACTGATCACTGATGGCATTGTGGGCCCGGCCACCTATCGGGCATTGCGGGAAGCGCGCTGGGCACTGGGCGATCGGATGCTCGGCTTGATGATCTCCGCGCCGATGGCCGGGGACGACGTGTTGGCTCTGCAGGAGCGCTTGCTGGAGTTGGGCTACGACACTGGTCGGCCAGGCGGTGTGTTCGATGCTCAGACTGAGCGTGCTCTGCGCAGTTTTCAGCGTGACTACGGACTCATCCAAGACGGGATCTGTGGCCCGGCTACCTTGCGCGCGTTACGTCAGCTGGGTCGCAAGGTAACTGGCGGACGGCCGGGCCTGCTTCGTGAACAGGAACGGCTACGTCGAGCGGGCCCCCGGCTGCGAGGCAAGCGCATCGTGATCGACCCGGGGCATGGCGGCCCAGAGCGGGGTGTTACCGTCGCTGGGGTCGCCGAGGCCGACTTGATGTGGGATCTCGCTCGTCGGTTGGAAGGCCGGATGGCGGCAACAGGGATGGATGCGTTGCTGTCTCGCGGCGAACACACCTGCCCCGCAGAGCCAGATCGAGCGGCGTTCGCCAATGACGCTGGCGCCGACCTGCTGCTGTCGCTGCACACCGACGCCAACCGCAGTATGCACGCTCAGGGGTTGGCCACGTTCCACTTCGGTACCGGGCATGGTGTCACCTCGACCGTCGGCGAAGCATTGGCCGGTCTGATTCATCGGGAGCTGATTGCCCGGACCCGGATGATGGACT
>Ga0213881_10001301_pt1 | contig 12228 bp, 11 predicted proteins | sample BarmaccoBMER_R08_FD_160104 | JGI IMG/M metagenome (GOLD analysis project Ga0213881, IMG submission 160104) | Barbacenia macrantha exposed rock microbial communities from rupestrian grasslands, the National Park of Serra do Cipo, Brazil - ER_R08 ... | reverse complement strand
TCGGCACGGTCTCGCTTGGGTACGACGGCCAGGGGCGACGTCGGCGGCGTACTGTGCGCGGCAAGACCAAGACCGAGGTCAAGGACAAGCTCAAGGCGCTGCACGAGGAGATCAACGCCGGTGTTCACACTCCGGCGACCTACACCATCAGGGAGTGCGTCACCGATTGGCTCGATGAGCTCGCCTTCGATCCGTACACCATGGACACCTATCGCGGGCAGGCCGAGAAGTGGATCTATCCGAAGATCGGCAGCGTCAAGCTCAAGGACTTCAAGGTAGCCGATGCCGAGCGGTTCTTCCGAGAGATCGCCAAGGTGCTCAGCAAGCGCTCGCTGATGATGGTCAAGAGCACGCTGCGCCGGTCGATCCGCCGGGCCCAGAAGCACGACCTCATCAGCAAGAACGTCGCCGAACTCGTTGACCTACCCGAGGGCCAGCCGGGGCGGCCTTCCCGGGCGATGACCGAGGAGCAGGCGAGTAAGGTTCTCGCCGCCGCCAGGGGCACCGGGAACGCCTACGTCAAGGTGATCAGGATCGGTGAGGCCAGGACGGCTGCGACGCACGCGGCGACCGAGGACGGCCAGGTCGCGTGCGGCAACAAGCGGTGCAAGAACGCGAAGCCAGCCGTGATAAGCGCTGACCTAAACGACGCGACCTGCCGGGCCTGCCGTGCGCAGCTGGGCATCGACGGCGACGCGGGGCCGCGGCTCGAGGCGCTGTTCGTGCTGTCCATCACGCTCGGGCTCCGCCCGGGCGAGCTGCGCGCGCTCACCTGGGACCACGTGGACCTGGACCAGGGCGTGATCCACGTCTGGCGTTCCACCCGGCGAGACGGCGACACCAAGACGCCGAAGTCGCGGCGCTCGCTCGTCCTGCCTAAGCGAGCTATCGACGCTCTCACGGCGCACAGGAGCCGCCAGGACGACGAGCGGCTCGCCGCAAGCGATGCGTGGCACGACACCAACCTCGTCTTCTGCCACGAAGACGGGCGCCAGTACAGCAGCGACGCGCTCAACTGGCGGTTCAGCAAGATGACCCGACGAGCTGGCATCGGACATTGGCACGCCCATGAAGGACGGCACACGGCGGTCTCGATCATGAGCACCAACGGCGTCCCGATTCAGGAGATCAGCGACACCGTGGGGCACAAGTCCACCCACGTCACCGAGACCGTGTCCCGGCACGTGATCGTGCCTGCCATCCGGGGCGGCGCGAGCGTCATGGACAGCGTGTTCGGCGATCACGACGCAGACGGGCAAGCCGACACGGCCGGGAGCCAATAGTCACTTGGCTAGTCGCTTGACCACTGGATAAGCGTTCGAAAAATGCTGTGAGGTCTTCACGTTTAGGGCTGACCTGGGTAAACGTGGCCTGGCCGATGGGCTGCCCACAGGTTAAGCGGGCGCCGCCCACGTGATCTGGAGTCTGTCGTTCCGTTTCTTTAGCCCGGCGGGACCGGCCGGCGTCCGGGCGAGCTAGCGGTTCCAGCGGGGGTCGGCCTCGGCGATGGCGAGGCTGAGTTCCTCGAGCTCGGCGACCAGTTCGCGGAGCCGGCGGTGGTTGTCGAACCAGGGGCGGTAGTCGGCGAGCTGGTCATCGGTCAGGATGCGGGTGGCGGTCTTGCCGTTTTTTTTGCGGGTCCACTGGTGGTAGGGGCCGTGCAGCCGGGGCGGGTCGGCGTGGCAGCGGCAGCCGGGGTGGCCGCAGCGGGTCATCCGGTCGGCGAGGGTGCCGGGCAGGGCGAAGCCGGTGCCGGCGAGGCGGGCGGTGATCTCGGCGGCGATGGCCGCGGCGCGGGCCTGCTGGGCCGGGGTGGGCGACACGCCCTCATTGTCGCAGCCGGGGTCCCGTATCTCGGGCATAGTGACAACCTGGACCTGTACACGGCGGTGGTGGAGAAGCCGAAGAGCATTGGCGGGGGCCGCAATATCATTGATACGCCGCTGGGCACAAAGTTCGACAACCAGTATCCTGAATATCTGCTTCAGTTCGCCGATGATGCGACCAAATGCATCGCAGCTGCTAATAATGGCTTTGACGTCGTCATCAAGCCGTGCAATGGAGGTAGCGGTGTCGTATGGGCCCTAGATGAAACAAACCGGTAATCTGCGCTGGGTCAACGTGTTGAACGTACTGTTCTTGGAAGGCCAGAACAACGGGACCCAGTACTCGCTCGACTACAAGGGTTACGGCATGGAGGCCTTCTACTGGCAATAACCCACGGACCCCGGGCGGGCTTGCCTAAGCATCGCCGGTCGCGGAAGCGAGCATGCGATCAAGAGCGATTGTCAAATCCTGTGGATTGGTGCTGTCGGCAGGCCAGGCGCTGAGGCGTGACCAGCATGACCGCGAGAGTGAGCGCCACCTCGGCCGCCTCTAAGGCGACTTGCACATACTCCAGACTGGGGCGGACCGCATCCAGCGTGGAGGAGTTTCTCCCATTCGGCCTGGCGGTGCCAGCCTGCGGGCAGGTGCAAGGTGAGGTGGCCGCGGCCATGCCGGGGCGGTCCGGGCGGCAACGTGGATCAGATCGAGCCCCGATCGTGATGCTGCATGCCCTGGGCATCGGCGAACGTCCGGATCTGCCCCCGATGGTTCACGCCAACTTCCCCTAGCACGGAGCGCGCACGCCCCGCTCCACCCGTGGGCCGATCGCGTTCGTATGGTGGCCCGGTGAGCATCGAAGTGGTCTTTTGAGACTCATGCAACGACCCAGGACAAGGTACAGGGACGTGCCGCGGGATGGCTGCCCGGCCGGCTCTCCGGCCAGGGCCGGGAGCAGGCACCCCAGCTGGGCCGCAGGCGCGCCGACGATCGGATCAGCGCAGTGTTCACCTCCGATCTCGCCCGAGCCGACGACAGCGGGCCGGGCATCACTGCCCCGTTCAACGCACCGTCGCAAGGACCACCGCCGTGGAACGTGTATCGCATCGAGCCATGCTCGGCGATCGTGACCTTGGCGACGGAACTGGGCGGCCTGACCCGCTTCCGGTTCTGACGCTGCCGACCGGCTGGGTGCCGCATACCGGTCGAAGTCCGATGGGTTCGGTAGGCGACGGCATGCGCCCGCGTGATCATCGTGTGGGTCTCTTGCCCTACTCCAGCTCGATTTCCTGCGATCCAGCAGCAGCACCGAGGCGCCGGTCGGGCACGGCCCCTACCAGCGGGCCAAGCAGCGCCTCACCGTGGCCATCGCGTTCCTGGCCTGGCTGGACGGCCGCGGGCGGCACCTGGATGAATGCACCCAGCACGATCTTGACCAGTGGTTCGCCACAGGGCCCACCACCCGACGGCACGTCATCACCTTCCTGTCCTGGGCCCGCCAGCAGCGCATCCTCCGCAACATCGAGGTTCCGGTGATCAGCACCGGCGGGGTGCAGGCCTGCCCGCCGGGAACTGACGCCGGCTTGCGGCGATCCGGCGGCTGCTACTGGATGAGACCCTCGGGCCCGGAGACCGCCTCGCCGGCTGCCTCGTTGCGCTCTACGGCCAGCAGCCCAGCAGGATCGCCGCGCTGCGCACCACTGACACCTCCTGCGCCGACGGCGCCGCCCGGATCAGGCTCGGCGCGGACTGGCTCGACGTGCCCGAGCCCGTTGCCGCCCTGCTGCGGCGGCAGTTGCGCGACCGCGGCAACATGACCACGGCAGCCAACCCGGCCTCGCCGTGGCTGTTTCCCGGGCATCTCGCTGGCGAGCATCGCAGCTACCGCCGGCTCGTCCGGGTGCTTCACCAACTGGGCATCCCCGCCCGGGCGAGCCGGCTGGCCGCCTGGCGCGAACTCGTCCGCCAGGTACCACCTGCGGTCCTGGCTGACGCGCTGGGCGTCTCGCCCGGCACAGCGATGCGCCACGCCTTCCTTGGCGGCGCCGACTGGTTCGCCTACGCCGCCCGGAGAGGTGCTTACCTGCCGGACGACAAGACATCGTAGTAGTCCATCGTGACGCAGTGTCACCGTCCGCCCTGGAACGGGCATGAAATGCCGGCCGTTACGCGCGGGCCAGATCGCTTGTGATGGCAGTCAGGCCAGGCGCAGAAGAGGGTCGTTCTGCTGCTGGTTCCCATGCCTGGCCCGAGATAGCGCCGGAGGCAGCAATGGCGGGATTATCTCCTGGTGGATCCTTTGAGCCTGGCGTTGCTCCAAGTCGACTGGAGCAGCCTCGATCATGCCTATGGACCGGCTATGGATGCACCGGGGCAGCTCCTGGCGCTGGCCGGTGAGGACCTGGAAGCCCGCAGCGGCGCGGTCGGCTACCTTAATGCCGCGATGCTGCACCAGGGCAGCGTCTACTCCGGGACCGCGCCGTTCATCAAGGTCGTGGCGATGCTCCTTGGCGACCCGAGGACCGTTGCCCCGGTTGCGGACATCCTCCCGTGGGATCCGGGACCCAGGCCGCTTCGGGTGGCGCTGCTGGACTATCTCGCCATGTTCGCGCAGGCATGCCAGCTGGAGATCCCCGACGAGGACCTCATCCGCGATGCCCATCCTGCGGGCCGGGACGAGGCCGACCTCCAGCGGATCTATCACGCCCGCCGTGACTGTGACTGGCGCCCGGACCCGAATCCGGCGACTCGCACGCCTCCTCCGCCCGCCGTGATGGAGGCCGTAACCGACGAGGAGTACCAGAGGGCGATGCGCGCCCGGCCCTTGATCGCGTGCCGGAAGGTCGTTCCTGACGTCTTCGAGGCGGTGCTCCCGCTGATCACCGGCTCCGAGCCCGCCGTCCGCACGCCCGCGATGACGACCGCAGCCTACTGCCTGGATCACCCGGCCCTCGGCGACCGCAAGGACGCCCTCGCTGAGCTGCTGGCGGACACCGCAGCCGTCTCACTCGACCCCAGGGAGCGCGCGGCCGTCGCACGGCTGCTCGGCACGCTCGGCGGCCGCCCGGAAGCCCTCCTCCGCGACGAGCACCCCGGCGTGCGCGCTTGCGCCGCGCTCGCGCCTGAGTTCTCCGGCGATGAGCGCGCCACCCGCGAACTGGTGTCCGCCCTCAAAGCACCTCAGGACACGGACCGGTGGTTCACTGGCCACTTGCCCGGACAGGAAGGCTGGCTGCACTGCGACCTCGCCGAGGCACTTGCTGCCCGAGCCGGCAACCTGGAGGCAGTCCTCCCGGCCGCACTGGGCCTAGCCGCTGCGTCGAACCCGTTCACCTACGACCGCGATCTCGCCCCGTTCGTCCGGCTGGCGTTCCCGCAGACCCCCACCGAGCGCACCGTCCTGACCTCCGCCCAGCGGGCCTTCCTCAGCGCGCTCCTGGCCAATGGGCACCAGCCCTTCGACGAAACCCTCTGCCTGTTGCTGCTCGGCACATGAGGCAAGTCGCACAACATGCAGATCGGGGCCGGCCGGCGGAACTCGTCACAGACGAATACGACGCGTTACCAGTTCAGCCGTGGGTTCAGAGTGGCTGAAGGTTCTTCATCCCGGCCGTGGGCGATCTCACGAACCCGTCAACTGTCGGGTGGTATGCGTTGCACAACAATCCGTGCCGCGTGTCCCGCTCAAAGGCCCAATGCATGGATTGGCGATGCACGATGAGTGAGAATCTGGTAAATCTCCGGAACTGGGCCGTGCCCATCGGGCGGCTCGGGGCCGATGTAGAGGCTCGTGGTCCAGGTGCACCGCAGCGGCAGTGGTACCTGCGGCTTTCGCGCGGGAGCGCTGGCTCATCTGAGGGGGGTTGTGTTCATTGTCCGTGCTGTTGCCTGATCTTGAGCCCGTGTGGCTTCCCGGTGATGTCGAAGTCCAGGTTTCCGGGGAGACATTCCATACAGAGGCGATCTGGCGAGCGGACCGGCACGGGCCGCGCGGTGGTCCGCACGTGGCAGTTCTGGTCGTTGAACCAGGTAACCCTCACGACCACAGCGCGATCGCCGTGTTCGTGAATGGATTTCACGTCGGCTACCTGTCGCGGAAGACCGCCGGGGCGGTGCAGCCTTCGCTGATCGCCTTCACCGCGGCCAGCAGCGGCCGGACCGTCGCCTGCCCTGCCCAGATACTCTGGCACGAGATCGATAATCAGCCAGTCGCCCAAGTCATCCTGCGCTTGGATCCGGCTCCGCTCGGCTTGGCGCCCGATGCCTTCCGGCCGATCCCCGAAATCGACCAAGTCATCCAGCAGCACATGCGCAGGCTCGACACCGCTCCTCCTGCCATGACCGGATATGACACTGCCGCCAGAAGCCTGCTAGCCGCTGCTGAGGTGCACCGATCTGAGGTCGACGCTGACTACGAGCGGGGCGCGACGCGGTGGCCAGAGGTCGAGCGCGATTTCCTCCAGGCCATCCGTGCGCTGGAGCATGCCCGCGATCCGCTGGTCGCCGACGCATGGGCTGAACTGGCCCGCAGCATCCGGTACCAGAAAGGGCGCCGGGATGACCGGATCAGCGCGGCGGTCACGTCGTTGTACTGGGATCGGTCGAACAAGGTCGCCTGGGCTGAGCTTGTTGACCTCGCATCCGCAGCGCCGCACGTTCCGACGCTGCTCGACCTATTCCGCCGCGTGCCCGCTGATGCACGGCCGCGGGTGCTTACCAAGCTGATCAGCCTGTCCCGTGGCCGGGACCGGCTTGGGAACATGCGCCCTGCTGATGCCGAGCGCCTCCGAGCCGCGCTAGCTGCCATGGCGGAGACCGAGGGCGATAAGCCAACGATCAGGAAGCTATCCGCCGACGCACGCAAGCACCAGGGCAGCAACACGTAACAGCGCAGCAGGATGCGAGAACTGCGGCGACCACGCCTACGGCCTGGCCAACGACGCCCGATCCCAGCCTGATAAGGCACCCCCTAGTGCTCAAGGCTCGCACTCGTCGGCCGCTGAACGGCGTGGAGACATCCGCAGGGCTTGATCCAAGCCGGAGGAGATGGGACTGGCCGCTAACGGCCTTCCATTACGTCAAGCTGCGGAACGCTGCTACCTACGGGCATGCGCGCGCAGAGTCAACGCTGGTCACGGTTCCGCCCGGCGTAGGTATCGGGTCTCTCCCCCGGGGCCGAAGTGAGGTCACCGGCGCCCGTGGCGAGGCGGCGGACCGTTCCTGCAGCGGGAGCTAACAGAGGTAATGGCCCATTATCCCTGATAACACACGCAGTGTGCTGGCGCGATGCCATGGCTTACCGTGCAAATGGCGGGCCGGTGAGGGCGTCCAGTTCGGCGAGCAGGTCCAGGGCCTCGGCTGTGCCGATCCGCTGGAATATCTCCAGGGCCTGCCGCAGGAGGACCCCGGCCTGTGTGGCGTGGCCGGCGGCCAGGGCGCAGCGGCCCAGGCCGGCCAGCGCGTGGGCCTCGTCCCAGGGGCTGGCGATGGCGCGGGCCAGGTCCAGGGCCTGCTGGTGGCACACCTCAGCCTGCGCGAGGTCGCCGCTGACCCGGTACAGCGTCCCTGTCTCGTTGAGCGCCTCGGCCTCGCCACCCCGGTCGCCGAGGTCGCGGCAGATGCCCAGGGCCTGCTCTTGGGCCTGGGCCGCGGCCGGGTAATCACACGTCAGCCGCCGCACGACCCCGAGGTTGCTGAGCGCGTCGGCCTGGCCGAGCCGGTCACCGAGGTCGCGGAAGATGCCCAGGGCCTGCTCCAGGGCCCGGGCCGCAGCCGGGTAATCACCCGTCGCCAGCCGCACGAGCCCCCGGATGCGTAGGGCCCAGGCCTGGCCGAGCCGGTCACCGAGGTCGCGGTAGATGCCCAGGGCCTGCTCCGCGGCCGCGGCCGGGTAATCACCCGTCTGCCGCCACACGTCCCCGAGGCCGGTGAGGGCGCCGGCCTGGCCGAGCCGGTCGCCGAGGTCGCGGTAGATGCCCAGGGCCTGCTCCAGGGCCCGGGCCGCGGCCGGGTAATCACCCGTCTGCCGCCGCACGTCCCCCAGATTGAAGAGGGCGTTGGCCTGGCCGAGCCGGTCGCCGAGGTCGCGGTAGATGCCCAGGGCCTGCTCCAGGGCCCGGGCCGCAGCCGGGTAATCACCGGTCAGCCGCTGCACCTCCCCGAGGTCATTGAGGGCGCCGGCCTGGCCGAGCCGGTCACCGAGATCCCGTGCGGCCTGGATCGCGGCGGTGTGCCGGGTGATGGCCTCGGCCCACGGGCCGTCGCGCCGCAGCAGCCCGGCCAGGCCGGCGGTCAGCGCGATGACCCGGGCGTGCTGGCCGGTACGAATGGCATGGTCCAGGCAGGCCAGCAGGCTGGCACGCTCGGCCCGAGCCCAGGCCAGCGCCTGCTCCCGGCCGGCCAGGTCGGGAACCCCGGCCGGCATCGCCCTGGCCGCGGGGGCGCGGCCGGGGCCCGCCTGGCGGGCGATCAGGGCATCGGCGGCGGCGGCGGTGTGCTGGTAATAATCCAGCAACCGGGCCGTGGCCTGCTCCCGGTCATTATCCGGATCCAGCCGCCCGGCCAGGGCGCGAGCGTGCTCGCGGATCAGGTCGTGCAGCCGGTACCGTCCCTGGACCGGCTCGGTCAGCAGGTACTGGTCGTACAGCGCCTCCAGGCCGCGGCGGGCAGCGGCGAGATCGGCGCCGTCCAGGGCGGCGGCGGCATAGCCGTCGGTCTCGGTGCCAGGATGCAGCCCGAGCCGCCGGAACAGCCGCTGCTGATCGGGGGCCAGCTCCTCATAGGACAGGTTAAACGCGGCGGCCACCGACAGGTTCTCGGTGGCCATCAGCTCCAGCCGGTCCACCGCCGCCGCCAGCTCGGCGGCGCGGGCGGCCGCGGTCCAGGCCGGATGGTGGTGCAGCTGGCGGGCCACCATCCCGATCGCCAGCGGCAGGTACCCGCACAGCCGGCAGATCTCGCCCACCCCCGCATCGGCCGGGCCCAGCCCGGCCCGGCCGGCCAGCCGGACCAGCAGCCCGGCAGCTTCCTCCGGCGGCAAGGTGTCCAGGCTGACCGCCACCGCGTCCTCCAGCGCGGACAGGTGGCGGCGGCTGGTGACCAGCACCAGGCTGCCGCCGCCGCCGGGCAGCAGCGGCCGGACCTGCTCGCTGCCGACCGCGTCATCCAGCACCAGCAGCAGCTGCCGTTCGGCCAGCCGGTCCCGCCACAACGCCATCCGCGCCTGCAGCCCGGGCGGGATCTGCCCGGCCGGGACGCCGATGGTCGCCAGCAGGCTGGCCAGCGCGTCGGCCGGGCCGACCGGGGCCTGCCCGGGGGTGTGCCCGTGCAGCGGGAGGAAGATCTGCCCGCCTGGGAACCGGTCCGCCAGCCGGTGCGCGGCGTGCACCGCGAACGCGGTCTTGCCCACCCCGGCCATACCGCCGATCGCGTGGATCCCCACCACCCCGCCCGCCCCCGCCGCGGCCTCCGCCAGCTCGGCCAGCTCCCGCTGCCGCCCGGTGAACGAGGCGATGTCACGCGGCAGCGTCCGCGTGGCCGCCGCCACCCCGCCCGTCCCGGCTCCGCCCGGCACGGGTCGGCCCCGCGCGACCGCCTCAAACTCCGCCCGGGCCGGGCCGGCCAGGCGCAGCGCGTCGGCCAGCAGCCGGGCCGTGTCCTTACGGGCGGTCAGGTTGACGCCCCGCTCCAGGTCACTGACTGACCGCGGGCTCAGCCCCGCCGCCTCCGCCAGCTCCTCCTGGGTCAGCCCGGCCTCGGCGCGCAGCTGCCGCAAGAGAGCGGCGAAGGTAACCGGCGGCTCGGCCACAGCCTCTCCCTCGCCCGCAGACGAAGCCATCCGCATCGAGCATACGCCGCCAGGAACAACGGTCCCATCCGGCTCATCCCCGCGCAGCCTGGGCCGCTACTCCTGCCCCGGGAGGCAGGGCGGCGGCTACGCGCCCGGCGGTGACCTCGGGGACGTACTTGTTGATGGTGGCGCTGACGCCGAGCAGCCGGGCGATCGAGGAGACGATGTTGTCCGGCCGGGTCAGCAGGTCGCGGGCGTGCCGGATCGGCCCGGCGGTCATGGTCGGCGGCCGCCCGAGGCGGACGCCGCGGCCGCGGGCGGCGCCAGGCCCTCGCGGGTGCCCTCGACGATCAGCTCCCGAATGAACTCTGCTAGCCATGGACCTCACCCGCAGCGTTGCGAGAGAGCAGGTTATCGGAGGTAACGGCGCCTTACCTCTGATAACTCGCTCGCCGTCCTGCGGGAATAGTAGCCGCGGCGAGTCCCGACTTCCACGCGTTATCTCCGACTACGGAGCAGCGCTTGTGGATTCTGCCATTCGGCTGTGCTGGATCGGCGGCCGCGCCGTGGCCCGCGGTAGCCAGGTCGAGTGTGATGCGGCCAGATGCGGTAAGCCTGGCCGCAGCAGATACCGCACATGGTCAGATTGCCCGAAGTGCCAGAATGATCACGATCTGTCAGCGTAGGCTGCCCGGCATGGACGAGCCTCTGGCCGAGCTGGCTGCCTACTTCCAGGCCAACTCCAGGCTGCCCGATGAGGAGCTGGTCCGGCTGACCATAGCCGCCCGGGCGGCCGGCAGCCGATGGGACGGCATCGCCACCGCCTGCGGCATCACGACCTATAAAGACCTGGCTGGCGTGATTTACCGGATCACCGGCGATACCGGCGCGGAGCTGCTGTTCTCCGCCACCCAGAACGCGGTCGAGCAGCTGACCGGCAGCGAGCGCCGCTACCCGCCACTGACCTGGGACTGCCCCGGCTGCGGGCAGCAGGTCACCGACCGCGCCCCAGCCGGGCGGCCTGTCCACGTCGAGCACGGCCACGGCCCGGGCTGTGCCCGGCTGGCCCGCGACCAGGCCGCCGAGGACCAGCGGCGCCGAAAGCAGGTCCCCGGCCTGATCCTGGAGTCCGAAGCCGCCGTCGGGCCGGTGCAGCGGCACTGGCTGCGCGAGCGGATCGCCGATGAGTGCCCGCGCTGTGGCTGGCACGGGTACTTCCACCACTATCTTGCCACCGTCGACGGCGACTGGGCCGCCGCGGTGTGCGACGACTGCTATGCCGACCTGCACCCGGGCATCACGGTCACGGTGAAGTTCTACGCCGCCCGGGTGCCTCGCTTCCTGTCCCGTGGCGGTGAGGCGGTCGCGGTGATCCGGCAGCGGGACCGCAGCGACCATGACTACCCGGATATCGGGCATTTCCCGGACACCGGGCAGCAGATGACCTGGCGGCTGTGGTGGGAGCACACCGCGATGCTCGTCGAGGACGCCCGCGGCAGCTGCGACTACGACCTGGCTGAGATCAGCCGCGACGAGGCGGAGCAGATCGCCGCCAGGCTGGCGGCCCCGCGCTGGCCGCTGGACGCGGCCCGGTTGCCGTGGGTTGCCTCGGCCTATCCCGAGTGAAACCCGACGTGAACGAGGCCAATTACGAGGATCTGGCCGGGCGGCTGTACGGCGCGCTGATCATGCTGGACGACCTGCTGGGGCAGCGAGCAAGTGCGGCTGATACACCATTTCATCGAGGTGGGCGAGTACGGCCTGGCGCTGGAGGAATCGCCGGCGCCCTCGCCCAGGACAAGATTGCCATCACCGGCCAGGAACGGGCCGGCATGCTGGCGCTGGCCCGGCAAATGCAGATGGACGATCTGGTGCCTGGCGCGCTCGGTTCTGCCCGCGGGCCCCGTGACTGATTCCAGTGGCCGGTGCCCCGGACGATCGGCGGAGGGCTGGGCGCCGTGGGTGGTACCCGGGGGAGTGAGCCGTCAGCACCAATGATGGCCTGGCGTGCCGCCCGGGGCCGTGCAGGCAACGGCGTGGTCACGAACATCCTGGCGAGCGGGATCCATGGCCGGCCGGTGCTGCGGGAGGCCGGTTCGCGGCGGGGGTGCCCGCTGTGGCGTCTTACTCGAGCTCGATCTCCAGGTCGGCCGCATGCACCGGAGAACGGAGAGTTCTGACGGGTTCAGGCGGGACGACCGTGGTGTCGTGTTCGGCTGCGGCCTTGTAGGCGTGCTCGACGGCTCTCAGCCGTGCGGCTATCCGGGTCTCACGGGCCGCGATGGCCTGGCGGTTGCGCCGGCCGTAGGAGCCCTCGGGCAGGCTCTGGCCGAAGCGCTCTACCTCGCGGATGTGGGCTTCGCGTTCGTCGGCGTGCGCGGCGATGGCGAAGACGGCGATGTCAGCGGTGGCGGCGTCCAGGACCAGGGTGACGGTCCGGTTGCCGGGGTTGCGGCCGGCCAGGGCCAGGGGCCGGGGCCCGTCGGCGTCCGGCCAAGCAGGCTCAGGGACGCGGTGGCCGTACCGGGCCTGGTCGTGCAGGCGGGCGAGCATGACGTCGGCGCGGTCGATCTGGTCGCAGGCTTCGCCGAAGTGCTCGCCGAGTGAGCCGAGGT
>Ga0213881_10001300_pt1 | contig 12229 bp, 10 predicted proteins | sample BarmaccoBMER_R08_FD_160104 | JGI IMG/M metagenome (GOLD analysis project Ga0213881, IMG submission 160104) | Barbacenia macrantha exposed rock microbial communities from rupestrian grasslands, the National Park of Serra do Cipo, Brazil - ER_R08 ... | reverse complement strand
CCTGGCCGCCGAACGCGCCGAGCGCGCCACGGCGATGGCGCAGGTCCGTGCCGCCGTCACCGAGCTGACCGCACGGATCGCGACGCTCACCGAGGCGCTGCACCGCGATGAAGTGGCCAAGGCGCAGGCGGCGTTGCGCATCGAACAGCTCGAGGCGCAGGTCCTCGAGCAGTTCGGCATGGCCGCCGCCGACCTGATCGCCGAATATGGCCCCGCGGTGCTGTTGCCGCCGTCGGACCTGGAGATCGCCGAGTACCGGCAGGCCCGCGAGCGCGGCGAACCGGTCAGCGCGCCGGCCCCGATGCCGTTCGACCGGTCCACCCAGGAGCGGCGCGCCAAGCGCGCCGAACGCGAGCTCGGTGAGCTGGGCCGGGTAAACCCGCTGGCGTTGGAGGAGTACGCGGCGCTGGAGGAGCGCTACAACTTCCTGTCCACCCAGCTGGAAGACGTCAAGGCCGCCCGCAGGGATCTGCTCGGGGTGGTCGCCGAGGTGGACTCCCGTATCCTGCAGGTCTTCTCCGCGGCATACGCCGACGTCGAGCTACAGTTCCGCGACGTGTTTGCTGCCCTGTTCCCGGGCGGCGAGGGGCGGCTGCTGCTCACCGACCCAGGCGACATGCTGACCACCGGCATCGAGGTGGAGGCCAGACCGCCCGGCAAGAAGATCAAGCGCCTGTCGCTGCTGTCCGGCGGCGAGAAAGCGTTGACGGCGGTCGCGATGCTGGTCGCGATCTTCCGCGCCCGCCCGTCCCCGTTTTATGTGCTGGACGAGGTCGAGGCCGCGTTGGACGACGTGAACCTGCGCCGACTGCTGTCGCTGTTCGAGCAGCTGCGGGCACAGTCGCAGCTGATTGTCATCACCCACCAGAAGCCCACGATGGAGGTGGCCGACGCGTTGTATGGCGTCACGATGCGCGACGACGGGATCACCGCGGTGATCTCGCAGCGGATGCGCGGGCAGATGATTTCGGCGGGGCTCGCCGGCGCGGCTACCGGATAGCCGTCACCCCGATGCGCCGCAGCCCCGCCAGGTCGGCCGCGCCGCAGCCGTGCAGGCAGATCCGTAATTCATCGATGAACCGCGCGAGCCATTCCTGCGCTGCGGCGGCGGACGCGATCGCCGGTGCCAGCAGCGGGCGCGCCACCGCGATCAGGTCGGCGCCCAGCGCGACAGCCTTGGCGGCGTCCATCCCGGTTCGGATGCCCCCGGAAGCCACCAGCGGCAGGTCGGGCAGCGCCCGCCGCACCTCGATCAGCGCCTGCGCGGTCGGCACGCCCCAGTCGGCCAGCGCGGGGAATCGCAGCTCGCCGTAGCGCACGTACTGCTCCACCCGCGACCACGACGTGCCGCCGGCCCCGGCCACGTCGATCGCGGCGAGCGGCAGCTCACCGGGCAGCCGGAGCAGTTCGCTCACCGCCGCGGCGCCGAATCCGTGGCCGACCTCCTTGAGCAGGATCGGGTAGCCGAGCGATCCGGCGATGTCGCGCAGGCGGCTGAGCGACCCGGAGAAGTCAGTGTCGCCGTGTGTTTGGATCGCCTCCTGCAGCGGGTTGGTGTGCACCGCCAGCGCGTCGGCGCCGACCCGGTCGAGCGCCTTGACCAGGTCCGGCAGGGTGGCCTTCGACAGCTGTGACAACCCGATGTTGCCGATCAGCAGCACGTCGGGCGCGACGTCGCGAACCGCGAAACTGGTTGCCGCCTGCTCGCCGAGCGCGCTGTCGAGCATGATCCGCTGCGATCCGAGCATCATCCCGACTCCCAGCCGCTGCGCGGCCGCCGCCAGGTTGCGGTTGATCGTTCCGGACAGCCCGGCGCCCCCGGTCATCGCGCCGACCAGCACCGGCGCCGCCAGCCGCTTGCCGAGGAAGTCGGCGCCCAGCTCGATCGCCCCGAGGCTGGTCTGGGTCAGCGCGTTGTAGGGCAACCGGTAACGCTCGAGACCGGTGGTCAGGCCGCAGTGCTCGACCGGTTCGGTCAGGCAGACGTCGATGTGGCGCCGCTTGCGGTTCTCCATCCCGCCGGGGTCGGTCGTCACGGCCGACGGCCCCTGGGAGAATGGCGCGGTGGGTGAGGGTTTGTGGATCGCAATCGCGGTTGTCGCCGTTCTGCTCGTCGCTGCGCTGGTGGTCGGCCTGGTGCTGTACCGCCGGCGACGGATCAGCCTGTCACCTCCCGACACTGCCACACCCGTTGACCGCTCCGGCGGCTATACCGCTTCGTCGGGCATCACCTTCACAGAATCGTCAGCACCTCCGGCACCCCCCGTCTCCGGGCCACGTCTCGACACGACCGGGCTGCCCGCCGTCGGCGACGACGCCACCATCCCGCGCGACGCGCCAAAACGTCCCATCGCCGACGTCCACCTACCCGAGCCCGCCACCGACGTCGGGGCGGAAGTGTCCGCGATCGATACCATCGCGCCGCCCGAGGGGCGCCTCACCAAGCTGCGCGGCCGGCTGGCCAAATCCCAGAACACGCTGGGCCGCGGCATGCTCGGGCTGCTCGGCGGCGGCGATCTCGACGAGGACTCCTGGCAGGAGGTGGAGGACACCCTGCTAATCGCCGACCTCGGGCCGGCGGCCACCGCGTCGGTGGTGTCGGCGCTGCGGGCCCGGATGGCGAGCGGCACCGTGCGCACCGAGGCCGACGCGCGCGCGGTACTTCGCGACGTGCTGATCAACGAGCTGCGGCCCGGCCTGGACCGCTCGATCAACGCGTTGCCGCATGCCGACAGTCCGTCGGTGCTGCTGGTCGTCGGCGTCAACGGCACCGGCAAGACGACGACGGTGGGCAAGCTGGCCCGTGTCCTGGTGGCCGACGGACGGCGGGTGGTGCTGGGCGCGGCGGACACCTTCCGTGCCGCGGCGGCCGATCAGCTGCAGACCTGGGCCGCCCGCGTCGGCGCTCACGTGGTCCGGGGTCCGGAGGGCGCCGACCCGGCTTCGGTGGCGTTCGACGCGGTCGATGACGGAATCTCCGGCGGCGCCGACGTGGTGGTGATCGACACCGCTGGCCGGTTGCACACCAAGACTGGGTTGATGGACGAGCTGGGCAAGGTCAAGCGCGTCGTGAGCCGGCGGGCGCCGGTCGATGAAGTGCTGCTGGTTCTCGACGCGACGATCGGGCAGAACGGCCTTGCGCAGGCGCGGGTGTTCGCCGAGGTGGTCGACATCACCGGGGTTGTGCTCACCAAGCTGGACGGGACGGCAAAGGGCGGCATCGTTTTTCGCGTTCAGCAGGAGCTCGGCGTGCCGATCAAGCTGGTCGGGCTGGGGGAGGGACCCGACGACCTCGCTCCCTTCGAGCCCGCCGCGTTCGTCGACGCGCTGTTGGGCTGATGGCGAAAACGCCGATGTAACACCCGCGAAACATATACCGGCTATCCGTTCACGCGAGCGAAACACCGCGGAGTCTTCTCGGAAACAACCACTCAGCATTGTTTCAGCCAGGTCAGTGGTCGTGGTGCACGCGGCCCCGGCAGACCGCCGAAGGAGGCAATCGCGAGTGGACCATTTCCCGACGACCAGGGCCGCCTTCGCCTATTCCCCTGTCGCGCACTGCGTTGGTGCCTTCACGGTTCTGGCATATTCGGCGGTCGTTGCGACTATCTTGGCGTTGATCGTGAAATACGCCATCGGACTGCGCCTTAACGAAGAAGACGAAGAGTTCGGCATCGACGAAGCGGAACACGACGAAGCGGGTGACGACTTCGCGGTCGCCGGGGGTGCCTCGGTTCACGGCCGTCACGGCGCGGAGGAATGAGGGGAAATGAAGCTGATCACTGCAATCGTCAAGCCGTTCACGCTCGAAGACGTCAAGAACGGGCTGGAACAGACCGGCATCCTCGGGATGACGGTCAGCGAGGTTCAGGGCTACGGGCGCCAGAAGGGCCACACCGAGGTCTACCGGGGAGCCGAGTACTCCGTGGATTTCGTACCCAAGGTGCGGGTGGAGGTATTGGTCGATGACTCCGCTGTGGACAAGGTGGTGGACGTCATCGTCCAGGCGGCGCGTACCGGCAAGATCGGCGACGGCAAGGTATGGGTCGGCCCCGTCGACGCCGTCATCCGGGTCCGTACCGGCGAACGGGGAGCCGACGCACTCTGATGTGACGTGTCCTCTCGTTACAAGAGGACCGAGATGAAACAGCAGACGCCGCGTCCGGCAAAGGATTTGGTGGCCGCCGCGGAGCAGCTGCTCGCCGTTGGCGCGCGCCAACTGGATGCGGCGGCACTGCGCGAGGCGCTGCTGGATCTGCATGAGTTCTGGTTGACCACCAAAGCCGCCGAGATTGGCATCACCCCCGCGAGCGGTTTCGCGATCGTGGCCACCGGAGGCCTCGGCCGCCGGGAACTGATGCCGTACTCCGACCTGGACCTCACGCTGCTGCACGACAACAGGCCGGCCGAGCTCATCAGCCAGGTCGCCGATCTGTTGTGGTACCCGCTGTGGGACGCCAACATTCGACTCGACCACAGCGTCCGCACCGTGCCGGAGGCGCTGCACGTCGCCGCCGACGACCTGTCCGCCGCGCTGGCCATGCTGGAGGCAAGGCACATCGCCGGCGACCCCGAGATGTCCTCCCAGCTGATCGGGGGCGCACGGAATCAGTGGCGCACCGGGATTCGCAGCCGGTTCGACGAGCTTGTCGAGCTCACCCACACCCGCTGGCAGCGCTGCGGCCAGATCGCCCATCGCGCCGAACCCGACCTCAAGTCCGGCCGTGGCGGGCTGCGTGACGTGCAGTTGCTCAACGCGCTCGCCATCGCCCAGCTGGCCGATCACCATTCCGGCAGCACCGTCGACAGCCCGCTGGGCTCGCTGACCGCTGCCCACGTCGCGCTGCTCAACGTCCGAACCGAACTGCACCGGGTGTCCGGTCGGGGCCGCGAGCTGCTGCTGGCCCAGCACGCCGACGAAATCGGTGCCGCATTGCGGATCGGTGACCGTTTCGAGCTTGCCCGCATGCTCAGCGACGCCGCCCGCACGGTCAGCTACTACGTCGACGCCGGCCTGCGCACCGCCGCAAACGCGTTGCCCCGCAAGGGCCTCGCCGGTTTGCGCCGACCGGTGCGCCGACCGCTCGACGAGGGGGTCGTCGAATACGGCGGCGAGGTGGTGCTGGCCCGCGACGCGCGGCCGGAGCGCGATCCCGGCCTGATCCTCCGGGTGGCGGCCGCGTCGGCGGTCAGTGGCCTGCCGCTGGCCGCCTCCACGCTGCGGCGGTTGGCCGACGCTGCGCCCGAGCTGCGAACCCCGTGGCCGCGCCAGGCGCTGAAGGACCTGCTGGTGATGCTCGCCGCCGGTCCCGCCGCCGTCAACACGATCGAGGCCTTGGACCGAAGTGGACTGTGGGGCAGGCTGTTTCCCGAGTGGGGCGCGGTACGGGACCTCCCGCCCCGCGACGTCATACACATTTGGACCGTCGACCGGCATCTGGTCGAGACAGTGTCTCGCGCAAGCGCTTTCACTACGCGGGTGGCCAGGCCCGACCTTCTCGTGCTCGGCGCGCTGCTGCACGACATCGGCAAGGGTCGCGGCGGTGACCACAGCGTCATCGGCGCCGAGTTGGCAACCCAGATCGGCACCCGGCTGGGTTTGTGGCCGTCGGACGTGGACCTGCTGTCCAAGATCGTGCGCTACCACCTGCTGCTGCCGAGGACCGCGACGCGCCGTGACCTGCAGGATCCCGACACGATCGCCGCGGTGGCCGACACGCTGGAGCGCGACCCGCTGCTGCTGGACCTCCTGCACACGCTGGCCGAGGCCGACTCGCTGGCGACCGGCCCCGGCGTGTGGGGCGACTGGAAGGCGCTGCTGATCGGCGACCTTGTGCGGCGGTGCCGGATGGTCATGGCGGGTGAGCCACTGCCGCACGCCGATCCCATTGAGCCTCAATACCTCTTGCTGGCGGCCGACGCCGGGATCCACGTCGCGCTGGCCGCTGGCGACAGCCCGCAAATCTACACCGTGACCATCATCGCGCCGGACCGCCGCGGCCTGTTGTCCAAGGCCGCCGGCGTGCTGGCGCTGAACTCGCTGCGGGTGCACTCCGCGTCGGTGAACAGCCACGAGGGCTCGGCGATCAACACTTTCGTCGTCTCGCCGCACTTCGGTTCGCCCCCAGCCGCCGAGCTGCTGCGCCAGCAGTTCATCAGGGCGCTCGACGGCGATCTCGACGTGCTCACGACGCTCGAGCAGCGCGACCGCGACGCCGCGAAGTATGGGTCGACACGGGCCGGGGAGGTGCTGGCCGCGGTGCCCGCGAACCGCTCGACGGCGCAGCCGCACATCCTGTGGCTCGACGGCAACGCCCGCGAACAGCTGCTGGTGGAGATCCGCACCACCGACCGCGCGGGCCTGCTGGCCGTGCTCACCGCGGTGTTCGAGCGCGCCGGCGTGGACATCGCGTGGGCCAAGGTGAACACGCTGGGCTCGTCGGTCGACGACACGTTCTGCATCGTGGTGCCGGCGGGGTGTGCCGACGTGAGCGCGGTGCGAGACGCGCTGGAAAAGGACCTGCTGGCGGTGTTGTCGACCCCCACGCCGGCCGGGGCGGGCCAGGACGCCCGCTAGGCTTGCCCACGTGTTTGAAACCCTGTCCGACCGGCTGACCGGCGCCCTGCAGGGCCTGCGCACCAAGGGCCGGCTGACCGACGCCGACATCGACGCCACCGCGCGCGAGATTCGGCTGGCGCTGCTGGAGGCCGACGTCTCGCTGCCCGTGGTACGTGCGTTCGTCGCACGGGTAAAGGAGCGCGCCAAGGGCGCCGAGGTGTCTGGGGCGCTGAACCCGGCTCAGCAGGTCGTCAAGATCGTCAACGAGGAACTGATCGGCATCCTGGGCGGCCAGACTCGCCGACTGGCTTTCGCGAAGACGCCGCCCACCGTGGTGATGCTGGCGGGTCTTCAGGGCTCCGGCAAGACCACGCTCGCCGGCAAGCTGGCGAAATGGTTGAAGACCCAAGGCCATACACCGCTGCTGGTGGCGGCCGACCTGCAGCGGCCCGCCGCGGTGAACCAGTTGAGGGTCGTGGGCGAACGCGCGGGTGTCCCGGTGTTCGCGCCGCATCCGGGCGCGTCGGCGCAGTCCGGCCCGGGCGATCCGGTCGCGGTCGCGTCGGCTGGGCTGCAGGAGGCCCGCAGCAAGCTGTTCGACGTCGTGATCGTCGACACCGCGGGCCGCCTCGGCATCGACGACGAGCTGATGGACCAGGCAGCGGCCATCCGTGACGCCGTCGACCCCGACGAGGTGCTGTTCGTGCTCGACGCGATGGTGGGCCAGGACGCCGTCGCCACCGCCGAGGCGTTTCGCGAGGGCGTCGGTTTCACCGGCGTGGTGCTGACCAAGCTTGACGGCGACGCCCGCGGCGGAGCGGCGCTGTCGGTGCGCGAAGTCACCGGCGTGCCGATCCTGTTCGCGTCGGCCGGCGAGAAGCTCGACGACTTCGACGTCTTCCACCCCGACCGAATGGCCGGCCGCATCCTGGGCATGGGTGATGTCCTGACCCTCATCGAGCAGGCCGAGCAGGTCTTCGACGCCCGGCAGGCCGAGCAGGCCGCGGCCAAGATCGGCACCGGCGAGCTGACCCTCGAGGACTTCCTGGAGCAGATGCTGGCGATCCGCAAGATGGGCCCGATCGGCAACCTGCTGGGCATGCTGCCCGGCGCCGGCCAGATGAAGGAGGCGCTGGCCGCGGTCGACGACAAGCAACTCGACCGGGTGCAGGCCATCATCCGCGGCATGACGCCGCAGGAACGTGCCGACCCGAAGATCATCAACGCGTCGCGTCGGCTGCGGATCGCCAACGGCTCCGGCGTCACGGTCTCCGAGGTCAACCAGCTCGTCGACCGGTTCTTCGAGGCCCGCAAGATGATGTCTCAGATGGCGGGCCGGATGGGCATGCCCGGGATCGGCCGCAAGAGCTCCACCCGCAAAGGCCGGGGCAAAGGCAAGAAAGGCAAGAAGGGCGCGCGCGGGCCTACGCCGCCGAAGGTGCGCGGCCCGCTGGGTGCCGGCATGCCGGGGGGCGCCTTCCCCGACCTGTCGCAGATGCCGCCGGGGCTCGACGAGCTGCCCCCGGGCCTCGCCGACTTCGACCTGTCGAAGCTGAATTTCCCGGGCAAGCACTAGCTTGCGACCACTGCGCCTACTCGGCCGCGGCCTACCGGATGGCGAGCCCGTCGAGTGGTGGGTGGTCGACGGGGCGCTCTCGGCGGAACCGGCGAGCGGCGCCGAGACGGTGTTCGACGGCGGCTGGATACTGCCCGGCCTGGTCGACGCACACTGCCACGTCGGCATCGGCGCCGACGGCCCTACCGACCTGGACGAGGCGATCACCCAGGCCGAGACGGAGCGGGATGTCGGCGCGCTGCTGCTGCGTGACTGCGGGTCGCCGATCGACACCCGCAGCCTCGACGACCGCGACGACCTGCCCCGCATCATCCGGGCCGGACGTCACCTGGCACGCCCGAAGCGCTACAGCCCGGGACTGCCGATCGACGTCGAGGACGAGTCGCAACTGCCCGCGGCGGTGCAGGCGCAGGCCCGCCGCGGCGACGGCTGGGTGAAGCTGGTCGGCGACTGGATCGACCGCGACGCCGGCGACCTCGCGCCGCTGTGGTCGGACGACGTGCTCAAGGTCGCCATCGACACCGCGCACGCCAACGGCGCCCGGGTGACCGCCCACGTGTTCGGCGAAGACGCGTTGCCGGGGCTGATCCAGGCCGGCATCGACTGCATCGAGCACGGAACCGGGATCACCGACGACGTCATCGACCTGATGCTTCACCACGGCACCGCGCTGGTGCCGACGCTGATCAACATCGACAACTTTCCCGGCATCGCCGACTCCGCCGGTCGCTACCCGCGCTACGGGCGGCACCTGCGTGAGCTCTACGCCCGCTGCCGGCAGCGCATCGCCGCGGCCCGTGAGGCCGGTGTGCCGGTGTATGCGGGCACCGACGCGGGGTCGATGGTCGTCCACGGCCGCATCGCCGACGAGGTGGATGCGCTCAAGGCCATCGGCCTGACCCCTACCGACGCGTTGGGCGCCGCATGCTGGGACGCCCGCCGCTGGCTGGGCCGGCCCGGGCTCGAGCATGGCGCGCCGGCCGACCTGGTCTGCTACCGCGACGATCCGCGCCACGGCGCCGCGGTGCTGAATCGGCCCGCCGCGGTGGTGCTGCGCGGCCGGCTCGTCACCGCCGGTTAGAGCGTTGCGATCGACACCGACCGGTCCTGCGCGAAACCCCAGTCGAGCAGGCTTGCCGCCTGATCCCAGTACGTCGGGCCGCCCTGGACGACCAGGCCGTACATCATCGAGATCACCAGACGACGGCCATCGCGCTGGGCGGCGGCGACGAACGTCTTGCGCGCCGCATCGGTGAATCCGGTTTTGCCGCCGAGCGCGCCGGGGTAGCGCTGCAGGAGCTGGTCCTCGTTGAGGATCACGCGGTCGCCGTTGTCGCCGGGGAACACCGCCGACGGCTCGGCGGTGATCTGTGCGAATACCGGATTCGCCATCGCCGCGCGGAAGATGATCGCCAGGTCGCGGGGCGTGGTCCACCCGGCGCCACCCGGCCCGTCTAGCCCCGACGGCGTCGCGGCGTGGGTGTCGGGCGCCCCGAGCGCGACCGCCTTGGCGTTCATCTTGGCCACCGCGCTGTCGAACCCGCCCAACATGTCGGCCAGCGTGTTGGCCGCGTCGTTGCCCGAGACCAGCAGCACCGCGTCGAGCAGCTCGCGAGCGGTGTAGGTGCGCCCGGGCTTGATGCCGACGCACGAGCACTCGGCCTGGGTGTCGGCCTGGCTCGCCACCACCGTGGTGTTCAGGTTCTTCAGCTCGTCGAGCGCGACCAGCGCCAGCAGCGTCTTGATCGTGCTGGCCGGTGGGTGGCGGATGTCCATGTCCCGCCCGGCGAGGATCCCGCCGGTGTCCATGTCGGCGACGATCCATGCCGTCGCGGGCCCCCCAGGGATCAGCGCCGTCCCAGGTGGCTGGATGTCGGCATCAGCATGCGCAAGCGCCGGGCGCAGCGCCAAGGCGCCGGCGAACAGCACGGCCAAGACGATAAGCAGCTTCCGCATCACCGGCGATGACCCCCTAGGCGAAGAGCAGACCAACATGGCCGCTGAGCCTAACTCCGCCGCGCCGATATTTCACCCAGATCGACGCTAGCGTGTTTGCTACTCGGCCGATGTCGCGCTCTCGTCGATCTCGATGCGCACTCCGCCATGCTTTGCCGCTGCGGTCCATCGAACCGGCGTTCTCATCCCGTTGGCGTAGAGACCCGGAAGACCTCGGTCTCCTCGGGAAGGCCCTTGAGGCGATGAGCACCGACGCTTTCGAAGCGCAGGCCGGAGCCCGCTGACAGATCGCGCACTGTGCGACTTGTGAGCACTTCGTCGGGTCCAGCCATCGCACTGATCCGTGCTCCGACATGTACGGCCATCCCGCTCCATTCGTCTCCGCGCCGCTCACACTCACCGATATGGACGCCCGCGCGAATGCGAATGCCCCTGGCAGCCAACGCCGGGACGAGATCGAGACCGCAGCGGGCCGCCTTTGTCGGCCCGTCGAAAAGCGCGAAAACCCCGTCGCCGGTGTGCTTGGCGCGGCGGCCGCCATACTTCTCCAATAGCCAATCCACCAGCCTGTCGTGGGCATCAAGCTCATGGCGCCAATGCGCGTCACCCTGCGCGCTGAGTAGCTCAGTCGAACTGACGATGTCGGTGAACAAAACAGTTGACAAAACGCGCTCGCTCGCGGCGTCGGTGACCCTGCCGCACACGAAGTCCAGGATCGCCGACGCCATCGCCTCGTCGAGCAGCCCATGTGGTCCGGGTGGCAGTTCTCGGAATTCGGCATTCGGGATATCGGCTGCCATCGCGGCAGCCGCCTCCACAGGGGCGACTTCATCGCCGCGCCTACCCAGGACGAGCGTCGGTGTCCGGACCGCATTGAGCAACGGCCGCACGTCGATGTTCGAGAGCGCCTGCCAGAGCATCAAAGCCATTGTCGGACTCGCAGAGGCTCGCTGAGCTCGCCCGTAGAATTCGCGGAAGCCCGGTACCTCGGCGATGGGGCCGAAGAACATGCTTGCCAGTGCTCCCTCACCCCAATGGGTTTCAATCTCCTCACGATAGGTGGCCTGCTGATCCGAGGTGAAACCCCACGGAAAATCGGGCAACTCGGGGGTGAAGCGAGGCAGTGTTCCGTACAGGACAAGTGACTGAACGAGTTCCGGATAGGTGGCTGCGAACAGGATGCTCATCGGCCCGCCCTCGGAAATACCGAAAACTGCCGGGCGCTCTGCCCCGGCCGCGTCGATCACCGCATGGAGGTCGTCCATCCGCTCGTCCAATGGTGGAACGTGCGTCACGGGATCCGACAACCCGGTGCCACGCTTGTCCCATGCGATAAGTCGCGTTCGTTCGGCAATTTCTTCGATGAAGCTTTGGAATGGTGACGCCGGTTCGTCAAACAAGTCGACGTTGCTGACCCAGCCGGGGATCCAGACAAGCGTGGTGTCGCTGTCGCCCAAGACGCGATACGCGAGACGGACGTCGCCGTTTCGCGCGTAGTGCACTCCCAGGTCTTTCACATCCAACATCATGGCATTCACTGGCTGATGGAACGCCGCAATCTCTCACAGCCAACCCACAGATTTCGAGGTGGGCGGTCCGACGATGAATATCCAGGATTGGCGTGCGGTCAGCTAGCTGGGTGCACCGATCGTGTTCAATCAAGCCATGTTGAGCCTCGAAGAGATCTCGGACCGCCTGGAAATCCAGCAACTGCTGGTCGACTACTCCACGGCCATCGACCAGCGCCGCTTCGACGACCTCGACAATGTGTTCACCCCCGACGCCTACATCGACTACCGGGCGATGGGCGGCATTGACGGCGCATATCCCCAGGTGAAAGCGTGGCTGAAAGACGTGCTACCCAACTTCCCGGCCTATGCCCACATGCTCGGCAACTTCGCGATGACCATCGACGGCGACACCGCGTCGTCGCGGACGTTCTGCTTCAACCCGATGGTGCTCGGCGGCAAGCAGAACCAGGTGCTGTACTGCGGGCTCTGGTACGACGACGAGTTCGTCCGCACCCCGGCGGGTTGGCGGATGACCCGCCGCGTCGAGGCCAAGTGCTTCGACCGCGTCGTCTGACGGGTTTCCGCTGCCAGCGGCCGTTCTGGCACAATGGGCGGCTGTCCGCGGAA
>Ga0213881_10001298_pt1 | contig 12244 bp, 14 predicted proteins | sample BarmaccoBMER_R08_FD_160104 | JGI IMG/M metagenome (GOLD analysis project Ga0213881, IMG submission 160104) | Barbacenia macrantha exposed rock microbial communities from rupestrian grasslands, the National Park of Serra do Cipo, Brazil - ER_R08 ... | reverse complement strand
TTTCCGAACCGTGCGGACGCTGATCCGTCTGAGTCGCGCGATCTGTTGGGCACTCAGCCCGTCCCCGAGGAAGGTGAGGACATCCAGCTCGCGGACGGTGAGGCGCGCACGTTTCCGAGCCTCGTCGATGTGCACACCCTCAGCCCGGCGTATCGGGGAGGATGATGAGTAGACGGTGTCCAGGAGAGCAAGCATGGGCTGCAAATGGCGAGCGTGCCGCAGCTCGGCGTCGGTGAAATCTCGGGTTGAGCGGTTGATGAACCAGGACCGGCCGCTGGTTATGGGATTGTCCGTAGCGGTGATGATGGCCAACTGGTGACGAGCACCAATGGGCACAAACAGCTCGCGGTACACCCGACTCAATCGGAACTCACGATCAGAAATGCAGTCGCTAGCGCGCAGGACCGGTCCGGAGTCAGGATCGGCCCGACGGTGCGCCACAATGGGGTGTTCATCAAACACCGTGTCGAACGCGGAGCGCAGATCGTACCCCACCGCTTCGTTAAACCACAACTTCAGCACTGGCGTCGTGAGGTCGGCGCCGCCCCACCCGATGGTGTCACCAGGTAAGGCGCCATTCAGGCACGCCGACGCGACCGTGAGATAGGTATCACGGTCGGGTAGTCCATCGGCGTGGTAACTGAGATCAAGCTCGGTCACAAGCGCGCGCGCCATGACAACTCCATGATCCAAAAGCAGTATACGCGAAAGAACGTATTTCGATGCTCGCCGGTCGAATGCCACCCTGAAGCAGGTCGCCACAACCAGATCGCTCCGTTGAGCGCCCGCAATGCTGAAGGAGTGCTACGAGGTGAGTTCCCCCACGACTCTGCCTGGAACCTGTCACCAAGCCTGGGCGCTGTCTGCACACGAACTCGCCCAAGCATCAAGGTACGGAGCGTCATCGACACTCCCTCCATCCCCCCAGATGGTCTGATGCAGGGAAGAGAACGCCAGATGAGCGGCTGATACCCCGGGCCCACGGCGACGTGCAGCTCTACACCGCACCCTGCCCCCCTATCCGGCCCGGCTATCGCGGGCCTGCTGCCCGCCTGATGCGGACCTCACCGAGAGATAGAGGCCAGGGTTACCCGACCGGACCGAGGCCGAAGACGCCGCTGACAGCGAGCGCAGGCTGCTCGTGTCGTGACAGATGCCTGGTTTAGTGTTCCGCGGATCTTGGTGTTCCGCGGAACAGTGGGACGAGGGCGCCTGCCGAATCGAGTGCGCCTGCTGTGAGGTCTCGGAGTCTGAGCGGGTGGCGCTGGAGCGCCGGGTCCCCGGGCGTGTGGGCATTAAAAAGACAGCGCTCTTACGGGACACTAGCTGTGCAGGAGTCCTCGTTGCCGAGCCTTGTTGACCGCGAGCAGGCGGTCGTGGCATCCCAGTTTCTCGTAGATGTTTTCGAGGTGTTTCCGAACCGTGCGGACGCTGATCCGTCTGAGTCGCGCGATCTGTTGGGCACTCAGCCCGTCCCCGAGGAAGGTGAGGACATCCAGCTCGCGGACGGTGAGGCGCGCACGTTTCCGAGCCTCGTCGGTACGCATACCCTCAGCCCGGCGCATTGGGGACGACGATGAGTAGACGGTGTCTAGGAGAGCCAGCATCGGCTGCAAGCGACGCGCCTGCTGCAGCTCGCCGTCGGTGAAATCTCGGATTGAGCGCTTGATGATCCAGCCGATGGTTGCGGGATCGTCCGCGGCGGTGATGATAGCCAGCTCGTAGCGGGCGCCTAGGGGTGCCAACCCGTCGCGGTTCACCCGACTCGATCGGAACGCGCGATCGGAGCTGCAGTCGCTGGCGCGCAGGACCGGTTCAGAGTCGGGATTTTCTCGCCGGTGTGCCAGTCAGCTTGCACCATATCGGGCCCGCCATACTTGAGGTAGGCCTCCGCTTCGTTAAACCACACTTTCATCAGCGCTAGCTTGGCGAGGTCGATACCACCCCACATGATGGTGTCGCCGGGCAGGGCGTCATTCAGGCAGGCCGACGCGACGGTGAGATAGCTATCCCGGTCGGGAAGCCCCTCGGTGTGGTAACTGAGATCAAGCCCGGTCAGACGTGCGCGTTCCATGACAACTCCGTGATCCAAACAGGGCGTACGCGAAAGAACGTAGGGCGTACGCGAAAGAACGCATGGCGATGTACGCCGGCCGAATGCCACTGTGGGGCAGGTCGCCGCGGCGAGATCGCTCCGTTGACCGCCAGCCATGCTGAAGGAGTGGTACGAGGTGAGGTCCCCGACGAGTCTGCCCGGACCCCGTCACCGCGCTGGGGCGCGGTCTGGGACCGAGCTCGCCCACGCCTCGAGCTGCGGGGTGCCATCGGCGATCCTCCCCTCCACCCACGGGTGGCCTGATCCCGGTAAGAGAACACCGGCGGAGCGGTTGATACCCCAGCGTGTCGTCGGGGTGCAGCACCTGTTCTCAGCTGCCACCGGACGTCCACCAGCGGGCTCAATGGCTACGACCGCGGCCATGAGGGCGCAGTTGCCTGCACGATCGTTCGTGGAGTCATTTTCCGCGAACGCGCGGCGTTTCCCGGAGGCTCCGGCCCTGATCTGGCGGGGTGAGCCGGTCAGTTACCGCGAATTGAATGACCGGGCGCTGCACGCCAGAGCGGAACTAGGCAAGGCGGACATCGGCCCAGCGGACATCGACACCGAGCCGATCGGTCTGCGGTGTGCGAAGTCCCCGGAGGCCATCGCCCTCATTCTCGCGTGTCTGATGGATCAGCGTTCCTTCCTGCTGCCCACCACCACCCTTCCCGAACACACGCTCCAGGAGCTCTTCCTCCGTGCCGGATGCGCCCGCGTGCTGAATGTATCGGGCTCATCATCCGGCCGGTGTTCCGACCGCCTCCGGTCATTCTCGCCCGATCCCGAGGCGGTGACGTTCATGCTCACTACCTCCGGTTCTACCGGGCTACCGAAAATCGTGCCGCTCAGCGAGGGCGCGGTGGACCGTTTCACCGATTGGGCGGGTGCGCAGTTCGAGCTGGGCGTGGGCCATTCGGTGCTCAACTTCAGCCCGCTGAGCTTTGATTTGTGCCTGCTGGATATCTGGACCACCCTCAAACACGGCGGATGCGTCGTGTTGGTGGAGCCCGCGCGGGCAACCAATACCGCCTACCTGCGTGACCTGCTCCTACGCTATGACGTTGAGCTCGTGCAGGCCGTCCCGATATTCTATCAGCTCCTTACCCAGAAAGACCGGGACAACACCGCCGAGTTCGCTAGCGTGCGCCATGTCATCGTGACCGGGGATAGCATCGCACCAGGGTGCCTGGCGCAACTTCCCGGGTTGTTCCCCCGCGCTCGGCTGTACAACCTGTACGGCTGCACGGAAACCAACGACAGCCTGCTGCACGAGATCGATCCCACGCAGGCGGCTACCGGCGCGCTGCCCCTAGGGGAGCCGCTGCCCGGTGTGCGGGCGCTGCTGGTCAATGAGGACGGCACCATCCGGAACGGACCGGGCACAGGCGAGCTGTATGTGTCGACACCGTTCCAGACCGCCGGCTACCTCGATCCGCCGCACCAGCAGAGCCGCTTCGTCGCGCATCCGGACGGGGCTGACGCACTGCGCTACTTCCGCACCGGTGATCTCGTGCACCGTCACGAGAATGGCTCGCTGACCCTGGTGGGACGCACCGATTTCCAGGTGAAAGTGCGCGGAGTGCGGACCAGCATCGAAGACGTCGAGCGGGTCCTGGGTAGCCACCCCGACCTCGCCGAAGTGGCTGTGGTGGCCATACCGGACCCGCTTGCCGGGCACCTGCTACATGCCGAGACGAGACGGGTCCCGGGTTCGGCGCTCAACACGCTCACACTCCGGCAGTTCTGCGTCGAAAAACTGCCCCAGACCGCCATTCCCTCGACCTTCCACATCGCAGACGACCCGCTGCCCCGGACCGCAACCGGAAAAGTCGATCGCCACATGATCATCCGCTTTCATGAGAGAAGATTAACATGAGTCACACCCAGACGATCACGAAGTTCATCGTCGACGAGTTCCTCCCCGACGTCCCGGCCGAATCACTGGCTGCCGACTACGATCTGCTCTCCGGTGGGGTCATTGACAGCCTCGGACTGTTGAAAGTCATCGCCTGGCTGGAGGACCGGTTCGAAATTGCGGTGGAGGACCTTGAAATCGCACCGGACAACTTCCGCACCGTCGCCGCCATGAATGCCTTTATCCAGAACGCCAGACAAGCCGCTTGAGTAGACCATGACCGAGCTACTCGACGCACTGATCAATCGCAAGTCTCCGGTTGATCTGGACATGTTCCGGGTGTTCTGGGACCGCCTGGAACGCCGGCAGCTCCACCCGGGCGAGGCGGCGGCCGTGCTGGCCTGTCTGTCCACCCGCATGCCCTCCGCCGCCACGGTGGAAATCCTCGTCCACTCGCTGGGCGAGCGGCGAGACCAACCGAGCCACCGGTTTGCCGGTGCGGTCAACATCGTCGGGACCGGCGGCGGGCCGGGCACGTTCAACATCTCCACCGCGGCGGCGATCGTCGCTGCCGCCATGGGGGTACCGGTGGTCAAGACCGGGTCCCGCGGATACGCCAGCCGGGCCGGATCGTTCGACCTGCTGGATCAGCTCGGCATCGCCCGCACCACGAGCTACCAGCAGACTGGCGAGATGCTGGAGCGATACCGCATCGCGTGCGCAGACTACTTTGTCTATCCCGTCGAACTCGCCGCGCTGGGCCGGGCGGTGGCGCCGCTGGGGATGCGCACGCTGGGCCGTTTCGTCAACACGCTCGGTCCGTTCCTGGCGGCCGTGCCGGTCTCGGCCCAGCTCACTGGCGTCTCCGAGCACTCCCACCTGGCGGCTTTGCGTCGCCTCGCCGCCCAACAAGCCCCCAAGCGGGTCTGGCTGTGCACCAACGATCTCGGCGCCGACGAGCTGCTCAGCGTCACGGACAACCTGGTGCACGACGTCGGCGCCGGGACGTTCTGGGTCCGGCCCGCCGCCCTGGGGCTGGGCGGGGGCGCGCTGTCCGACCTGCACGCCGTCGCGGACGACAGCAGGAGGGTCGAGCACTTCCTGGGCGTTCTCGCCGGCCAGGGACCGCCCGCGGCGATCGCCACGGTGTGTCTCAACGCGGCCGCGCTGGCGGTGCTTGCCGGCACCACCGACGGCTGGGCGAGCGCGGTGAATACGGCGCGCGAGGCCCTCGACGACGGCGCCGCCCTGGCGCTGGTACGCCGCATTCGGCGCGACCGGGCCAGGACGTACACCGGGGTGCGCGCCTCATGACCAGCCGCTTCTTTACCCGGCACCGCCCAGGAGAGCCTGGGCTGGCGCTGTTCCTCAACGCCGGAGACCCGCCCCTGGGGGTGCTCGGCGACGTCGTCCAGATGCTCGACGAACTGCGGGTGGACTGCCTCGAGCTCGCCGTGCCCTTCCCCGACTCCTGCACCGACGGCCCCGTGATCCGGCGCTCCGCCGCTCGGGCGCTGCGCACCGGCGTCGACCTCGCTGCCGTGCTCCGGGCGCTGGAGGCGCTCCGCGCTGAGCGCACCCACCTGCGAGTCGCCCTGCTCGTGGACTGGAGCCACACCATCAAACCGGCCTCGATGCCGGAGTTCGTCGCCAGGATCGCCGACTCGGCAGCGGACGCGCTGCTCGTACACGGCCTACCGCCGCGGCTGGCTCCCGGTTACTACCACGCCGCCCAAGCGCACCAGGTACCGATCATCACCACCTGCTATGCCCGCTCCAGCCTGCCGGTGCGGGCCGAAGCGGCCGCCCACGCCAGCGCTTACCTCTATCTGGTCGCGCACTACGGCCGCAGCGGAAACCGGCCCGCGACGGGATTCGGCGAACTAGCCCCGGTCCTCACAGCGCTGCGCGCCCAGGCCACGGTCCCCCTCGCCGTCGGATTCGGCGTCCAAGACCACCACGACGTCCGCGCCCTCGCAGAGATCGGCGCCGACGCGGCGGTCATCGGCAGTGCCGGCGTCACGCGGATCGAACACGCGCTGACCAACCATACCGACCCCGTGCACGAACTCGCCGACTTCGTCCGAGGGCAGTTGCGCTGGAACCGAGTACCCGACTGAAGAGAGGAAACACGATGATTATCCGCACGCTCGACTCCGCGCCGTCGATCGACTGGGGCAACGGCCTGAGCCGCAGGTTCCTGCTGCATTCCGACAACATGGGATACACGCTGACCGACACGATCGTCCGTGCGGGCACCACAGCGCGGCTGGAGTACCGCGACCACTTCGAGGCATGCTACTGCATCGAGGGGAAGGGTGAGGTGCGGGATCTGCAGGGGAATGCATACCCGATACAGCCGGGAACGATGTACGCGCTCGACGAGCACGATCCGCATCTGCTCATCGCGGCACCGGATACCGACCTGCGGCTGGTGTGTGTGTTCGCTCCCGCGCTGTATGGCGACGAGCATCACAGCCTCGACTCCCGAGGGTTCTCTGGCTACCCGGGAGCACGAAAGTGATCAGTTTCAACTCAGACCAGCGCGCGCTGCGTGCTGGTCTGGCCGAATGGTACGAAGCACTCAGCGCACACCACATCGAGGATGACGCCAGCGGCGTCTTCCCCTGGAAGAAGTGGAAGTTCATCCAGGAATGCGGGATTCTGCGGCTGCCCTTCGAGGAGCGTTTCGGCGGGCTCGGTCAGGATTTGCGCACCACCATGTACATCCTGGAGGGCCTCGGCTATGGATGTCGCGACGGTGGCCTGAACTTCTCGGTCTCCACCCATCTGGTCAGCACCGGAATACCGGTCCAGACCTTCGGCTCGACCGATCTCAAAGCGCGCTACCTGCCGGGCATCTGCGCGGGGGAGATGATCGGGGCACACGCGATCACCGAGCCGGACGGCGGCTCCGATGCGCTGGCCATGCGCACCCGCGCCAGCCGGGACGGCGAGCACTATGTGCTCAACGGGAGCAAGACCTTCGTGAGCAACGGTGCGGTGGCTGACCTGTTCGTGGTCTACGCCAGAACCCATCCCGACGCCGGTCCGCTGGGCCTCACCGCTTTTCTGGTCGAGCGCGGCACCCCCGGATTCCAGATCGGCAACCCGATCGCCAAGATGGGACTGCGGACATCGCCGCTGACCGAGCTGTTCTTCCACGAATGCCCGGTCCCGGCCCACAATGTCATCGGGGCACCCGGCGGCGGCTTCATCGTCCTGGACCACGTCATGAAATGGGAGATCCTGTGCTCGTTCGCGATGAACCTCGGCGAGATGGAGCACCGCCTCCAACGGTGCATCGACTACGCCCGCACCCGCCAGCAGTTCGGCGCACCTATCGGTTCGTTCCAGGCAATCTCACACAAGATTGCCGACATGAAGGTGGGTGTGGAACTCACCCGGAAATGCCTCTACGACACCGCCGAAGCGGTGGTCGAAAAAAAGAACGTGACGATCGACCTTGCCATCGCCAAGCTCGTGGCCAGTGAACACAACCTCTCCTCCGCGGCCGCCGCCGTACAAATCTTCGGAGGCAACGGCTATATGGTCGAATACGGCCTGGAAAAAGACCTGCGGAACGCCTTCGCCGGAACAATCTACTCCGGCACCTCAGAAATCCAACGCAACCGGATCGCATCGATGCTCGGCCTGTAGGCCGGCAGAAGGAAACAACCATGACCACGAAAGATCACCTCCCTCCGGATCTCGCGCCCACGGATTTCCTCGACTACCGCTCCGCCGAGGTCCAGGACTTCGTGCAGCGCTGGGCGCCCGCGACGGTGGGCACGGACACCGAACGCGCGATCTCGCTCTACTACGCGGTGCGCGAGCGCGTGCGCTACGAGGTGTACGGCGCCGACCTTTCCCGATCGGGACTGCGGGCGAGCCGGGTCCTGCGGGCTGGATCGGGCCTGTGCATCCACAAGTCCGTGCTCTACGCAGCGGCCCTGCGGGCCATCGGGGTACCCAGCAGGCTGGTGTTTGCCGATGTGCGCAACCATCTGGCCTCCGAGCGCCTCCGGGCGTTGGTGGGGGTGGCGTCTTCCGGTATCACTGCCTCACCTCGGTCTCCCTGGGCGGCCGCTGGGTCAAGGCAACCCCGGTGTTCCCCGCGATGCTCTGCAAGCTCTACCACATCGCGCCGCTGGAGTTCGACGGGATCACCGACAGCCTGCACCACCCCTTCGACCTCCACGGCCGACGACACATGGAGTTCCTGTACACCCACGGTGAGTTCGCCGACCTCCCCTACGACCTTGTGATTAACGGCCTGCGAAGGGCACACCCCCGCGTCTTCGGCGACACCGACGGTTCGCTGCTCACCGATGCCCGCACCACCCCCGCCCGACCATGACGCCCTGGGTGAAGATCTGCGGAGCCACCCGGCCCGCGGACATCGATCTGTTGGCCGGTGCCGGCGTTGACCTGGTGGGGCTGTGGCACGGGGTGCCGGGTGGGCATGCCGAGCTGGGCATCGGGGCGCTGGCCGCGCTGGCGCACGCGGCGGCGAGTGGTGGGTTGCACCCGGTGCTGGTCACGTTGCAGGCCAGGGCGGCAGCGATTCGCCCGGTGCTGGCGGCGGCCAGGCTGGGCTGGGTGCAGCTGCACGGATACCAGCCGCCGGGCACCGTGCACGCCCTGAAAGCCGCGGACGATGACCTGCGCGTGATCAAGGTACTGCACCTGCGCGGGGGCAAGTGTCAGGAACGGTCTTTGATCGGGGCCTACGAGCGGGCCGGCGTGGATTACTTCCTGCTGGACTCGGTGAGCGAGCACGGCCGGCTCGGCAGCACTGCCCAAGCCCTGGACGTCACCGTGGCGCTGGCCCTGGCCGAGGCGCTCAGCACGCCGTTCCTGCTGGCCGGGGGGATCACGGTGGAGCGAGCCGGGCAGCTGCGGGCGGTCAGCGATCATCCCCGCTTTCTCGGTATCGATGTGGACACCGGAGCCCGAGGCCGCGACGGGTGTCTGGACCCGGCGCGCATCGCGGATCTCCGCCGAGCGTGGCCGAGCGCACGGGAACTGGCAGCCCAGCGATGAGTGCGACCTTCCTCGACGCGCTGCTCACCGCTCCCATCCCGGTGATCACCGAGGTGAAGCTCACCGACGGGACCGGCGCCGACCTGCTCGGTAGCCGCACGGTGGGTGAGGTCGTCGAGGCCTACCACGACGCCGGCGCCCCCTGCATGTCCGTGGTCACCGGTCGCTGGTTCGGGGGGAGCAGCCAGTTGCTGGATGAGGTGGCGGCACGCACCGATGTCCCCTTGCTCCAGAAGGACTTCCTCACCCGGGCCGGTCAGCTGCGGCAGGCCAGGGAGCTGGGGGCCTCAGCGGTGCTGCTCACCGCGGCGCTGCTGCCCGCTCCGGTGCTAGGGCATCTGATCGAGCATGCGCTGCGGCTCGGCCTGACCCCGTTCGTCGAGGTCTGCAACGAGGAGGAGATCGACGCGGTGATTCACGGCCCGGACTGCGTCGTCGCGGTGAACAACAAGGACATCCGCGGCAGGGAACGTGATCGCGGTAACCTCGAGCGCAGTCTGCGGCTGCTCGCGGCGGTGGCAAGCAGCGGTACTGCCTGCCCGGTGAGCGCCAGCGGGATCCACACCCCCGGCCTCGCCGCCCACCTGGTCAACTCCGGCTACGCCGGGCTACTGGTCGGCACGGCCCTGCTGCACGCAAGCAGTCCCCGAGCATGGTTCGCCGAGTTCGCCCGACACCGCAGCGCCCGTCCCAGTCCGGAGATCCCATGACCAGCTCACCCGCTCTCACCCTGCGTGACGCGCTGGAGTCGGTACGACGCCATGCCCCGCAGGACTACGTGATCGCCGACGCCGCGCTGCCCACCGATCGCATCGCGAGCGACTTCGCGACCCGATTCGCCGGAATACCAGCCACCTCCGCCTCCCGCCCGGAGAAGGTCGTGCGGTATGCGGTGCCGGGCTCGCCCATCCCGGTGCTGCTGGGCCTCTATGGCTGCCCATCCCGGGTGCGTGGCTGGTTTCCCGGGCTGGCGGCCAGGACGAACCCCACCACGGTGGCCCGCCTGCTGGGCGAGTTGCGGCCCCCACAACCCGGACACGGTGCTGCCTGCCAGCAGCGGATCGAGACCGGCCAGCTCGACCTGGGCACGCTGCCCGTGCTGCGCGCCACGCCGCGCGATGCCGGCCCGTATCTGACGATGGGCGTGGTCTCCGCGCAGGATCCAGACCGTGGCGAGCTCACCCTGTCCACGCATCGCATGCTCGTGCTGGATCGCCACCGGCTGGCGATCTGGATGGTGCCGGGCAGGCGGCTGCGCGAGCTGCACGAGGCTGCGCTGCACGCCGGCACCAGGCTCCCGGTCGGCATCAGCATCGGCGCCCCACCAGCGGCGATGCTCGCCTCCGCGCTGAGCACCGCCGTGCTTCCACCCGGGGTCAGCAAGCTCACCCTGGCCGGGGCGCTGGCCGGGGAGCCGATCAGCACCGCGGCGGCGGTCAGCCAGCCGCTCCCGGTGCTCGCCGCCTCCGAGATCGTGCTCGAGGGATACCTCGACCACTCGGTCGCCGACGAAACCCTCGACGGGCCACTGTCAGTGTCGCTCCCGGAGTTCCTCGGCTACGACGGGGAAGCCAAGCGGGCCCTGCCGGTGGTGACGGTGACCGCGCTGACCAGCCGACTCGCGCCGATCTACCAGGCGGTGATCGGGCCCGGCCGGGAGCAGTCGGTGATCCTCGGCCTGGCCGGCGCGCTCTCGGTGGCGCTGACCGGCTTCAACCAAGGCTGGCAGATGATCACAGATCTGCACTACTGCGCGGCCGGCGGTGGGATGCTGCTCCTCGTCATCGCCGTGCGGAAGGACTCCGAAGCGGCCGATGGCCGGCTGGGCGCCCTCGCCCGGTGCATCTTCGACCGGCACCGGTTCGTCAAGCTGATCGTCTTCACCGACGACGACGTCGACATCACCTCCACCGAGGATGTCTGCTGGGCCATCACCACCCGCTCCAACCTCGGCACCGACTGCATCACCCTGCCGGGATACTCACCGCTGCCGATGGACCCCTCGCAACGACCGGAGTGGGCAGCGGCCCGGGGAGCCGATGGCGCCAGCGCCCGATCGTTCATCGACGCCACCACCCCCTACCGCCTCCGACACGCGACGAAGCGAAGCTTCCCGACACTGCAACTGCAACATGGACCACTGGGACAGGGGTCCGGGCGATGAGACTCGTGGTGGGGATCACCGGCGCGACCGGTTCGGTGATCGGCGTGCGGGTCCTCCGGGGGCTGCGCACCCTGGGGGTCGAGACTCATCTGGTGCTCAGCCGGTGGGGACGCGCGACGCTGGAGATGGAAACCGACCTGAGCGCCCCCGAGGTCTACCAGCTGGCCGACCAGGTACACGGCTGCGGCCACCTTGCCGCACCGATCGCCAGCGGCTCTTTCCATACCGACGGAATGATCATCGTACTGTGCAGCATGAAGACCCTCGCCGCGGTGCGAACCGGATACGGCGAGGGGCTGATCCCCCGCGCGGCCGACGTGACCCTCAAGGAACGACGCCGACTGGTACTGGTGCCTCGAGAGCTCCCGCTCTCCGAGATCCACCTGGAGAACATGCTCGCCCTGTCCCGGATGGGTGCGGTGATCATCCCTCCGGTACCCGCGTTCTACACCCGACCCACCACCATCGAGGAAATCGTCACCCACATCGCCGCGCGGGTGCTCGACCAGTTCGACCTGGACCTACCGGGAGTGCCCCGATGGTCTGGACCACAGCCGCGAGCGGTGCGCTGCCAGCCACCGCCGCCGGGCCGCGCTTAACGGGGCCGACGAGGTCCACGGTGATCCAGCCGCCGTAGAGGGCAACCCGATCAGTGAGTTGTGGCCGATCGCGGGCGGTCGGCTGTGGTTGCTCATGTGGAGGTTCGGGGCAGGTGTGCTCCGCTCGTGGGGTCGCCCTCGGCCCCTCGCCGCGCGCTGGAAGGCACGCGCGGGAGCCTCCCCATGATCACGCCAGTCGGGCGGTAGCGTGACCGGGCCCTTGGCCCCCCACCGCGCAAGGCTCCAGCACATGCCCCTCATCACCGATCCCGTGGGCTACTGGGATCACTACGCCGAGGGCGTCGTCAACGAGACACCCGAAGAGGCTCTCAAGAACGCCTTCGGCTGGACACAGTACGAAGGCCACGGCCCTGGTGATGAACTGCTCGGCGAACCCCTCACCACGCTGGAGCTCGGCAGTGGCCGCGGTAACGCGGTCGCAGCGCTGGCGACACCAGCGCTGAGGAACAGTGGGACGCGGT
>Ga0213881_10001297_pt1 | contig 12246 bp, 10 predicted proteins | sample BarmaccoBMER_R08_FD_160104 | JGI IMG/M metagenome (GOLD analysis project Ga0213881, IMG submission 160104) | Barbacenia macrantha exposed rock microbial communities from rupestrian grasslands, the National Park of Serra do Cipo, Brazil - ER_R08 ... | reverse complement strand
AATTTCAACGGCACCGCCGGCCTCTGGCGCAAATCTTGTATCGAGCAAGCAGGCGGCTGGCAGCATGACACCCTCACTGAGGACCTCGATCTCAGCTATCGCGCGCAACTTGCCGGCTGGAAATTCATCTTTCTGCCCGATGTCGTCACACCAGCGGAACTGCCGGTTGATATGAACGGCTTCAAGTCGCAGCAGCATCGTTGGACGAAAGGCTCGATCCAGACCTGCAAAAAGCTGCTGCCGCTCATCTGGCGCAGCAAACTGCCGCTACCTATAAAGATGGAAGCGACGGGGCACCTGATGTCGAATTTCGCTTACCTGCTCCTGGCCTGCCTCGTCGTACTTTTGCATCCATCGACTGGTGGCCCGCAGTCGGGCTGGATGCGCACGCTCTTAATAGATGTGCCGATTTTTTTCACTGCTTCGGTTTCCGTCGCCATTTTCTACATCTGCGCTCAGCGGGAATTAAATCCGCGCACCTGGATGCGAGAGATCATGTTGCTGCCATGCCTGCTCGGCCTGGGCGTGGGACTTTCGCTGAACAATGCGCGAGCGGTGCTCGAGGCCATGTTTAATCACAAATCGGATTTTGCGCGCACGCCGAAGTACGGGATCGAGCGCAAAGCACAACCGTGGCGCAATTGCCGGTACATGCCGCTGAAATCATTGCTGCCGCTGGCGGAGCTCTTTTTTGCGATTTACTTTACGTACTTTGTTTTTTATGCTTTCCGTAATCACCAGTTTCTTTCGGTCCCATTCTTGCTGATGTTTCAATTCGGCTTCCTTTACGTTTCCCTCAGCTCATTCGCGCAATGGCTTCCAAAATTCAGCTGGAACAGTTCGCGTGCGCCGGCAGCTTTGCCGGCCTGAAGTTTCCCATGCTCCGCATAGCGCTCTGTTTCACTGCGATACTGGCAGTGGCCTCTGCACGCGCAGGGCAGCAGGCCAGTTCACAGCCTGCTCCGCAGCAGGCACAGACCGCGCAGCCCGTCGTCATTCCGAGTGTCATCATTAGCATTCGCGATCAGAAGCTCATGCTTCTCCAGAATGGTTACGAGGTGGCCACTTACCCGGTTTCCACTTCGAAATTCGGCCTGGGCGATAATCGGGGTGCCATGGCCACGCCCATCGGGGCCATGGCTGTCGCGCAGAAAATCGGCGATCACGCACCGCCTGGGGCTGTTTTCCATAATCGGCGCTTCACCGGCGAGATCCTCCAGCCGAATGCTCCCGGCCGGGATCCTATCGTTAGTCGCATCATCTGGCTCCGCGGGCTTGAGGCTTCCACCGCCCATGCATTCAGCCGCTGCATCTACATCCACGGCACCGCGGAAGAACGGACCATCGGTACTCCGGCGAGCTACGGCTGCATTCGCATGAAATCGAAGGACGTGATCGATCTCTACAGCCAGCTGCCGTTAGGCTCAGTCGTGCGTGTCATTGCCGATAAGATGCCGAATGTGGCCAAAGCGAAGGTGATTTATCGCTTCCAGGCCCCGGATCAACCGGTGGAAAAAGGCCGCCCGAATGCAATCGCCGGCTCGCAGAAAGCGAAGCCGCTGCCGAAGAGCGCCTCTGCCCTGCGTCTCGCACGCAACAACAGCTAACGACGCAGGCTAGAACTAGCGCTCCGATCGCCGCCGCCGGACCGAAGGCAAAGCGTTGCTCGTTTGACAAAACGGGCGCGCCGCAGCAGCGTCCACGCCCCACGCTATGGCTAACACTAAATCCGCCGCCAAACGCGCCCGCCAGACCGAGCGCCGTGCCTTGCGCAACCGCAGCGTACTTTCCCGGCTTCGTACTTTGAGCAAGCGCGCCAGCGCCGCAGACGCGCAGCCCGCGGATAGAACTGCGCTAATTTCCGCCATCGATAAAGCGGCCAAGCGCGGAATCATTCACCGCAACGCGGCGAATCGACGTAAAGCGCTATTGGCAAAGTAATCGTCATCCCGACCGGAGTTGTCGGGCTCTGTAGTCGCCCGTGCGGCGCGTCTTGAGCAAACGCTTGCCACAGGCGAACGGCTACAGAAGGCAAGCGGCTCCACGAATTCAGTTCGCCGGCGCAACTCCCTCCTCTCGCGTGGGATTACAGCGACTTGGAATTGCGCGTTGCATCTGGCGCAGGAACGATAAACTTGCTTTCCCATGTTTCCGGCAATTTTGTTCGTACTTTGCGTTGTCGCGTATCGAGTCGCGGCGGGTCTGCTCATTCATTCCGGCGCGGCCATGTGGCTCTCGAATTTCGCGCCTCTCGCGGCCATTGCGCTTTGTTGCGCGGCGTACTTGCCGCGCGCGTTCAAGTTAAGCCTTCCGCTGGTCACGCTGTTTCTTTCGGACCTAATTCTGGACGCCATCTACCAGGCGTCATTTTTCAGCTGGCACGTCTTTGCTCGCTACATTGCGCTCGCCCTCGTCGGCGGCATTGGCTGGTCGCTGCAAAATCGCGCATCGCTCAAAACGATGCTGCCGGCGTCACTGGCAGGTTCAACATTGTTTTACGTGATCACCAACGCGTTCTCATGGGCAACTGATCCCGGTTACGTGAAGAGCTTCGCCGGACTGATCCAGGCGCTCACCGTCGGTCTGCCGCAATACGGGGCCACGCCAACCTGGATGTTCTTCCGTAACTCACTCGTGAGCGACCTGATCTTCAGCGCCATTTTCGTATTGCTCATGCGAGCTGAATCGCCGCGCGCCCGCCGCCTCGGTCTCGCCCGCGCGCACTGAATTCAATGCAGCCGCCGGAGGAGCGCGACGAAGTCGAGATGCTCTGGCTGATGTTGCTGATCCGGCGTTTCGAGGAGCGCGCCAGCCAGCAGTATCAGTCCCAGAAAATCGGCGGCTTTTGCCACCTTTACATTGGGCAGGAAGCGGTGGTCGCTGGCGCCATCGCCGCCACGCGGCGCGATGATTACATCATCACCGCGTACCGCGACCACGCGCACGCGCTGGCGCGCGGAACGTCGGCCAACGCCTGCATGGCCGAACTTTTCGGCAAAGACACCGGCTGCTCCCGCGGTCTCGGCGGGTCGATGCATTTTTTCGATAAGGAACACCACATGTACGGCGGTCACGCCATCGTCGGCGCGCATGTGCCACTGGCCTGCGGGCTGGCGTTCGCCTGCAAGTACCGCAACGAAGACCGCGTCACGCTTTGTTTTTTCGGTGATGGCGCAATCAACCAGGGCGCGTTTCATGAGGCACTGAACCTGGCCGCGCTTTACAAGCTGCCCGTGATTTTCATTTGTGAGAACAACCTCTTCGCCATGGGTACTTCGGTCGAGCGCTCAACTTCGCTCAAGCAGATCATTCAACGCGCCGAAGGTTATGACATTCCGGCGTGCATCGTCGATGGAATGAACTTCCGCGCCGTGCGCGACAAACTGGCAGAGGTGATCGCGTCGGTGCGCAAGGAGCCGCATCCCGCATTTGTGGAAGCGCGCACCTATCGGTATCGCGGCCATTCCATGTCCGACCCGGCGAGTTATCGCACGAAGGAGCAACTGGAAAAGTACCGCCTGGATGACCCGATCACGCGGTTGCGCGCGCAGCTCACCCGCGAAGGGACATTAACGAACGAGAAATTCGATGAGCTGGACAAGGAAGCGAAACGCGCCGCGCTGGACAGCGTCAAATTCGCCGAGGAAAGCAACGAGCCGCCGCTCGCGAAGCTGTATGACTACACGTACGCGCCGTGAAATGTGGCGCAACTTTCCAAGTTGCGTGTGTCATCGAAGGCAAGTTGGAAACTCGCCCCACGTTTTGTCATGAACATGCGCGAAATTACTTATCGCCAGGCGCTCAACGAGGCGCTTGCGGAAGAACTCGCGCGCGATCCCAACGTCTTCCTCATGGGCGAAGAAGTCGCTGAGTACAACGGCGCCTACAAAGTTTCCCAAGGTTTGCTGGAGCGCTTCGGACCAAAGCGGATCATCGATACGCCCATTTCCGAGAACGGTTTTGCCGGACTCGGCGTCGGCGCGGCCATGGTCGGACTGCGCCCGATCATCGAATTCATGACGTTCAGCTTCTCGTTAGTGGCATTCGACCAGGTGGTGAATAACGCGCCGAACATGCTCACCATGAGCGGCGGTCAGTTCAATATCCCGATTGTGTTCCGCGGACCGAACGGCCCAGCGCATCAACTCGGTGCCACGCATTCGCACGCTACGGAATGTTTGTACGCCAATGTGCCGGGATTGAAAATCTGTACCCCGGCAACACCGCGCGATGCCAAAGGTCTGCTCAAGACGGCTGTGCGCGACAATAACCCGGTGCTGGTACTTGAATCAGAGTTACTCTACAGCTCGAAAGGCATGATCGAGCCGCCCCATGTGGAGTTGCTGATTCCCTTAGGGAAAGCGGAAGTGAAACGCGAAGGCTCGGATGTGACGATCGTCTGCTACGCGCAAACAGTACCGCTCGCGCTCAGAGTGGCGGAGCAACTGGAGGAGGAGAATATCAGCGCCGAAGTGCTGGATCTGCGCTCGATTAAACCGCTGGACGAAGAAGCGATTTACAAATCGGTGGCGAAGACGCACCGCGTTGTTGTTGCCGAGCAGGACCGCCCATACTGCGGAGTGGGCGCGGAAATCTGTTATCGCATCCAAAAGAACATTTTCGATGAACTGGATGCACCGGTCGCGCGTGTCTCGCAGGAGGACGTTCCCATGCCTTACAACGAACGACTCGAGCATGCTGTACTGCCGAATGCGGAGAAGCTCGTCGCTGCGGTGAAGAAGGTTTGTTATGCGTGAGCCGTCATCCCGAGCGAAGTCGAGGGATCCCGCGATTGTAACTGAAGGGCAACGCCACGGGATTCTTCGGCTCCGCTGCGCTTCGCTCAGAATGACCCCCGAATATGCCTGAAATCCAAATGCCAAAACTCAGCGACACCATGACGGAGGGCACTCTGGTCGCGTGGAAGAAGAAAAAGGGCGAGAAAGTTTCGTCCGGCGAAGTGCTGGCCGAGATCGAGACCGACAAGGCGACCATGGAATGGGAGTCGCCGGAGGAGGGGACGTTAACGGAGATTTTTGTTCCCGAAGGAGGCAAGGTCGAAGTCGGGCAAAAGATTGCGTTCATCGGCGAAAACGGCGAGGCGACGGCGGGTCGCGAGCAACAGAAAACACCAAAGAAGGGCGGAGAAGAGGCGAGGGCAGCCAGACAGGAAGACGAACAGGAACCGTGCGAGATCGAGGAGGGCGAGGAACAGCAGCCCGCAGAACTCGCCGCCGAAACAGGAAAGGCCGCTCCCGCTCAGGCGAAGCAAAAGGAAACGCCGCAGCCCGGATCAAAATCGGACGGGCAAGCGTCTCGTTCGCGAGCTGAAGAAGGCAAGCCAGATGCTCCCGATACCGATGAAGGAGTGCGCGTGAAAGCGTCGCCGGTAGCTCGCCGCTTGGCCGGGCAACTCGGGCTCGATCTTGGCAGCATCAATGGCACAGGTCCCGACGGCCGTATCACGGAGAACGATGTGCGCCGAGCGATGCAAGATCGCAGCGAGAAACCCGCTGTTCCGGGCCGAAAAGTACAAGCTGCTCCGTCACATCAGGCGCCCAAGGCGCCGAGTACCGCCGATGCGGCAGCAGCGCCCAAGGGCGCGCTCCGTACTCAGCTTTCCGGGATGCGCCGCGGCATTGCCGAGCGGCTGACCCAAAGCAAAGCACCGGTCCCGCACTTTTATCTCAACATCGATATTGATGCCGGACCGCTGATGGCGGCGCGCGCGGAGTTAAAAGCCGCCGGTGAAGAATCCGATACGGCGAAAATCACCGTGAACGATTTTGTCATGAAAGCTGCCGTCATGGCGGCGCAGAAAGTACCGAAGGTAAACGCCTCGTTTGAGGGCGAGAGCATCGTGCAATTTGCCGAGATCGATCTCGGAATTGCGGTGGCGATTGAAGACGGGTTGCTCACGCCGGTCGTGCGCGCCGCGCAGACCAAATCGCTGCGCGAGCTGAGTACGGCAGCGAAAGACTTGACCATGCGCGCGCGCAACAAACGAATGAAACCGGAGGAATTCCAGGGCGGCAGCTTCACCGTGTCTAATTTGGGTGGCATGGGCATCGATGCCTTCACCGCCATCATCAATCCGCCGCAGGGATTCATTCTCGCCATTGGCGCCATCCGCAAAGTACCAGTGATCGACAATTGCGATGCCATCGTTGCCGGGCATCGCATGAGCATTTGGATGAGCTGCGATCACCGCGTCATCGACGGCGCGCTCGGCGCGCAATATTTAAAAGAGCTGCGCCATTTACTCGAAAATCCGGCGTTGCTGCTCGTTTGATCGCTACGGGGATGGCTGCGCGGCGGAGCGGCGCGAAGCCCCACGGCCAAATGCCCATGGCAAAGCTTTCGCCAGCCGGTATAAATCACGATAAGAACAAGTCCAGCATAGCGACGTGATGCACCTCGTAGGTCCCAGATCTTGTTTGCAAACGGGCATTGCGTGAGCCTGTGCGAGATGCACAGTGGCGCCGGTGGAAAAGAAGCTGCGCCTCGGCTCGTTTGCCGCGCATGCGGCGCGCGGCCTCATTCGGGATCAAAGGACGCGGCGGTGGACGATGTTTATTACGCTGCTTGGGGCGATGTTGATCGCATTTGCGGGGAGCACATTCGTGGAGATCAATCCGCGGGAGCATCCATGGTACTTCGTCATTTTCTGGCTGGCCTGCGCGTGGTTGACGGTGACGGCGTTGCTGCTGGCGGCGTTTGATCTCCTGATGGTGCGAGCGCAATCGCGCGCGGAGAAGCGGAAGCTGCGACGCGACCTTAGCTCGACCGGTAGCGACTAACGAGTCGCGGTCGGGAACGCTGGCGGCGAGCCGTTTGCAGTGCGACCAGGCCAAGCAGCAGCAGGCCGCTGAAAACGCTCGCGGTTTCGCAGTACTGGCGCAGGGAGGGCTTCGTAAGTACAAGCGATGCCGGGGCGCCCGCTCGCGCCGTCTGCACGCAGACCAGGCCGGAGCAATTTTCTGCCGGTACTTCGTGGCCTTCAGTTTCGCCGCGCCAGACGGGGAACGCCCATTTTCTGAAGACTTTCGTGTGGCTATCGGCATGAATCACGGCAGGACCGGCAATGGCCGGCAGGTACTCATCGTAAACTGTGGCACGCTCCTGAATTCCAGCGGGCGTGAGGAATTCGGCTGCCTCGCTGCGCAGTTCGGGTGGGAGCGGCTGATAAGCGTGGAAAACCGGAATGGCGTTGGCTGCTGCCAGCGCGAGACAGAGAAGATCGACTGACCACCATTTCACCGAACTCGAGAGTTGCGAGATCGCGATAGCTGCGCCGCATGAAAGTAGCACTGCCAACGGCCCGTTCAGCCGCCACGGGAACTGTGCGAAGCGTAGAAACGGAACGTGTTCCCAAACAAATCCGCTCGCGGGCAACATCAGCAACAGCAACAGGCCGCTCGCTAAGCCAAAGACGCGAACGATGCGGCGCAAACGCGCGTCGCGCACTGGCGCAAAAAGCAGCGCCAGCAGGAACGGCAGCGTGAGACATCCGGAGGAGTAAAATTCGCCGGGCCAGACGAACGAACGGAGCGCCGGGAACTGCGCGTGAAAATCGAATTTGCCGGTGACCAGATCGGCCGAGCGGACGAGCGGCAGAAAATGCAGGGCGGGAATCCAGAAAAACGCAGTCAGCGCCAGGGCAGCCATAATGCCGGCTACAATCGGGAGCAGCGCGGAAAAATTGCGGTGAACCAGGATGCCGATAACGAGCGCAAACGGCAGTACCAGCATTGCCGTGAGGTTGTGCGCGAGAATGATGCCGGCGAGGGATAACGCCGTCCACCAAAACGCCGCTTTACGGTTGGTGATTGTGACGCCCAGTAGAAGTCCGGGCACAATTGCGAGCGCGGCAAACTCCGCGTTGGCATTGCGGATGAGTTTGTCCGCTAAAAAGTACGGTTGCAGGGTGAGGAAAATTACGCCGAGCCGTGCTGCCGAAGTGTTCGCGACGCGGCGAAGAAAATGCCAGGTGAGTACGGCGCCAAGCAGGCTAAAGAGCAACAATGCCGCGGCCGCGCCAGCCACGACGCTGGCCCACCCTCCGAGTACGCTCGCCACAGTCAGGTAAAGCGGGGGATAAAACAGAAAAATGGGTGAGCCGAATCCGCCGTAGAGATCCGGCGCCCAGAATGGCGGCAGTTGCCCTGATTCCGCGGCGTGACGGAATTCAGCAAGTCGCACCAGCTCGAAAATCCAGTCATGGCCCATCGGAAAACCGGCGCGCAAGATTGGCAGCATGGAAAGGATTAACGCTGCCGTAGGCGCCACAGCGCGCGCAAAATGCAGCCAGGTTGATCGTTTCACTCCGGCGACAAACTACAGGTGCGCAAGCGTGACCGGCAGCAGATAATTAACGGGTGACACCTTGGAAGACTCGCGAGCAAATGGAAGCGGACGAGGCGCGCATGCTGGCGCCGTACGGGCAGAAATCAGGCGAATCACGCGGCCGGAAGTTTGCGGAACCGAAGCATGAATTCCGCACCGATTTCCAGCGCGATCGGGCACGAATTATCCACTCGCGCGCGTTTCGCCGGCTTGAGTACAAGACGCAGGTTTTTCTTAATGGCACGGGCGACCATCTGCGCACGCGCCTCACGCACACCATCGAAGTGGCATCGATCAGTCGCACGATCGCGCGCGCGCTGCGGCTGAACGAAGACCTGGCGGAAGCGATTGCGCTGGCCCACGATCTGGGACACGCGCCGTTTGGGCATTCCGGCGAAGAAATGCTGGCCGAGTGCATGCGCGAGCATGGCGGCTTCGAGCACAACCGGCAGAGTTTGCGCGTGGTCGAGCTGCTGGAGAACCCGTATCCGGATTTTCCCGGGCTGAATCTGACCGCGGAGCTGCGCGCCGGTTTGATGAAGCATGAGGGAGATGAGGCGCGAGGTTCCAGCGTGGAAGGGGCCGAGGAACGCAACCCTGAGGCATGCACCACGCTCGAAGCGCAGGTCGCCGACCTCGCCGACGAGATCACGTACTATAGTCACGACCTGGATGACGCGCTCGATTTCGAGATTCTTAGCTTCGAGCAACTGGAGGACGTTGCTGTTTGGAAACAAAGTGCAGCGACCGTGCGGGCGAAGTATTCGGCAGTGCCCGAACCGGTGCTGCACAAGCTGATCATCCGCCAGATCATCGATCGCGCCGTGCGCGATGTGATTGGAACAAGTGCCGCGAATCTACGTCAGCCCGGGTCTTCCGGTTCGGCAAAGCTAATCAAGTACAGCGACGAACTCAGCGCCGCTAATCACGAGCTGCGGAAATTTCTCTACGCCAATGTCTATCACCATCCGCACGTGGCGGAGGTGAACCGGCGCGCGTGCGAGATGTTGCGCGAGGTATTTGCCGCGTACGTGCGCGAGCCGGAGCGGCTCGGGGCAGGCGCAGCCGGGCGGATCGAGGCCGAAGGTCTGGAACGCGCCGTTTGCGATTACATCGCGGGAATGACGGACCGGTACTTAATGGATGAGTTTACAAGGATAGCGAGATGAGGAGTGATAGGTGAGTCAGCATACAGAACACCTCTCAGCTCACGCCGCGGCCGTGCCGCTTTCCTCGCGTAAGTACTGAATGACGAGACGCAGCCGGTTATTCAGGTCCAGCTCTTCCAGAATTTGCTGCCGCCGGAGTGGATCGACGATGAAGGTCGAGGCCATGAGGTCTGCCAGCATGGCGAGATCGGTCATGCCCGTGACGTACTTATCAATCTTGGCCGGCAATTTCCGGCCCATGGTTCGAAACCGCCCATAAAGCTCAAGTACTTTCGAGCCGAGCGCTTCAGTCTCGACCGTTGTTTCGGTCTCCGATTGCAGCGTCTCAAACTCGGCAACGGGAAATGGATCCAGCTGCGCGAAACTGGTGAAACTCACCCGCTGAAGCCCCTGGAGAATCAAGTTCGATGTGCCGTCACTCCGGCCTACGCAGGCGCGGATGAGGCCAATCGTGGCCACGTCGAAAAAATCGTGGTCATTGTGCCACTCCTTAGGCTGTGGCCGGAGAAGTGCGATGCAAAACATCCGTTCACGTGCCAGCGCGTACTCAAGCATCTCACGATAGCGCGGCTCGAAGATGTGTAGTGGCAACAACGCGTGCGGAAAAAGAAGCGCGCCCGGCAACGGCATGACAGGGGCTTGTTCGGGCAAAATCGCGACCTCTTCCATCAATTTGCTCCTTGCAGCATTTGCGCCACGGCATCCCCTAGAGTTTCGCGCGTCGCGGTTCGTTCTCGCGTAGCAAAACGCCAAGCCGGCGTACTTCAGCGACTGTCGGTTGCCCGGGATAAAGCGCGTGTTCAATCGCGCCATAGACGAGCACGGAGCCGCATTCCGGAAAAACCAGACGCGAGATCAAACCGAACGGGCCAATGGCCATGACACAGCAAGGTCGCTTCGCCGCGGTGAGAAATCCCAGAAGCGTCGCCAGGTCGCGAGGAGCGTCGGCGCGGGTCACGAGCTTAAAAATATCGGCGCCGGCTGCTGTCGCGCGCTGAAATTGCTTTCGGAGAAGACGATGCGGTGGCGTGCGATTCACATGGTGAACAGAACAGATACGCTTCCGGTGAAGACGACCCGCTTCATCCCAGACGTCGCGCAGTTCACGCAGGGAGCGCAATTCGAGATCGATGAATTGCGCGTGCGGCAGCCATTTCAGGAGCAGATCGCGCCGGGGCACAGCCAAAGTACGGCCACCCTCGGTCGGATGCCGGGCAGTGATGATGAGTGGACGCCGCAGTTTGTGAACCTGTTTCGGCTCGAGTTTGGGCAGATGATCCAGCCGCAGCTCGAACAAGTCTGGCGCGCCGCGGCGTTTGGCAGGCGCGCTGGTACTCAGCGCCACGCGCAGTTCGTCCATCGAAGCGATGACTCCAACGAACCTGATCGCGGGAGAAGAGTGTCCGGTCGATTGAGGAATTTTGATCCCGTGACTAGTACCCATATTCTATAATCCCCCTGATGCTCGCGCGTAAACAGGAACTAAACACGCAACTCCAGCAGTTGATCGATGCGTTTCTGCTGGCGGTCGCGCTCTACGTCGCCTACCTGCTGCGGCTTTTCGGGACTGTTTGGTTTCACCTGCCGGAGTTCCCCGATGCGTTCTCAAACTACCAGTGGCTCTTTATCGTGATCATGCCGTTTGGGCCCATCCTGCTCGATTTACAGGGGTTCTACCAATCTCCGCTGAACAAAAGCGTCTGGCGCTCCTTTGTGCAGATCATGCGCGCGATGATCGGGCTGAGCGTGATCGTCAGTGCCTGCGTCATTTTTCTGCGCCTCCCGCTGCTCAGTCGAACCGTGGCGCTGCTTTTCATCGTCATCGCCGCCATCGCGCTCCTGTTGAAGGAACAAATCATCGCGTCGTATGTCCGCGGGCGAGTGCGGCGCGGCGAAATGCGCGAACCTGTGCTCCTGGCGGGTACGCCCGAAGACGTTGCCGCGCTCGAGCGGACGTTTACCGGGGAACAAAAGACACTGCTCGAGGTTGCCGCCCGCATCGATATCAGCCAGGCGCCGATCAGTGATTTGGTGGAAGCGATGCACCGGTACGCGGTTTCGCGTGTCATTTTCGCGGCGGGTCACACACAAATGAACAAGGTCGAACAGGCAGTCGGCGCCTGTGAGATCGAGGGTGTGCCGGCGTGGCTGGTGGCAGATTTCATTCAAACCTCCATCGCCAAGCCCGACTTCGACGCTTTCGCCGGCAGACCGATGCTCGTGTTTCGTTCCACGCCGGAAGTTTCGTGGGCGCTAATGGTGAAGGCAACGATCGACCGAATCTGCGCCTTTATTCTCCTGCTCATCTTCGCCATCCCGATGCTGCTCATCGCGCTTGCCATCCGCATCACTTCGCCCGGGCCGGTTATTTTTCGCCAGAAGCGCGCCGGCCGCTTCGGTAAGCCATTTGTCATGCTGAAATTTCGCTCGATGCGCAACGATGCCGAGATGCGCAAAGCCGAGCTGGAGCCGTTCAACCAGATGAGCGGCCCCGTGTTCAAAGTCGCCGATGATCCGCGCGTCACTCCGGTCGGGCGATGGTTGCGCCGAACGAGCATGGATGAACTGCCGCAGTTATTAAATGTACTTTCGGGCGACATGAGTCTCGTCGGTCCGCGGCCGCTGCCGATCTACGAAGTGGAACGGTTCGAAAATTCGGCGCAACGCCGGCGGCTCAGCGTGAAACCAGGGCTGACCTGCCTCTGGCAAATCAGCGGGCGCAATCAAGTAA
>Ga0213881_10001295_pt1 | contig 12269 bp, 9 predicted proteins | sample BarmaccoBMER_R08_FD_160104 | JGI IMG/M metagenome (GOLD analysis project Ga0213881, IMG submission 160104) | Barbacenia macrantha exposed rock microbial communities from rupestrian grasslands, the National Park of Serra do Cipo, Brazil - ER_R08 ... | reverse complement strand
TGGGAGCCGGCCGGGTTTCCCAGGCCCGGTGTCTGGGCCATGCTGTGCTCGACTCCTGAACGACTTCGTCTGCCTCCAGCATCGCCGCGACGAGCGGACGGTTCAACTATCCGTGCGCTCGCGCCATAAATGTGTAATTTTTTTACACACACAGAAAATGAGCGGGCGCATGCATGTGTAACATATTTCGGTAGATGATCGGCCGTATCGACCGGTGGCTGCACGCATCGTCCCTCCCGGGAGAATGAGCTCAACAGTGTCGGACATCCAAGTAATACCTCGCAACTGGCCATTCATGCGACGACCAATGGGGTAGTTGAGCCTACGGCATCAGGTGGGTCAGGTCAGCACGCAGCGCTACCGCGCGCACCCTGAGAGACGGCCTCGTCCACTGTTTGTCGCGCTGATTCAGCCCGGGCCAGCGTAGCTGAGCACCGACCTTGGCCGCTGGCCGACATATGAGCGACTGACGCGACACGCGTTTAACCGCAACGTCAGCGGGGAACCACTTTCTCGTCTGATCCACACGACCGACACGGAGGTGTGCCATGGGCATGGGTGACAAGATCAGCAACAAGGCCGAAGAGCTCAAGGGCAAGGTGAAGGAGGCTGCGGGCAAGGCGATGGATGACCCTGAGCTGGAGGTCGAAGGCCACGCCGACCAGGTCAAGGGCAACCTCAAGCAAACCGCCGAGAAAATCAAGGACGCCTCTAAGAGCTGATCGCCAGCTCGGCCAGTGGTTGGGCTGTATCCCAGATTGTTCCCGCTCGTCCGAGCTTCTCGGATGAGCGGGTGCCTGGCCGGGGCCGTCCAATGACTTAGGGGTGGGCGGCCCCCGGCCCAGAACGACTTTCGCTAGCTCTCTTGGCTAGCTCTGGTCCTGAACGATTCAACCAGCAATTTTTTACACACGCAGAAAATGAGCGGGCGCATGCATGTGTAACATATCTGTGTAGATGATCGGCCGTATCGACCGGTGGCTGTACGCATCGTCCCTCCTGGGAGAATGAGCTCGACAGTGTCAGGATATCCAGGTGATACCCGCAGTCGGGCATTCCTGCGACGATCGATAGGGTAGATGGACGACCGATGGGGTAGATGAGGTAGTTGAGCGGCGATGCGCGGTCAGGCCCGAGGCGGAGGCAGCGCGACCCGGACCCGGGTGGTTTCTGGGGTGTTGAATCAACCGTTCGTAGACACGCAGTGTCTCCGCGGCAATCCGGTTCCAGCTATAGCGAGCGATGGCTCGGTCGTAACCGGCTATGCCCATAGTCTGACGCAGGGTCGCGTTGGCCAGCAGGGTACGCAGTGTGGCCGCCTGAAAGCGGGCAGTGGGATCAATCGCGTGCACGCCGGTGATTCCATTCACGACAGCCTCGGCTGCCTCAGGATTGCCGGCCACCACCGGGATGCCTTGTGCCATGGCTTCGAGATGGGTGGTCCCAGCTTGACCCGGGGGCGACAGACAGAGCACCACATCGGCCGAACGGATCAGTGGCGCACGCTCATAGACGGTGATCCGGTGATCCAAATGTACCCGTTGACTGATCCGGTGATCCAAATGCACCCGTTGGCTGAGATCGAGCGCAGTGGCGAGATCGATGATCGAATCCGCTTGGGGCTCAATTGGCTCGTCAGGCCTGCCGCAGATGATCAGCTCGGCGTCGGGCAGCAAGCGGAGCGCTCGCACTGTGTCGAGAGTTCGAGACGTCGAGCCGAAGACCAGCAGCCGGTGCTGTCGCCATCGAGTTTCGGTGGTGGAGGCATTGTCGGCCAACTCGGTGTGTACACCAGGAGGCACCACCGTGATAACGCCTCGGGTCAGGCCAACTCGAAGGAGACTATCTCGTTCGACCTCGCTGGTGGCCACGATGTGGTCGGCGCGCATAGCAACCGCGCGTTCCGCGTTTATACGGTATTGCCGGGGCCCGCCAGCGGCCGTCTCCAGTCTGTTCACCAGCTGGGGGCGGTGAGACGTATGCACCACGGGAAGCGGAGGTGCCGGGCTGGCCAATTGGACCGCCAGACCGGCGAGCCAGCCATGGCTGTGCACCATATCGAATCCTCCGGCACGGATCTCACGGCCTAGCCCGCGCACGAACTCCCCAATGTGACTGATCGCGTCCACGTCAGCTAGCTCTGTCGGCGGTCCGCCGGGGACCTCGCGGACCTCGAACGCGGTGTTGTGAAACCACGCGCTGGAGCCCGTTTGCCGTCGAGCAATCAGCACAACCTCGTGGCCGTCTTTAACCTGCGCGGCCGCGAGAGCGGCCACCGGCGATGCCGGCCCGGCGAGTTCCGAGACATCGCCGCCAGCGGCGAAGCTCACCATCGCGATCCTCATGGCGCTGTCAAGAGCCGGGCGGCAAGGACTGTCGGGCCATGGGCAACTCGCTAGGTCTCATGGGTTGCGTTATACCCGCTAATAACACGGATGAAACGACTGGCGGAGACGGGCGGAGAAATTATCGAACATCTCCGGCGGAGGCGAGGCTTCGCGGAAACGTGCATCAGGAGCTACAACCCGCTGGTTAGCGTTGCCCCCGCCGAGCCGGAAGATCTGTACACGCGGCGGCGTCGAGAGCGCCCGGACGTCATCGGCTGAGGAGGCCGCTGGATACGAGCGCACCGAGGATGAGTTCGGCGCGGCCGAGTGGATGAACTGGCGACACGCCGTGACGGATGTGTGAAATCGGTTCCTATCGGGTACCGGATCGGCGTGTGGCTGTCGCTCGCCGTGCCGTTTGGGCTCCTGCCGGTTGTTCTGTTGCTGCAGTTATTCGAATCAACCGTGCTACCACCACACAGGGGGCGGCTCGACGCGCTCCTCCCGCGTGGTTTGGATGGCAGCGAGTCGGGAAGCCATGACCATGGTTATTCGCCGAATCGCCCGTCCACTGCTCGCCGGGGTCTTCGTCATTGGAGGAATCGCCGAGCTGCGTGACTCGCGGGGACACGCCAAGACCGCCCACGTCGTGCTCGAGCAACTCGCTAAACGCGTTCCAGTCGAGAAACCGCCGTCCAATGTCGCGTTGGTGCTGGCAGACGCCGGCGTTAAGATCGGTGGCGGCATGCTGCTCGCTCTTGGCAAGGCTCCTCGACTGGCTGCCGCGGCGCTGGCAGTCAGCCTGATCCCTACCACCCTCGCCGGCCACCGATTTTGGGAGCTGCGCGACCCGGAGCAGCGGCAGCTGCAGCAGATCCAGTTCACCAAGAACATGGGATTGCTTGGTGGACTAATGCTGGCCATGGTGGACACCGAGGGCAAGCCCTCGCTGGTCTGGCGCGCCCAGCGCGCGGGCTCGAAAGCGCGCCGCCTCCAAGCGCGCGCCCAGCGCGCGGGCTCGAGAGCGCGCCGCCTCCGAAGCGGTCTGCGAGTTGGGTGACCACCTCCGCTGAGCTCTCCATGGATTCGTGCCACTTCCTCAACAAGGTCAAGTTCCTCAACAAGGTCAAGTCAACTGGATCAATAATGCTCGGCGCCGGACATTGAACGTGTCCGGCGCCGAGCTGAGCTCACCCCAGAGATCGATCAGAAGGAAAGCAGCCGGTGGAAAAACGATCGATACTTGCCGAACGCCAGCCGCAGCTCTTCGGTGGAGGTCTCCTCATGGTCCAGGCCCTGCGTGAGATCGCGGTGCTGGCGGCGGAACACCCCCTCCAGCTCGTCGAGAACATGGCCGACCAAGACACTGGCCTCACGCACGGCTCGGCGTGGCTCGTCGACGAACTCGCTCTTGAGCTCGTTCCACCGGTTCTGGTACTCGCGAGCCCGCTCCGGCGGGATCAGCGGAACATAATGGTTACGGTCGCTCGTCTCCTCATGGTTACGGTCGCTCGTCTCCTCGTTCGTCTGATTCGTTGCCGGCTGATTCGCTGCGCTGGCCGCTTCATTCATCGCCCCGGCGGCCGTCTGCGCCGTCGTCCCGGGATGCTGGGTTGCGCGTTCTTCGTTCTGGAGACTCATGATGACGTTGTCCCCCGTTCGGCCGCTTGGGCGCGCTCGCCGCTTTCGGGGTCGCCTTGGTCGCCGCTGTTGCTTTGATCACCATCAGTCACCAATGCATGTATCAACGAGCGGTAGGAGGTCACCGCGTGGCGTAGGACCTCCGTGTCGGCGCTGCCGTCCTCGTTGGCCTTAGCTATCTTTCGGGCCTCCCGATAACGTTGTGTGACCTCGGGATAACGCACAGACAGGTCGTCGGCTTGCCGGTCAAAATCATCGACTGGGTATCCCCGGGCCGACATGATGTCCACCACGAGGCGGTCGGCGCGACTAACCGCGCGGCCCGGGTCGTCAACGAACTGCCCTTGCAGGTCAGCCCAGCGGCGCTCGAACCCGTCGCGCTCGCCCTGGTCGAGGGTGCGCAACTTCAGTTCACTGTGTCGCTTCATGCGCTCCCGCAGCTCCGTCTCGGCCGCTCGTTGGCTGCTGGTTCGGCGCAATGTCCGGTCGTACTCTGGTCCGTACTGCTCGCGCAGCTTCTCTGTCCGTTTCTGGCGTGCCACGCGATATGCCACCGCACCTATCACCGCAAGCACGATGATCGCAAGCACGATCACTATTGTGAGTGTCGCATTCGTCATATCGTGTGAGTACCCCAACTCTGATTCCCCAAACCAGACACGCAGCGGTTACTCCGCCTGACCAGACGCTTGGTGGCAATCGAGCAGGTTTGCCGGGGATGGCGGCCTGAAAGCGTCGTGCGCGTCGTACACTCGTTCGTTTATTGACGGATTCCTCGGCTACGGTGCGTTAGCCCCTGTGCGCCCCTCCGCGCTGGGTGGCACGGCGCTGCTCACGAGCCTCCGCCGCAGCGCCGCTAGGGTAGCCCAGCTTCACCGCCCGCCGGTCGGTCGAGTCGTGCAAGAAAACAAACGAGTACAACAAGCCGATCACACATCCCATCGCGGTTGCGGTAACCCGGACCCAGAGCGGTCCTGGCAACAGAAAAGGCAAGACCGCGGCAACCGGCACCAGCGGGACAGCGAGCCGCGCCAGGTGGCGCAGGGGCCAACCCGGACGGGTGAGGTCACGGAACGCCCACCCGCGGTAGCGCGGATTCAACCGTCCAGTCAACACGTACCACAACCACTCACCCGGGCCGGGGCGGGGCCAGTGGTCTGGGTTCGGTGCAGCGCCCCGGCCGTGTGCCGGGGCGCCGAGCTCGTCTCTACTCATACGTACGAAATACCCCCGCGCCGGAGCCCAGATCGCCCACCCATTCGAACGGCCGCAAGAAGCGTTGCATAGTGATTGGCTCTGCGCCGGCCGGGACGACCTCCGCGTGTCCTGCCGAGTGCCTAGTCAGCGGCGACCGGAGCGAAGTCAGATGTCGCCGCGTGTCTGCCCGAAGATCTTGTCGATCGCGCGGCCTGGACCGCTCGAGGGCTGCCCCGTACAACGGCACTTGCACGGTACGCATGGATGGGGTGTGAGAAGGACTTTTGTCGGGCAAACTTCTGTGGTGAGCGACACCCACGTGACGGCCCACTCAGCGCGGCACATCGGCGAGTCCGTCGAGACCGAATCTGGTGAACCGCAGGAGATACGTGCCAGTGGCAACCTGCGGCATGCGGCCGCGCACGGCAGCGGATTGTTCGGGTTGGGGCTGGGAGCCCTGGGCGTCGTGTTCGGCGACATCGGGACCAGCCCGCTGTATGCGATGCGGTCGGTGTTCTCCATAGGCAATCAGGCCATGAGCCCGACAGCGGCGGACCTCTACGGTGTTGTCTCGTTGATCTTCTGGTCAGTCACGCTGATAGTCACGATCAAGTACGTATGGCTGGTTATACGGGCGGACAATGACGGTGAAGGCGGGGTCATGGCACTGGCCGCGCTGGTGCGCAGCGTATGCGGCACAAACCGTCGGTACATGGCGCTGGCGCTGAGTCTCGGGGTGTTCGGCGCGGCGCTGTTCTACGGCGACTCGGTAATCACCCCAGCGATATCAGTGCTCTCAGCGGTGGAGGGGCTGCAGATCGTTCGCCCCTCGCTGGCCGAAGCGGTCGTACCGGTCGGGATCGGGATCCTCGCGGTGCTCTTCGTGGTGCAGCGCTGGGGTACCCACCGAGTCGGGAGGATGTTCGGGCCGGTGATGCTGCTGTGGTTTACCACGCTGGCCGTGCTTGGGGTGCCACGCATCGTGCGCCATCCCGATGTGCTGCGCGGGCTCTCCCCTACCTACATCGTGTCATTCGTCGCTGACCACCCGTCCGCCGCGTTCCTGACGATGGGCGCGGTGGTGTTGGCCATCACCGGGGCCGAGGCACTTTACGCCGACATCGGTCACTTCGGGCGCCGCCCGATCCGGGTCGCCTGGTTTGCGGTGGTGTTTCCCGCGCTTATCCTTAACTACCTCGGACAGGCGGCGTTGACTCTCGACGACCCGCGTGCAACCGCAAACCCGTTTTACCTGCTTGCGCCGGACTGGGCACGGTTGCCGCTGGTGGTCCTGGCGACCTGTGCCACGGTGATCGCGTCGCAAGCGGTGATCTCCGGGGCGTTCTCGGTGTCACGGCAGGCGGCCCGGCTGGGGGTGCTGCCTCCGCTGACCGTGCGGCACACCTCCACGCGAGAAAGCGGGCAAATCTACCTGCCAGCGATCAACGCGCTGCTGTTCGGCGGCGTGTTGGCAGTACTCGTGACATTCCGCTCCTCGAATGGCCTGGCCGCCGCCTACGGGCTCGCGGTTACCGGTACTCTGCTCCTCACCACCACGTTGTTCGTCATGTACGCGGCCATCGCGTGGCGTTGGGCCCGTTGGCGGCTCGTGCTGGTGGCGGTGGTCATCGGCGGCGTCGAGCTGAGCTATCTGGCAGCCAACCTCACCAAGATCTCCCAGGGCGCCTGGCTCCCGTTGGTCGTGGCGGCCGTCGTCGTCACGGTCATGATGACATGGCGGGGCGGCCATCGGATCGTCGCCGAGCGCCGTATCGAGCTCGAGGGTCGGCTACCCGAGTTCATCGAGGGGCTGCACGATCACCGCGTCGCCAGGGCTGCTGGGACAGCGATCTTCCCTCATCCGAGCAAATTGACCGCGCCACTCGCGCTGCGAGCAAATGCCAAGTTCAACCACGTGGTACACGAACGAGTCGTGATTGTTTCGGTGTTGCCTGAAGATGTGCCACACGTGCCAAGGGACGAGCGGCTGAGCCTCGACGAGCTTGGCCACAGCGACGACGGTTTCACGCACTTATCGGTCCGCTTCGGCTTCCATGACGACCAAGACATCCCCGGGGCACTGCGCGACGCTCACCGAGTGTTGGACGAACTTGACCCGGACACCGCGTCCTATTTCCTGTCCCACCTCAGCATTGAGCCTGGCGACCATCAGGGCATGAGCACATGGCGCAAGCGGCTGTTCATCGCGCTGGCCCGCAACGCCGCCAACCCAGCGGCCTATTTCAGGCTGCCCGACGACCGCACCGTTGTGATCGGCGCACGCATCAAGCTCTGAAACGGGCTGATCAGCGGGCAGCGCCGCTGATCAGCTGGCAGTACATATTCAGGCTCGGCGTCTCCTTCATCAGGTGTGGCCGGTGGGTCCCCAGCTCGCCCGGCGCCAACGTCGGCATGAGTCCGCCGTCACCGGCAATCCACTTTCACTCGCGCTAGCCCGGGTACGTACACAGAGAAAGGGACGATCGAGCATCGAAGGAGGACTGATGGCTTCGACCATCACAACCATGACGTCGAATACGGCCGCGTCGAACACGACCGCCCTGATCCGCCAGTTAAGGACCATCCTTGCGCTCACCCAGGCCGAAGCTCAGATCGCGCGGATCCGAGTGGCCCAGGCCCGCACCGAACGGGTGCGGGCCCAGCTGGCTCGCATTGCCGACCACGCCGAGCAGCGCAGCGGACTTCTCACCAAAGAGCTGCGAGCGTTGGGCGGCGTCCCCGATGCGGTCGCTCCGCTGATAGGCCGGTTGACCTCGGCGCTACAGGCCACGGTCGAGCAGGGTGAGCCACTCGATGAGGCGCTGCTGCACGATCTGGCTCTGGAGCAGAAGCTGCGGGCTCGCGCTCGGTATCTCAATACGTTGGCGCGCTCTGGACATCGCAAGTCCATCAGTGAGTTGGCCGAGCACCTGGAAGCGGCACACATCGAGACCATCGAGTGGCTCACCACTGTGCTCGATGAGGAGGCGATCGGCGGGCCGTCCGCGCTGCGTGCCACCCCGGCGCAGAGGTTGGCCGGCCGGGTAACCCGGTTAGCTAGCCTGCCAATGCGCTTCGCTAGGGACCGGGTGAACCAGACGCTCAACCTCATGCGAGGCGTCGGTGTCCGCGCGAAGGACACTGCGGAGGACTTCACCGACCAGCTCGCGACCGTCGGACACGCCGCCCGTGAGGTAGCCGGTGCCGGCCGGGACGCCGGGCTGTCCCGGGCCGAGGACATCGCCCGACGGGAGGGTGCCACAGACACCGCAGCCAGCCTACACGCCGCCCGACGCGAGCTCGGCTCGCTGTCCGAGGCCGAGCTGGCGGTGCCCAGCTACGACGAATTGGACCCGCGGGAGGCGATCCGGCGGATCAGGGAGCTGGACGACCGCGACGACGTTCGGGCGATCCTTCGTTACGAAAAGGCACACAAGGACCGTGCTGGCGTGGTGTCCACGGCCGAGGTCCAATTGGCCACCCTCGCCCGCAAAGCCGAAGGCGTCGAGGCATGAAGACGCCCTGGCTCGATCAAGCCGAGGCTCGCCAGGCGCCCACGTCGGTCCGGCTGGTGCGCGTCGGCGCGGTTATCCTCGCGTTCGAAGGGCTCGCGCTGCTAGCGCTGGGTACGGCTGGTCTGATCGTGTCCGTCCCAGGAGCGTGGGCGGCGGCGAATTCTACGGCGCAGACACCGGTCGAGGTCCTCGGTTTCCGAATGAACCCAGCGCACAGCGGTTTGCTGATGATTACAGGTTTGCTTGCGCTACTCACACTAAGATGGGCGCGCTGGCAGCGGCGGTTCGTTGTCATCCAGACCATTGGTTACATGCTGCTGTATGTGTTCGGGCTGGCGTTTCACGTCAACCGGCCGACCGCGACGATGTGGGACCTGAACACCGCCGACCACGTGCTGCACGTGGTGCTGTTCCTGATAGGTCTGACTTTGACGCTCCTGCTGTACGCACACTCCTTCGATCCCGTGGAGGGGCGACAGGACACGGCTAGGTGAGCTACCGGGCACTCGCTCGTCGGGAAGCGCTCGGACGACGAGCAGAGCGATGTCGTCGTATTGAGGTTCGGCGCCGAAGTTGGCGAGGCTGTCGCGAATGTGGGTGACAATCTGGACGGCGGAAAATCCAGCCGCCGGAGGGAGCATGGCCAGCAGACGCGCCTGACCGAATTGCTCGGATGCGCCGGAGTGAAGTCGCCGCCGCTGCTCGGTGACGCCGTCGGTATAGGCGATCAGGGTGTCCCCGGGGTAAAGGCTGTGGAGGCTCGGGGTAACCGGGGCTGTGGAAACGAGCCCGAGGGCGGTGCCGGCGGTGCCGATCAATTCGGTGGCACCATCGGCGCGCAGAAGAATGAGTGGTTCGTGACCAGCCAGGACAAGCTGGACGCTGAGCCCTGGGGGTTGTTCGGGAGCGGCACGGCTGATCAACGCGGTAGCCAGCGTGCAGAACTGATGCGGATCCCGTGCCTCCATGAGTACGTCGTTAACGACGCCGATAGCTTGGGTGATCGGACGATTCTCCCGCAGTACGACGCGCAGGACGTCTCGTATCAGGCCGGTTCGAGCGGCGGCTTCGGGGCCCTTGCCGCAGACGTCACCGATGACAATGTGCCATTGGGTGTTGGGAATCAGCTCGAGTACGTCGTAGAAGTCGCCGCCGACGGCGCTGGCGGAACTGGCGGGCAGGTAGTCGGCGGCGAACTCGATACCGGGCGCGGTGGGGACGGCTCTGGGCAGTAGCGCGCGCTGCAGGGCCTGGGAAGTCGTTTTGTGTTGGGCGAGATGTTTGGCGTTGCCGATGGCCAATGCCGCGCGGCGAGCCAGGTCACGAATTACTAGCATTTCCTCCGCGGAATGCGCTTGCTGTGCCCGAGCGGCGACGGTGAGTACTCCATGGGTGAGCCCGCGTGATGTCAACGGGACCGCGATCATGCTCAGCGATCCGGTAGTGAGTTGAATCGGGCTGTTCTGGACTTGGGCGAGTGGTGTGGGCTCACCGACACCGGATGTCAGCGCCTCGCGTAGTGTTTCGAGTTGGTTCTCGTCGGAGTGGTTGAGAGCGGCGAGCACGAGCCGGTTGCCGGAGTCGTACAGGTGAACTCCGCACCAGGCGGCGAGGCGAGGAACGACGATCTGGGGCACGATGACCGCAGTGAGCCACACGTCGCGTGGTTGACTGAGTAGTTCGCTGGCTTCGCTGAGATAGGCCATTCGGGCTCGTTGGCGCTGATCGACGCTGCGCAGCCAAGAAGATTCGACCGAAAGGGCGATCCGGTGGGCGCACAGCCGCACGAGCTCGTCGCCGAAGGAACCGCTCATGGGGCCGGGAGCAACGGTGAGCCAACCAGACAGCGGCGCGTTGACCGGTATGGCGACTTCGGTGACGGCTCGATGTTCCCCCGGACTCGGGCCGAGGGCGGCGAGGGCGAGAGGGCCGTGTCCGTCGGCGTAGTCCACGGTAATGGTCGCGGCGGCAATCTCGGTGAGCTCGCACAGCCGGCGCAGCAGCTCGGCAAGGTCCGCGGCCAATGGCAACTCGTCGCCCGCGGGGAGTGGCAAGTGCAGCAGTCTGCTGGCCGCCGCCGCTGGAGATGCCGCTGGTGATAGTGCCCTGTGCTTGGGCAGCGAGCCGCCGAGCGGCGACTGGGACGACTGGACGGGGCCCGTCTGAAGCGGTATCCGGGCAGCTTGCGTGATTAGCTGACGATCGAGGCGAAACCAAGTGTGGTGACCGGTGGAGTCGTGCCGGGTGCCCCAGGCCGTGGAGATCTTGTCAACCAACAGCAGTCCGCGACTGTGGGCGGCGGCGCGGCCGGTGGTGGGGCGGGGCGCGTTGAGATAGTGCTCGAGCGGGCCCGAGCCGTGGTCGATCACTGTGATCGTTACTGCGGTCTCGGTGATAGACGCGATCATGTGGTAGGCGGTGCCAGCATGCAGCACGGCATTGTCACACAGCTCGCTGGCCAGCAGCAGTACGGTATCCGCGAGGTCGGGCCCAGCGCGGTCACCAGCCTCAGCCTCGGGCGCCGCGGTGATTCCGGCTTCGGCCAGGAACGCGCGCAGTGCCCGGCGCGCTCGCATCGGGGACTCCGGTGTTGGGGGCAGGCTGATGCGTCGTTCGAACTCAGCGGGCACGATGTGCAGTGTGCCCGGCCAACGGGCTTGCGCGCTGACTAGCCTCGAGCGTGACTCGGCCGGCGGAGGATGCGGACCACGAGGAAGGAACGGATGCGATGTCCGCCACTGCGGATTCAGCCATAGTGACGGGGCCGTTGCTACTCGAGCTTGCCGATGCGATAGAGAAGGTGTGCGCGGGCGATTTCCGGGTGCGTCTCCCCCGGCGAACGGGACTGGAGGGGCAGGTGATCGACCGCTTCAACGAGCTGGTTACTATCCAGGAGCGCCGAAATCGCGATCTGCTGCGCATCAGCCGAGTGGTCGGTCGTGAGGGCCGGATGCTGGAGCGGCTGGACGAGGAGGCCGCTGATGGTGCCTGGGCAAGCGCGGCCAAGGCGCTCAACTCACTGATTGACGATCTGGCCCGACCGACAGCGGAGATCGCGCGAGTCATCGAGGCAGTGGCGCAAGGTGACCTGTCGGAGCACATGGCTCTGGAGATCGAGGGCCGTCCGCTGCGCGGGGAGTTTCTGTGGATCGGTCGCACGGTCAATACAATGGTGGATCAGCTGTCGTCGTTCGCCGTCGAAGTCACCCGGGTCGCCCGCGAAGTTGGCACCGAAGGGGCGCTGGGCGGCCAAGCCCAAGTCAAGGGCGTCGCTGGGACCTGGCGAGATCTCACCGACTCGGTCAACACCATGGCCAGCAATCTGACCAACCAAGTCCGTTCCATCTCTTTGGCGGCCACCGCGATCGCACGAGGCGACCTGTCTCGCAAGATCACGGTGGCCGCTCGGGGCGAGGTCGCGGAGCTGGCTGACACGATCAACTCGCTCACCGACACGCTGCGGGTGTTCGCTGACGAGGTCACCCGGGTCGCCCGTGAAGTCGGCACCGAAGGCAAACTGGGCGGCCAAGCCGCCGTGCCCACCGTATCTGGCACCTGGCGGGACTTGACTGAAAGCGTCAACCAACTC
>Ga0213881_10001294_pt1 | contig 12275 bp, 17 predicted proteins | sample BarmaccoBMER_R08_FD_160104 | JGI IMG/M metagenome (GOLD analysis project Ga0213881, IMG submission 160104) | Barbacenia macrantha exposed rock microbial communities from rupestrian grasslands, the National Park of Serra do Cipo, Brazil - ER_R08 ... | reverse complement strand
TGGGTGGAAAAACAGGTTATTACCTACCCTAATGACACATCTAACGACCATTGTGCGGAACAGAGAACAGTTGTCCGGGTAACAACCCTCGACAACTTCACCACCCGTCGTGAAGAACTGGCTACGCTGGCTAGTGGCAAATCTGCTACAGACGCGATTGCCTTTGCTGAATCCCTCCTTGTGCAGGCTGACCAGAAGAAGAGAGCAGGGGAGGCAGGAGAAGCTGATAAGCCTAGAAAAAAGAAAGTTGCTCGTTAGGAAGATGAACTACCAACGGTTTTGCTGGTCCGCTGGATCTCCATAGGGATCTTCGCTAGCTGGACGGACGTTGCCGAACTGTTGGTCCGCTGGATCGCCATAAGGGTCTTCACTCGCGGGGCGGACGTTGCCGAACTGTTGGTCCGCTGGATCGCCATAAGGGTCTTCACTCGCGGGACGGACGTTGCCAAATTGGCCACCAAACTGCTGGTCTGCTGGGTCACCGTAAGGATCTTCGCTAGCTGGACGGACGTTGCCGAATTGCTGGTCTGCTGGGTCACCGTAAGGGTCTTCGCTCGCGGGACGGACGTTGCCGAATTGCTGGTCTGCTGGGTCACCGTAAGGGTCTTCACTCGCGGGACGGACGTTGCCGAATTGCTGGTCCTGTGGCTCGTCAGTTGGTCCTAAGATAATATCCTTTGCTTTGCGTAAAAAATCATCTACCATATCTACTCTCCTTTTTGTGTCTGTATTGAAACTGAAGGAAAGACGCAAAAGCCGAACTTCTCTTTACCTGTAACGAACGGTCTTGATTGCGTCTAAAAACCATAAAGGCTTCCTAGCTTAATATGCTCCTTCACCCAACCTGCGACCCGTATTTCTACCGTTATAACCTTCGTATTGACTCAACTGTTGTGCTTCGGACGCGGGGACTTGAACCTGTATAGGCTGGCTTGGAGGTTTCACATAGACAGGGCGGCCTTGAGCGTCACGATAGTAGATACCACCATTTTTAGATTGGTAGTACTGCCCATTTTTTCCTGTCCCCTGCTTGTTCTGATGCTGCCTGTAAAGGTAGTAAAGTGCTGCAGCTCCGGCTAGGGTGATTGCTACCTTTTGCTTGTTATTCAAGCCCGACTTAGCCTGAGTGTGGTTAGCAGAAGTGTTAGAAATTGTTCCACCGCCAGTGTTGCCAGGTGCCTGATCGCTCGTCCTCGAACCACCACCACAGCCCGCAAACAGTGGCACTGATAGAAGTGCTGTAAGTAACCACGCCGCCATTGACTTATTCAACGCAGCTTTTGGGGGTTTCCTCAAGAAGAACCTTGACTGCATACGTCTTTCTGGTCTTGGGTATATCATGCTCATTCTTGATCTCCTCTCCACCTATAAGTTGTAGAGCAACATTCTAGTTAATTAATTTACCAGAGGTAGGCTTATGCTTAACCTGGGACAGGTATTCCAAAGTTTCTATTTAACTACTGTCTCTGGAGAACAGGGAGATTTCAATCTATCTAGGTGTAGAGAAAACGGCTCCGGTCTTTTGCTTAGGGGAGTCCAAAAGGGAAACCAAATGGTCCTCCACCTTCATCGTAGAACTGAAGCCGACCATACCCTAAGAATTGACCGTGGGATTTTTCTCCGGCAGGAAATGCGGTGACACCAAATAGGTAAACACCAGAAAATTCGGGATTTTGATCGGGGTGTAGACCAATCGTGATTGTTCTTCCAGGGGAGACTGGTGGATCAAACGTAATAGAGATTGTGGATGTGTTTTTATCTCTCGTGACTCCAAGCAGCGAAAGTGGCTGCTGTTTATTCCCTTCTGTCCCTACGAAAGCAGTGGTGCGTTTTAAGTCAAATCTGATTTGCTGCGTTCCATTCTTCTGAGTAATTTCTACCCTCTGGAGAGGTTCTCCTGCATTTTCTGGAATGTCGAGCGTGAAGTAGTAAGTTGCGTCCCATGCATTTACTGCTTTGAAAGTCGTCCTTGCCGTGATGAGTGTGGGAGGTTCGGCAAAGTAGACAGTGCCATCTGCTAGTTGAACAGCTAGGGTAGACTTGGCTGCAATTATAACTAAGGTTAGGATTGTAGCCAGTACAGTTGAAACACGCATTCTGATTCACGCTTCTGTAGGCTCTACAGTAATTATTTTCTGTGCTGAGGCGTTTAGCACCATCTCTCTCTGGCTTGACTACTCATGCATATGCTTTAAAATGCTTAACAGCAAAGATTTCCTAATAATCCAAGACGCCAAAATTCAACTAAGGCATAAAAATAGCTAATAGAAGAATAAGCAATTTTACTTACCAGTAGATATAACATTGTTCTCTTTACAATTCTTAGTAAAAGCCATACTGTTGGTAACAACATTTGCTCTAATTTCAGGTGTTTTTAAAACATATTTCATATTTGCTGCCAGACAAATTCGTTAAGCTAAGAATTAGGAATAAGTCCAGAGGAACATATATGACTGCTGCTTCTAGCATTCAATTAAAGCGACCAATTTGGTCAACCATTGTTATGTTGGCTGTGAGCTTCTGGCTCAGTGGCAGCCTGATTCTAGATGGGGTAATTATACCTAGTCTTTATGTTTCAGGCATGATGACCCAATCTGGATTTGCGACAGCAGGCTATCTACTCTTTTGGAATTTCAATCGCATTGAATTAATAGCTGCCGCCTTGGTGGTGGCAGGAGTTTTAGCCGTCAGCACGCAAATGGGCAGAGTTCAATGGCGTCGAGGCGCTGTTATTTTGTCTCTGTTGTTGCTAGGTGTATCTCTAACCGAGACCTATCTCTTAACACCACAAATGTGTGCTACTGGACTTCACCTCAATCTGTTTGAGTCTGCTGTTGAGGTGCCTACTACAATGAACCAGTTACACATAGCTTATTGGTTGCTGGAAGTCTTCAAGTTTGTTGCAGGCGGTATGCTGTTGAGCTGGTGCTTTAGACAACAAACTGCTAACTGAATGGAAGAGGATGGGGGGACGACTTGGGGAATTTTATTCAAGCCTTTCTAGATTTTGCTCTCGTCTCTCCCTTCTTCTATGCCCCAAGGTCGTCCCCCCATCTCCTTGTCCCCTTGCCCTCCTCTCCTCCGGCCATAGAAGACGAACAGCAAGTATGGCAAATCCTACAGCGGCGATCGCCTTCACTAGGCGAACAGGTAATAGTGCAGATGCCCATCCTCCTGCTAAGGCACCCAGTAAACTCGTTAATAGGAGTGCTCCAGCTGCGCCCAAAAATACCACGCGGGGAGATTGAGAACGACCACTTAGAGTGATCGCAGCGAGTTGGCTTTTGTCGCCTACTTCCGACAAGAAAACGGTGATAAAGCTCAATCCTAAAAGATGCCAGTTCATAATCCCTAAAGCTGTACTACATCCCACAACAGCATCACTGATATCAGTAGCAAGCTTGCCCCAGCAGCTGTTTCCATAGTTCTCGGAGTGAGTTTTGTTGCTAACCACCGACCTAAGAGCACGCCTAGTAGGCTGGTGGCTATAAGTGCAGCAGCCGAGCCTAAAAATACCACCCAAGGTGACTGAGACTCTGCACTCATCAGTAGAGTTGATAGCTGGGTTTTGTCACCAAACTCTGCTAGAAAGATGGTTAAAAACGTAGAGCCAAACACCTCCGCTACTCCTTTTTTGGGCTGTTGAGCAGGACGCAAGCTGGAAAAAACTAATTCCTCCTGTGATTGCTGCCATTGACTGGCGGCAAGAATATTCCGAACCTGCTCATGTTCCATAGCAGACACAGGATTGATATCTTCTAGCTCTGACTCACTCGGTTGGCAATTCACCAAGAAGTGAGAAGAGTCTAGGGTAGGAGGGCTCGGATGTACGACAGAAAGTTTCATAGTCACAGGATTCTCATATTCTTTTCATTTTGTCAGATTCCTGTTACAACTATCAACCCTTTCCTGTATCAATTTTTTATATAGTACAGAGCTAAGTACTTCTACTTACCACTACTGATGGAAATGGCTCTATTGAAGCGCTGCATTTCCAGACTGAGATTGCCATATACTCCGGCAATCTGCTGCTGACAACACTTAACTGCAAAGTCATTTAGATCGTTAGACTCAATCCCGTATAGATCCTGAAAAACCTCTGGCTCAACTCGACAGAAACGAGGTCGGCTAGAATAAATTTGGCATTCTCGTGTCAGGTGGTTAAAATTAATACACCAGCCATCCTCCCCAACTAAGCCAAGATATAGCTCTAATTCTTCTGGTGTTAAATACTCTGCCAAATCTGGACGCTCAGTAGGGTCAAGATGACAGCAAGCTCCACATTGCTTTACACAGTGCCAATTCGCCATAGTTCAAAACAGAGGTGCTAATTACGCTACCTTTGAGCTTAGCGATTTTTTCTAAAGAGCAGAGAGTCAATAGACTTTATAGTTAGATATACTTTATTTATATTTTTGTTAAGTTCATTAAAATGAACAGATGATTGCTAGGTATGATGAAGTGCGGATTTACCGGACGTATCATCTAATTGGTTGGGTCAATTTGGGAGGAAAGATGGAATTTCTATCAGGAATTTTTGATGGGTTAGGCAACATCAACTGGGTAGTCATCGGTCAGCTAGTCTCTGTCAGTCTAATTATGCTCGCTGGACCTGTAGTCATCTTTGTCCTAGCGTTTCGCAACGGTGACCTTTAGCCTAGTTGCAAAATTCACTAATCCTTGAGGAAGGGGGAGGGGTAAACAAGTGCTACCATCCCCCGTTAATCTAATGTCCTTAGCTGTTTTAGAGATGCTGTAACACACCTCGCGTCGTTTTCCCATCAACTATTAGTGACCACAGCAACTTAAACTGCCAGAGATACATAGGCTCAGAGTGGGCTGCTTGATTGCGCAGAAATCTGATGCGGTCGATTATGAAGAATAGAGTTTCACTATTCCCAAAGCACTGAGAGCAGCTTGAACTATGTTACAGAAGTCTGGTTGAGCAAGATCGACCTCTATCGCTTCTTCCCGCTTGCTGCCCAAAAGCCCAGTCGTTTGTCCTAGCTTAAAAGCAAGGACTTTACCTTCGGAGTTTTTGATCCTTAATTCTAGTAAAGAATCTACTTCAAAAATGCCGCAGATATATTGACGCTGTCCATAACAGAAAGTAGCTTTTGAGCAGGTAGACGAAGAGGATAAATTCTCCCTTCCTTTCCCCCCTCCTCCCTGCCCCCTAATCCCCAAAGGGGACCACGCCAGTCCGCTCAAGTCGGGGGACCCGCCCACGCGGCTGGCTCCCGAGTTCCCCCTCTCCTCCCCTCCTCTTTGAGTAGGAAGTCTAACGCCCACCAGCTCTAGCTCTAGAGTAACGTTGCCGTTCCAGATATTTTCTCGCAGTTTGTAAGCGATGTCGATTCGTGGTGGTAACGGTAAGTATTCGCGCCATCGCCAAGCGATCGCTTTGAGCTTGCAGGAAGACGTTGTCGGCAGGACCGTATGCATTCCGCTAAGTTTGAAGGGCTGCACCCAGCTATCTTGAAGCGTCAGCTTGAGGTGATCTTTACCAACAATCTGTTGCTCAACAACCTGAACATTAGGTGTCCAAAATATCGGATCTGGGTTCTCAATTCCGCAGGGGTGAAGAGCATCTACCTGAGTGTAGAGTTGATAATTTATTTGATTCAGATTTGTCTGAGCATCAATTTTTAGCAGTGGCTTAAGGTGTTCTACTTCAAGGCACTGGTGAGCAAAGCCGCTAAGACGCGATCGCAGAGCTGCTAAATTTGTGGCTAGCAGTGAAAACCCTCCAGCTGCTTTGTGTCCGCCAAATTTCTCTAATATTTCCCGACAGAACTCCAAAGCTTCAAACACATGAAACTCTGGAATACCACGTGCTGAACCGCGAATCAAATGCTCATCTTCGTAAGTACCGATAAACACAGGTACACCGTAGCGCTCCACCAAGCGGGAAGCAACAATGCCAATGACGCCATGATGCCAATTGGGTTGGACAATCACCAGGACACGCTCTTGCTCTAAATCCAGTTGACTTTGTTCCACCCAAGCGATAGCTTCTCGTTCAATCTGCTCGCAGAGTTGCTGACGGCGTTGGTTGATTTGTTCGCACTGCATTGCCCGTTCTAGTGCTAGCCCTATATCATCTGTAGTCAGCAATTCAATCACAATTTGGGGGTCAGCAATCCGACCAACAGCATTAATCCGTGGACCAAGACGAAACCCAATATCCTCTGGCTTCAAAGATTTTGGATTGTTCTCCTGCCCCCCCACCTCTCTTCCCCGCACCCCTGCCACCTGAATTAGCGCCTGTATCCCAGGCAACTCTGAGTGGGGTAACTGCCGCAAGCCACGTTTGACCCAACGCCGATTCACTCCTGTCAAGGGAGCTAAATCGGCAATAGTTCCCAACGTAAATAGTTCTAGCAATGGCTTTACTATGCCTTGAGCTTGACCTAGTTGTTGAGCGAGGGAAACAGCAAGGATATAAGCGACTCCCACACCAGCAAGACTGTAGTAAGGTGATGTTTTGGAAATTAGTTTAGGGTTGAGGATAGCGTCAGCTTCTGGCAGTTTTTGCGGGAGTTCGTGGTGATCTGTAACTATCACCTTTAGACCTAACTGTTTCGCTCTGGCGATCGGTTCTAGGGCTGAAATGCCATTATCCACAGTTAAAATCAGCTGGACGCCTTCTCGGTGAAACTCTTCAACAATCCTAATATTGATACCGTAGCCATCCTTCATTCGGCTAGGAATGGCGTAATCAATATCTGCGCCTAACCAACGGAACGCTCGCAGTAAGAGAGCAGTACTGGTCATGCCATCAGCATCGTAGTCGCCACAAATAGCAATCTTCTGCCTGCTTGTAATCGCTTCAGCTAACAACTCCAAACTGATTGCTAGATCGGGAAATTCCTCCAAGGGTGATGGTAAGACTTGGGACTCAGGATCTAAAAATGTTTGTGCTTGTTCTAGCGTTTCGATCCCACGATTGACCAGCAGTTGGCTAACTATAGGCGAGAGCTGGGTGATTTGTGCTAGTTGAGTCGCCCATTCTGCTTTAGCTGGGAAAATCTGCCATCGATGATTGGGCAACCGCATTAGAGGTAATATCTCACAGTGGTTACAACTCGGCTTTTCTTAGCACGCAAGGCTCTCTTTAAGAAAAAGGCTGTTTGGTTGTGCAATAGACCCTCCCACCAGTTGCGCGTTACGAAAGCAGGAATAATGATTGTTGACAAAACACCTGGGTGATCCGCTTCGAACTGACTGACAAATCTACAAATTGGAGCTATCAAAGAGCGATAGGGGGAGTCCAAAATTACCAGAGGAATATCCTGCTCTAACTCTTGCCACTGTTGCTGTAGCCTCTCTTTATCCGTCAGACCAATATCAACATGGATAGCAACAATCTCATCGGCAATGCTGCGGGCGTAATCAAGTGCTTCTACTGTTCCTTTATTGAGTTGACCAACAATCACTACTGCCGGGTGGGTTACGACTTCCACTTTTGGTCTGGGAATGTAACCTCTAGGTCCCATGTCCTTAATACTGACCTCCTCAGCTACAAATTGATAGTGGCGTTTAATCGCCATGAATATGCTCACCAAGATCGGAACTGCCACTACAACTATCCAAGCTCCCTCCCCAAACTTTGAGATTAAAATCACAACCAGAACCACTGCTGTAGTTACAGCTCCCAAGCCATTCATCAGTGCTCTAGGTTGCCAACCTGGGCTCTGCTCTTTGTACCAATGGCGGACCATTCCACCTTGGGAGAGGGTAAAGGATGTAAATACGCCTAAGGCATAAAGAGAAATCAGCGCGTTAACACTGCCATTGAAGATAACGATCAAGATAGCGCCAAAGATGCTGAGTAAAATAACGCCATTGGAGTAAACTAAACGTTCGCCTAACAATGCTAATTGTCGGGGCATAAAGCCGTCACGAGCTAACAGAGAAGACAGCCTAGGAAAATCTGCATAGCTGGTATTAGCGGCTAAAACTAGAATAAATAGCGTAGCATATTGGAGAAATAGGTAAAGCAGACTATCTCCAAAGATTCTGGGTCCCACATCCCCAATGACTCTACGTGCTAATAGGGACAGTACAGTTTGAGCGCCTGTGGGATCGGGGGTGATGTGGTAAGCGTTGGCGAGGAAAGTAATGCCTAAAAACATCGAGCCCAGAATTGAACCCATATAGAGCATTGTGATGCGGGCATTTTTCCACTCTGGCGGCTTAAAGGCTGGTACACCGTTAGATATTGCTTCTACCCCTGTGAGCGCTGTACACCCTTGAGAAAATGCCCGCAAAATTAGAAATATCCCCAAAGGTTCTGGGTGACGTAGAACCTCGGTTGCGAATGTAGGTGTAGCAGCGTTAATGTTACCAGTGGCTATCTTAAACACACCAACAGCAATCAGGATAACAACACTGAGGATAAAGGCATATGTCGGGACCATAAATATCTTGCCCGATTCCCGCACTCCTCTCAGATTAGCTAGCATGATCAAAAAAATGACTGCCAAGCAAACTTCAATCTTGAACGGCAGTAGGGCTGGATACACTGAGTTAAGTGCATCTATCCCAGACGCAACACTCACTGTCACTGTTAGAACATAGTCGATCATCAGTGAAGCACCAGCGACTAGCCCTGGAAAGACCCCCAGGTTATCACTGGCTACGATGTATGCTCCACCACCACTAGGATAGGCACGGATAGTTTGTTGATAGGATAGGGTAATTATTAGTAGCAGTAGCGCGATCGCCACTGAAATCCACACAGAATCACCAAGAATCGGAGCGCTCCCAGTGAGTACCAGTACCTTGAGAATTTCCTCTGTTGCGTACGCGACGGAGGAGAGCGCATCTGAGGAAAGCACCGCCAAGGCGGCAGCCTTATTCAACCGTTCGTGACTACTAGCACTCGTAGGTAACGTTTTACCGATTAAGATTTCCTTGAGTCGAGTAAAGGAAGACATACCAAAGTACACCTTAGACTTGCTTGTGCTGCCGCCTGACTGGTTGATATGCCAGTCATCACGCAATCAATATTGAAATTTTGGCAGATTCAGGACCAATTGATGGTAATTTCTTTGTCTACTCTCTATGACTTTTCCTGGTAGAAGGTGCGAACAACTAACACGTACTAGTTGTATTTGTCATAGTAGACGCAACTGATTATCTAAACTCGCCATCTGCGAATGGCTCGACTGCCCTGTGACTGTAGTCAGTTCTGCTTCAAAGCGAGTTAAGTCAGGCGCCTCTTGCGGCTCGGCTGCTAGCAGGTAATGCGCTGCTTCCAGCATCTCATCAGCAATATCCTTCAAGTCTGCTCGATTATTCAAGTAGGCTTTTAGAGCGTCCATGGGATCGAGGCTGTTACTAGCTCCTAGTTCTGGCAGGCGAGGTCGAGCTAGCTGGCTGACGAGTTCTGGGTGAATTGTGTAGCTATGGGCAGCGCTCAAAGCCTGGTGCAGTAACACTGGATCGATTTGATCCAACTGTTCAGAGCGGAGTTTGTAAATCAACCGCACTACAGCATCCTGGATACGCTTTTTCTCTATTGCTTTGTGCAAGCTTGCTTGCGAGTCATCCGCGCTAGACACATCAACTTCTATAGTATGGAAGGGTCGAACTGGCAAGGGACAAAATTCCCACTGAGCGCTGCCTCGCTCTAGTTGTACGATCACAAAGCCTTTTTCTTCTTTCTCTTCGCTGAAATCAACTCGCTCGATACTGCCTGGATAGATAATGGGAGGATCGTTGGACTTGTTGAGGTTTTGGTGCCGATGGACATGACCCAAGGCAACATAGTCAAAGCAAGGGCGCGTTAACAATGAGAGGGGAATTGTAAAGCCTTTTCCCACTGCTAAGAAGCGCTCAGCCCCCAAATTGGCGTTGTCAGTCATCAAGTGACCGAGTAGGACAGTTGGTACATCAGGTTTGAGACGGCGGATTTCGCCTTCTAGGGCAACTCGAAGACGTTCGATCAACAACTGGTTAACTTCTGCCAACGACAACCCTTCAGTTTCTGGGCGAGTCAGCAAACTAGAGCGAGTTAGCCAAGGGAGGGTGATAACCTGGACTGGACCACTACGGGTTTGAATGTGGTGGGTCATCAAGCGATCGCCCACAACAAACCCCGGTACTCCTAGGGTGCGATAGATACATAAACTTGCACCCCCTTGCCCTTGAGAATGCTGATCGTGGTTGCCTACCAGTAGAACAGTGGGAATTTGGGCATCTACTAAGCGGCGGAACTGACTAGCGAAGGCTTCTTGTACAAATGGCGGTGGTGTAGCATCAGGGAAGGCATCGCCGCCAAATAAGACAAGATCGACTGAGGAAGCGATCGCTTGGTCAATACAGCGCGATAGTGTGCTGACAAAATCCTCCAGCCGTGTATTTAACCCAGTTTCTGGATTAATGCGTCCGTGGGAAAAGCCACTGCCGAGATGGATATCAGATAAATGCAGGACTTTGATCATTCTCAGGTGTTAGGAAAGCTTTCTATATCAATACCCTACACTCTTCCTCTTTTACCTCACAACCGTCAGCGGAGCATTCAGGATGACTACGAAACCTACCTCTTGGTTCCTAATTGCTAACTTACAGTGAGTAACCATGAAATTAAATGGGGTTGTGCCCTGGGGAAGAACACTAGAAGAATATAAGCTGATGTTTGCTCTGTCAGATGCAGACTTAAGCAAAAAAATTGTTGGATGTGGTGATGGTCCAGCTAGCTTCAATGCCGAGATGACAGAACTTGGATACTCTGTTGTGTCTATCGATCCCGTTTATCAGTTTTCTGCTGAACAAATCAAACAGAGGGTTCAAGAAACTTATGAGCCAGTTATCTCGCAAGTTAAGCAGAATGTAAATCGCTACTATTGGAAGAACTTTAGCAATGCAGATGAACTTGGTCTTGCTCGTCTTGCTGCAATGGACAAATTTTTATTGGACTATGAAACGGGTGCTGCAGCAGGACGCTATTTACCTCAATCTTTACCGAGTTTAGAACTGTTCGACGATCAATTCGAGCTATGCGTGTGTTCCCATTTACTCTTTCTATACTCTGAACAGCTATCACTCGATTTTCACCTTGCATCCATTCACGAACTCCTACGGATATCTCCAGAAGTTCGGATTTTTCCCTTGCTAAAACTTGATTGTGAACTATCACCCTATGTTGAGCCTGTTGTTCAGGAGTTTTCTAGTAGAGGTTGTAATGTAGAGGTTCGGTCAGTTGCTTACGAGTTTCAAAAAGGTGGCAACCAGATGTTGAAGATCAATAGATAAGCAGTTAGAAGAACACTTAATCGAATGACTTATTAAACCTTGCTAAGCAGTCTCGGTTTAATTGTTAGTCTATGAGGGGGCTTGTATTCCCCTTGACGAGCGTTTTTAAAGGTTCTTTCATACCCTAGCTCCTAGTTCCTTCTTTGTCAACCAGAAGAAATCGCCCAAACAGTGGTTTTTCTGTTTCTGATGCTGCCAGCTATATGACTGGACAGTCCTTAGTCGTGGAGGAAGGATTCATAGCTAATTAATCAACTGTCCAATCCTCTATCACTAATCCTGGCACTTTGCTGAAGTCGCTAGTATTCCGGGTTAACAATACCAAGTTTCGCGATAGAGCAATTGCAGCTATTCGTAGATCCATCGTGGATACACGAATCTTTAGTACTCGTAATTCATCAAAAATCGTGACTGCTCCAGCGTCAAACGGCAGAACCGGAGCCGCTGAAAAGCCTTGAAGAATTTCTGACAATAGCATATATCCACGCATCACATCCGCAGTTGTGCGGGCACGATTGATGAAGTTATGGGTACCAAGAACCTGCTCATGAAAACTGATAATGCATAAAGCAAAATCTGTTGATGAGTGTTGAGCAATTCGGGCAACTAAATTTGCAAACTTTGAACCTGAACGTCGTTGTAGAAAACTGATGTGGTCAGTGTCGAGCAAATATCTCACGCCTGCTCATCACGCTCGTCAATTGGTTTGTCAGCTTGGCGAAAAGAACGTCCATACTCTAATACTTTAAGAAAAGTAGATTCATCAGAGATTGAGCCAATGAGTTTGTCAAGCCAGCTGCTGGAAGTAGAGTTATTATCAGATTTGCGTTTAAGCTCTGCAACCTCTTGCTCAAGAGTTGCTAAGCGATGTTCGAGAGTTGCTTCATCTAACATGATTTTCTTAGCGCTCTTAATAAAATGAAGTTCTTCGGCACTTCTCTTCAGTATAGGCTTAGATAACTGTGGTTTGCAGCAGTAGGTTCTCGGTAGTATAAAAAGTCGTTATAACGGGC
>Ga0213881_10001293_pt1 | contig 12277 bp, 9 predicted proteins | sample BarmaccoBMER_R08_FD_160104 | JGI IMG/M metagenome (GOLD analysis project Ga0213881, IMG submission 160104) | Barbacenia macrantha exposed rock microbial communities from rupestrian grasslands, the National Park of Serra do Cipo, Brazil - ER_R08 ... | reverse complement strand
GAGCAGGAGCCGGGACCTGGTGAGGCCGCCGTCCACGCGCAGCGACGTCAGCGGCGCGCCCAGGTCGGCGGCGGCCGCGCCGGCCAGCAGCGCGACCGAGGCGGCGATGCCCTCGGCGACGGCGCGGACGATGTGCCCCCGCCGCGTGGACAGCTGCAGGCCGGTGAGCGCTCCGCGCGCGCCGGGCGCCCAGTGCGGCGCGCCCAGGCCCGCCAGCGCGGGCACGAAGATCACGCCGCCCGCGTCGGGCACGCCGCCGCCGGCCGCGTCCAGCTCGTCCGGCGCGCCCAGCACGCCGGTCCCGGTCAGCCAGCGCACCGCCGAGCCCGCCGTGTACACCTGGCCGTCCAGGCAGTAGGTCGCCGCGCCGCCGAGCCGCCAGGCGACCGACGCGGACAGGCCGGACGCCGGACGCACGGCGGAGGCGCCGGTCGTGACCAGGAGAAAGGCGCCCGTTCCGTAGGTGCACTTGGCGTCGCCCGCGGCGAGGCACCCCTCGGCGAGCAGCGCCGCCTGCTGGTCGACGGCTATGCCCGCGACCGGCAGCGGAGAGGTCGTGAACGCGGACGTCTCCCCCGCGATCACCGCGCAGTCCGCCACGGCCGGAAGCGTTCCCGGGTCGATGCCGAACGCCGCGCACGCCCGTTCGGACCAGGCCGTCGTGTCCAGGTCGAGCAGCATCGTCCGGGACGCGGTCGCGGCGTCGGTGACGTAGCCGGCGCCGAGCCGGTGCAGCAGCCAGGTGTCGGTCGTGGTCACCACGCCGTCCGCCGTCAGGTTCTCGCGCAGCCAGGTCATCTTCGGCGCGGCGAAGTACGGGTCGAGCGGCAGGCCGGTGATCGCCGAGAGCTCGGCCGCGCGGCCGGGCACGCGTTCCAGCCGCGCGCACACGCCCGCCGCCCGGCGGTCCTGCCACACGATCGCCGGGGTCAGCGGCCTGCCCGTCCGCCGGTCCCAGGCCAGCACGGTCTCGCCCTGGTTGGCGAGCGCGACCGCGTCCGCCTGCGCGCCGGACGCCGCCAGCGCCTGCGTGCCGGCGCGCAGCACCGAGGCGAACAGCTCCTCCGGGTCGGCCTCGACGCCGTCCGCGCCCACGGTGCGGGTGCGGACCGGGACCTCGGCGCCGCCGAGCACCTCGCTGGAGTCCCCGACGACAAGCGCCTTCGTCGCCGAGGTGCCCTGGTCGATGGCCAGAACGTTCATTCCGCGCTTTCGAGGCCCGGCTCGGTGCGCATCGCCCGCGGCTCGGTCACGAGCTGCACCAGGTAGAACACCAGGCCGACGCCCAGCGAGCCGAGCACGTAGTACTGCGCGTCGCGGAACGTGGCCGGCCCGATCAGGATGATCAGCTCGTAGCTGAGCCAGATGATCGCACCGGCGACGATCGGGATCTCCCACTTCCCGAACGGACGCACGCCGCGCCCCTTCCGGGTGAGCACGTACAGCAGCACCGTGCCCGCGTAGAGCAGGGCCGGCATGATCGTCGACGCGGTGAACAGCGTCTGGAGCGCCGCGGTGTGGGTGCGCAGCGCCAGCGTGATGATCGCGCCGAGCACCGCGGCGAGGACGGTGGCCGCCGGCGGCCCGGCGGTGGCCTTCGGCACGCTGCTGAGGAGCTGGTGGCCGGGCAGCCGGCGGTCGCGCGCCATGGCGTAGATGAGGCGGCCGTTGGTCACCATGATGACCAGGCCGCAGGCGAAGATCGAGACGCAGACGAAGACCAGGAAGATCTTCTGCACTACGCCGCCGAGCACGTCACGCACGATGAACGCGACCGGCGCGGGGCTCGCGTACGCGCCCTTGGTCGTCGCGTAGGCGAGCGCGATCAGGAACGCGAAGCCGACGACGCCGGAGATCACCACCGCGCGGAGCATCGCCCTGGGTATCACCCGGTGCGGCTCATGGGTCTCCTCCGCCAGGTTGCTCGCCGACTCGAAGCCGACGATCGTGTACGCGCCGAGCAGCGTCGCCAGCATGAACGGGCCCAGCCACGCGTAGTAACCGGCGGACGGCACCGGGCCGGCCGAGGTGAGGCTGGACCAGTGGCCGATCGACCTGACGGCCGCGACGATCAGCAGCAGGACGGTGAGGCCGGCGATGCCGGCGATCTCGGTCGCCACGGCGGTGTTGTTCACCCGCGTGGTGGCCCTGGTCGAGATGACGATCAGCGCCGCCTGGAGCGCCAGGACGGCGAGCGTCTCGAGCGCGGCGCTCGTGGGGGTGAACGTCTCGCCGATCAGCGGCTGGAACGCGACCTGGACGAGCCCGTAGTCGACCGACACCGTGACGATGGTCAAAAACGCGAACGACATCCAGCCGAACCACCATCCCACGTGCGTGTTGGCCAGCCGCGACGCCCACTGGTAGGAGTAGCCGGACAACGGCACGCGCGCCGACAGGGCCCCGTAGACCAGCGCGACGAGCGCCTGCCCGACGGCAACGATGAGCCAGGTCCAGATCGCGCGCGTTCCGCCGACCGTCAGGGCGAAGCCGTAGGTGGAGAAGATCCCGGTGGTGATCGAGATGAACGAGAACGCCACGGCGAACGACTCGAAGTGGCGGAGCGAGCGGACGAACTGCTGGCGGTAGCCGAAGCTCTCCAGCAACTGGTCTTCGCTGGCGTCGTCGCTGGCATGGCCGGCCTGGACTTGGCCCACGTGCATCACATCCTTGGCGGGTGAGAGTCGCCGGCCTGCCGGCCGGCCGCCTCCGGCGGGGCGGCAAGCACGGTGCAGCCGGAGCCTTCGATGGCGCCGGCGGCCCCGTCGCCGGCCGCTGAATCGGTGAGTACCGCGGTGACGTGGCTGAGCGGGCAGACCCGGTGCACGGCGATGGCGCCGAGCTTGCTCGAGTCGGCGAGGACGTACGACGCGGCGCTGTGCGCGATGATCGTGCGCCGGGTGACGACCTCGGGCGGGTGATAGTCGGTGAGCCCGGCGTCGGCGTGCACCCCGCCGGATCCGAGGAACGCCTTGTCCGCGTAGAACTCGGCGAAGAACGCCTCGGCGTGCGAGCCGAAACAGGCGGCGTCGCCGTGCCGCACCTGTCCCCCGCACAGCTGCAGTTCGATGTCCTCCCGGGCGGACAGCTCCATCGCCGCGGGCACCGAGTTCGTCAGCACCCGGCCGCGGAACGCCGGCGGCAGCGCCCTGGCCACCTCGAGCGCCGTCGTGCCGACGTCGATGACGATCGTGTCCGCCGGCTCGATCAGCGTCGCGGCCAGCAGCGCGATCGCCCGCTTCCGCTCGCTGTGCAGGCCGCTCCTCGCCGTAAAAGAACCTTCAGTTGACTGAACGGAGAGGGCGCCGCCGTAAACGCGCTCGAGCAGACCACGGTCGCGCAGGCCGCGCAGGTCGCGGCGGATCGTCTCCACGGACACGCCGAACCTCAGCGCGAGCTCGTCCGCCGAGGCCGCGCTCGACTTGCGGACCTCGGCAAGGATCGCCTGGCGGCGCTGAGTCGGCAGCATATGGCTCGCTGTGCTCCCTTGAGCTCGCATCGTCCGCCATCACATGCGCACCGGCCGCTCGCGGACGATGCTCCCATGACCGATGTTTACTGATCTTGAACCATTCCTGCCCGCCACGTCAATGGCCGCCGGGCGGCTGCTAGGTCACCGGGCGGGCACCGGCCTTCGCTTCCTCGACCGTGAGTTCCGCCGCGGGATCGGCCTCCAGGCGCTCATCCGGGATCAGCTGGCCGCTTGCCACCGATCGTCCGTACGTGCCGTTGTCGAGCCTGGCCAGAGCGCGGTCGATCGCGGCGAGCCGGTCCCGCAGGGTTTCCTCGACGGCCTGGTCCTCCGCCTCGGCGGTCAGCGGAAGGGCGGCGTCACCGGTGTCTCCCGGCTCGTCGCCCGCCTCGGCCTCGATGTCCGCTTCTTCCTCCGCCTCAGTGGAGGCGAGCAGCTCCAGTACCTCGGCCCGTTCCGCCTCGAGCAGGGCCCGGGCCCGGTTCTCATCCATCCAGCTACCTCCAGCATTCGCTCGTCCCGGGTGTCACCGTTGCGGGCCAGGTCGCAGATGAGTAACACTGGCCCGCAGCCGCCGGCCGCCGGGCGGATCTAGTCGCCGGTCACGCCGTCGGTGCACTCGCGGATCAGATCGGCGTGGCCGTTGTGGCGCGCGTACTCCTCGATCATGTGCAGGTAGATCCACCGGATGTCGCGATCGGCGCGGCCCAGCGGATGCGGCACGACATCGTCGAGGCCCTTGCCGGCCACCGCCTTGCGCGCCGCGACGATCTCGCGCCGGTAGGTGTCCAGGTCGGCCTCGGCGTCGGCGGCCTCGGTGTCGTTGAAGTCGGCATCGCCGTCGGCCTCGGTCCAGTACAGGTCAGGCACATCCTCGCGGGCAGCGCACTGGCGGAACCACCCGCGCTCCACGTCGGCCATGTGCCGGACCAGGCCCAGAAGCGAGAGGTTGGACGGCGGAACCGGACGCCGCTTCAGCTGCTCGGCCGTCAGCCCGGCGCACTTCGTCAGCAAGGTGTCACGGTGGTAGTCGAGCCACTGCTCGAGCGCCTTGCGCTCGGCGGCGATGTGGTCCGGGTCAGCACGCTCAACCGCGGGTGCGGTCCACTCGGCAGTCATGCTGGCCCACGCTATCTGGCGGCGCGTGGCGGGCGCCAGGGGATATGGGCCTGGACAGGACAGCACCGGCTCGCACTCCCCGCCGGATACGAGCCGGCGCTGTCGCTCGTGGCGCCCCCGCCGTTTCTGCGGCTCAGCCGTTTCTCAGGACCAGCGGGTTGAACGACCCGTTGTTGACCCCGGTGTAGCCGACCGCCCAGACGGTCGAGGCCCCGGGGGTGGTGGAGGCGGACGCCAGCACGCTCGGGCTGCCGTTGTCCGCGCTGGGCACCGTTGTCCACGCGGTGCCGTCCCAGTGCAGCGCGAGCGTCTGCGCCTGTGTCGCGCCCGCCGGGGTGTAGTAGCCGACGGCCCAGACGCTGTTCGCCGCGTTGGAGGTGGTGACGCCGGTCAGCACGTCGTTCGTACCGGGCGACGGGCTCGGCACGATGCTCCACCGCTTTCCGTCGAAATGCTCGATGAGAGTCGTCGAGCTGCCGAACGCGGCGGCGTTGGCGGCTGCGCCAACGGCCCACACGTCGGTCGGGCTGTTCGCCTTGATGGAGTAGATCGTGAACAGGAAGTTAGGGTTGGTGCCGGGCTCGAGCGGCATCGGCACGATGCTCCAGGAGGTGCCATCCCAGTGCAGCGTGTAGGTCTCCTCCGCGAAGTCGCTCGGGGTGACCTCGAGCATGTACCTCCCGGCGATCCACACGTCGCTCGGGCCGTCCGCCGAGATCGCGTCCAGGTCGCTCGCGAGGTTGTTGTTGCTCGGCTGCGGCACCATCAGCCTTGTCCAGCTCGTGCCGTTCCAGTGCGCGACCAGCCCGGTGTGTGCGCTGCCCAGGTGGCCGCCGATCGCGTAGGCGTCGGTGGGGCTGATGTCGGCCACTCCGGCACCGAGCTGCCCGGCAAGCGCGGTGGCGAGGCCGGGCGAGGTCGACCAGGCCGTGCCGTTCCAGTGCATGCCCAGCGGGTAGAAGGTGTAGCGAACCGGCTCGGAACGTCCGACCGCCCAGGCGTCGGTGGTGCTGCTTGCGCTGACCGCGGACAGGCTGTTCGTGCTGTACCCGGTCGACGGCGAGGCCACCCGCGACCAGGCGGAGCCGTTCCAGTGGTCGATCACGGGCCTCGCACCCAGGCCGTTGGGCGCCGCGTTCGAGGAACCGACGGCCCAGGCGTCAGTGTCAGAGGTCGAGGTGACGCCACCCAGGACGGCGTTCTGCCCGGCCGGCGGCGCCGGGACGGATGTGAAGCCGCCGGCCGCCAGGGCCGGGCGGGCGGCGAAGGCGAGCGCTGCGGCCAGCGCGACAGGCAGCGCGGCGAGGGTTGTGACGGCCTTCACATGCATAGCTCGACTGTAACGAGCCGCGATGCGCTGGTAACGTCCCCATTTCTGGGGACAGGGCGGTCCGGCGAGGAGACGGTCGCGGCCTCCCGGTTCGCGTGGGGTACGCTTTCTCCCGCCCCAGCCGGGAAGATCCAGCCGGGGAAGATCATGATCGGAGGCGGTCGGGTGAACGGGGTGTCATGAACGGCCCGGTGAACATGGCTGGCGGCCTGATGTCCGCCGAGATGGCGGAACAGCCCGCGGTGCTGGCGCGCCTGATCGACCGCGCCGCCGGGGACGCGGCGCTGGTGCGGGACGCGGCGCCCGGCCCGCTGGCCGGCGTGGTGTTCCTGGCCAGGGGCTCGTCGGACAACGCCGCCGTGTTCGGCAGGTACCTGACGGAGCTCGCGGCCGGCAGGCCCGTCGGCCTCGCCGCGCCGAGCCTCTACACCCGGTATCACGCCGAGGTGGACTGGAGCGGGTACCTGGTGGTGGCGCTCAGCCAGTCCGGCTCCACGCCCGAGATCCTCAACACCTGCGCGGCGGTGCGGGCGGCGGGCGCGTCACTGATCGGCATCACGAACGAGCCGGGCAGCCCGATGGCGGACGCGGTGGACGTGCTGCTGTCCACCGACGCGGGTCCGGAACTGGCGGTCCCCGCCACCAAGACGATGACCGCCCAGATGCTGCTGCTCGCCACGGTGGCCGCTGCCCTCGACCGCCGCCCGGCCGGCCCCACGGTGAGCCTCGCCGCGCTCCCCTCGACGGTCGCGGCCATCCTGGACAACCCCGGTCCGGCGGCCGATCTGGCGAGCCGGTGGCGCGGCATCGACCGCCTGGTGGTCTCCGGCCGCGGGCTCGCCTACGCGGCGGCGCTGGAGATAGCCCTCAAGGTCAAGGAGACCACGGGGATTCTCGCCGAGGGCATGTCCGTCGCCGACCTGAGGCACGGCCCGATCGCTGCCGCGTACGCCGGCGCTCCCGTCCTGCTGGTGGACGCGGGCGGCCCGGCCGCCGCCGACATCGGCGAGCTTCTCGAGACCCTCCACGGCCGCGGCGCCGAGGCGGCGACCCTGCCGCTGCCGCCCGGGCTGCAGGAGCCGGCGCAGGTGATCGCCGCGGTCGTGCGCGGCCAGCAGGTCGCCCGCAGCCTCGCGCTGGCCAAGGGCGCCGATCCGGATGCCCCGGCCGGCCTGACCAAGGTCACCCCGACCACGTAACCGGGGTTCCACTCGAAGCCGCATTCATGTTCCCCGGGCTACTTGTGCAGGCCCGTGGTGAAGCCCTCGGGGACGATGACGTCACCGGGAACGAGGTCATGGACGGAGCGGCGGCCCAGTGCGAGCAGAGTGGAGTCGATGCCGCCGCGCAGCACGTCGAAGACGTTGCGGACCCCGGCGGGTCCGTTGGCGGCCAGTCCCCACAGGTACGCGCGGCCGATCATCACGGCCCTGGCGCCGAGCGCGAGCGCCTTGACCACGTCGCCGCCGCGCCGGATGCCGCCGTCGAGGAGCACCTCGGCCTGTCCGCCGACCGCGTCGGCGACGGCAGGCAGCGCCCTGATCGCCGCCGGTGTGCCGTCCAGGTTGTTGCCGCCGTGGTTGGACACCGAGACAGCGGTGGCGCCGATATCCACCGCCCGGCGGGCGTCGTCGGGCCGCATCACGCCCTTGACCATGAACTCCCCGCCCCACCGCTCGCGCAGCCACGCGATGTCCGCCCAGGTCGCCGGCGGGGTCTGCATCCACTCGCCGTAGACGCCGAAGAACGTCGGCGCCGGCTCGCCGGGCCGGGCCATGTTCGGGACGGTCAGGTCGGGCAGGCCGCCGTGCCGGAACCAGTCGAGCACGTACCGGGGCCTGGTCATGCCCTCCGGCGCCAGGCGCATGCTCGACTTCAGGTCCATCCTCTCCGGTATCGCCGGGCTCCCCCAGTCGCGGCCGTTGGAGAACGACCAGTCCAGCGTCACGATCAGCCCCTTGGCCCCGGCGCCCCTCGCGCGCTCCATCCGGGCGAGGATCGTGTCGCGGTCGCCGGACCAGTAGACCTGGAAGAAGAACTTCGGGTTGACCGCCGCCACCTCCTCGACCGGCATGCTGGCGAACGAGCTCAGGCCCATGGCGGTGGCCGCCTCCGACGTGCCGCGCGCGACCCCCACCTCGCCCTGCGGGTGGACGGCCTGCACACCGGTCGGCGACGCGATCACGGGCAGCGAGATCTCCTGGCCGAGCACGGTCGTGGCCAGCTCCCGGCTGGCGGGCAGGTCGGCGATCCGCGGCGGGGCGAACCTCAGCTCGCTGAATGCCTGCACGTTGTCCCGCAGCGTGACGCCCTTCTCAGCCCCCGCCACGAGCGCCAGGTACACCGATCGCGGCAGCCGCCGCCGGGCCCGCCGGCGTGCTTCCGCGACGGTCTCGAACCAGTCCCTCGTGCTGGCCATCGGCTCTCCTTCTGTCCGGGCGACTCTTTTTGGCACTCGGTGACTAAACTATAGTTGCACCAAACCCTTATCCAGGTGGGTGCTCTGGCCCGCGCCGATCGCGAGGTTACCGGGGCACGGCGGCATCGCGCGTGGGCAGATCGCCGGCGTAGCGGGTGATCGACCCGAGCGCGATAGCATTCAGGCAGGTGAGCCGGGAAGCCTGGTCGGCACCAAGTCGAGCGCGTCTGGGCACACCATGGGCATGGGAATACACCGGATCAGCACCGAATCGGACTGGCGCAGCGAAGCGCTGCGCACCAACCTCTGGCTGATTCCGGCCATCGAGAGCCTCGCCGCCGCGGCTGCCTTCGCGGTGACCCTGGCGGTCGACCGGGCCGCCTACCGCGGGACGCTCACGCTGCCGGCCTGGGTTATCAGCGGGACGGCGGACGGGGCGCGGCAGATCCTGACCGCGCTGGCGGCGGCGATCATCACGGTGGTCGGCGTCGTGTTCTCGATCATTCTCGTGACGCTGACGCTCGCGTCGACCCAGTTCGGGCCCCGGATGCTGCGGACCTTCATCCGCGACCGCGGCACGCAGCTCACCCTCGGCACGTTCGTCGCCACGTTCTTCTACGCGATGCTCGCGCTGATCGTGATCGGGCCGGGAAACCACGGCGACTTCGTGCCGCACCTGTCGATCACCGTGGCGCTCGCGCTGACGGCTGTTGACCTGGGCATTCTCATCTACTTCATCCATCACACGGCAAAGTCCATCCAGCTGCCGGAGGTCATCGCCAGCATCGCGCGCGACCTCACCCACGCCATCAGCGCCGAGATGGACCCATCGGCTGGCGCCGCGCCCGATACGAGCGCCGACGTAAACGGTCCCTCGCTCATCGTGCTCCAGTCGCGGCTGGAGCGTTCCGGTCGCGTGGTGAGCGCGCCAGCCAGCGGTTATCTGCGCTTCGTCCGGCATGCCACGCTCGTCCGGATCGCCGCCGAATACGACGCCGTCATCCGGCTGCACCACCGGCCCGGGCACTTCCTCGTCCAGGGCCACCCGATGGCCACCGTCTGGCCGGCGGAGGTATCAGACAAGATCGCCCGTAGGCTGGCGCGGGTGCATATCACCGGCCCGCTGCGCACCCTCACCCAGGACATCGCCTTCGGCGTCGACCAGCTCGTGGAGATCGCGATCCGTGCGCTCTCCCCCGCGGTCAACGACACGTTCACGGCCATGACATGCATCGACTGGCTGTCCGACAGCCTGTGCACGATAGCGGTTCAGTGGCACCCGGCGCTGTACCACCGGGACGGCCTCGGCCACGTCCGGCTGATCACCGCGCCGGTCAGCTACGAGCGCCTGGTCCAGCGCTCCTTCGAGAAGATACGCCAGGCCGCCGGGGGGATGCCCGCGGTGCTTATCCGGCAGCTCGAAGCGCTCATCAAGATCATGACGGTCGCGCCCGCCGGGCGGAAGCAGATCCTGCTGGACCAGGCCGCCATGATCCGGCGGGTGAGCCTGCGCACGGTCCCTGAGGAGACGGACCAGGCGGACATCACGGCACGCTACGAGGAGCTGCTGGCCCTGCACAGCCAGCTCACGGGCACGGCCCCGGCGCCATTACCGGGCGAACCGGGCGGTGTCGCGGGCAGGCGGGCGGAACTGGTACCCGACCCGGTACTCGGTGACCAGGCATCTGCCGTAGGCCGGGCCGAGCTTGTGCCGCAGCCGGCTGACGTGCACGTCGACCGTGCGGCTGCTCTGGGCGAGGTCGCGCTGCCACACCTGCCTGACGAGGTCGGCCCGGCTGAACACGGTGGCCGGGTGCGCGGTCAGGAAGGCCAGCAGCTCGAACTCCTGGTACGTCAGCGGTATCTCCCGGCCGCCGGCGACGGCCCGCCGCTGCGCGTGATCCAGAACCAGGTCGGCGCCGGCGCCCGGGTCCGCGTCCGGCACCTTCCCGGGGGGCACCTCGCCCGGGGACGGCTCCCAGGAGGACCCGGGCACGGCGTAACCGATGATGGCCAGGGAGGTCTGCGTGCCGGGGATCGGCACGACGGCGAGAAGCGTGCCGTCCCGGCTGGGCGGCGCATGCCCCGCTTCGGGCACGTCCCGGGAATCGGGCGTGTCCGGAGAGGGCGGCGAGGCGAGCATCTGCGCCGCGATCGCCACATACCGGGACATCCTCGCTCCCTTCACGCCCCGAACCCCTGCCGGGCAATCGCATGTAGCCTATTAAATAGATCGATTTTGTCAAGAAAGACCCCTATCGAGGCGCCTCCGAAATGGGCCGGACCATGATCGTGGGTCGTTATGCACCTCATTCGGGGCCTTTTGACCCACGATCATGGAAGCGGGCCGGGGGGTGCCGAGCCGGGGAAGACGGGGCCGCGCCGAGCGCGGTCCACGAGGGAAGGCGACGCGCACGCTGAGGCGGGCGGTGGGCAGGGCGGGTGAAGGGACGTGCGGGCGGAGGGCGCGGCGAGAGCGGGGAGCGCTAACGCGCGGGCCGGGGGCGGGAGCGCTAACGAGCGGCGTCCCTTGGGGGGACGGCGGCTGGGCTGCCGGGTGGGCCAGCGCTCGTTCGGTGTAAAAATCCCTGGATAAGCGGGCGGGGGCGGTCCGTGCGGGGGGGACCGGCAGCGGGGCGCCGTACCAGAACTCGATGATGCGGCGGGCGATCGAGGACGTGGGCGCCACGAAGAGCTCACCGGATTCCAGGCTGGCGCGCAGCTCGGCGCGCGTGAACCAGCGGGCCTCCAAGATCTCGTCGCTGTCGATCGTGATCCGCTGGGCGCCCTTGGCCAGCGCGCGGAAGCCGAGCATCAGGCTGCGCGGCATCGGCCACGGCTGGCTGCCCAGGTAGGAGATCTCGCCGACCACGATGTCGGTCTCCTCCCTCACCTCGCGCGCGACCGCCTGCTCCGCCGACTCCCCCGGCTCCACGAAGCCGGCCAGCACCGACATCCGGCGCTCCGGCCACGCCGCGCCGCGGGCCAGCAGGATCCGGTCGTCCGGGTCGGTCACCAGCATGATCACCGCCGGGTCGATCCGCGGGAAGTGCTCCGAGCCGTCCACCGGGCACACGGTCAGGTGCCCGGCGGGCGCCGGCACCGTCGCGGCGCCGCAGCGCGGGCAGTGCGTGTGCGTGCCGTGCCAGTTCGCGAGCGCCACCGCGTGCGTCAGCAGGCCCGCGTCCCGGTCGCTCAGCATCGCCCCCGCCTGCCGCGGGGACGCCCGGCGGGTCCCCGGCAGCTCCGTGATGTGCCCGCTGACGCCGAAGTACACGACGCCGTCGTCATCGATTCCCAGCAGGAACCGGGGGCCCTCACCCGCCTCGGGCGGCGGCACGAACACCAGCTCCGCACGGTCGCCCTCGGAACGCACCAGCGCCTCGGAGTTCTCCACGGCCACCACCCGGGTGCGCGGGTCCGCCCAGGCGCGCGCCACCCACTCCGCGTCCTGGCGCTTGATCGTCGCCCGGTCCACGGTCCCCCTGGCCAGCGCCAGACGGCCGAGCGGGCCGTCGGAGCCTGGCACGTCCACCGCCGTGCCCGCGCCGCCGGGCGCGCTCACGAAGGGTCCGCACCGGTGGCCGCGAGCTCCTCCCACAGGTACGCGGCGGCCTCGGCGCCGCGCAGCAGCAGGGACTTGTCCACGCGCTCGTTCGGTGCGTGGATACGGTCCGAATCCAGGCCCACCGCGACGAAGACCAGCGGTGCGCCCAGGATGTCGGCGAGATCGGCCTCGGGGCCGCTGCCGCCCTCCCGGGTGAACAGCACCTCCGTGCCGAACGCCCGCTGCATCGCGCGGCGCGCGGCCTGCACGGCCGGCGAGGTGATCGGCGACCGGCACGGGCGGACCGCGGGGCCGGCGGTGATGACCGCGTCGATGCCCGGCGGGAGGTGGCTCGCCACGTACTCGCGCAGCGCGCCGTAAACCGCGTCA
>Ga0213881_10001292_pt1 | contig 12278 bp, 13 predicted proteins | sample BarmaccoBMER_R08_FD_160104 | JGI IMG/M metagenome (GOLD analysis project Ga0213881, IMG submission 160104) | Barbacenia macrantha exposed rock microbial communities from rupestrian grasslands, the National Park of Serra do Cipo, Brazil - ER_R08 ... | reverse complement strand
GAAGCCACCCCCTGCAGAGCGGCTCCGGAGGACCTACCTCCATCTCCTGCACAGTTACCGCATCAGCAGAACCCGATCTACATCATCGGCTTCTCCCTTCTGCGCACGCGGCGCACGACCTTGTGGGCGGTGCGCTGGTACTGCCGCTACGGGGTCAGCTACCGCGACCTGGAAGAGATGCTCACCGAGCGCGGGGTAGCAGTTGATCACACCACGATCTATCGGTGGGTACAGCGCTACGCACCCGAGCTGGACAAGCAAACCCGCTGGTACCGCCGTGTCTCCGAATGGAGAGCGCAATCGTGGCGGGTCGAGGAAACTTACCTCCGGATCGGCGGGAAGTGGTGCTATTGGTATCGGGCGCTCACCTCCCACGGTGACACGCTGGACTTCTCCCTGTCCACCAGGCGAAACACCGCCTCAGCGAAGCGGTTCCTGGCCACGACGCTGCGCTCGGCCGCGCACTGCGGGCCGCCCAGGGTGATCAACACTGACAGCGATCCCGCCCTGGCCGCAGCGATCACCGAACTCAAGACCAACGGACGGTGTCCGACGTCGGTAAGGCACCGGCGGGTGAAGTACCTCAACAACCGGATTGAAGGTGATCACGGCCGGTTGAAGCGAATCCTGGGCCCGAAGCGCGGGTTCAAGACCCCGGTGACGGCGTATCGGACACTGAAGAGGATCGAAGCGATGCACGCACTGCGCAAAGGCCAGGGCAAGATCTTCGCCTCCGGACACTCGAACCCGGACATGGTGATCGTCGAGAAGGCGTTCACCTACGCCTGAGCACAGCCCGGGCGTAGTGACCTGGCGGTCAGCACCGAGTTGAGCATGCCCCCACTCCGACTTTGCAACAGCACCATTCCTGGCGGCCAGCTTCGACGGCGTGATCTCCCGGCACACGATCCCCCCAGGCGGGGCGAGCCCGCCCTCACGATATGACCCGCACGACGCCATCTACGCCGCCGCCTACTACCTCTGCGACTCCGGCGCCCGCGACCACCACGGCCTCTACCAGGCGATCTTTGCCTACAACCACGCCGACTGGTACGTCCGCAAAGTCCTCGACCAAGCCACCCGCTACGCCAACACCGCCACCGTCGGCACCGGCGACTGCACCACCATCCAGACCACCAACACCACGACGTGGACCGCGATCAACTACGCCTGCGGGCAACGGGGCCTGCCCTACGTCTGGGGCGGCAACGGTCCCGAGTTGACTGAACTACCATCTGGCGGAACGCAGGTCAGTGGGGGCTTTGACTGCTCGGGTTTGACCAGGGCAGCGTATGCGGCAGCCGGCATTCAGATCCCGCGCGTCGCCCAAGCCCAGTTCGACGCAGGTCCTCGTGTCCCCAGCGGCCAGCCCGTGCGACCGGGCGACTTGGTCTTCTTCGGTACTGGTCCGGGCAATGTCAGCCATGTCGGGATAGCGATCTCGCAAACGGACATGATCGATGCACCCCACACGGGTGCGGTGGTGCGGATCGAGCCCATCTGGCGATCGAACTTCGTAGGAGCAACCCGACCGGCGAGCACCCGAACTTCGTGATTTGTAGGTTCCACACAGACTTGACCACTTCCGCGTACCCATGAGCACCAAGTGATCAACTGATCAAGTACCGCGGACACTCAGGAGGCGCCTAGCCAATCGGTTTCGACGGCGGTATCGCCGCGACCGGGGTGACGCCCAAGGCACCGCCAGACAGGTGAGCCGGCGGGTTCTTCCGGTGGTCAGGCGTGTTCCAGGGCCAAACCGTAGGGAAGCGCCGGGAGCGACCACAGGTCGCACTCCTCGTCATGGTGCTGGACGAGCCGGGTGGTGAAACGCCCGGCCATGATCGTGTCGGTGTTGAGCGGACGGCACAGCACGGAGCGTCGGTTGAGGTGTGCGGCGATATCAGGTGCCGCGAGTCTGCCGTACTGCCGTCCGATCATGTTCGGCTCCGGCGGCCGATGCGGATCAGGAACTCGTTGTCCTCGTCGAAGGTGTCGTTGTTGCTGAACTCGGCAAGCGCGGTCGTGACCTGCCGCTCGAACTGACCCAGGCATTCGCCGAAGAGGTACGGGGCGGCGAACGAGGTCGAGTAGAGGTATCCGAGGATGCTCTCCGTGGTCCACACGCGCTGGACCGGAACGCGGAACTCCTCGACGACGCTGAACGGGGATTCTTCCATGATTTCGCTGTAGGGCCGGTCGTGGTGGTTGAAGGTGCTGTGGCCTGCCCTTCGCCGCTCGCCGAGGAAGTTCTGGATCACCGAGCGCACCGCGGTTTTCCATGGGCTGCCCGCAGCCCAGAAGCTGTTGTCACTGAAGATCGCCACCGCCCCGTCTGGAGCGACTTGATCGTCAAGGTGCTGTAAGACCGTGACCTGGTCCAGCCAGTGGAAGGCGCGGCAGATGGTCACCAGATCAGCGCACCAACCGGTCGGGGGGGTGAAGTCCTCGGCGGTGGTCTCGGCGAGGACGAGCGTCGTGCCGTTGGGCAGCACCGGGCGCAGGGCTACCTCCGCGGCGGCGAGCATGTCGGAGTCGTTGTCGATGGCGATAATGCCGTTGAAGCGTCCTAGGAGTGCTTCGACCACCAGGCCCGTGCCGGTGCCGACGTCGAGCAGACGCCGTGGAGGTTTCGGCGCGACCGCCTGGTCGAGGATCTCGGCGACCGTGTCGGGGATGCTGGGCCGGTACGGCGGTAGTAACCAACGGTGCCTGCGAACATGCTCATGAGCGGCTCCGGGCGAATGTGCGGACATGCTGAGTGATCTGACCGAGATCGTCGGTCACCAGCACACGGGACCCGACACGCGGTTGGTCGTCAGGTACCGACCGTCCACCGGAGATCCAGATCGCCGTGGCGCCGACGGCGGTGGCGCCGAGGATGTCGCATTCCCAGTCGTCGCCGATGTGCACCAGGTGGCGGACGTCGACGTGGTAGTGGGCGGCAACCATGCGGAAAACGCGGGGGTCGGGTGTGGCGTAGCCGAGCTGGTAGGACGGGAAGTGAGCGGTGACCCAGGGTGTGAGCAATTTACTCAGTTCTTCGGTGTCCGCCTCGACACAGGTGACGTTCGACAGGGTGATCACAATGCCGTAGTCGTTGAGCCGGCGAAGCGTGTCCACAGCGTCGGGAAGCAGGCGCAACGGCGACGCGGACACAGGTGTCGGGAAGGAGGACGGCGAGATCTCCAGAGCCGAGCAGATCTCCTCGCGGACCGTGTCGGTGATTTCCGCGGCGGTATGGAGCTTGTGCCGCACGATGCGTCGGGCATCGTGGGGATCCAGCGGAGAGGCGGCGGCAAGTATTGCGGCAAGGCTGAGACCTTCGACGTGACCCAGCGTTCCCCCGACATCGACGCTGATCAGCATGGGACTCACGGCGCTGTCGCGACAGTAGGCAGGGCCGTGATACTGACGGCGGTGAGGTGATCTGTGGGGCTCAGGCAGATCGGACACACCTATCAGCGGCATGAGAGTGCGATCCGGCAGGATCACCTGGTGCCGGATGCAACACCTGTGGATCGGGTCGTGATCAGTCGCAACCCCAGTCGGCCTGTCCGTTAGCTTCCGGTCATTGAGAATGTAACCGTACGGGCGAACATCTCGCCGGTGACATGATCCTCACCGGCCGCGAGCCGGGCTGAGCAGTTCAAGCACCAAAGTCCATGATCTCCAGACAGGGCACCGCGAGCAGCCGGTCGAGCACCGGGTGGGCAGCAGCGCGACCAGCTCCGCCGCCCCCTGAGCCGCGCCATGAACCCGCAGAACCACGCCTGCTCGTCCTTGCCCGGCAACGTGCTGGTGAGACGCTCGGTGCTCAGGCTGGCCAGTAACGTCCACGCGGTCGGTCGGCCAGCCAGTTCTCGACCTTGGCCCACGCCCATTCCCGATCGGCCAGCCGGTTGAAGGTCCACCCGGAGTAGGGCCGCTCCCTGACCACCCGCAGGAACGGGCGCAGCGGGTGCACCAACTGGCCAGTTCGCACTGGACGCTCCGACCGGTCCGCGGCACGCACTCGACGACCAGCTCGACGACGGTCACCCTATTCGTCCGGTTGCCCGGTCCCAGAGAAGATTGCACCAGACCAGCGCTGGTTCCATCACGACCCCGCCACATCAGAATTGTCCGCTCCCGGCCGCAAGGATGGTAAACTCACGGCTATGTCGCCGGGGGCGGCGACGGATGCCGATACCTGACCGAGTATTCGTTGTTTGGATCGCTGTTCAACGCTTTTAGCGCCCAGACAGTTTTGCGCTCGCCGGCGGTGCTGAGCGGGAGCGGCAGCCGCATCTGTTCGTACATGGCGAAACGGTTGAGATCGAGGAGCATGCGTAGAGCAGCGCCGTATTCCTGCGCTGCGGCGACCGCACCCTGGTAGCACAACCAGGCCGACCCAAACGGGACCAATGAGATTAACAACCACAACTTGTGCGGCCACAGATAGAGCAGGGCCGCAGCGAATCCGAGAAGGCAGACCAGGCACGTCCGGATCGCCAGGTCCAATGCCGTGCGTTGATCGTTAACATAGGCGGCGTGCTCACGCCGAGCGACCATCATCAGGTGTGGTGCGAAGTTGATGATGTCCAGCCCGACCGCCGCGCCCGCCCTGGTCTCAGCCGCGCGCAACACATTACCCAACCGGGTCGGCATGATGTGATATGAATTGGCGGGATATATCGATCGGAGCCGCTCAGCGGCGACCTTCTCCGCAGAATGGTAAGCCAGCTCCAAATCCGTTAGATTGCTTGGCGAGACTTTGCCGTCGTTGTCCTCGACCTGACCGAGTTTTATGGTCTCACTGGCGATCCGCAGATCCAGGTCCTGGCTGCGCGCTGCGTGATGCCGGATCCTATTCTCGCGCAGCGCTCCCCAGAAGGAGCTGACACCCCAGTAACCCTCGAGAAACTGCACGAGAGCAAACTGGAGCGGATGCAACACGGCCCCGAGCGCCAACGCAGAGAGAATCAGCACAAACGTCCCGCCAACGCCGAGTCGGGTCAGAGCGCCGATACCCACGCCGAAATCGGGCTCATGACTCCACGCACCTGACCGGGCCAGGACCGTGATGAACGCGACGAGGAGCAGGCTGGGCACCAAGCTCACGACCGTGAAGTACCGGCCTACCGTGGCCGCGAGCGCGCTCGTCGGATTACTCGCCTCAGGCGCCGTCATCCCGACCGGAGTTCTTCGACTGCTTGTGTGCAGGCTGGCGCGTGCATATCCACTTTTTACCTGTCGGGTCCTTCTTGGCCAGGGATCCACAGATCGGGCAGATGCGAGCCGGTTCGTTCCGGGGGTTTATCCCTGGTGGGGTGGCTCCTGGCGATTTCGTCATCAGGGCGACCAGCACGATGAGACGCCAGGCCGGGACTGCACGGGCCCGCGCCGCCGCCGTTGATTGGTGCCCATCACGCTGCCTCCACGAGAAATAGTACGGCCCGACAACGACCCAGGTCGACATCGTCCGGCATGCCTCCCCGCCGGTACCTCACGGCGCTGTCACGATGGATCCGTGACGGAGGGCGGCACACAGACGACGGAGCCGACGAACACCGAAGCGCAGCAGTCGGGAGGCGCGCCACAACTCCGAAGCGTGGACAGTGTTTGGCCGGTGGTGGTGGTCCCGATGGTCGTGATCGGGGCGGCGGCGGTCGCTGGCTACATACTCAACGAGCTGGCCACTCTCGCCGTCGGTGTCGCTGCGTCGGCGGTGCTCGCTGGACTTGTGGCGTACCGCATTCTCGGAAGGCGGCGACCGTGGATCGTCGCGACCTGCGTGCTCGCCATTGCGCTGCCGGTGTTCGGACTGGGCCTGTTGAAGATCAAGAAAATCCCCCGATGCTCCGAACCGGTTGCTGCCGCGCCGCCGTCGGTCACCGCGATGCCTGCGTCGCGAGTCAACGCTGGTCGCCAGTTCGACCAGCAGAAGGCCAACGGGATGCGCGACTTCCGCGGGGCGGACCTGCGCGGCGCACAGTTCGTCAACCTTGATCTGAAAGGCTTTGACTTCTCCGGCGCGAACGCCGCAGGGGCATCGTTCTACGGCAGCCGGCTCGACCGTGCCGCCTTCTTCGGAACCAACCTAGGCGGAGCAGTACTCACCCGGGTATGCCTGCACAACGCCACTCTGCGAGGCGCGGACCTCACCGGCGTGATCGCCACCGAAGCCGACGTGTCCGGTGTGGAGGTCACCCCGGCCGAGACATCGGCAGCCTACTACTGGCCCCCACCCGGTACGCCCAGCCCTGCCTGCACCTAGCCCATAACCAGCGCATCGACCGAACAGGAGCGTGGCATGACCGACACGGCCTTAGTCCCGGCCGAGACACCGGGCGGGGAGACCGTCATGGTGCCCGTCGTGGATCTCGACGGTACTGCCATAATAGCTGACGCCGACGGCCAGAACGTCGGCAACAGATTGCCGGGCTTGACCGACGCCCTCAAGTCGATTAATGACTTCGCAGCCGGACTTCGCCAGGCCCTGCACACCACCGCCCCCGGGAAGACGACGGTCGACTTCTCGATCGGGTTCGCGATGCGGGGCGGGAAGATCACCGCAATGTTCGTCGACGGCAAGGACGACGGCCCGGCGACCGTGACGATGGAGTTGGGTACCGGCTGACGACCAAGGTCTGCTGCACGTCACCCCTCGGCTACGGCGGTCGTACCAGCATGCAGTAGGCCGAAACGAACCATCCACCGGGTGGAATCCTGGATGGCGCTCAGCGAGCTCCTCGCAGCGGCGTCGCAGCATGTTGACCACCGTGGCCGGGGAGATGACCTCCTGGCTCGTGCCGATCTTGCGTTGGAACAGGAATGGCATCGCTGGGCTGGCTTGGCGCTCGTGGGGATCGTAACGCGACAGCAGCGGAATAGTCCGACTGTCTCGGGTGTGGCGGCGTATGACCGCGGCGATGACGCTGAATAGCTCGGCGGACATGGGGATGACACGTTCGCGGTCGTTTTTCGAGGGGGTGATCACGAGCAGCGCGATGATCTCACCATTGGGGCGTTGGTATTGCCGGATGCTGAGGTGGGTGAGTTCAAGTGCTTCCTCGATTCGGATCCCGGTATGGCGAAGGGCTTCCACGATCGCCCACTCGAAAAACGCGGCGTCCTCGGCGGATGTGACGTTGATGGGTTTGCCGCCACTTTGGTCGAGGACACGCACGTCTGCCGTTCCTCCGAGCCTGATCCGTCGTTCATCGACCCGGCTCCATAGACGTTGGTAAGTTCGGCCGTCGAGGGTGATCGTTTCCCCGTTGCTCGCGTTAGCGGCTTGCTCCAGCAGGGCGCGGAGGTGGTCGTATCGGGCCGCCATGTATTCCACGAGTGTGTTCAGCAGCGGCTGGTGTTGGCGCGTGCGGTCGTCCATTCGTTCCTTGACGTGCCGTTTTCGGATACCGAACCCGCGAACGTCCGCGTTGGAGATGGGGCAGGGTGCGACCCAGACCGCCCATTGCTCGGGTTCCGCGGCGGCCCAGGCTTGCAGGTCGGCGTAGAAGGCCCGGATGGCGCGCAGGGTCGGCTCGAACTCTCGGCGTCCCTTGCCGTCGGCGCGGACCGCCACCTGGTCGCGCCACCGTCTGTAGAGGTCGCCATCGATGCGCAGGTCTGCCTGGTCAGGGGCAACCTTCTCGATCTTGGACCAGAAGTGGCTGGCCAGGTGCCGAGAGAGATTGTCTAACGTCGAGTAGTCCAGCTCGGGTTTGCGGCGTTCCAGGACCCTGTTGGCTTATTGGGGTTCAAGTGGCGAGGGTGAGATTGAGCCGTTGCAGGTGGCTGGTTCGGGTCCTGTCGAGGGGGCTGCTGTTCCACCAGGCGTCCAGCCGGATTAGGTTGATCGATGCAGCGGCGGCGTAGTGTTCCAGCCGGGTCTTGGCCAGGCCGAGGTAGCGGGCGCGGCGGATGCCGGTGACGTGGGTGGCCTGGCGCATGGTGCCCTCCACGCCGGCGCGGATCTTGTACCGGTCTTTCCACTGCTGGCTGTCCTGCCCGGCGCGGGCAATGCCACGTAGTTAGCGCCCTGGTGTGGCTGTCCAGGAACTACGGCGGTGTGGCGAGGGCGTGTGTGCCGGAGCTGGTGCGGGTGAGGAATCCGAGGCGGGTCCATTCGGATAGTTGGGTGAGCATGTTGTGGAGGTTGACCTGCAGCGACTCGGCGAGCTCGCGTCCGCTCCAGCTCCGGCTGGGATCACTGTTCATGATCGCGGTGATGCGTTGTCGGCGGGTCGGTGGTTGGGGTGGGCGGGCTGGTGCGGGGGGAGGGTCTCGCGGTGGGGTGTGCATCCTGATGGTGATGGCGGTGGTGGTGGTCGGCGTGGCGGGACGGGCCTCGTCGCGGTCGTGGTAGCGGCCGGTGGTGCATGTGACCCTGCGGGCGCTGTAGCGGGGCCGACGTGCGGGCAGCAGAGTGGCCAGTCCGGCGCGCCCGATCACGCCGAGCAGGTCGGTGGGCTCCTCGGCGCAGACGCCGGTCGCGGTGGTGAGCTGGTCTTTCGCGGCCTGTAGGGCGGTGGTGAAGCTGGCCCGGTCGGGGTCGGTGCCCGGGCGGGTTTCCACGGCGGTGACCATGGCCATGCGCAGCAGCTGGTAGATGGTGAGCAGCGCCCAGGCTTCCTGCTCCAGGCCGGGCCGGTCACCCGAGCGCAGGAGGTGTGCATCCAGCAGGGTATGGCGAAGCGCCAGGTAGGCCGACTCGATTTCCCAACGTTCGTGATAGAGCTGGACCAGCGCGTGGGATGGGTAGCGGCGCGGATCGAGCAGGGTGGTGATCAGCCGGTAGCCCTCGTGCACCCTGCTGCCATCGGATCCGGTCATCCTCAGTTCGGCTTCGATGATCCGTACCGCCAGCCCGTCGAGATTAGACAGGTAGGAGCCATCGGGCAGGTGCGCCAGGACCGGCGGGCGGCGGGTGGACTGGGCGCGGGCCAGCAGCATCGCCCCGGTGGCGGCGATGTCAGCGAAAAAGGCGTTGCCGTCAAATCCCCGATCCAGCAGGACGAGCATGCCCGGTCCCAGCAGTCGAAGCAGCCGCCGGGCCAGGCTGGCCTCATCGCGGTCGGCTGGGCGAGCCGAGCGTGGCGCCGAGCAGGCCACGGGTGCCGGTCTCGGCCAAGGTCATCAACCGCAGCGTGGGGTATCCGGCGAAGCCCATCCGGTAGTGGATGCGCCCGAGCCAGGACCGGTTGCGGTCGGTGTCGGGGACTTTCAGCGAGTTGCAGCCATCGACGGCGACCGTGCGGAGCTCACCGAACCGCGTGCCGGGAGTGTGTGGCTGGGCCAGTGGCCCGGCCACCCCCTCGAACAGGGCTTTCATCGGGGCTGGACCGATCCTGCGGCGTAGATCCCGCAGCGCCTTCTCCGAGGGGGTGGGTACGGTCATGCCCACCAGCCCGGCGGTCAGTTTTTGCCAGACTCGGGCATAGCCCAGGCCGGGGAACAGGCTCAGCGCGAGCACGACATACACCCCGACCCGCGAGGGCAGCTCACGCAGCCGCCGCTGCACGGTCCTGGTCTGCTCCAGCACGCCATCGACCAGCTCGAAGGGCAAATACTGGGTCAACTCGCCGAGAGGACCAGGAGCGAACACCCCTGCGGCCACACAGACGGCACGGGTGATGGTGGTCGTGGCAGACTGAGCGCGCAACGGGGCCTCTGGTATTGGGAAGATCGTGACGGGTTGACCCGATCTACCAGAGGTCTCGTCGCCATTCCGCCCGCCACGCCGTGGTCATCACCTTGACCTGACCCCAGAACGCTTAACTACGTGGCATTGCCGGCGCGGGCGGCCACCACAGCGTCGTGGACCTCGCGCGGGCGCAGGGATAGTTGGCGGCCCGAGCGCGATGAGCGGGTGCACAGGTCCTTGGCCGGGCATGCCTGGCAGGTGGCCGCGGCGAACTTGACCACGGTTGCGTCGGTTCCCCGCTGGCGGCACGGGCTCCACGCGATGCTGGTAGCTCCCTGCGGGCAGGTGACCTGGTGGTGCTCCCAGTCGATGGTGAACGCTTCGGCGGTGTACCCGCCGGAGCGGGCCTGGGGTGAGGTGTGGGCGAGCAGCGGGCCGACCAGGGTGATTCCCCGGGCGCGTGCGGCCAGCAGCAGGTCCGCGCTGGTGTAGCCGGCGTCAACGATGTGCTCGTCCGGGGCCAGGTCTCTGGCGAGGGTCATGTCGTGGATCGGCGCGGTCATCGCTACGTCGGGCACGCTCGCCTCGGTGGTGGCCACGTTCGTGATCAGGTTCGGGGCCTCGGGCAGGCCGGTCTTCGGGTTATCATCGGCGGCCTCGCTGCACGTCTCGGAGAAGTGCACCTTGTACCCGAGCCAGCTCTTGCCGCGCTTTTCCGAGTACCGGGCGTCGGTGTCGTAGACAGAGACCAGGCAGAGTCTGCCCGGCGGCAGGCCATGCTCGCTGGCCTCCCGCCGGAGCACCTTCTCCCCGTGCTCATCGATCACCCGGTAGTACTGCTGCACCCAGATCCGCCGAAGCGCCCGGACCGTGGGCAGCTCGGCCAGCCAAGACGGCGCGCCCGGTGCCCCCACCGCCTCCAGCAGGTGATAGCCGTCCCTGCCGTACTGGACGGCCAGGGCCGTGCGCCTGGTCTCGCTCTCGGGCAGGCGCAGGTTATCGATGCGCTGGGCGTACACCTGCTGCCAGGAGTCGTCGATCACGCCGGCCAGCCAGTCCGGGGCAGCGGCAGACAGTGTCTCCAGCGCCGCCCGCACGCTCTCCCCGGCCAGCTCCAGCCGGTTCAGGTCGCGGATCCGCCCCAGCACATGGGTCGAGTCGGTGCGCTGCCGGCCACCGGCCTTCACCAGGCCCAGCCCCTTGAGCCGGTCCAGCAGCAGGTCGAGGATCGCCAGCTCCACGCCGCCGGCCACCAGCCGGGCCCGGAACTCGCTCAGCACACTGAAATCGAAACCCTCGTCCTCCAAGGCCAGGCCCAAGCAGTACTTCCAGTCCAGCCGCCCCCGCACACCGTAGGCCGCGGCGAACACCTCATCGTCATACCAGCTGCCCAGCTGGTCACGTACCCGGATCGGCAGCGTCCCCTTCGGAAACGCCTTCCCGACGACCCGGGAGGTCTCCACTGGCACTTCCGGCCACGGCCGCGGCTGCATCGACATGACGATCCGATTCTGCGGCCGGGAACGGGGAAAGACCAGCCACAACAAAGATCATGAACACCATCGAGATCAACATGTAGGACGCGCTGCGGCGTGCCGCGCGAAATAAGCCAACAGGGTCCTCCGAGGCCCGCAAACGCCGGCTCATCCGCGAACTCGAAGCCCTCGGGAACAAGGTCACCATCGAACCCGCCGCCGCGTAGCCGGTCACCATATTGATCACCGACCAACCCGGCCTGAGTGCTGGGTCACCGACCCCTGCGTCCAGAACGTGCCTGGTCACCATAGTTACGTCTCAGACATCATCGCCGCACACGGCTACCTGCGCCCCGACCAGTTCGCCCGAGACTTCAAACAACTCTTCGGCGTCTCGGCAACACAAGTACGCCGACTCGCCAACCAGCACCCGACCGAGCGTGAAGGATGAACCATGAGCCCACCGAGCCGACGGTCCACCGCAGCGCATCAGGCCCGAGCTTGCCGCGCAGGACAGCGGCATGTGCGCGATTGAAGACGGGATCTCTCCTCTCTCGACGTTCACCAGCGTCGTGGCCCTCGTCGCCGGAGCAGCCCTGCTCACCTGGCTGATCGGACTGTTGATCGTTCTGCGGGGAACTGAACCCGACACACGTTCAGAGATCATCCATGCGTATGCGCACTGTAACCCACTCCTGTATCTCCGACCGAACACCACACCTAAAGGCGAGGACTCAGCACTTGCGCCCGCACAGGGCCGTACAACAAACAGCGGCAGCGAGACAAATCACGAGGGGACGGCGTGAGATAGTCGCCCGCTCCTCGACATGAGCGGACAATGGCCAGCTGAAAGACGGGCCGGTCACTGTGGAACATGGTGCAGGAGCCCCTCAGTCGTTGGCGAGTGCGTGGGCGGTTGGGGTGCAGGGGTCGAGCGAGTGCTGAGATGGAGGCCAATATCGATCCCAGCCTGCTCTTGTAGGTACATGAGGGGGACTCTGGCATGGCGTCTGGGAGTACTACTTGACCGGGAACGCCTGGCACGCGAGCAGCAACTCATCCAAGACGCCACCGAACGCGGCTGGCCCCGCGAAGTCGAACGCCACAAGGCCGTCGTCGCCCGCATCCATGAACTCCTCACCCAGCTCGGCGAGGACACCCAGCCCAACATC
>Ga0213881_10001291_pt1 | contig 12290 bp, 14 predicted proteins | sample BarmaccoBMER_R08_FD_160104 | JGI IMG/M metagenome (GOLD analysis project Ga0213881, IMG submission 160104) | Barbacenia macrantha exposed rock microbial communities from rupestrian grasslands, the National Park of Serra do Cipo, Brazil - ER_R08 ... | reverse complement strand
CCGGCCTGGCACCGCGGATCGGGGACCTGTTCCAGCCAGTCACCACCTCCAAGCCACCTGCCGCTCCCATCACCGACCGGCCGGTCAAGCCCATCAACGGGCGTACCCAAGACAGCGAGCCGCTCTTCGCTCCGGCGACGCTGCCAGGGTATAGCCCGACCACCCGGCGGTGGACCCCTCGAGTGGCCGGACTGCTGTCCGGGACGCAGGGGGCCGTCATCGCTGTGGTGGCCAGTGCGGTGCTGGTGCTCGTGGTGACCGGGATCACCCTGTCCAGAAACTCGTCGTCCCCCGGGTCAGTAGTGGCCGAATTCGGTCCGGATCGGCCACCCGCTGCGGCAACACCCGCGATCAATGAGCCGCAGCCGGTAACCGGTGCGCCCGTCAATGCACCAGCAGGGTTCACCCCGCACGCAACGGCCAAGGCGTACGCAGCAGACAGCTCTGCGGTATCCGCACCCGCGCAGTCGCCGGCAGCGCATCAGCCAGCCCAGCCAGCCCAGCAAGTCGTGCCAGCCCAACCAGTCGTGCCAGCCCAGCCAGCCCAGCCGGCGCAGCAAGTCGTGCCTGCTCCCCCTGCTCCGCCGCAAGCGCCGGATCAGGGGCCGGTATCGCCACCGCCGTCATCTCCACCGTCATCTGGAGCGACCAGCGAAGGTCCTAGGCACTGGACGGTGAGCGACTCGTACTCGGAGAATACGCAGCCGCAACCGACCGATCGCGAGTCGTGCAACTGCGGCCCCGATTATTGGGGCCGGCCATCCAGGGCTGACCAGCAGCGCGAATACCGGTCGCTGCGGGATGGGTACCGTCCGACGAGCCCGGCCGAAGAATCCAGGGATGACAGGCAATCCCGGTTCAGCGAGCGGGACAGGCAGGCAGACGCCGACAGCGGGCACCGAGCATCATCCGAGTGGCGCTTTGCTGGTGGGCACGGCCACGCTTCGCGGTGACCACTTCGCCGTGCGCCAGCTAGTCCTTGCCGATCAGTACCCCTCTCCTTCGAGACCGTCGGGGTCACGGAAGAAGATGCTGTGTACCGGGCCGAAGTCGTTGATGGTGCCGTCGCTGGCGTCGTGGTCGATCAACCGTTGCCCGATGGTGGCGAACGCCTCGGTTAAGGCGGCTTGCAGGCCGACGTGGTCGATGTGGCCGCGGCCCCCATGGGGTTTGCCGGTCGGGCTCGGGGTTGCCCTTGATCACCAAGATGTTCAGCCCGGTGTGCGGGCCGATGCGGATGATGGTTATCGTCTCGTTACCGTCGTGCCCGTGCTCGCGGGTTGGTCCGATCTTGGCGTCGAAGACCTCGGCATAGAACCGGCCCAGCCGGGCGGCGTCCTTGGACAGCCAGGCGATGTGGTTGACGCCATCGAGTAACACGGCGCTCTCCGATCTCTTGATCATTTCGGACGGGTGCGGGCCAGCAGTCCAAACCACGCCACCAGCTGCCGGAAGATGAGAAAGAGCAGTCGCATCGCCACGGTCGTGATCATGTCCAACGGCCCCCGTCGAGCGACGCGGCAGGTCACTGCTGTGGATGAGCTATTCCGGCACCCACACGCGTGACGGCACGGGCCCGCAGGGCATTACTGACGCGCTGATGCGGCGTGGGTGGCAGCGCTGGGGTAGGGGGTTGCGGTGCCCTCAGGGACGGTTGGTCAGTGGCGGGGAGTCGGCGTGGCTTCGGGGTGGGAGTTGCGCTGTAGTGGCAGTGACCATGACGACTTCCGCCGGAGTCGGTGGTGGCAGCGTGGCGCTGATGACACCGCTGAACTCCGGAATACGGTGGTCTTTTCGACAACAGTGATCCGTCTTTTTCCGGAAAGGCTGAACTGTTGACAAAGAGAATGGGGATGACGCGAGGATGGCGTGTCTGCCGCGGACAGGCTACTACAGTCGGTCATCACCGCATGTCGGTGCGGCGGCGCTTGCTGCGGAGCGATCGAGCTTTGTTGATCTTCGTAGTAGTCGTGAATAGCGTCGAAGGTTGTCGGTAGTTGTGTCGTAGTAGATCAGTGGCGATCCTGGTTCAGTGGGGAACCAGACAGCCGTCAGGTGTTCACGATCCGGCACCGCGTCGAAAGGTCGTGGCATATTTTTGCTGCCGGTTAGCGCTCCTCCTTGTCTGCCGGCTTGCTGATTCGTCGACCTCGAACATAGGCCAGCAAGCCAAGCCACGTCCCACCACCTGCCGGAAGCTCAGATACGGCAGTCGCACCTCCACAGTCGACGATCACGCATGACAGCCACCATCGCGCGACGCTGCTGATCACGACTGTGGATGATCTATTCGGCACCCACAGGGCGGCCACTGTCGCTTGCCAGCGTGATGGGACCGCTGGTTTGCCAGAAGCATGGGACCACTTCGGTGGTCGTGGGTCGTTGTGATGATCGTGTAGTGAGGTGGAATCGTCAATGTTGGTCGTTGTTGTGCTGGATGGTGGCGAGGGTGGGTTTTTGGCGTTGTCGGTAGCTGGGGCCTTCGATGACGAGTTCGAAGGCGGCGGATTGCAGGCGGTCGAGGGCTGATTGGGCCAGTAGTGGGTCGGCCATCATGGTCAGCATTTCCGGGGGTTCCCGGTTGGAGGTGATGATCGTGGAGGCTTGGCGGTGGCGTTCGACGATTAGTTCGTAGAAGTCGCTGGTGTCAGTGGCATCCAAGGGGTGAAGGGCCAGGTCGTCGAGGATGAGCAGGTCAATGCGGTGCAGCTTGCGTAGCTCGTCGTCGTGGGTGTGATCGAGGCGCGCGGCGCGTAGGCGTTTGAACAGTTTGTCCGCGCGTTCGGCGTGCACGCTGCATCGACGGCGGATGGCCACGTGTCCCAGTGCATGGGCCAGGAATGTTTTGCCGACTCCGACCGGGCCCATGATCAGGACGTTGTAGGAGTCGAGGACGAATCGCAGCGAGCACAGCTCGGTCCACAGTGTGCGATCGAAGCTGACGGGGGTGGTGTTGTCCCAGGCTTCCAGGTGCATGGTCGGGTCGAGGTGGGCGGCGCGGGCGCGCAGTTGAGTGGCTTGGCGGTCACGGCGGGCGACCTCGTCAGCAAACAGCATCTCCAGAAAGTCGTGGTGGGGCAGGTGTTGGGTGGCGGCCAGGGCGAGGCGCTCGGGCAGGGTGTCCAGCAGTTTGCCCAGCTTGAGCCGTCGCATCAGGTCTTTGAGTTCCCTGGACACCTCGATGCGCTTGGCCGCTGCGGTGGTGGTGCTGGCGGTGGGGCTCATGAGGGCCGCCGGATGGTGAACTCGGCTCTATCGCGAACAAATCGGCTGGCGGTCCGCACCACGGCTGGCGGTCGCTGGTGGGCAATGGTGTGTGGTCGCGACCGCGGGTCAGCATCCGATCAATGAGTCCCACGTTGATCGCCTCGGCCTCGAGGGCCTGCTGGCAGGCCGTGTTGACGGCCTGGTCGCCGTGGCGGCGGACCAGTCCGAGCAGCCGGTAGACCTGGCGCATTTTGGTCCAGGGCAGCGGATGATCCAGCAACGCGGCGGTGTAGGCGCCAATGTATGGGCCGTAGGCGGCGGCGCGGCGGTGCAAGCTATCCAGATCGCGCAACGCGTAGACGGCCACATCGCTGGGCAGATCCGCCGCATCAGTGTGCCGGTGACCGGGTTCTTGCCGCGATGCACCTTGATCAGCTGGCCGCGCCAGAACAGTTTGACCGTGGCCGCATCAGCGCGGGCCAGCAGCCGCTGCCCGATCAGGTCGCCGGGCACGGAATACAGGGCGCGGGCGACTTCCACGTGTCGGTCTGGGGCCACCTTGGGCCGGGTGTAGACCGAGATGGCAAACGGCTGGGTGGGGGCGGGCAACAACACCGGTTGTTCTTCAGCGGTGAAGACTTCCAGCGGGCGGCGACAGGTAGTGCCGTGGATGCGCTGCCCGGCGACCTGGGCACACCAGGTAGCGGCCCGCGCCTGGCAATCAGCCAGGTCGCGGAATTGTTCACCGGCGAAGAAGTTGGACTGCACATAGTGCACGCTGCGCTCGACTCGGGGCTTGTCTCGAGGATGGCGCACCCGGGTCGGGTCCACCGCGAAGCCCCGGGCCTGGGCATATTCGCGAAACGTGTCGTTGAGCCGCGGGTCAGTCGCGTCGGCGTGGTCCACGATGGCCTTGAGATTGTCCGGAATAACGACCTTAAAGACGCCCCGAAAAACGCCCACGCTGCCTCGAAGCCGGCGATGACCTGCTCCAAGCTTTGGCGGTGGGTGGGATAGACAAACAGATGCCGCGAATACACCGCGGTAAACACCAAGGCGTGCACCACCCGCCGGCTGCCCCGCGCCGGATCCGGGATCAACCCCAACCGGCCGAAATCAACCTGCAGCTCGTCGCCCGGCTTGCCATCAGCCATCCGGACCGTGGCCCGCCGCCGGCGGCCGAACCCCAGCTCGGCCGTCGCGAAGCGGTGCAAGGTGCGATAAGGCACCACCACCCCATGCCGGCCCAGCAATAGGTGCACTTTGGCCAGCGTCAGATCCTGCGCTAGCCACTGGGAGATCTGCTCGCGCTGCCCGGCGATGGTCTGCCAGGCTGCTCCGGTGGCCTGCGGCCGCGCCGGGCGCACCACTCCTACCACCACACCCAGTAGCTCATCGGTCAGCTGGCCGGCATCGCCGTCCCGGACCAGACCCGCGGCCTGGGCAGCTTGCACATAGCGGCGGACGGTCTTGCGGTCCACTCCGGCCAGCGGGGTGACCTCACGCAGCGACCGGCCCTCCAGCCACAGCCGCAACATCTCTTTGACTTCGATCACGGACACCTCCCGGTAGGCCATGCGGCGACCACAACGGCCGCACGACCGGAAGGCGGGATGCCACGCCGGGTGGTCCCATCAGTGGCAAAACCCTGGTCCCATCCCCGTGGCAAAACCACATCTCAACTGGTCCCATGATCGTGGCAAGCGACACCACCCCTTACCGTCGAACACCGGAAAACCCGAGCAGAACCCTGGTCCGTCTGGACGATGCCCGACAGCTCACCAACGCCGTAGCATTCATCCGGCCAGCGGGCCAACCCCCTTGGATACCGCGAGCACTCGCGGCCGGCGCGCCTCCCCCCAGGCGCCCCGGCCGCCCTCAGCGCACAATCAGGCACTGCCAGCAACCGTAGGGCTCAATCCCCGCTGTGCCACCAGTTCGTCTGGTTTGCCTGACAAAGCCCAGCCTCCAGAAGACTGCAAGCCGTATGTTTGCGTGCTCACCCTGTGCTCGGGCTCACCACACGCCACGCTCGGGTGAGTTCGTCGGTCGGATACCTGCTGGGGCTCGGTACCCGGTTGACGGTTCAATCCTCTCCCCGGGTGCGCCGCTGGACGCACACACCGGTCGTCTTCCGCAACGGCGAGGCCGTCTTGGCTACTGGCGGACAGGATACGAATCACCGCTGAGCCGTGAGGCAAATTGGCACTCGCCAGGATGATCGTGCACCGGGTCGCTTACGTCTGCTCTATCTGATCTTCGTCCGGGTTCTCGACTGGCTAGGGTTGTTCGGCCGACCCGCGAGGTCGAAGAATGTCGAGCTACTGATCTTGCGCCACGAGATTGCCGTGCCGCGCCGAGGCAATCCCAAGCCCCGGTTGGACTGGGCTGATCGAGCCGTGCTCGCCACGCGCATCCGGCTATTGCCCACAAAGCTGCGGACACATCGCCTCGTCAGGCCGGGCACAGTTTTACGCTGGCACCGTACAGGTCGCCAGCTACCCGTTGTGGTGTGCTTGGTCGAATGCTTGCTGGATCGACGCGGGAACTCATGCTGTCACGGCCACTCCACCACCAACGAACGCCGACGCATCCTGCGCCTGCTGGTCAAAGACGTCCTCATCGGACCCGACAAGATCACCATCCGACACCGCATCCCCATCCGGGAACGCACCCACAAAGACTCACAACACGCTGACACCACTGACACGGAGGGTGACCATCAGTCACATTGCCAGGTGCGTTGGGGGCGTAAGAACCCTCACCTGGGGCAACTCAGTCCAAGATCACCTCATTGCCGACATCTCCGCCACCTTGGCCAACCTCCACGAGGGTGGTGTGGGTGCACCGCGGACCCTGGCAGCATCGCTGTTAGCATCTCGCCCGCCTTGGTCACCGTCCCGAGTGACTAAGGAGCACCCGGCCTGAGCGGCAACGTTTGCGGTCCACACCGCCTGGCTTGGTGGTGATCACCACAGAAAAGCTCCGGCAGGCCCGCGGCCCTGTTGCAGTACGCGAGTGTCCCCTTGGGGGGCAGCAGGCCATCCCGAAGCTGATCTGATAACTCCATAAAGGTTGGCGGTCTTGCCGAACATCGTGGAGTTCCCCCCTCCCCGACGGCTGTGCAACCGCCTGTGGCCGGTGACCCGGATACACGTCGGTGCCCCCGACCAAAACGACGGGCCACCGGCCACCCCACCACTCACTGTGGTTTTAGCTTGCCGAGACGGCGTTTCGTTGTCTCGCGGATCTGGGCGTCCTCACGCGGTGCGGCGCCCACCCCCCTTGATGGCGTCAGACCACCACTGCCCGTGGTCAATACCGCAACGCCCCCTCACACCATCACCGATACACCTGCCGCCTCGGCGGGTGTATCGGTGTCAACGCGGCGCCCTCGCCCCTGTTACGGCATCACCCTGAGTCAACCACCGCGATTCACTCTTCCCGGGGGCACCGCCACCGAGGACCCGCCAAGGCAATGGGCCCCGAGACAGCCTGGCAGAGTTTGACCCGTCAGCGGCGAGTCGACAGCGCGCACGTCCAGGTTTAAGGTCGCGGCCCTGACCTGTGCCGCGGTGGTGTCCCTCGACGGGATCAATAAGAAATTGGACCAGCTCAGCAGGCCGCGCATCGGCGCCGTGAGGCACCACCCGTCACCTTGCCGAGTTTGCCCCAGGTTCGGGATCACTCTTGAGTGATCCGCCGCCCCGGCGATCACGAAAGAATGGGTGACAGGCGACTACGTCAGCCCCCAGTCGGGGACGGCCGCGTACGCCCGCAATGTTCTGGGGTACCCGTGGTGAATTTGCCTGGCCTTGGGATCATAAACACAGGCCCTGACCGCGGTAGCTGCTTGCGGCCAGGGCCCAGTGTTGCTGTCAGACGACGTTCCGGCGCTGGAGGTCGGAACGGGTGATCGCTCTGCTGGCGTGGCGGTGGCCACACAAGGCCATCGCCACCTCATCCGGGGGGTGGGGAGGGGACAACAGAGCGACGCACCGTCGCCATTCATGTCGCAATCCGCGCTACCACCTCCTCGCGAAGGGAGCACCATCATGCTCTGTGCGCGGCGCAGCGTATGACGCGTGAGGTAGCTTGTCCACCGTTTCTACGGCGCGTCGAAAATACGGCCATACGACGCGCCGCATCGCTGGTTAAGGCAACACTGCACCACGCCGGGGAGCTGCCCGTCTGCGTCTGCGCTACCCACCAGCAGACCGGCAGGGCATGTGCGACCGGGCGAGCAACGGTCTGCATGCCCGCCGTGTGTACGGCCTGATCAGTCTTACCGACAGGCCTATTCCAGGACTAATCCCCCCGGCGTGTCCGGAGGCTCCAATCCTTGGGCAGGGACGGGATGGAGTCATTCAGGGGCGGTGTGGGGCTATCCCGCTGAGTTACGGAAGCGGGCGGTGCGGCTGGTTGCGGAGTCGCGGACGCATCATGATTCGGAGTGTGGGCGGCGATCACGTCGGTGGCGGCGACGTTGGGTGAGTGTCGTGACGGCCAAGACGGTGCGCAAGAGGGTGCGCCAGGCCGAGATCGATGCTGGTGTGCGTGCGGGGGTGAACAGTCAAGAGTCGGCCCACCGCGACGGTGATGACCTCTGGCGAAACTGAAACCTGGCCAAGCTAGACCCCAGCGCTGACACGCGGGACTGGCCTCGACGCATCAACACAGCCTGCCCAACCCCGCCATGGCGAACGCACCAGCACCGATTGAGGCGGTAGGAGGTACGCCAATCCCGGTCAGTCGATGGGCGTCGAACAAGACGTTGTCATCGAAAGTGACATGACACGTCCGGCCTCCGTTCGGTGACCTCCTGGCGACCGGATCAAGTCATTATTTGATTTGGTGAAATCCGCCTTGTCGTACATCCAGGATAAATGCGTCGAGTTCGGCTCGGTCGAGGATAAGGGTGGGGCCATCGGGGTGGCGGGAGTTGCGCACAGCGATCAATCGATGTGTCAGTCCGGCGAATTCGGCACAATCCCCATTAGGGTTACTGTGGCTACTTTTGCGCCATACCGCGCCGCGCAGCAGGGCTATCCATGTATCGTTAGCGGTTCGATGCACCCGGATATCTTTGCAGGTCTACCAGGATCTTGCTATGGTTGCTCGGTCAAACAGCGAGGTAATCAAGTCGTGACAGTACCTACATCTTCGTGGCAGTTGCCGCATAGGTGGCGACCGCCACGAAGGGCTTGCAATCTGCCGGCTTTCGAAGTCCATGGAATACAAGCAGTCATTGGGCAGACGGTAAGACCTTTGAAGGGGGTCGCTTTCCAGGTGCATACAGATCGGACATTGATGTATGAGTAAGGTCATGCGCGGTGCTCTACTTGACATGACGATGTGTGAACCGAATCCCTTCTCCCCCGATCACGGTCGGCAGACCTGGGAAAGCGCATCGCTGGAGGCTGTGCGCACATCACCCCGCAGGCGGGCCGCAGCGTAGCAACTCTGGACACAGCGGTGCTAACTTGCCAGAGTCGAGATATCGATCTGCGCGCAAACACTCTCTCACTCCGTATTCAGGCAAGCCATCACAGTGGCTGGAGTACTAGCCGCATGACACTGCAATCGTCTGTGCATTGCTCACGTGAGTTTCCTTGCTAAACGCAGTTTCAAGAGCGTGTCGTGTTCTGCGTAAAACCATGCTGAGCGGTGGTGTAACCGCTTAGTGGGTGGGGTGGGAACTTCCCGGTTGGTGCAGTCGCAGCGCAGCTGCCCAGTGTCGGTCTGGCCCGCCGATGAGTACCGGCGGCTGGGCGTGCAGGTCGGCCAGTGCAGCAAGCTGATCCGGCGCGACCAGCACCAGCCGGGCCTTGGCCGCAGCGGCGATTGTTGTGACCTCGTCGGCCGGTGACCACGGATCGACCGGCAGGGGCACGGCACCTTGCTGGATCGTGCCGGCAAACGCCTCGACGAAGCCGGGACCGTCGGATAACATGATCAGTACCCGATCACCAGCCCTGACCTGGAGCCTAGCCAGTGCAGCGATAACTTCCCCCGCTTGATCGATCGGCTGCGCAGTGCTGTCTTTCAGAATCTCCTGCAGAAGGTTGAGAGTCTCGGTCGGTGACTTTGCCCGGACACTGAGACAGTCCATGACCCCCAGGTACTCAACCGTGTCGCGCTTTTTATCCAGATAGACGGCATTGGTCAGGTGTTCTAAATACACCACGTCGGGCAAATCAGGTTCGGCGAACCGGAGAATGGTAAACGAGCCACCTGTTGGGCAACCATCGGAATCGAAGGGCAGCACCTGCAGCGTAATATTCGGTCGCTGCGCCATTCTGATCAGATGCAACAACTGCCGATGGTGAACTTTTTGATCACCCCACGGTCGCTGCAACACGGCCTCATCCAACATCACCCACAGAGCAGGCGCCCCCGGCTGACTCACAAACGCTTGACGGGCCATCCACAACGCGACACGGCGCTCGATCTCACCGCCAGACACGTGCACGTGACGTCGCCGCAGGACCGCGCGAGCGTAATCGGTCGTTTGCAGTAGCCCAGGTACGAGCTGGGACTCATAGACACGGATAACCGATGCAGCTTGCTCCAACCCGAGATAGGTCTCAAACCAACTCGGCAGCACGTCACCGTAACCACGCCACCACCCCGGCGCACTAGCCTGCCGCGCCAAGTCCAACAGCATCTGACGTTCGTCGGCGTCGATGACACCGTAGAGGGTCAGCAGATCAGCCACATCACGTTCCTTAGCCCCGACCCTGCCCCGTTCCAGTCGACTCACCTTGCTGCTCGAAGCCCGAATGACGTCTGCAGCGGCCTCCCGAGTGACTCCACTGGCCTCACGCAACCGGCGAAGGTGACCACCCAGCGCGATGCGCAGCGCGGTCGGTGGGCCCTGCCCCACGGCCGGACGAGCAGACAACGACCAGTCGCGATCTGCCTGAGATCCCACCACTCCCCCTCAGATAAGCGCGGCACGCCTAACACGCCAACTAGGGGCACCTCAGCGTCCGGCACACGGATCGCGACCGTTCAAGCGATAAAGACCGAACTACCCCGACCACCGACACCGCGCAGGCATGGAAGACACCGGCCCGGCTGGCCGACGAGTGCACAACTGCCCTACACGCAAGCGATCTACCGCTTCCGAGGGCGCAAAAACTCCAGCCAGCTATGGCCGACCCAGGACCTCCCCCACGCAGGCGGTGTGCCGTGCGCGCAGCGGCATCACCCTGAGGCCGACTCAAAGCCACGATGATCATCGGTCTGTCGAACGGCCCGGCGCGGCTTGCGCGGAGACCCCATACCGACCGATCATGGTCAAAACTCCTGCCTGACCAGGTCAGAAAATACCCAACGACAGCGGCGGCACCACTTGCGTGCAAGTTACATGGCAATAGGCTGCCTCGCAACAATTGCACTCCGCGTGCAATTTCTAGAGCACCCTCGTGATGCACCAACTTGAAGCCGAGACGGGACCTGTCCTATCGATCATGGGATGGGGTCGCGGAGCAAGACACTGATCGAGACGCGTCGATGGCTTCGCGGAAGCAGGCTCCGCAATTGCCGTGGTGAACTATGAGGAACCGGCATCCGAGCCTGCCGGGGGCTTCTGGGCGCGCAGAAAAGATCAGCTCAAGTGGGCCCGATCGCTCAATGCAACTGTCGTTCTCGGGCGCGCGCAAGGGTGTTTCGGTCCGGCTGGCCGTAACGGCACCGAGTGCCTGACCGTTTGGTTTGTGAGCGGAGTAATCAACCGGACACTAGCGTGGCTGCGGCGGCAGTGGCCGGTGAACCTGCCGGAGGGTGGGGGCAGCAATGAGTTCACAGCCGTCGTCTGATGGTTCCCGCCCTGTATGGCCTGCCCCGGACGCTGGTCTCGGCGAGGGCGTCTGGCTCAGCGGACCGGACCTGGTTGGCTGGCCGCGTGTCCGGCCGGCCCAGCCCGTCACCGGATTGCAGCCACCGCCCGCTGTCCCGACTGGCCAGGTGGTCGCCCCTGTTAACGGCGCCGGCCTAGACGGCCCGTGGCGTTGTGCTGGAGCACCGCGGTCAGAGCCTGGCTCCAATGTATGCCGGTGGGCCAGCCATGGGAGTCGGCTGGTCGCCGGGACACCCGGGGCAGTGATCGCTGTGGTCGCCAGCGCCATGCTGGTGCTGGTGATGGGGGCGATGACCCTGGTGAACACCTCGTCGTCAGCGCAGTCACCACAAGCCGAACTCGCCACTGACCGGTTACCGACCCCGGCAACACCGGCGATCCGTGACGAGCCAGTCACCGTTTCGCCGCTGGACGCATCCGCAGGGTTTGCCCGGCAGACACCGGCCACCGCGCCCTTGCCACAGCCGGCTGCCCGCCCGGCATACCGCCAGCCTGTGCCGCCCGCTCATCGCACGAGGCCAGGAGCACCTGTGGCGCCACCAGCCTCGCATTATGCGCCGCTGTCATCACTGCCCCCAGCGATAGCGCCGTCGGCGGCGACTGCTGATGACCCTCGATCCTGGACCGTGTTCCCCGGTTCACCGGCGGGAAACACGGAATCGCCGGCACCTGATACCGGGCCGTGTCACTGCGACGCCATGATGCCCACCGTTGCCCATCACTGGGATTACCGGTCACCGGGGGCTGACAACCCCCGCGAATCCCGAGCAAGACAGCAAGCGCCGTAGCACTCAACCAGCACGACGCAAGACCGTCGGGATCCGAACCGAGACAGATGAGACCACTTGGTTGCCCGCGCAGACCCTTCATCACCGTGGCGGCGATCACGCCTCCACGACCACTGTCAAGCAACGACGCATGTCGTCACCGTGGATGACCGGTTCGGCCCGTACCTGACCTGCCTAGACCTGAAGAATCAGGGCAATTTAGGGATGTGTCGTATCCGACGAGTCACTCCGTTTTGGGTGAATTGGCTGTGACAGCGTTGGCTGGCCCCACCGTGACGGAGGTAGGTGGCCCCACTTCGCGACACGCCGGGCGGTTGTGACAAAGCTATTTGGGCCCACCCGGTGACCGTGGCCCCGGACAGGTCTGGTGACCGGGAGGGGGCGGCGGGTGAGGTCGAGGGTGGAGTTGTTTGAGGCGATCCGGCGGGATC